>Ga0070707_100003897_pt1 | contig 14048 bp, 15 predicted proteins | sample KBSK5502metaG_FD_65468 | JGI IMG/M metagenome (GOLD analysis project Ga0070707, IMG submission 65468) | Corn, switchgrass and miscanthus rhizosphere microbial communities from Kellogg Biological Station, Michigan, USA - KBS K5-50-2 metaG | ecosystem: Host-associated > Plants > Roots >... | reverse complement strand
AGCGGTGGAACCGCCCCTGCATCGCCACCACCGGCTTGCCGCCCAGGCGCCCCAGCAGCAACCGGCCGGCGTGGGACTCGACGGTCGAGAGCGGAAACCCAGGGATCGTCTCGTACGGCACGCTGGCTTCGACCATGATCTCCTCAGCCAGTCCCCCGAGTCCGGTGCCGAGAATGATCCCCACCGCGGGCGCGAGCGACGATCGGGCGCGCACCGCGTCCACCGCCCGCCGGATGTCCTCGTACAGCGCCGTCGCGGTCAACCCGTCTCCCCCGCTCCCACTTCGACCTCCGATATCGCCGGCGGTCGCGCCCGCGCCGCCGCCTGCAATCCGTCCACCTCGGCCAGCTGGCGCTCGAGCATGACCCGGAAAGCCGCGACGTACGCGTTGAACTGGCGGACCGCGTCCTCGGTCCGTTCCCGCACCATCTGCTCGTCCAGCTTGGCGCGGTCCACGAGCTTGGCGCCCTCGACCTGCGCCTCCCGCAGAACGATCGCCGCCTCCTGCTCGGCCTGCGCGCGGGTGTCGGCACGGAGCTGCTGGGCCGCCACCAGCGCCTCGTTCAGGGCCCGCTCCCGCTCGCGATAGGCGCGGAGCTGGTCCTGCGCGCTCTTGAGGCGCTCCTCCGCCTGGACCCGCGCCCGCGTGAGGCGGTCGATCTCCTCGGCGAGCCGCTGCTTGAACTCGTCCACCTGAGTGCGATCGTAGCCCCGGACGACGCGGGCGAAGTCGTGCGTGCGGACGTCCTGGGGGGTCAGTTGGAAGGCTTCGTCGGTCATGCGCGCTCCCCGAAAAGCATGGTCCCCAGCCGCACCATGGTCGCTCCCTCCTCGACGGCCACCGGGAAGTCGGCCGACATGCCCATGGACAGCTCGGGTAGCGGGTGTTCCGCGTCGTGCGCCCGGTCTCGCAGGGTCCGGAGCAACCGGAACGCCCGGCGCTGCTCGGCGGCGTCCGCGGTGAGCGCCGCCATGGTCATCAGCCCCCGAACCGCCAGGCTGCCAAGGGGACGGAGACCGTCCAGCAGGCCGGGCAGGCCGTCCGGCTCGACGCCGCCCTTTTGCGGCTCCTGCGAGCAGTTGACCTGCACCAGCACGGGTTGGCGGCGACCCTCGGGCACCCGGCGCGCCAGCTCCAGCGCCAGGTCCAGCCGATCCACCGAATGGATGAGGGCGAAGCGCCCGGCCGCGTGGCGAGCCTTGTTCCGCTGCAGCGTCCCGATCAAGTGCCAATCGACCGCGACGTCCCTGGTCTGATCCTGTTTGGCCAGCGCCTCCTGCACCCGATTTTCACCCACCGCGCCGATGCCGGCCGCCACGGCGGCGCGGACGGCGTCCGGCCCGTGCGTCTTGGTGACCGCGACGATCGTCACCGGATGGCGCCATCCCCCGAGCTCCTGATGCCTGTCGATCGCCTCACGCGCCTGGGCGAGCCGGGCCGGCAGCTCCGGGAACGTCATAACCTTCAAATCTACGCGGGGATGCCAGCCAACTGTAGGGCCGGAAGCCGATCGTTACCGCGCCCGGGGCGGCAGGTACGCGACGCAGCCGTGCGGCTCACGCCCGGGGGGCGGGCGCGGCCAGCAGCTGGCGCACGCGGTCGGGCGTGAGGCCCTGCTCCAGGCTCCCCCGCTGCGCCACGGAGATCGCGGAGGTCTCCTCCGAAACCACGAAGACGATGGCGTCGGTCTCCTCCGAGAGGCCGAGCGCGGCGCGGTGGCGGGTGCCGAGCGTCTTGCTCGGCGGGGAGTGCTGGGTGAGCGGCAGAATGCAGCCTGCTCCGATGATCTGGTCGCCCCGGACCACGACGGCGCCGTCGTGCAGCGGCGAGTAGGGGCTGAAGATGGTGGCGACCAGGTCGGCGGAGAGTCCGGCCTGGAGCCGCGTCCCCGAGTCCAGATACTCTTCCAGCGCCACCTCGCGCTCGACGGCGATAATGGCGCCCGTGGCGTTCCGGCTGAGCCGCTCGACCGCCTCGCTTACCTGCTCGGCCACCACCGACGCGGCCCGGCCGCTGAAGAACGTGAAGGGGCGGGTCTGTCCCAGCCGGGCGAGCGCGTACCGGAGCTCGGGCTGGAACACCACCAGCGCCGCGAACGCGCCGTAGGTGAAGACCACCCCCAAGACGTAGGTGATCATCGAGAGCTTGAGGAGGAACGCGGCGACGTAGATACCGCCGAGGACGAGAACGCCGAACAGGATCTGGAGGGCCCGGGTGCCGGCGAGGAATTTCAGGACCTTGTACAGCACCGCGGCGACGATGAGAATCTCGAGCAGGTCCCGCCAGGACGGCGTGCCGATCGGGATCTGCTCCAGGGACACTAGGGACCTCCGATGGCTTGGGCCACCGCCAGCGCCTCACGGGCCGCGGCGACGTCGTGCACCCGGAATAACCGCGCTCCCCGCTCCCACGCGAGCGCACAGACGGTGGCGCTGGCGCGGTCCCGCTCCGCCGCCTCCAGGCCGGTGATCGTGCCGACGAACCGCTTGCGCGAGGGACCGACCAGGATCGCCCGGCCCAGCGACTGGAACGCGTCGAGCCGATCGCAGACCAACATATTCTGCTCCGGCGTCTTCGAGAAGCCGAGCCCGGGATCCAGCACGATCCTCTCGGCGGCCACGCCCTGCGCCGCCGCCCGAGCCACGGCTGCGGCCAATTCGGCCAGCACCGCGGGGACCGGATCGCCCCCGTAGTCCGCGTAGGCGTAGGATGCGATCTCGGCGAGCGGCCCGCGCGAGTGCATCAGGACCAGCCCGGCGCCGGTCTGCGCCGCGACCGCGCCCAGCGCCGGATCGTGCCGGAGGCCTGTGACGTCGTTCACGACGGCCGCCCCCGCGTCGAGCGCGGCCCGGGCCACGCCCGCCTTCACCGTGTCCACGGAAATCACGACCTCGGGCAAGTCGCGGCCGACGGCCTCGATGGCGGGAATCACCCGACGCAGCTCCTCAGCCTCGGGGACGAACCCCTCGCGGCCGGGCCGGGTTGACTCGCCACCGATGTCCACGACCGCGGCCCCCTCGCGTGCCAGGCGGGCGGCATGGGCCCGCGCGTCGTCCAGCGCGGCGTAACGGCCGCCATCGCTGAAGCTGTCGGGGGTGACGTTGAGGATGCCTATCAGGACCGGCCGGTCGAGCGGCAGCTCGCCCCGGGCCGTCCGCCAGACCCGGGGCGGATCGGGCGGCATCGCGAGGCCGACGCGCATGGAGACCTCCCGCAGCGCCTCCGGTGCGGTCCACGGACGGGCGAACGCGCTCAGACGGGAGCGGCTGCCCGCAACGATGGCCCAGCTGTCCCCGGTGAGGACCTCGAGACCCAGTCGGCCGGCGAAGCGGACCAGGGCCTCGAGGGTCTCCTGGTCCAGCTCCGTGATATGAAACGCTAAAGGCTGAACGCCGCCCGCGGCCGCGGCCGCGGGTCCCGCGTCCCACCCGTGTGCCGAGAGCGCGTCACGGAACGCACTGGGGGAATGAAAGGCGAGCGGAACGACATTCACGCGCCAGCCGGCTTGGCCGGCGGCGCACCGAGAATCGGCGGCAGGCCGGGGAGCGGCTCGGGCCGCGCGGCCGGCGTCGGGGCCGGGACCGGCTCGGACACGAGCGTGCGCGGGGGTAGGGCCTCCCCGCGCCGCAGGAGCTGGATCTCCTCCGCGTCGAGCGTTTCCCGCTCGAGCAGGGCGGCCGCGATGCGATCCAGCAGGTTTCGTTGCGCGGTGAGCACCCCGCGCGCCCGCGACTGCGCCTCGTCCAGCAGGCGCTTCACCTCTTCGTCCACCATCTCGGAGGTACGCTCGGAAATCTCCCGCCGGGTCGCGAACTCACGCCCGAGGAAGATCTCCTGTTCCCGGTCGCCCACGGCCATCATGCCGACCTTTTCGCTCATCCCGTAGGTCGTCACCATCTGCCGGGCGATGTTGGTGGCGTACTGGATGTCGCTGCCCGCCCCGGTGGTCACCTTCTCCGGACCGAAGACGATCTCCTCCGCCACCCGGCCGCCGAAGCTGATGGTGAGACGGCCGATGAGCCACTCCTTCGTGTGCCCGTAGCGATCCCGCTCGGGCAGCGAGGCCATGAGCCCCAACGCGCGCCCGCGGGGGACGATCGTGACCTTGTGGATCGGATCGGCCCCGAGCGTGTTGAGCGAGACTACGGCGTGACCGGCCTCGTGGTAGGCGGTGAGCTTGCGGTCGTCCTCGTTCAGCACGAGGCTCCGCCGCTCGACGCCCAGCGTGACCTTGTCCTTTGCCTCCTCGAAGTCCTGCATGTCCACCAGCGTCTTGTTCCTCCGGGCCGCCAGCACCGCCGCCTCGTTCACCAGATTGGCGAGGTCGGCGCCGGCCATCCCCGGCGTGCCCTTGGCGATGATGTCCAGCCGGACGTCGGACGACAACGGGATCTTCCGGGTATGGATCCGGAGGATCTGCTCCCGGCCCCGCACGTCGGGGGCGTCCACCACGATCTGGCGGTCGAACCGGCCGGGGCGGAGCAGCGCGGGGTCCAGCACGTCGGGCCGGTTGGTGGCCGCGAGGAGGATGACCCCGTCGTTCGACTCGAACCCGTCCATCTCGACGAGGAGCTGATTGAGGGTCTGCTCCCGCTCGTCGTGCCCGCCCCCCAGCCCGGCGCCCCGGTGCCGGCCGACTGCGTCGATCTCGTCGATGAAGATGATGCAGGGCGCGTGCGCCTTCCCCTGCTCGAACAGGTCGCGCACCCGGCTCGCGCCCACCCCCACGAACATCTCGACGAAGTCGGAGCCGGACATCGAGAAGAACGGCCGGCCCGCCTCACCCGCCACGGCCTTGGCGAGGAGGGTCTTGCCGGTGCCCGGCGGGCCCACGAGGAGCGCGCCCTTGGGCAGCCGACCGCCCAGGCGGGTGAACTTCTGCGGGTCCTTGAGGAACTCGATGATCTCCTGGAGCTCGTACTTAGCCTCGTCGGCCCCGGCGACGTCGGCGAACGTGATCTTGGGGGTGTCGCCGGCCAGGAGCTTGGCCTTCGACTTCCCGAAGGCGAACGCCCGGCTCCCGCCCGCTTGCAGCTGCCGCAAAAGGAAGAACCAGAGGCCGAGGATGACGATCCAGGGGAGGGCCGCGATGATGATCGCGGTGATCCCGCCCTTGGGCTCCCGGGCAATGATCTGCACCCCCGAGTCGTCCAGCCGCTTGAGGAACGCCTCGCTGTTGGCGATCGGGAGCAGCACCGTGAAGCTCTTCGCGGGGCGGCCGTCCTGTGCCACCGGAGTCTTGAAGTCACCCTCGAGCCGCTTGCCGTCGTACACCTCGACGCGGGCGATGTTGCCGGCGTCGAGCTGGCGGCTGAACTCGGTATAAGAGAACTCCTGGGTGGGGTTCCGCTGGCGGCTCATCATCTGGAACAGCGCGAGCGCGAGCAGCGCGACCAGGAGCCACAGCGCGAGGTTTTTGCTCAGGTTGCCCCAGCTCGGACGCGGGGGTCGGGTCGGAAGTCGGTCGGCCATCTAAGAATCCAGGTCCGCGATGAACGGGAGATGTCGAAAGTTCTCGGCGTGGTCGAGCCCGTAGCCCACGAGAAACGCCGGTGGTGCCCGGAACCCGACGAAGCGAAGCTCCGCCGGCCGCGCGGGCGCGCCTTGTTTATCCAGGAGGGCGCAGATCGCGAGGCTCCGCGCGCGCCGCTCACCCAGCAGCCCGAGCAGGCGCTGCAAGGTCTTGCCACTATCAATTATATCCTCGACGAGCAGGATATGTTTGCCTTTGAGGGTGGTCTCGGGGTCATAGAGGAGGCGCACTGTGCCGCTCGAGACCTTCTCCGCCCCGTAGGAGCTCGCGACGAGAAAGTCCACCTGGAGGGGGCGCTCGATCTGCCGCACCAGGTCCCCAAGGAAAATGAAGCTGCCCTTGAGCAGCCCCAGCACCAGCAGCTCCCCGTCCGGATAGGCGTCGGTCACCGCCCGCCCCAGCTCCGCGACCCGCCGCGCGATCGCCGCCTCGTCGAAAACGATGGACTTGATCGACCGGCCACCGGTCCGGCGCAGCACCTCAGGCGAGCTGAGCGTCGACACGCAGCGCCTCCGCGCCGGGGCGGGGAATCAGCAGGTCGGACCGGCAGACGCCGGGGACCCAGACGACGGATCCCGCCGACTCGAGCGCCGGCCAACCAACCCGGCGACTGCGGGGAATTCGGGCGTCCTGGAAACAGCGCACCAGCCGACGCCGCCGGCCGCCGAGCGGGCGCACGCACTCGCCTGCCCGCCACGGCCTGACGAACAAGGACCCCGGAGCGAACCACGCCGTCAGCGCCATCCGGTCCTGCCGATCCGGCGCGGGGGCCGGCGCCCAGGTGAATCGCCATCCCGCCCACGCCGCGGTACCGAGGCTGCCGGCCAGCGCCTGCGGATCCACGGGCGGGCTTCGCTGCGGATGCACGAAATGCACCCGGCCGAATGACAGCTCGGCGATCCAGGGACCGCCGAGCGGAACATGGCTCCCGCTCGTCCTGGAGCGGAGCAGTTCAGCCACCCGTTTCGCCCGCGATGGACCAAGTGAGATACCACATCTCCTGGCGATGGCCATCGAAATACAGACTAACAGCTTAGAGTCGGTCGTCTCGAGTGCATTCGAGGCAATCGAGGCACCCCCGGGCTCCGCGCGGTAATCCAGGCCCGGTAACAGGTTCAGCACCGCGTCCCAAGCGCCCCGGTCGAGCGACGCCTGCTCCGCCACCCTGCCAAGCTGCGCGTCCACGTCGGGGAGCCGCCTCCGGAGCGCCGGAAGCACTTCGGCTCTGAACCAGCTGCGCAGATGCGTCGGGTCGGCGTTGGCGGGGTCGATCCACCCGGACCGCCCAACGCTCTGCAGGTGGCGGGCCAGCTCCTCCCGCCGGAACGGCAGCAGCGGGTGCAGGACGCGGCCCCGTCGAGCGGCCATCGCCGCGAGGCCCGCAGGCCCGGAGCCCCGCAACACCCGCATGAGCACCGTCTCGACCTGGTCGTCCGCATGGTGGGCGGTGACGATGAGGTCCGCCCGCGCGTTCCGCCGCATGGCCTCGAGCGCCCGGTGACGCGCACCCCGCGCGGCCGTCTCGCTCGTAGCGGGGCCGAGCGCGAGCCCCCGCTGGATGAACTCAAGACCGTAGTCGCAGGCGAGGCGTCGGACCTGCTCGGCTACCGCACCGCTGTCCGGGTGGATGCCGTGATCGACGTGCGCGACCACGATGTCGAGGGCGAGACCTTCGCGACAGCCGACGAGGAGATCCAGCAAGGCGACCGAGTCGGGGCCGCCCGAAACGGCCGCGAGCAGCCGGCTGGAAGCAACCTCCAGAGTGGCGAGGTGCTCCCCAAAGAGGACTGTGAGGCGTCCAGGGCGGTCGCCGCCGGCGGGAGTGCCCATCCGGGAAACATAAGGCATCGGCCCTACCCCGCCTCGGCGTCGTGCAGGGCGAGGACGAAGCGCGGAATCTCGGCCTCGAACGTGGTCCGGTCGGCCCGGACGAACCCGTACTCGCCCTCCATGTGCCCGCCAGGCGACTTGAGAATGCAGAAGCTCTGATACTCGTGGACGCCGCCGGGCGGAATCAGCGGCTGCTCGCCGACGACGCCTTCGCCCTCGACGTCGATGTCCTCGCCGATCGAATCGTGGATCCGCCACCGGCGGGTGAGCAGCTGGGCCGGTTGGATTCCCACGTTCTCGATTCGGACGTGGTAGGCGAACACGAACCGGTGGCGCGTCGGGTCCGATTGGTCGGCGAGATACTCCGGCCGGACGGTGATGCGGATCCCGTGGGTCAGGCGGTAGAAGAACGGCGGCTTCGGCTGGGTCATGGAGGCTGTGGGCGCGGACGGGCGATCATCGGGCCGTGCGGCGGAGGAACCGCTCCGCCAGCTGCTCCAGCCGCTCGTCGCCGTCCGCCCGGGCCTCGGCCAGAATGCGCTCGACATGGGGCCGGAGCCTGGGCTCCCCGAAGACATAGCCCGTGGCCGCCTCCGCGCTGGCCGAGTCGCCTTCATTCGCGCCGCGGAGGAGCGCGCGGGCGGCCGCGAGGTCGTACCCGGGATCGTCGAGCGACGGCAGGGGGTACCGCGGTACCTCGCCGCCGGCGTCCTCGTTCACGAACGCGCGCGACATGTGCCGGGAACGCCAAGCGTGGGCAGGAGGGACAGCGCGGCGCGGACGGCCGAGTGCATTCGCGACTCTCGAAGCCAGGGTTGGGGATCAGCGCGCGGCGGCGAGGCAGCGCATCACCTCGGCGTCGCTGGTCGGGTCGAAGTCGTCATAGGCCAGGCTCACGGCCCGGAAGTCCGGCGGCGTCTCGAGGCACACGATCTCGTCCGCGAGATCGCGCAGCCGAGTGATCGTCTCGGGAGCGCCCACCGGCGCAGCCAGCACGACCCGGGCGGGGCCGCGCTGACGCAGGGAGGCGAGGGCGGCGCGGATCGTGGCGCCCGTCGCGAGCCCGTCGTCCACCAGAATGACGAGGCGACCCGTCACCTCGAGGGGCGGCCGTCCCCCGCGATACGCGAGCTCCCGGCGGGCGAGCTCCCGGGCCTCGGCCGCAGTCACCTGCTCGAGATACGCGGGCAACACCCCGAGCTGGCGTACGATGGACCGGTCCACGTACACCGCGCCGGGCGCGATGGCGCCGAGCGCGAACTCCGGGTGTCCCGGGGCCCCGAGTTTTCGGACAACTACGACGTCGAGCGGGGCGCCGAGCGCGCGCGCGACCTCCAGGCCGACGGGCACCCCGCCCCGCGGCAGGGCCAGCACCACCGGTCGTTCGCCGCGGAAGCGGCTGAGCGCGCGGCCGAGCCGCCGGCCCGCATCAGCGCGATCGAGAAAGGGCATGAGTCCTCCGCCAGAGCGGAGGGTGACGATGCGAGCCGTCGGGCGGGCTCACGCACGGCGGGTCGGAGCGACGCTGCGTTCTTCAGCCAGGAGGACGGGATACGGGATCGCGTCCGGCCAGAGGTGGAGCCCCACCCGATCCCCGTCCACCCAGACGACCCGCGCCCGCACCGCGAGCGGGCCCGCCGTTGCCAGCTCGAGCGTGCCCTCGAGCCGGGCGCCGAGCTCAGGTTTGGCGCGGCCGGACGGCAGCAGGAACAGCAACCCCTCGGCCGAGAGATCCAGCACCTCGTGGCTCCCCGCGGGAAGAACGAGGCGCGGTCGGCCCGAGGGGGGGTAGTGGATGCGAACGTGCGAGCGGGTGTTGTCGGTGCCCATCATCCGGCCTTTCTGGCTCAGAGTGCGCCCGGCGGGCGCCCGGCGCAAGGGCCCCGGCGATCAGGACTGGAGGCCGCTCCGCGCCGCGGTCTCCCGTCCCGCGCTCGGTCGGTGCCGCGCCGCTGATCCGCCGAGCCCCCGCAGCCGGCGCGCCGCCTCGAGCAGGATGTCGTCGGTCTTGCAGAAGACGAATCGGGCGAGCGATCGGCCGTCGGCTGGATCGTGAAAGAAGCTCGACCCCGGCACCGGCGTCACCCCGATCTCGCGCGACAGCCAGACGGCGAATTCGGTGTCCGGCAGGTCGCTGAGCCCGGAGAAGTCGGCGAGGATGTAGTAGGCCCCCTCGGGCGGCACACAGCGGAAGCCCGCGCCCGCCAGGGCATCGACGAGCAGCGAGCGGCGGGCCCGGTACGACTCGGTGAGCTCCCGGTAGAACCGCTCGTCAAGGCGGTCGAGGGCGACGGCCACGGCCTCCTGGAGCGGCGCGGGCGCCCCGACGGTGAGGAAGTCATGCACCTTGCGGATCGCATCGGTGAGCGACTCCGGCGCGATCGCCCAGCCGATCCGCCAGCCGGTGACGCCGAAGGTCTTCGATGCCCCGCTGATCGTCACCGTCCGCGCCTCCATGCCCGGGAGCGTCGCGAGCGGGATGTGGGTCCCCTCGTAAATCATGTGCTCGTAGATCTCGTCGGTCACGGCGAGACAGTCGTGCCTGACGCACAGATCCCGGATCGCCTCCAGCTCGGCCCGGGTGAGCACCCGGCCCGAGGGATTGCTCGGCGTATTCACGACAATGGCCCGCGTCCGGGGCGAGAATGCCGCGGCGAGGCGGTCGAGGTCGAGCGGCCGCCCCGCCTCGAGCGGAACGAACACCGGTCGCGCGTCGGAGAGGATGGTGTCCGGGCCGTAGTTCTCGTAGAACGGCTCGAAGATCACGACCTCGTCGCCCGGGTCGACGACCGCGAGGAGGGTGGCGATCATCGCCTCGGTGGCGCCGCACGTCACGGTGATCTCCCGCTCGGGATCGGCCGGGAGGCCGTACCACGAGTGATACTTGCGGGCCAGGGCTTCCCGGAGCCGTTGCGCGCCCCAGGTGATCGCATACTGGTTGATGTCGCCGTGCACCGCCTCGGCGGCGGCCGCCTTGAGAAGGTCCGGTGCGGCGAAGTTGGGGAATCCCTGCGCGAGGTTGATGGACTGGTGCTCGCGGGCGAGCCGGGTCATGCCCCGGATCACCGACTCGCGAAAGCCATGGGTACGGCGGGCGGTCGCCATGCCCGCAAAGATACTACGGGCCGCGGGCCGCCCGCCTGCATCGTCAGCGAATAGTTGGACGCCGTCGGCGTGGGCTGCCTGCGGGCGTCAGTCGGGCGCCGGCACCTCTCGCCGAGGGCCGCTCCAGGGATAGACCTCGCAATGCGCCCCCCGGGGGCTGTGGAGAATGCAGAACGCTCCCGGCCGTCCCCACCGCTTGACCCATTCCGACATCACCGCCCGGTCGCCGGGGCTGAAGCGGGCCACGGGCTCGGTGTCGTCGGTCGAGCGGATGTGCGTGTGAACCGTGCCGATCCAGCGCGGCGGCCCGCACGCGGCGAGAGACGCTTCCGCACCGGCGCCGAGCGAGTCACCCCGGGTGACGACCGGCGCGGCCGAGGTGATCCGCACCGTGTCGGACCCGATCTGCCCCCCCACGCAGGCGACGCGCTCCGCCCGGGCCGCGACGCTCTCGCGCCACAACCCGGCAAGGACCGGACGGGCCGCCGAATCGATGATCCAGGTCGGAAGCTGCGCCCCGACGGGCCGAGGCGTCGCGACGAGGCCCCAGGTCACCGCCGCGACGACCGCCCCGACCGACCAGGTGACGCGCCCGGGGCACAGTCCTCCGTGTTGAACGGCCCCAGACAACGCGATATCTTCCCGGCACAAGCGCGAGGTCCCCTGCGCGTCGCTCCGTGGGCGCCACGCATCCGTGAACCCACGTCGAGCGGCGGATGCCGATGGCCACTTACACATTCCTCAACCTCGTCGTAGTGGTCTTCGCCGTCGCCGGGGGCTGCGCCCCGGACCCGGCGGCCGGCCGGTCGGCCGTGGCGGAGACGTCCCAGGCGCAGCAGCATCCCTCGGCCTCCCCACCGTCCGCCCCCGCCGGCTCGCGCGACACGGAGCCCCTCGACAGCGTGCTCGCGCAGCTTCGCTCCCGCTCGCCGGACGTTCGCGTGAGGGCCACGTACACCCTGGCCCAGCCCGGCTCGCGAATGGAGGAGCGCCTCCGCGCGCTCGGGGTGGCGCTCCGCGACACGAACTGGCGCGTGGGTATGGCGTCGGCCCGTGCACTCGGCAAGCTCGCTCCTGCCTCGGTTCCGACCCTGGTAACCGCCCTCTCAGACCACAGTCCCGAGATACGCAGACGCGCTTTATTCGGGTTGGGGGGGGCCGGGCAGGCCGCCACCGCTGCCGTATCGCCGTTGCGCAGCGCCCTGAGAGACCCCGACCGGTCGGTACGAGATATGGCGGGCCGCGCGTTGGCGCAACTCGGTCCGCGGTCGAGCGCGGGGACCGACGCGGTTGACCTTGGGACCACCGAAGATCTGAAGGCCGGGCTCGCTACCAGTGACCCAGGGGAACGACTGAGCGCGATCCAGCGGTATCAGCCTTGGGCCGACGACCCCCAGGACGCGATCCGGCTTCTCATTAGGGCATTGGGCGACGGAGACGGGCTCGTGCGGGCCGGGGCCGCTGACGCGCTCGTGAACATCGGGCCCGCGTCGCGGACGCAGCTGGCCGCCGCCCTGTCCGATTCGAACCCGGTGATCCGCAGGGAAGCGTCCGTCGCGCTGGTGCGGTTGGGTCGCGGCGGCCCTTGAGCTGATCGCAAGCCCAGGCCGGTCAACTCCACTCGGGCGGGTAGAGCCGATCCAGGCAGGTCGGACACAGCCCGTGGCTGAACTGTGCCTGCGAATGAGTGTGGATGTAGACCTCGACCGGATGCCAGGTCCCGTCCACGTCGCGAATGCGCTTGCAGGAGGCGCAGATCGGCAACAGGCCACCGAGAATCTTCAGGTTCGCCATCGCCGTCCGGAGCTCCTCCTCCCTGGCCTGCTCCCGCCGCCGTCGCTCGCTCACGTCGGTGAACGACACCACCACGCCGTGGGGCGCGGCGTGCGGCGCGTCCACGAGCGGCTGGGAGTTCACCTCCAGCCAGACAGTATCGCCGGGAGACCGCCGCAGGCCGCAGATCACGCCGAGGCATGGCGACCCCGTCCGCAAGGTTCGGAGGCTCGGGCGATCGGCCGGGGGAAACACGGTTCCGTCCTCCTGGATCAGGTCCACGGCCGGCGGGATGGCGGCCGGTCCGAAGAGTCGGTCGGGGGCTGCGCCGAGGATCCGCTCCGCGCTGCGATTGTAGTCGATGACGCCGCCGTCCGCGCCGCAGAAAACGACGCCTTCGTCCAGGGCTGCCAGCACCGCGCGCGAGCGAGCCTCGCTCTCCTTGAGCTTGCGCTTGGTATACCAGTGCTCGGTGATGTCGATCGCGTGGCCGATTACGTATGCCTCCCCGGCCCCTCGCTCGTGGAGCACGTTGCGGTACGCCCAGAGCCGCTCAGACCCGTTCCGGCGCGTGAGCCGCAGCACTCCCTGGTCGGTCTTCCGGGTGCGGATCCGCTCGAGGTACTCGTCGAACTGGGCTCTGACGCCGGGGGCGAGGAGCAGGCTCCCGGGGCGGCCGACGATCTCCTCCACGGAGTAGCCAAGCTCGGCGGCGGCGGCCGGATTGATGTAGCGAAGGACACCGGACAGATCGTGGACGCAGATCAGCCCCTGGCTGTCCTCGACGATGCGGCGGTAAAGGTCGGGGTCTGGACCCGGATGGTGCGTCACGGTGCGCCTGCCGGCGGTTGCCGGACGCGCGGCTCTCGGGGGGTGGAGAGAACGCATGCTCCGGTACCGGCCCGCCCGTTGGCTCAACTTCCGGGGGCGGCCATCTCCACAGTTAGAGTCCGGTTCGGAGGGTGTCAAGCGGCACCGGTCCCGTCGCGACGGACCGTCGACGCCGGCTGGTTTCACTTGCCGCTTGGCTGAAACTCGTCTAGCCCAGCGGCCGTCCTGCTTTTCAACCGCCATCCGCGCCACCTCCACCGGACCAAGACCGCATGACGCGATGCCGAGACCTGCGAGTCCCGCTTCTCCTTCTGTGCGCCTGCTCCCGCGCCACGCCGGTCGCGGGGCCGGCGCCGACTCCTGCGGCGACCACCCCCGCGATCTCAGCGCAGGACCTTCGGCAGCGGCTCTCGATCTTCGCGGCGGACTCGATGCTTGGCCGGGAGACCGGAACCCTCGGAAACGTCAAGGCGACGGACTATATCGCCACTGAGTTTCGACGCCTCGGACTCGAGCCCGCCGGCGACAGCGGCACCTACTTCCAGACCGTGCCGCTCGTGAATACCCGGCTGGACGATGCGTCGGTCATCGAGGTAGGAGGCCGCAGGCTTTCGATCTGGAAAGATTTCGCTGCCTTCGCCGACTCCACCCGATCGCTTGAGGGCGTGCGGGCGGTTTACGGGGGCAGCCTCGCCGATACCACCACCTGGATCGACTCGCGCGAGGCGAACGGGCGCATCGTAATCCTGAGCATCCCGCCAGGGCAGCGCACCTACCTGCCGTTCGGGAGCCTGACGGCGCACCCGCGCTTCGCCGCGGCGATCGCGGTCGCCGCGGGCGAGCTGGACCTGATCCCGGCTGCGATCATCGACGCGGGCCGGGCCGGAGAGCTCGGGGTTCGGAGCACCGCCAGCCAGGGCCCCTTCCAGCTGGTGCTCACCCCCGCCGCGGCCACGACCATTCTCGGCGCGCCGA
>Ga0070707_100003895_pt1 | contig 14050 bp, 9 predicted proteins | sample KBSK5502metaG_FD_65468 | JGI IMG/M metagenome (GOLD analysis project Ga0070707, IMG submission 65468) | Corn, switchgrass and miscanthus rhizosphere microbial communities from Kellogg Biological Station, Michigan, USA - KBS K5-50-2 metaG | ecosystem: Host-associated > Plants > Roots >... | reverse complement strand
TGCGGATGAGCGGGACGCCGTTGCGCTCGATGAGGAACGCGCCGGCGACGGTGTGGCCGATGCGCTGCGCCGGCACGCCGTGCTCCTTCGCGATGCGCAGCACGTCGTCGAGGCGATTCGTGCTGACGAGGGCGCGGCCCTGCGACTCGCTGAAGAGCAGCGCGATCGCGTCGACGTCGTCGGCGTGACCGCGAAGCTCGAGATGGCAGCCGATGCCGTCGATTGCACATTCGACGAGCGCGATCGCGAGGCCGCCGTTCGCGAGATCGTGTGCGCTCCGGATGGCGCGATGCGTGTCGAGCGAGAGGAGGCAATCGATCAGCGCCTTCTCGCGCCCGAGGTCGACGTGCGGCGGGACCGCCATCGCGTCGGGGACGTTCCTCTGTTGCCACTCCGATCCGCCGAGCTCGTCGCGCGTCTCGCCGAGGAGCACCACGTCGAGACTCGCCTCGGGGAAGGTCAGCGCCACGCCGGCGTCCTCGCGATCGAGAATCCCGACCATCCCCACCGTCGGCGTCGGGTAGACCGCGCGCCCTTCCGTCTCGTTGTAGAACGACACGTTGCCGCTCACCACCGGCGTCTCGAGCGCGACGCACGCCTCGCTGATCCCGCGGATCGCTTCGGCGAACTGCCACATGATCTCCGGCCGCTCCGGCGAGCCGAAGTTGAGGCAGTCGGTGATGGCGACGGGACGACCTCCCGACGCGGCGATGTTGCGCGCCGCCTCGGCGACGGCCTGCTTGCCCCCCTCGTACGGATCGAGGAAGCAGTAGACCGGGTTGACGTCTGAGGTCAGCGCGAGCGCGCGGCCGGTGCCTTTCACGCGGACGATCGCCGCGTCGCGCCGCTCCGGCCCGCCGATGGTGTTCGTACGCACGGTCGTGTCGTACTGCTCGTAGATCCAGTGCTTCGAGCAGAGATTCGGTGAGGCGACGAGCGGGAGGAGATGCTCGATGAGATCGCCGTCGTCGACGCGCGGCCGTTCGACGCGCGGCGCGATCTCGCGCTGCGGTTTCTCCATCGGCCGCCGATACACCGGCGCCTCGGTGGAGATCGGCTCGACCGGAATCGTCGCCGCCTCTTCGCCGTGCCACACGATCCGGACGAATCCGTCGTCGGTCACTTCGCCGATCACCGCCGCGTTGAGGTCCCACTTCTCGAAGACGCGCACCACTTCGTCCTCGCGCCCGCGCTTGGCCACGATGAGCATCCGCTCCTGCGACTCGCTGAGCATGATCTCGTACGGCGTCATGCCGCTCTCGCGCACCGGGACGCGATCGAGGTCGAGGCGGACGCCTGTGCCGGCGCGGCCGGCCATCTCGAACGACGACGACGTCAGTCCCGCCGCCCCCATGTCCTGGATGCCGACAATGGCGTCGCTCTCCATGATCTCGAGGCAGGCCTCGAGGAGGAGCTTCTCGGTGAACGGATCGCCGACCTGCACGGTCGGCCGCTTCTCTTCCGACGCTTCGTCGAACTCCGCCGACGCCATCGTGGCGCCGTGAATCCCATCGCGGCCGGTTTTCGAGCCGACGTAGATGACCGGATTGCCGACGCCGCTCGCAGTGCCGTTGAAGATGCGCTCGCGCTTCGCCACGCCGAGGGCGAAGACGTTTACGAGGATATTGCCGTTGTAGCAGGAGTGGAACGATGTCTCGCCGCCGACGGTGGGGATGCCGATGCAGTTGCCGTAGCCGCTGATGCCGCGCACGACGCCGTCGACGAGGTACTTCATGCGCGGGGCGTCGAGAGCGCCGAATCGAAGCGAGTCGAGCGAGGCGATGGGCCGCGCGCCCATGGTGAAGATGTCGCGCAGGATTCCGCCGACGCCGGTGGCGGCGCCCTGGTACGGCTCGATGAACGACGGGTGGTTGTGCGACTCCATCTTGAACGCCGCCACCCACCCGTCGCCGATGTCGATCACGCCGGCGTTCTCGCCCGGTCCCTGCACCACGCGCGGGCCGCTGGTGGGGAAGTTGCGCAGGTGCACGCGGCTCGATTTGTAGGAGCAGTGCTCCGACCACATCACGGAAAAGATGCCGAGCTCGGTGTAATTCGGCGCGCGCCCGAGGATCTGTTCGATGCGCTGGTACTCGTCGGGAGTGAGGCCGTGCGAGGCGATGAGGTCAGGGGTAATTTGCATGCGGCGCGATTGTATGAGAGCGCAGAGGCAGGCAAGCAATCGAGGCGTTCGGCACTGAAGTATGTGGGGCGGGTTTCAACCCGCCCGCGCGGGCTGAAGCCCGCGCCACATTGGCAGGGAGGCGCGAGGTGTAGGACAGGCACGATTGCCTGTCCTACCTTCGCGGTGGCGGTGGTCTCTTAGTGCGGTCCCGGTCCATGCCCCTGAATGAACGCGGCCGCCGCGCGAAAGGCTTCGTATTTCGCCTTCTGCTCGGCGGTGAGGACCGACTCGAGCTTCGCGTCGAGCGCGTCATGGAGCGCTTTGATCTGATCGCCGCCGGCGCGGACAGCGAGCATCGCCGTGCCGATCGCGCAGGCGTCGGTGGAGCCGGACGAGAGGAGGTCGTGCACCTTCTCCTGCGCCGCTTCCTGCTGCTCGAGCAGCGGCCTGACGGCAGCGTCGAACTCCTTGTGTGCGGCCTCCCACGACGCCTTCTGTGCGTCGGCCAGCGAGAGGTACTGCGCGAGGATGTCGCCGCCCGGAGGAGGTCCTCCCGGTCCGCCCGGACCCGGAGGCGGCGGGCCGGGGCGCTGCGCGAATGCGGCGGTGGTGATCAGTGTGAGTGCGAGGGTCAGTAGAACGCGTTTCATGGATGTTGGCTCTCCTTTCGAGTCTCACGGTACGCATCGCGGCGGCGATGGACTTCATCGCTTCGCAAGCTCTTTGTAAGAAACGTAAAACGTGTTGCTGCCGCATGTTGCGCGTTACGACGGATGCTAGACTCGCTCGAAATGCGAAGCCGGTGGCTCCTTCTTGTGGCGGCGATTCTCGTCGCCGCGCTGGCGGCGCTCGCGACGCTGCAGTACCGCTGGATCGGCGAGCTCGCCGTGGCGGAGGAGCAGCGCGAGCGGGTGGCGGTCGACTTCGCCGCGCGCCATTTCGCCGATGACGTCGAGCGCGAGCTGGGACGGACGCGCGCGCAGTTCCAGCAGGCGTCGCGTGAAGAGCTGCCGCGCCGTTACGCGGAGTGGGCCGCAACCGGACACGACTCGCAATTGATCGATTCGATGTTCCTGGTGCGATCGGTGCGCGAAGGGGCGAACATCGAGCGGATCGACCCGAAGAGCGGCGCGACGACGCGCATCGATTGGCCGCAGGAATTCGTGCCGCTCCGCGAGTGGGCACAGACGGTGCCGCCGCCCCCCCATCCGCCGCTGCTCGATGAAGTGCCGGCGCTGCTGCTGCCGTTGCGCCCCGATCCGCAGCCGTTCGCGCCGCGGCCGCCGCCTCCGTTCGCTCGTAACGCCGGCGTCCCCGCCGGCTGGCCAGGCGGCGTCCCGCCGCCTCGGGCGCGAGACGCGTCCGGTCCGGCCGGGGAGCCGCCGCCGCGACCGCAGTTCGACGATCGACGGCCGCCGCGGCCGCGAGACGAGCCCGGTCCACCCGGCGAGCGGCCGGCGCCACGAGACGACGAGCGCCCTCGTCCCTCGCCGCTCTTTCTCATCGTCAAGCTCGATCGCAACGACCTCGGCTCGATGTTTGCCGACCTCTCGCGGCGCTACTTTGCCGGATACGACGTCGCGGTCGCCGAAGCGGACACGATCTTCTTCCACTCGATGTCCACCTGGCCGCAATCGCCGCGCGACGTCGCGGAGCTCGTCCGTCCGCTGATGATGCGGCCGGGCGAAGAGCAGTCGCCGCGCTGGCGGCTGATGGTGCGGCGGCACGGCATGCCGATGGCGGAGGTCGTCGCCGCGACGCGCCGGCGCAACTTCCTCGTCAGCGTTGCCGTCGTCGCCGTGCTCGCGGTGTCGTTCGTGCTGCTGGCCGTGATCGCGCGCCGCGCCGAGCGTTTGCGCGAACAGCAGCTCGCTTTCGTCGCCGGGATCACGCACGAGCTGAACACGCCGCTCGCCGCGATCGAGTCGGCGGGAGAGAACCTCGCGGACGGCATCGTCACCGGCGCCGATCACGTGGCGCGCTACGGCGCCGCGATCGTGAAGGAGTCCCGCCGCCTCAGCGACATCGTAGCGCAGGTGCTCGCGTACGCCGGCATGCAGGGGCGGACGAAGGGGCGCAGTCACGAGCCGCTCGACGTCGGTTCGCTGGTGAGGACGGCCATCGCGCGCGCGGCGTGGCTCGCCGAGCAGAGCGGCGTCACGATCGCCACGAACGTGCCGAACGATCTGCCGCAGATCGAAGGCGACCGCGAGCTGCTGATCTCCGCGATCCACAACCTGATCACGAACGCCATCCGCCACGGCGGCGAGGGGCAGTGGGTCGGCGTGCGCGCCGAGACAGATCGCGACGCGGTGGCGATCGTGGTCGAGGACAAAGGTCGCGGCATCAGTCCGCGCGATCTGCCGCGGCTCTTCGATCCGTTCTTTCGCGGGCGCAGTGCGAACCCGCGCGGCGCGGGGCTCGGCCTGGCCATTGTGAAGCAGATCGCGGCGGCGCACGGCGGCAGCGTCACGGCGCAGCGGCGGCGCGAGCGCGGCGCGGCGTTTACACTGCGGCTGCCGGAGGCACAACATGCCTGAGCGCCGCATCCTGCTCGCCGAAGATGAAGACAGCCTCGTGCTCACGCTGCGCGACCGGCTGATCAGCGAGGGCTACGTCGTGGAAGTGGCCACCGACGGTCTCACGGCGCTCGAGTACGGGTCGACGCCGCGCTTCGACCTGATCGTGCTCGACATCGCCCTGCCGCGCATGAACGGCTTCGACGTCTGCCGCGATCTCCGCCAGCGCGGCATCCACACGCCGATCCTGATGCTCACCGCCCGCGGCCAGGTAGTCGACCGCGTCCTCGGCTTGAAGCTCGGCGCCGACGACTACCTGACCAAACCGTTCGAGACCATCGAGCTCCTGGCGCGCCTCGAAGCGCTCCTCCGCCGCGGCCGCACGCAGTCGAGCGGATCCCCCGAGGTCTACTCATTCGGTAACGTGCAGGTCGACTTTCGGAGCGCGGTCGTAACGCGCGAAGGACAGGCCGTCGACATGTCCGGCCTCGAGCTGAAGCTCCTTCGCTACTTCATCGACCACCGCGGCGCCGTCCTCACCCGCGACGAGCTCCTCGACAAGGTGTGGGGCTACGAAGCGATGCCGGTGACGCGCACGGTCGACGTGCACGTGGCTTCACTGCGGCAGAAGGTGGAGTCGAACCCCTCCCGCCCGGAGTTCATCCTGACGGTGCATGGGATGGGGTACAAGTTCGTGGGGTGACGAGTTGTCGGGTTATCGAGTTGTCGAGTTGTCGAGTGCCTACGCGGGTGGGCGGGTCCCGACAACTCGACAACTCGACAACTCGACAACTCGACAACTCGACAACTCGACAACTCGACAACTCGATAACTCGATAACTACTCGACCGTAATCACGCGACTGCCGTCGTCATCCACCCGAATCGTGACCTCGACTTGCGCCACCTCGAACTCCTCGAACTCTCGCTTCGGCCACTCGATCAGCTTAACGCCCGGTCCTGACAGCATTTCCGGGATGCCGATCTCCAGCCATTCGCGGCGGGTTTCGGAGAGGCGATAGCCGTCGATGTGGATGATGGGGGGGCGGCCGGGGATCGGGTATTCGTGGACGATGGCGAACGACGGCGAGCTGACTTCGCGCGGGTCGGCGCCGAGCTCGGTGGCGATGGCGCGGGCGAGGAACGTCTTGCCGCTGCCGAGGTCGCCGACGAGGTGGACGACGGCGTCGGGCGGAAGGGCGCGGGCGATCTCGCGGCCGGCAGCCTCCGTTTCCGATTCGTTGCGGCAGAGATACGACTTCACGACGGCGCGATGTTCTCGTTTCGGCTCTGATGGCGTCAAATTAAGAATCATGCGTCAGGCACTGCTGCTGTTCGTCGCGCTTCCTCTGTTCGCCGCGCCGCCGGTCCCGCTGACGAAGGTGATCGCCGACGTGCGCGAGAACGCATACATCGCCGAGGATCAGACGGTCCTCAATCGCGCGGTCAAGGCATCGGCCGATCCGAAGGTCATCGTCGCCCGCGTGGCGCGCGAGTTGTCGATCGACGAGAGCGCGGCGCGTGACTTCGTCGAAGGCGATCTGCGATTCCAGCGGCTGCAGATCGGGCTCGATCGAAACGTCGATCGCAAGGAAGAAGTCGCGGCCGCCGACGCGGCGCTGACGCGTGCCGCCGCCGAGGCACCGCACAGCGGAGAGGTCGTCGCGGAATTCGCGCACTTCGTCACCATCTACGACCAGGAGCACTTCGCCGTGCGCATTCTGCCGGCGGTGCGCGCGCTGCCGCCGCTCTTCGCGTTGAAGCTCGACACGCTGAGACCGCGCGACTACGCCACGGTCCTGGGCGATGCTCTGAGCCGCGCGCCCGAAAGCACGGATCTACGCGATGCGCTGACGCAGCTCTACGACGACTACCTCGCCGCCGCCCTCGGGCCGATGCGCCTCGGCGCGAAACCGGAGCTGCGCGAGCCGTGGGGCGCGGTCACGAAGGAGAGGGTGGCGCGGCAGATCAACTCGTTGTGCGAGCTCGGCCTCGCGTCCGACGCGCTCGCGGTTTTCGATGCCATCCCCGAGGCGCATCGCGCGGCTGTGGCGCTGACGAAGGTCAACGATCAGCGCCTCGTCCGCGACTGCATCGCCACGTCGGCGTGGCTGACGCGCGACGTCGAGCGCGCGCGGTCGATCGCCGGCGAGCGAGCGCGGTTGCGCCTGCGCGTCGTCGCCGCATTGATCAAAGGGCAGAGGAATGCCGATCCCTTCGATCTCCTCGTGCAGGTGGTGCGCGAGGATCGTCCGTGGGCCGGTGTCTGGGCCGCGGTCGTCTCCGAGCTAGCTTCGCGCGGCGGATACGCGCCGCTTTCGCGAGCGATCCTCGCGCGGGCGGGTGCGCCGATCCGCGATCACTCCGGCGTCGCCGGCGCGCTGGCCTACCTTCCGAAGCCGTTCGCCGACGAAGTCTCGCTTGTCGAAGCGCGCTCGAAAGCGTTCGACGCGTCGCTCGCCCTGCCGCCGCGAGACCTCGCCGCATCGGCCGTCGCCGCGCGCCTGCGCACGCCGAAGCTCGCGCCGTTCCGCGAGCGTCCGATGCCGCAGAACGCGAAGAACTCCGACGACGTGATCGACTGCAGCAAAACCGAAGACGTCGCGAAGACGATGCATCTGCCGGCGGGCCTCGCTCCGATTCGCATCGAACGCCGCGGTTCCGACGTCGCCGCGGTCGTCATCTCCTCCGCGCTCGATCCGACCGGCGAGCTCGGACTCGGCGGCTATTGGATCGTGCGCTCCGTCGACGGCGGCGCGACATGGCGCGCGCCGCTCCACACCGGACTGCGGCGCAACATGCCATACGTCGTCCTCCCGGCGTCGGCCTTGCCTCTGCTCGGCGACGACGGCGTCGACGTCGAGGTGCAGGTACGAGAGATCGACCCCGCGTCGATCACCTTCCCGCCCATGGGCCTGCGCACGAAACGCGAAGCCGATCACCTCTACCTGCACATGCCGTGGGCAGAGCTCGAGCGCGACTCCGACGGCGACGGTCTCACCGACCTCGCCGAGGAACACCTCGGCACCGATGCGCAAAACGCGGACAGCGACGGCGACGGCATCCCCGACGGCAAGGACCCGCTTCCGCTCACCCCATTGACCGCCGGCGGCGCCAACGAAGCGGAGCCGATCGCCGCCGTCCTTCGCCAGATGCACCTCGGAGCGCACGCGATCGTCATCGGCGTCACGAACAGCGAGGAGGAGCGCAACGCCTGCGTCCTGCGCGCGAGCGTCATCGGCGACGCGACCCTCTTCGTCATCGGCGACCCGGCGCTCTTCTCGTCGATCGACATCAACCGCCGCATCATCGTCCTCACCCCTGACGAGCTGGCCGCCTACCAGCAGAAATTCGGCCCCACCTACGGCGCCGACCTCACCTACGCGTTCGTCAACCACGCCCGCACGAAAGCACTCGTCGTGGCGAACGAAAGCTGGGCGGAGAACGTGTGGGAAGTGACGAAGGGGAAGGACGGTCGCTGGACGGCAAAGATCGTGGGAGGGTTCGTGACCTAGTTGTCGAGTTGTCTAGTTGTCGAGTTGTCGAGGTGGCCGGTTGGCGGCGCTCCTGCTCGACAACCCGACAACTCGACAACTCGACAACTCGACAACTCCCTCCGATACTAATTCTCATGCGGGTCCCGCTCGGCCTACGTCTCGCGGTCGTGGTGTCGATTGCGATGACGGCAGGCGTCTGCGCGCAGGAGATCCGCTTCCGCCATTTCACGCCTGACGACGTCGCCACGCCGCTTCCCTCCGCCGGGGTACAGGCGCTCGCGCAGGACCACTTCGGCAACATCTGGATCGGTTTCTACGCGACCGGGTTGGCGCGATACGACGGCCATTCGTTCGAGACCTTCGACAAGCGTGACGGCCTCGCCGACCTCACCGTGCGCGACCTCATCGAGGATCGCGGCGGCCGGCTGTGGGTGGCCACCGAATCGGGCCTGGTGGTGAGCGACAAGCCGCTGGCGTCGTATGCGATCGGCGAGCGGCCGCGCTTCACCTCGCACATCGGCGCAGCGTCGCTCGTCCGCAGCCGCCTGCGCCGCAACGATCTCGCCGCCGACGCGCAGGGGCAGGTGTGGGTGGGGACGGCAGGCGAAGGGGTGCTTCGATATTGGTTCGACGGCGAGACGCTGCGCGGCGATCGGATCGCGCTGCCACGCGCCGTGACGACGCTCAAGTCGGCGCGCGATGGTTCTGTGCTCGTCGCACTCGATGACAACGCCCTCCTCTTCTTCGCCGGCGGCTCGACGCGCGCCGACGTCTTCGCCACGCGCTTCGCCTCGCCGGTGACCTTCATCCACGAATCGGCCGACGGCGCCATCTGGGCGGGATGCGCGAACGGCTCGATCTGGCGCGCCGCACGAACCGGCCCGTTCGCCCTGGTGAGCTCCGAGCTGACCGAGCGGATCGTCGGCATCATCGATACCCCCGACGGGTATGTCTGGGCGGCCAGCCTCGGCTCGGGAATGTTGCGGCTCCGCGCCGGCGATCCGGCGCAACGCCGCGTCTATCGCCGCGCCGATGGGCTGATCAGCGACGAGCTGATCGGCCTCCTGCGCGACCGCGAGGGGAACGTCTGGATCGGGCAGTACGGCGGCCTGTCGCGCTTTCGTCCCAACTGGGAAGCATTCCAATTCTTCACCGCCACCTCGCATGCGGGCGAGGAGCCGCTCTTGCCGAGCGCGTACGTCTCCGGCGTGATCGCCTCCTCGCCGGTGATGTGGGTCGGGACCGGCAGCGGCGTGGCCGGCATTCGCGACGGGCATCGCGTCGAGACGATCAATGACAAGCAGGGATTGCTCAGCAATCAGGTCTACAGCCTCGGCATGGACGCCGCGGGCAATCTCTGGATCGGGACTCTCGGCGGCCTGAGCGTGCGCCGCAGCGACGGCAAGCTGACGTCATTCCCGATCGGCGCGGTCTACGCGTGCAAGCGGTGGGGCGACACGATGTGGTTCGCGAGCACCAGCGGACTGCATTGCTACGTGGGTGGCCGCTTCGTCGACTTCGGCACCGCGGCCGGCTTTCCTCCGACCGGCGTGACGAACCTCGCGTTCGACGATCAAGGACGACTGTGGGTCGGCACGCACGCGTCGGGCTTGTATCGGTCGACCGCCCCAATTGCGATCGACTCACTGCCCGGCGCGAAGTTCGAAGCGGTGTGGACGACAAAGAACGGCGCGCCGTCCGACATCGTCCGCTCGCTCATCCCGATCGGCGGCGAGCTGTGGATCGGATCGGCCGGCGGCGTCTCCGTCATCGCCACCGACTCTCTGAAGCCAATCGCGCACTTCGACGCCGCGAACGGCCTCGGCGGTGAGAACGTCTTTTCGATGGATGCGCGCGGCAATCGCGTCTGGGTAAGCCAGGGTCACGGCCTCGCGGAGATCGACGCGACCTCGAAGCGCATCGTCCGCATCGTCACCAAAGAGGACGGACTGGTCGACGATGAGACGTGGTCGTATGGCTGCGTCGTCGCCGCCGGCGACGGCACGGTCTACTTCGCCACGCCGAAAGGGCTGACGCTCTACCGTCCCGAGCTCGACGTCCTCGACGCGCCGCCGCCCACCCTCCGCTGGAAGGACGCGCGCTTCACCAGCAATCGCTGGGGCGCGAACGAAGTGCGCCTCGAATACGCGGCGCTCACCTTCGGCGACGAGCGGCGCGTCCGCTTTCGCACACGCGTCGAAGGCTACGAGCCGAACTGGTCCGCGCCGAAGAGCGACTTCACGCTGCGCTACACGAATCTCCCTGCCTACGTCTTCCCGCGCACCTACATCTTCGAAGTGATCGCCTCGAACGACGGCAAGCGCTGGAGCGCGCAGCCGCTGCGCTACAGCCAGTCGGTCGCGCCGGCGTGGTGGCGCACGTGGTGGGCGGGCATCCTCTATGTCTTCGTCTTCGGCACGGCGCTCCTGGTGCTGAACCGCATCCGGACGCGCGGGCTGGAGCGCCTCGTCGCAGAACGAACCGCGGCGCTGATGGCGCAGACCCACGAGCTGGAGACGCTCGACGCCATCGTCGAGGTGATCAATCGCGAAGTGCGCCTCGAGCCGCTCCTGCAGACGCTGCTCGATCAGAGCCTGCGACTCTTCCCGCAGGCGGAGAAAGCGGCGTTCATCGTCGTCGACCACGACAACGATCGCACCGAGGTCGTCGCGGCGAGCGGGTACGACCGCGAAATCTTTCGGGAAGTCTCCTTCTCGCTCGAAGAAGCGCGGCATCGCTACACGCGCGGCGCGGAGATGCTCGGCGAAGGCGTCTACCTCGTGCGCGACTGGGAGACCCTCGCGGGACGGGAGAAGACGCGCCACCTCCCGGTCCCGAAGTGCATGCTGGCGATGAGCATGACTCTCGGCGGCAAGGTCGAGGGGTATCTCGTCTTCGACAACTTCACCGATCCTAACGGCTTCTCGCGCTCCGACGTCCGGAAGCTCAGCCGCCTCCGCGAGCACGCCATCTCCGCCATCGCTAAAGCGCGGGCGCTGAAAGAAGTCGAACAGGCCAACCAGGCCAAGAGCGCCTTCCTCGCCAGCATGAGCCACGAGCTGCGCACGCCGCTCAACTCCATCATCGGGTTCGCTGAGGTGCTGCTGCAGAAAGTGCGCGGCAACCTCGAGCCGCGGCAGGCGAAGTTCCTCGAGCTGATCCTCGCCTCGGGCAACCAACTGCTGAACATCATCAACGACATCCTCGACCTCTCGAAAGTCGAGGCGGGGAAGATGGAGGTCTTCCGCGAGACCTTCTCCGTCCGCGACACCGTCGAAGGGGTCGTGCTGATCATGAAGGGGATGGCCTCGAAGCACGGCATCCGCTTCGAGGTCGACGTCGCCGGTATGCCGGACGTCGAGACCGACCAGGGGAAGTTGAAGCAGATCCTCTACAACCTGCTCTCGAACGCCGTGAAGTTCTCGAACGACGGCTCGACCGTGCGCGTGGCCGTGCGCTGCCTGCCGTCGAGCGAGGAGAGCGCGTCGCTGCTCGTCTCCGTCGCCGACCAGGGCGTCGGCATCGCCCCCGAAGACCTGCCGAAGATCTTCGAGGAATTCCGCCGCGTCGGCATCTCCGCCCGCAAAGCCATCGGCACCGGCCTCGGCCTCTCGCTGGTGAAGCGGATGACGGAGCTCCTCGGCGGGTCGGTGTGGGTGGAGAGCACGGTAGGGCGGGGAAGCACCTTCTCGTTCCGGCTGCCTGTGCGCATCGCCTCGGCTGTGCGGTCGGATATTGGCGCCGTGGGGTAACCCACCCCTGTCATCCCGAGCGTAGCGAGGGACCTGGGTGGGCGGGTGGTACGAAAAGCCAGATTTGTGCGCCGCCCGCGCCCCCAGGTCCCTCGCTACGCTCGGGATGACATGGCTTGACAAAGTCTAAATCCGAACCTAATCTACTCCTCGATGATCTCCAACGTCGCCGAGGCCATGCGCGAGCACGGCATCAAACCGTCGGCCCACCGGGTGGCCGTGGCGCAGTACGTCCTCAACACCGGCGAGCATCCCTCGGCCGACCGGGTGTGGGCGTGCGTGAAGGAGAAGTTCCCGATGATCTCCCGCGCCACGGTCTACAACACCCTCAACCTCTTCGCCGAGAAGGGGCTGATCCGCGAGCTGCACCTGGCGCCCGACTCCGTCGTCTTCGACCCCAAGCTGGAGCCGCACCATCACCTCATCGACGACGAGACGGGACAGATCCACGACGTGCCGTGGGACGACGTGCAGGTCTGCAAGATCAAAAAGCTCGGCAACTTCGAGATCAATCACTACCAAGTGGTGATGCACGGACGCCGCCGCCGCGCCTCGCGGTGAAAGAATTTTTTTTGAGCACGAATTAGACAACTTCTAAATATCTACAAAGGAGAGAAACAATGGACCTGAACGACAGCAAGACCCTGCAGAACCTCAAGGACGCCTTTGCCGGCGAGTCGATGGCCAACCGCCGCTACCTCTACTTCGCCCGCCAGGCGGACGTCGAAGGGCAGCCCGACATCGCCGGCCTCTTCCGCGACACCGCGGAAGGAGAGACCGGCCACGCCCACGGCCACCTCGACTACCTCCGCAAAGTCGGCGACCCCGCCACCGGCCTCCCGATCGGCGACACAAAGCTGAACCTCGCCGCCGCCATCCACGGCGAGACCCACGAGTACACCGACATGTACCCCGGCATGGCCAAGACCGCCCGCGAAGAAGGCTTCGACGAGATCGCCGACTGGTTCGAGACCCTCGCCCGCGCCGAAAAGTCCCACGCCGGCCGGTTCCGCAGGGGGCTGGACGGGATGGAGGCGTAGGGAGGCGAGTTGCAGAGTTGCAAAGTTGCAGAGTTGCAGAGGCCCGCCCACCCGGGCGGGTGGCCTCTGCAACTCTGCAACTCTGCAACTCTGCAACCTTGCAACTCTGCAACTCTGCAACTCAAGAATCGCCATGCAAACCGAACAACGAAAAAACCGCATCTCCCCCGACGAGCTCCTCGACCTCGGCGATTACGAGCGGAAGCGCGACGGGATCCGCAACCGGGCCATGGCGGCGCGGCTCCTGCGCCGCGTCGCCATCGGTCCGAACGCCACGCTCTCCTTCGAGGGCCGCGAGACGGTGCTCTACCAGATCCAGGAGATCCTTCGCGCCGAGCGGATCGCGAAACCGGCCGAGGTTGAATTCGAGGCCGACAACTACAGCGACCTTCTCCCATCGGAGAACGAGCTGTCGGCGACGTTGATGTTCGAGTTCCCCGATGAAGCGGATCGCGCCGTCCGCCTCCGCGACCTCGCCGGTTTCGAGAACCACTTCTTCCTCGAGATCGACGGCGCCGGCAGGGCGGTGGCGTTCTTCGACCGGCGGCAGATCGATCCCGATCGCCTCAGCGCCGTGCAGTTCGTCCGCTTCCCGGTGACCGACGTCCAGCGCGACGCCATCGCGCGCGGCGCGCGCGTGGCGGTCGTCTCCGATCACCCGCTCTATCCGTTCACGAGCGCGATCGGCGCGGAGACGCGCCGCGCCCTCGCCGCCGACCTCGCGGAGGCCGCCGATGTATAGCCTTCGCGATCCGCTTTACTACGACGAGGCGGATCTCGACCGGGAGATGCGGCGCGTCTTCGACGTCTGCCACACCTGCCGGATGTGCTTCAGCTACTGCCCCTCCTTCCCGTCGCTCTTCGACGCCATCGACCGGCACGAAGAGCGCGGCGAGGGAGAGGTGGAGGCGCTGACCGCCGAGGAGATGCAGCCGGTCGTCGATCAGTGCTGGCAGTGCAAGCTCTGTTACGTGAAGTGCCCCTACACGCCGCCGCACAAGTTCGCCGTCGACTTTCCGCGGCTGTTGATGCGCGCCAAGATCGTGAAGGCGCGGAAGAACGGCATCGCCTTTCGCGAGCGGATTCTCGGCGATCCCGATCGCCTCGGCCGCCTCAAC
>Ga0070707_100003893_pt1 | contig 14050 bp, 11 predicted proteins | sample KBSK5502metaG_FD_65468 | JGI IMG/M metagenome (GOLD analysis project Ga0070707, IMG submission 65468) | Corn, switchgrass and miscanthus rhizosphere microbial communities from Kellogg Biological Station, Michigan, USA - KBS K5-50-2 metaG | ecosystem: Host-associated > Plants > Roots >... | reverse complement strand
ACCGCCTCCCCGACGCGCGCAGGCTCGTGCGGGTCGAGCTGGTCGGGCCGGCCGGTCGCGACATTACAGAAGGTGCAGGCGCGGGTGCAGACCGCGCCCAAAATCATCACCGTCGCGTGCTTTTCCTTCCAGCACTCGCCGATATTCGGGCAGGCCGCCTCTTCGCAGACCGTGTTGAGCTTCAATTCGCGCATCAGCCGGCGGGTCGCCTGGTACTCCGGCGAGGTCGGCGCCTTGACCCGGATCCAGGGCGGCTTCCGGGGGCTCGGCTGGTCCGGCCGTGCCGCCTTCTCCGGATGGCGCAGCGGCTGCAGCGGGCGAGACTCGATGTTTGACAGGCTCATCGGTCAGAAGTGGAGGGCACGGCCGTAAGCGTCAAGCACGACCTCGTGCATCGTTTCGGAGATCGTCGGATGCGGAAATATCGTCCGCATCAGCTCGCTCTCGGTCGTCTCCAAGGTCTTGGCGATCGTGTAGCCCTGGATGAGCTCGGTGACCTCGGCGCCGATCATATGGGCGCCGAGCAGCTCGCCGGTCTTGCCGTCGAACACGGTCTTGACCATCCCCTCGGGCTCGCCGAGCGCGATCGCCTTACCGTTGCCGATGAACGGGAAATGGCCGATCTTGACCTCGTAGCCGGCGTCGCGCGCCGCCTTCTCGGTGAGGCCGACGCTTGCGATCTGCGGCCGGCAGTAGGTACAGCCCGGGATGTTGCGCGTGTCCAGCGGATGCACGTCGTTGACGCCGGCGATGTGCTCGACGCAGATGACGCCCTCATGCATCGCCTTGTGCGCCAGCCAGGGCGGCCCGACCAGATCGCCGATCGCGTAGAGCCCGGGCTCGCCGGTGCGCAGCCATTCGTCGACGACGACATGCGTCCGATCCACTTTGGCCTTGGTGTCTTCGAGGCCGACATCCTCGACATTGCCGACAATGCCAACCGCAAGGATTACGCGCTCGACGGTGATGTCGGAGGTCTTGCCGGCGCCCTCGATCTGCGCCGCGACATTGTCCTTGCCGCGCTTCAGCCCTTTCACGGTCGCGCCCGTATGGATCTTGATCCCCTGCTTCTCGAAGGACTTGCGGGCGAAAGCGGAGATCTCCTCGTCCTCGACCGGCAATACCCGGTCGAGCACCTCGACGACCGTCACTTCGGCGCCCATGTCACGATAGAAGCTGGCGAATTCGATGCCGATCGCGCCCGAGCCGATGACCAGCAGCGATTTCGGGATCGCCTCCGGCACCATCGCTTCCTTGTAGGTCCACACCAGCTTGCCGTCGGGTTCGAGGTCGGGGAGCGAGCGCGCCCTGGCGCCGGTCGCGAGCACGATATGCGGCGCCGCAAGATCGGCGACCGGCTTGCCGTCCTTCGCCACGGCAAGCCCGCCTTTGCCGGCCAGCTTCGCCTGTCCGTCGAACACCGTGATCTTGTTCTTGCGCATCAGATGCGCGACGCCGTTCGACAATTGCTTGGCGACCGCGCGCGAGCGGGCGATGAGCTTTTTGGGGTCGTAAGCGACCTCCTTTGCCGAGAGGCCGAACTGGTCGAGATGGTGCAGCAGGTGGTAGATCTCGGAGGCGCGCAGCAAGGCCTTGGTCGGGATGCAGCCCCAATTGAGGCAGATGCCGCCGAGCTCGTCGCGTTCGACGAGCGCCGTCTTCATGCCGAGCTGCGCCGCCCGGATAGCCGCGACATAGCCGCCCGGCCCGCCGCCGATCACGATGAGGTCAAAAGAACCATCTGCCACTTCAAGAAATTCCCTTGCCGGGCTTCCGCGCCTTCTGCGAAGGCGCCGCAGTCTAAAGACGTAGGTGGCCGGAACAAGTCCGGCCACGGGGTATTTGCGGTTTCAAGAGTCCGGAAGCAATCCTGCCGAGGAGCAGAGCTGCTCTGCCCGCCCTACAGCAGCATCGTCAGCGGGTCTTCGACGAGTTTTTTGAAGGCGGCGAGGAATTGCGCGCCGACCGCGCCGTCGACAGCGCGGTGATCGCCGGACAGGGTGCAGGTCATCACGGTGGCGACCGCGAGCTGGCCGTCGCGCACGATCGGCCGCTGTTCGCCGAGGCCGACCGCCAGGATGCCGCCCTGCGGCGGGTTGATGACCGCGGCGAATTCGCGAATGCCGTACATGCCGAGGTTGGAGATCGAGAAAGTGCCGCCCTGGAATTCCTCGAGCTTCAGTTTGCCGGCCCGGGCGCGCTCGGCAAGGTCTTTGCTCTCCTGTGCGATCTGCGCGAGGCCTTTCTGATCGGCGCCCTTGATGATCGGGGTGATCAGCCCGTCATCGAGCGCCACCGCGACCGCGATATCGACCCGCTCCCAGAGGAGGATTGCCTCATCGCTCCATGAAGCGTTCGCTGCCGGCACCTGGCGCAAGGCCAGCGCAGCGGCGCGGATCACGAAATCATTGACCGAGATGCGATAGCCGCCCTGGTCCTTGGGTGCCTTATCGTTCAGCGCTTTGCGGATTTTCAGCAGCTCGTCGATCGTGCAATCGATCGACAGATAGAAATGCGGGATGGTCTGTTTCGACTCGCTGAGCCGACGCGCGATGACACGGCGCATCGCGCTGTGCGGCTTTTCGCTGTAGGGCGGGTTGCCGGCCAATGCCAGCACCTGCTGCTTGGCGAAAACCGGCGTGGACGGCGCCGCGGGCACCATGGCCGGAGCGGCGACGGGTGCGCGGGCCGGCGCCGCGCCGGGTGCTCCCAGCGCCTTGTCGATATCCGCCTTGACGATACGGCCTTGCGGCCCCGAGCCGCGGATCGCGACGAGGTCGAGCCCGGCCTGCTGCGCCATGCGGCGGGCAAGCGGGCTGGCGAAAACGCGCCCACCATTGACGTGCGCCGGGACGGATCGTTCGGCCGGCGTCGCAGGCGGTGGAGCTGTTGGCGCGGGCGGCGGCTCGGTTTTCGGGCTGACGCCGCTCGGCGGGGCGGCTGGCGCTTCGGCTCGCTGCCCGTTGCCGGATGACGCGGCGGCGGTGAATTTTTCGAGCGCCGCCGGGTCCTCGCCCTCCTCGAGCAGCAGGGCGATCGGCTCATGCACCTTGATGCCCTGCGCGCCTTCCGGAACGATGATCTTGCCGATGCGGCCCTCATCGGCGGCCTCGTACTCCATCGTCGCCTTGTCGGTTTCGATCTCGGCGATGACGTCGCCGGCATGTACCTCGTCGCCCTCTTTTTTCAGCCAGCGAGCGAGGTTGCCTTCGGTCATTGTCGGCGACAGGGCCGGCATCCGGATTTCGATCGGCATTGACGGATTACCGGTACGCGACTTCGCGCGCCGCCGCGACAATGTCCTCGACCTGGGGCACGGCGAGGCGTTCGAGATTGGCGGCGTACGGCAACGGCACATCCTTGCCGGCGACCCGCTTCAGCGGTGCGTCGAGCCAGTCGAAGCATTCTTCCATGACGATCGCCGCGATTTCGGAGCCGATGCCGGCAAACGGCCAGCCCTCCTCGACCGAGACGATGCGGTTGGTTTTCTTGACCGACTCGGCGACGGCCGCGACATCGAACGGCCGCAGCGAGCGCAGATCGATCACCTCGGCGGAGATCCCGGCCTTTTCCAGTTGCTCGGCGGCGTGCAGGGCCACCTTTACCATGCGCGAGAAGGCGGTGATCGTGACGTGCTCGCCGGCGCGGGCGATGCGCGCCTTGCCGATCGGTACGAGGAATTCGGGGTCGTCCGGCACTGCAAAGCTTTCGCCGTAGACCAACTCGTGTTCGAGAAAGATCACCGGGTTCGGATCGCGGATCGCCGATTTCAGCAGACCCTTGTGGTCGGCGCCGGTATAGGGCGCCACGACCTTGAGCCCCGGCACATGCGCGTACCAGCTGGCATAGCATTGCGAATGCTGCGCCGCGACGCGCGAGGCGATGCCGTTGGGCCCGCGAAAGACGATCGGCGCCGACATCTGGCCGCCCGACATGTAGCGGGTCTTGGCCGCCGAGTTGATCAGCTGGTCCATCGCCTGCATCGCGAAATTGAAGGTCATGAACTCGACGATCGGGCGCAGCCCGGCAAAGGCGGCGCCGATGCCGAGCCCGGCGAAGCCCTGTTCGGTGATCGGCGTGTCGATGACCCGCCGCGGCCCGAATTCCTGCAACAATCCCTGGCTGACCTTGTAGGCGCCTTGATACTCGGCGACCTCCTCGCCGATCAGCAGGACATTGCTGTCGCGTCGCATTTCCTCGGCGATCGCGTCGCGCAACGCCTCGCGCACGGTCTGGGTCACGGTTTTGCCGGTGTATTCGGCCGGCTCGACCGCCGCCGCTGGCTGCGCTTGCGCGGGCGGCCGATCGCGCGCCGCGGGCGGAGGCGGAGTCGGCCCCTCCTTCTGCTCGGGCTGTTCTTGCGGTGCTTTGGCCTGGGGCGACGCAGACTGCGGTTTGGCTTCAACTTCGCCGACGTCTTCGCCGTTCTCGGCGATCACCGCGATCGGGGTATTGATCGGGACGTGATCGGTGCCTTCGGGGATCACAATCTTCGCCAGCACGCCCTCATCCACCGCTTCAACTTCCATCGTCGCCTTGTCCGTCTCGATCTCCGCGAGCACATCGCCCGCCCGCACCGGCTCGCCGACATTCTTGACCCAGCGGGCAATCTTGCCCTCGGTCATCGTCGGCGACAGCGCCGGCATCAGCACTTCGCTAGCCATTCCGTCCTCGGCATCCCTCGCGGATCGTTGCCCGCCCTACGCCCATCGGTCAGGCTTCGGCCAGCACATCCGTCCACAGCTCGCTCGGATCGGGCTCAGGGCAGTCCTGCGCGAACTGCGCCGCCTCCGCGACGATGTCGCGGGCACGTTTCTCGATCTGCTTCAGCTCGTCCTCCCCGGCACCGTGCTCGTCAAGCAAGCGCTGGCGCAGATGATCGATCGGGTCGTGCTCGGTGCGCATGCGGTTGACTTCGTCCTTGGTGCGGTACTTTGCCGGGTCGGACATCGAATGGCCGCGGTAGCGGTAGGTCAGCATTTCGAGAATGATCGGCCCCTGGCCGGCGCGCGCGTGCTCGACTGCCTCGATGGCAGCTTCGTGCACCGCGACGACATCCATACCGTCGACCTGTTCGCCCGGGATGCCGTAGGCGACGCCGCGGTGATAAAGGTCGGTGCGGGCCGAGGCACGGCTGACCGAGGTTCCCATGCCGTAGCGGTTGTTTTCGACGACATAGACGACCGGCAGCTTCCACAGCGAGGCCATGTTGAAGCTCTCGTAGACCTGGCCCTGGTTGATCGCGCCGTCGCCGAGGTAGGTTACCGAGATCCGCCCGTCATCGCGATAGCGGTGGGCAAAGCCCAGCCCGGTGCCGATCGGCACCTGGGCGCCTACAATGCCATGGCCGCCGAAGAAATTCTTTTCCCGGCTGAACATGTGCATCGAACCGCCCTTGCCGTGCGAATAACCGCACCGCCGCCCGGTCAGTTCGGACATCACGCCCTTCGGATCCATGCCGCAGGCCAGCATGTGGCCGTGATCGCGGTAGGAGGTCACGATCGTGTCGCCCTCCTGCAACGCCGCCTGCATACCGACGACCACCGCCTCCTGCCCGATATAAAGATGGCAGAACCCACCGATCAGCCCCATGCCGTACATCTGCCCGGCCCGCTCCTCGAAGCGGCGGATCAGCAACATGTCGGTGTACCAGCGCTTTAGCGCCTCGGCCGAAACGTGAGGCTCGGCGGGCTTGACCCTATTGGTCTTGCGCGTGACGGCCATTCTGGCTTTCCTCCGGACTGCCTCGAAGCATGGTGTCAAATCCCGTGGTTTGCAACCTCAGGACACGGCCTCCCTGGGCTGCAAGGAACCGCGGCGCGGCTTTCGAGCGGCGCGGGCATCTTCCGGTTTTAAGGTCTTGAACCGGGTACGGTCAGCGGGGGCTTGCCGGGCGAATGATCACGATTTCGTCGGGCGCCGCGAAATCGAGCGTCCGCCGCACCTGCGAGTCGAGCAGATCGGAGTCGAGGTGGCCGGAGCGCATATTGCTGGCCCGACGCTCGAGCTTGGCGCGCTCGGCCGCGACATCGGCGAGCCCCGTCTTGGCGGTTCGCAGCTCCTGCGTCAGCCGCATCCAGGCCCGCAGGCCCCGATCGCCTTCGACGAGGTGGTACGCGAAATAGCCGGTCAGCGCCAATCCCAGAACGGGAGCGACGAGAACCTTGGCGCGGCGGCGCATTTCGCGAAATACGATCACCGGCCAAGAGAATCACTTGCCGCTGTCTACGTCAATGCCAGTAAGGTTTGTCGAACACTGAATAAAACGCGGAACTTGCTAATAACGCAGTTGAAAATTCGAATTTTCATGGGATTTGTATCGCGAATCATCCTTCAGCCGTTTTACAACTCCGTCTATGTAATTGAAAATATTAAATATCATAGCTGAGGTGGAGGCTGCGCAGCGCGAGCCGCCTCCGCAAGGAGAACACTCAGTGAGCGTCGTTAAGCTACTGCAATCTAACGCCGGATTGCCGAGCGGCCGGGATAAATCGCTGACGCGCCGAGCTGTTCTTCGATCCGAATCAGCTGATTGTATTTGGCGAGCCTGTCGGAGCGCGACAGCGAGCCGGTCTTGATCTGGCCGCAATTCGTCGCCACCGCGAGGTCGGCGATCGTCGCGTCCTCAGTCTCGCCCGAGCGGTGCGAGAACACCGCGCCATAGCCGGCACGCAACGCGATCTCGACCGCCTCCAACGTCTCCGACAGGGTGCCGATCTGGTTGACCTTGACGAGCAGCGCATTGGCAATGCCGCGCTCGATGCCGCTCTTGAAGCGCGCCGGGTTGGTCACGAAGACATCGTCGCCGACCAGCTGGATGCGGCCGCCAAGCGCTTTTGTCAGCAACGCCCAACCGTCCCAATCGTCCTCGGCCATGCCGTCCTCGATCGAGACGATCGGATAGCGGTCGACGAGATCGGTGTAGTAGGCGACCATGCCGGAGGCATCGAGCACCTTGCCCTCGCCGTCGAGGCGGTACTTGCCGTCGCGGTAGAATTCGCTTGCGGCGGGGTCGAGCGCCAGCACGACATCCTCGCCGGGCTTGTAGCCGGCCGCTTCGATCGCCTGCATCACAAAGCCGAGCGCCGCATCGGCCGAAGGCAGGTTCGGTGCAAAACCGCCCTCGTCACCAACATTGGTGTTGTGCCCGGCATCGTGAAGCTTCTTGCGGAGCGCGTGGAATACCTCGGAGCCGATGCGGATCGCCTCGGTTACGCTCGGCGCGCCGACCGGCATGATCATGAATTCCTGGATGTCGATCGGATTGTCGGCGTGCACGCCGCCATTGACGATGTTCATCATCGGCACCGGCAAGGTGCGGGCGAAGACGCCGCCGACATACCGATGGAGGGGCTGATCGAGCTCGGTGGCCGAGGCCTTGGCGCAGGCGAGGCTGACGCCGAGCACGGCGTTGGCGCCGAGCCGGCCCTTGTTCGGCGTGCCGTCGAGCTCGATCAGCGTACGGTCGATCGCCAGCTGGTCGGCGGCGTCGAACCCCGACAGCGCATCGAAGATCTCGCCATTGACCGCGCCGACCGCCTCGAGCACGCCGCGACCGCCATAGCGCCTGCCGCCGTCGCGCTTCTCGACCGCCTCATGCGCGCCGGTCGAGGCCCCCGAGGGTACTGCTGCCCGGCCGACTGCGCCGCTGTCGAGCGTGACCTCGACCTCGACGGTGGGGTTGCCGCGGCTGTCGAGGATCTCGCGGGCATGGATATCGGCAATCGCGGTCATCGGGCCTCACTGGACTTCCCTATCCGCAGAGCGGGAGAGGGCGGCCGACGCGCCGCGACGGCCAGGTGTATCTATGGGCAAGGAGATTGCTTTGTCGCTGCGCCCCTCGCAATGACAACGCTGTCATTGCGAGCGAAGCGAAGCAATCTCCTCGCCGCAAGTCAGCTGGTTTGGGCGCGCGCCTTTGCCACGCGGTCGAGGGCGAGGAGGGTTTCGATCAGCTCCGGCAAAGCTTTCAGTGGCAGCATGGTTGGCGCTTCCGCCGTGGTGGCATGATCGGGATCCTGGTGGGTCTCAATAAAAATTCCGGCGACGCCGATCGCCGCTGCGGCACGCGCGAGGACCGGGCCGAATTCGCGCTCGCCGCCCGAGCGGTCGCCGAGCCCGCCTGGCGTTGCCACGGCATGGGTCGCATCGAACACAACGGGGTAGCCGGTCTGCGCCATGATCGGCAAGGCTCGCATATCGACGACCAGCGTGTTGTAGCCGAAGCTCGCGCCGCGCTCACACAAGAGGATCTGTTCGTTTCCGGTCGAGGCGATCTTGGCCGCGACATTCTTCATGTCCCAGGGCGCCAGGAACTGGCCTTTCTTGACGTTGACCGGCTTGCCGGTCGCGCCGGCGGCCAGCAACAGATCGGTCTGGCGGCACAGAAAAGCAGGGGTCTGCAGGACATCGACGACCTCGGCGACGGGCGCGCATTGCTCGCGGGCGTGGATGTCGGTCAGCACTGGTAGTCCGGTTCGCTCGCGCACTTCGGCGAGGATCGGCAAGCCGGCCTTGAGCCCGATGCCGCGTTCCCCGCCGAGCGAGGAGCGGTTCGCCTTATCGAACGAGGTCTTGTAGATCAGGCCGATCTTCAGCTTGCGGGCCATCTCGGCCAATGCCGCGCTGATCTCCAGTGCGTGGCCGCGCGATTCCAGCGTGTTGGGTCCAATGATGAAGACCAGCGGCAGATCGTTGCCGAGCGTCAGATCGCCGATCGAAACATGGCGCGGCTGCATCTATCCGACCCCCAAACCGCATTCCCGGCGAAAGCCGGGATTCACCTGTCCGGCTTCTCGATGGCTGAAAAGTGGGTCCCGGCCTTCGCCGGGACTGCGGAGAATAGTTACACGAGCCGCGACTGGTCGACAGCGGCTTTGACGAAGGACGTGAACAGCGGGTGCGGCTCGAACGGCTTCGATTTCAGCTCCGGGTGGAATTGCACGCCGATGAACCAGGGGTGGTCGGGGATCTCGACGATCTCGGGCAACAGGCCATCGGGCGACATGCCGGAAAACCGCAATCCCGCCTCTTCGAGGCTGTCGCGATAGGCGATGTTGACCTCGTAGCGGTGGCGGTGGCGCTCGCTGATCCGGTCGGCGCCGTAGATCTCGGCCACACGGCTTTCCGGGTCGAGCAGCGCCTCATAGGCGCCGAGCCGCATCGTGCCGCCGAGATCGCCGTTCGCCTCGCGCTGTTCGACTTCGTTACCGCGCATCCATTCGGTCATCAGCCCGATGACGGGATGCTCGCAGGGACCGAACTCGGTCGAGCCGGCGCCGGGCAGCCGCGCCAGATGCCGGGCCGCCTCGATGACCGCCATCTGCATGCCGAAGCAGATGCCGAAATACGGCACGTTGCGCTCTCGCGCGAAACGCGCCGCCTCGATCTTGCCTTGCGAACCGCGCTCGCCGAAACCGCCCGGAACCAGGATCGCGTGTACCCCTTCCAATTGCTGTAGTGCTTCACTCTCGGTCTCGAAAACCTCGGAATCGATCCAGTCGAGCTTGACCCGGACGTTGTTGGCGATGCCGCCGTGAGTCATCGCCTCGGCAAGCGATTTGTAGCTGTCCTGCAGATGCGTGTACTTGCCGACGATCGCGATGTTGACCTCACCCTCGGGCCGCCGGATGTGGTCGACGATCGAATTCCAGCCGGAAAGATCGGGCTCGCGCGTTGTGAGTCCGAAATGGGCGCAGACTTCGCGGTCGAAGCCCTCGGCGTGATAAGAGCCCGGCACGGCATAGATCGTATCGACATCGATCGCCGGAATGACCCGCGACTCTCGCAGATTGCAGAACAGCGCGATCTTCTTGCGCGCGCCGTCGGGGATCGGCCGTTCGCAGCGGCATAAGAGGATGTCGGGCTGAATGCCGAGACCGAGGAGTTCCTTCGCCGAATGCTGGGTCGGCTTGGTCTTCAACTCGCCGGCTGAGGCGATCCACGGCACCAATGTCAGATGCACAAAACACACGCGTTCGCGGCCGAGCTCGTTACCGAGCTGGCGGATCGCTTCGAGAAACGGCAGGCTTTCGATATCGCCGACCGTGCCACCGATCTCGCACAGGACAAAATCCTCATCCGCCAGATCTGCGGTGATGAATTCCTTGATCGCATCGGTGACGTGCGGAATGACCTGCACCGTCGCGCCGAGATATTCGCCGCGCCGCTCGCGGCCGATCACGGTCGAATAGATACGCCCCGTCGTGACGCTGTCGCTCTTGCGGGCGGCGACCCCGACATAGCGTTCGTAATGGCCGAGATCGAGATCGGTTTCGGCACCGTCGTCGGTAACGTAGACCTCCCCGTGCTGATAGGGGCTCATCGTCCCGGGATCGACATTGAGATAGGGGTCGAGCTTGCGCAGGCGCACCTTGAAGCCGCGCGCCTGCAGGAGCGCGCCCAGCGCCGCCGAGCACAGACCCTTGCCAAGAGAGGAGACCACGCCGCCGGTGATAAAGATGAACCGCGTCATGGACCTTTACTGTAGAGCAAGAAGCATAGGCATCCCATGGAAAACCGCGACCGCCGACCGCCGGCCGCAAACACGTGCTGAATCAATAGTCTGGACGTCAGCGCCGTTCACCGGGAATTGGCCGGTCATCGGCTCTGTAGCTCGAATGGCCTACCCGACCGCTTCGATCAGCCAGCGATTTCCTCGCCAAAAACGCGATTCGCCGTGCCGTGCGTTCGATTACCTCGCGAGCGGCGGGCTCGGTTGAGCCGGCAGCAGCGGCGTCGTCGGCGTGATCGGGACCTGCGGCGCTGCCGGCGAGGGTGCAAGCGGCGCGACCGGTCCCGGCGGCGCTTCGTCAACCATGGAACGCGGCGCCCGCCCGGCATTGCTCAGCATCACCAAGAAAATGCTGGTCAGGAAGAACAGCGCAGCCAGCACCGCGGTCGTCCGGGTCAGCAGGTTGGCGGTTGAGCGGCCGGTCATGAAGCCGGACATGCCACCGCCGCCCATGCCGAGCGCGCCGCCCTCGCTCTTTTGCAACAGCACCACCCCGACCAGCGCGATCGCGATCACGACGTGCACAACAAACAGCAGGACGATCATGGGCGCCGCGGCGATGTCAGGACTGCTGTCTTATGTAGGCTCTTCCCCGCCGGATCGCTACCGTTGAAGCAGTACCGCGACAACTCACCCGCGGGCCTGTCATCCGCAAGCCTGGGCGATTGCCCAGAAATCCTCGGCCTTGAGGCTGGCGCCGCCGACCAGCGCGCCGTCGACCTCGCCATGCGCCAGGATCTCGCCGGCGTTTTTCGGGTTGACCGAGCCGCCGTAAAGGATCCGGGTGCCGGCTGGGATACGGGCACGGACCACCGCGTGAATTTCGGTGATATCGGTCAGCGTCGGGGTCAGCCCGGTGCCGATCGCCCAGACCGGCTCATAGGCGACGATCAGATTGCCGGCAGCGGCGCCGTCGGGTAGCGAGCCGGCGAGCTGGCCGGCGACAACGGCCACGGCGCGGTTCGCTTCGCGCTCGGTGCGGGTCTCACCGACGCAGACGATCGCGATCAGCCCGGCGCGCCAAGCCGCCAAAGCCTTGGCGCGAACATCGACATCGGTCTCGCCGCAGGCATGGCGGCGCTCGGAATGGCCGACGATGACGTGGCTGCAGCCAGCATCCTTCAGCATCTCGGCGCTGATATCGCCGGTGAAGGCGCCCTTTGGCTCGGGGTGGCAATCCTGGCCGCCGAGCGCGACGCCGCTGCCGGCGAGCACCTCCCCAACCGCGATGAGCAATGTCGCCGGCGGACACACCAGCAGCTCGCAGCGATGCGGCTCGTGGGCTCGTTCGGCGATCCCGCGCGCCAGCGCGACGCCGTCGGCGCGCAGCCCGTTCATCTTCCAGTTGCCGGCGACAAGGCGTTTTCGCTCAGCCATTTCCACACTCCCGAGTAGCAGACACGCCGGCGCCGGCGAATGGTTGCGGCGCCCCTGCCCCCTCTCTATACATCCGGCTTCACGATCACACCGGCACGCCGATGCTGCAAGCGCTCCGCACCAAAGCGGGTTCAATCGTCGCCAAGATCCTGTTCGGTCTCCTGATCATCTCGTTCGGGTTCTGGGGGATCTATACGCGATCGGACTATTACCAGGGCCATTCGCCCGACACGGTGATCGCCACGGTCGGTGATGCCAATATCCGCGCCGATGACCTGCAGCGCGTGCTGCAGCCGACGCTGGAGCGGTTGCGCGCCCAGCTCGGCGGCGCGATCGACCAGCAGCAGATCAAGCAGCTCGGGGTCGTCGATACGATGCTGGCGCAGCTGATCGACCGCGATCTGCTCGATCAGGAAGCCGCGCGGTTGCGGCTCGAAGTGTCGGACGATGTGATCCGCAGCGCGATCTACGACAACCCCGCCTTCCGGGGGCAGGACGGCAGGTTCGACCGCACCCTGTTCAATCAGGTTCTGATGATGAACCGGATCAGCGAGGAGCAGCTGATCGCCCGCCTGCACCGGGACCTGCCGCGTGCCGATCTGCTGCAGGCGATCACCGCCGGCATCACCGTGCCGCGCCCGGTCGTCGAGGCGCTCTACCGCCATCGCGGCGAGAAGCGGCTCGCCGACATCGTCGCCTTCCCGGTCGCCGGGGTGAAGGATGTCGGCCAGCCGAGCGAGGCCGATCTGACCAAATTCTACGAAGCCCACCCGGATATGTTCCGCGCCCCCGAATTCCGCGCCTTCACCGTGGGGAGCCTCGCCCCTGCCGATGTCGCGAAACCCGAGGATATTCAGGAGAGCAAGCTCCGCGAGGAGTACCAGCAGCGCAAGGACGAGTTCGAGACCCCGGAGCAGCGTCAGGTGCAGCAGATCCTCTCGCCCACGGAGGAGAAGGCGAAAGAGGCCGAGGCGGCGCTCGACGCCGGCAAGGATTGGAAGGAGGTCGCGACGACGATCGCCAAGCAGGATCCGGACACGATAGACCTCGGGCTGTTGAAGCGGACGGAAATGCCGCAGGTGATCGCCGACGTCGCGTTCGAGCTGCCGCTCGACAAGCCGAGCGAACCGATGAAGACGCCGCTCGGCTGGCACATCCTGCGCGTCGTCAAGATCGAACCGGCGACGACCCAGAGTTTCGAGCAGGCGAAGCCCCAGATCGAGGCCGAGATGGTGCAGCAGGCGGCGATCGACCGGCTTGAAAAGCTCGGCAACAAGGTTGACGACGCGCTCGCCGGCGGTACCCCGCTCGCCGATACCGCCGCCAAATTCGGCCTCAAGGTGACGACGATTGCGGCGGCGGATGTCAACGGAGCGGACGCCGAGGGCAAGCCGGTCGCGCTGCCGCTGGCGAAGGACGAGATCCTGAAAACCGTGTTTTCGACCGAGCAGGGAGACACCAGCCGGGTCAGCCAGACGCAGGACGGCGCGATCTTCGCCGTTCGCGTCGACAAGGTCGTCGCTCCGCAGGTACGGCCGCTCGCCGAGGTCAAGGACAAGGCGGTCGCCGCCTGGCAGGCGGAGCAGAAGCGAGAGACCGTGGCGAAAGACGCGGAGGCGTTGGCCGCTTCCGTGAAGCCCGAGCTGCCCCTCGCCAAGGCGGCCGCCGACAAGAAACTGACGGTGACGCCCTCCCCGCCCCTGTCGCGGGACGCACAGAACGCGGCCCCAGCGCCGCCGGCGCTGATCTCGAAGCTGTTCGCCGCAAAGAAGGACGATGTCGTGACCGCGAACGATCCGAGCGGCGCCTATGTGGCGCAGCTGAAGGAGATCCAGGTCCCAGAGAATCCGCCCGATAGCGCGATTGCCGGGCTCTCCGATCAGCTCGCCGGCGAAGCGCGGGTCGACGCCGCCGGCGAATTCACCGAGGCATTGCGGCGCCGCTACCCGGTCGAGATCAAGCGCGACGCGCTCGATCGAATGTTCTGATCAGGCCGGCACCTTCACACACAGCACCGAGAGCGCGGTTTCGAGGATCGGCATCCCGACCTCGCCGGGCGAGGTCATCACCGATTCCGGGTGAAACTGCACCGCGGCGATCGGCAGGTCCTTGTGCTCGATCGCCATGATGACGCCGTCCTCGGTTTCGGCGGTCGCCGAC
>Ga0070707_100003891_pt1 | contig 14058 bp, 11 predicted proteins | sample KBSK5502metaG_FD_65468 | JGI IMG/M metagenome (GOLD analysis project Ga0070707, IMG submission 65468) | Corn, switchgrass and miscanthus rhizosphere microbial communities from Kellogg Biological Station, Michigan, USA - KBS K5-50-2 metaG | ecosystem: Host-associated > Plants > Roots >... | reverse complement strand
CTCGATCCCCGCGACCCGTTCCCATACCTTCACCACCGCCGTGGTGTCCTCGCCGTCGAACCCGAAACCCCGCGCCATCGTGAAGCAGAGGAGCGCCGCGGCGGTCATCGGCACCGGTTGGTTCGCTTCCTGCGCGACCTCCTGGGCCAGCCGGAGGTCCTTATGCGCCAGGTCGACGCGGAACATCGGCGCAAAGTTTCGCCGGAGGATGCGCTCTCCCCGGCCGGGGATTTGAGCGGTCGCTCCCGAGCCGGCGCCGAGCGCTTCGACGAGTTTTGCGGGATCGAGTCCTGCGCGGACGCCGAGTGGCAGCACCTCGGCTAGGACGGCCATCGAGGCGAGCGCCAGCATGTTGTTCATGAGCTTGGTCACGTGCCCGGTGGCGGTCCCGCCCATATGCAAGACCGTCCGACCCATCGCCTCAAGCGCCGCACGCACGCGGTGAAACGCCGCAGGATCTCCGCCCACGTAGATCGTGAGGGTCCCCTCTCGTGCGCCGCGAACCCCACCGGTGATCGGGGCGTCGAGCATCGCGATCTCGCGTGCCCGCAGGCGCTCGGCCAGCATCCGCGTGGACGCAGGACGGCTGGTGCCCATATCGACAAAGACGCCGCCCCGTTGCCCACGCTCGAGCACGCCTCCAGGGCCGAGGACGATCTCCTCGACTTCCGCCGATGTCGGCACGCAGGCCACCACCACTGCACACTCCTCGACCAACGCGCCCAGGGAGGAAGCGATCCTGGCCCCCAGGGCCGCGAGGTTTTTTGCGGGGGCGGGGTTGCGGTGGACGAGGGTAGTGACGGGAAATCCCTTTCGGAGCAGGTTGGCCGCCATGGGCTCGCCCATGGCCCCGGGTCCGATGAAACCGATGCGCTCAGCCATGCGGACGATCTTCGGTCCGGTGGGAAGGGCTTCCTCTCCTGGAGAAGATACCCGGAGACGAGGGAGGGCGCGGCGATGGCTCATCTGGTGGACATCAACTGCGACCTGGGCGAGGGATGACCGCGGAGGCTGCACATGAGGGCTATGATTGGCGGCGCACCATTGCCTGGGTCGATCAGAACGGGAACGAGACGGAACGGGCGCGGCTGCGCGGCCTCCTCGGCCGGCCGGTGCCGGACGCGAGGATCATCCGCACGCTGGACGCGCGGCAGAATCTCGATGGGGGGTTCCCAAGCGACCTGGTCCAGGGCCGCCCCTCGTCGATCGACACCACCGCGCAGGTGCTGCGCTCGATGCAGGATCTGCGAATGCTCGGCGGCCCGCAGGCGCAGCGCGTGGTCACGTTCCTGTTCACCGCGCAGCGGCCCGATGGGTCATGGGACGAGCCGGCGGGGTTGCTGAAGTTCGGTCCGCCGCCGCGCCTCGTTCCGGGAGATCCCCGGGTCCAGGCGTTCTGCACGGCGCTCGCGGCGTACTGGTTGGTGCTGCTGGGATACCGGACCGACCACGCCGTGTCGCGGGCGTTGGGGTATCTCCGGCCCCGGCAGGCGGCCGATGGGCGGTTCTTGGGCTTCCTCCGAACCACTTGGGTGGCCGCGGCGGTGTTCCGGCTCGTCGAGGGACCGAATGCCGCGCCGGCGGCGCGGGCGATCGACGCGCTCGGCACCCTGACGGCCGACCGATGGCAAGCGGGGGCGCTCACGGGGATGCTCAACGCCTTTGCGGAGGCGGGGGTGCCCGCGCACGTGCCGGTGGTCCGGGGGGGCCTGGAACGGCTGCGCCTTCTTGCGGAGCCGGACGGGTCCTGGTCGTCGGAGGACGGGGATTTCTACCATTGCGACGTCACCCTCAGGGCGCTTCGGGTCTTCCTGCTCTACGGCGTGGTGTCGCCCCCGGCCCTCTCCGCGGTTTCCCCGGCCGGCGCCGGATGAGAGGGAAGAAGGCTCCCCGCGCCGGGGGAGAGAAAAGCAGGCTCTTGGAGGAGAGAATGAGTGACCACATGGTGAAGCAGCTGCAAGGCGTCGTGTCCGAGGCCATCGAGGAGCGCCGCGGGTTGGTTGTCTATTCGCGGCTCCAACCGGTGGAAATCGACCGGATGGCCCGCCGGGTGGAGCGCGACACTATTGAAAAGATTCGCGGGCTCCTCCCCGAGTCGACCGACGATCAACGGGTGGTCGGGCTACGCAACCGTCTTCGACGGATGGAAGACGAACTCGAGCAACTCGAAGGGCTCGCCGACATTCGCGATCAGAGCCGGAGCCTGCAGAGCGATGAAATCATATGGCAGACGTTTGAGGATATCGCCTGGATGCTGGGGATCGAATAACGGGGGAGCGGCTTAGCGGCGACGGCCTCCGCGCTTCGCCTCGGTGTTCCGCTTGAGATCGAGGAGGCGTTCTTCGCTCTCCTTGAGGAACTTGGCGAGCTTGTCATCGAACGAGGCTTTGGCGCGGACCCGGGCCTGACGTTCCGAGGGATCGAGGGCCTGCTTGACGGAGAGGTCTAGCTTGCCTTTGTCGTTGTACCCGAGGACCTTGACTTTGACGCGTTCCTGTTCCTTGAGGTAATCCCGCACGTCCTTGACGTAGGTATCTGCGATCTCTGAGATGTGAACGAGCCCGCTCTTGCCGTCGGGGAGTTCTACAAAGGCGCCGTAGTGCGTGATCTTGACAACCAGACCTTCGAGGATCGTCCCTGCCTCAAGACTCATACTCTGTGCTCGTTCCCTCCCTCATGAGATGTGTCGGAATTATAGCCTACGCTCCTGGGGGTGTCAATGTGCGATGGGCCGTGGGACGCGGCGCCAGATACACCGAACATCCGTGCGGGCGCACGCGAATCCCGCGATGCTACGGGGTTTCCCGGGGTAGCTGTTCGAGAGCGCGCTTGAGGGCCGCCCGGGCCGCCTCGCTCGCGACTTGCAGAAAGCGGCCCAGAGACGCGAATGGACCTTCCGGCCTTGCCACCTCGGTGCTCACCGGATCGCGCTCGATGGCGCGGTGGGTCGATCCGCCCGGAACGATGACGAGCTCTATCTCCCCGGGCCGCAGCATGCCGAGCTGTTCGCGCGCCAGGCGCTCGAGATATTGATCGTCCGTGCGCAGGCGCCGGATCTCTGCAAGGAGGGCGGCGTTCTCGGCCAGCAAGTCCCCGCGGTGCCGCTCCAGCCGGACCGCCTCGCGCGCGAGCGTATAAGTGCGGAAGTACTGGACGGCAAACCCAAGGATCGTCCAGCCTACTAGGGACGCGGCCGCGAGCATCAGCAGGCGCGTCCCAATGGACGGCGTTTTACTGAAGGTGCTCACCGGCGTACCCCCTGTCGCATGTGCGCCAGCGGCGTCCGCGATGCCCGCCAGGTGATCAACCAGAGGAGTGGAACGGCGAGCCCGACCAGACTGATCTCCACGCCGGCGCGGGCGTACGATTCGACGTTCGCGGAGCGGAGAAGGATCCTCCAGAGCGGCGTGAGAGTGCCGTCCTGCTGCAGGTGCAGCCACACCTGGGCGACCTGGCGGAGGTATCGCGTCGTTTCTGGAAACGGGGGGACGCCCTCGTGATGCTCGACCGTCCCGGCGCCGGCGTTGTACGCGGCGAGCGCGTACGGGAGGTTGCCTTTGAACCGATCAATGAGCCGGCGCAGGTAGGCCGTGCCCGTTTCGAGGTTCGATTCCGGGTCATCCATGCAAGGCGGCTCGGTGAGCCGCGCAATCTCGGGGGCACACGCGGGCTCCCCGGCGTGTGCCCGCCAGGTCACGGGGAGCACCTGCATCAAGCCGTAGGCCCCTCGGGAAGACCGGGCCTGCGCATGAAAGCCGCTCTCTGTGAATACCACCGCGGCGACGAGCGCCGGGTTCAGGCGGTGGTGTTGCGCGGTGCGATTGATGAGTTCGGCGTACGGGATGCCGTGCACCGAGCGAGGGACCATCCCATCACGAGGAAGGCGCGAAACCGCGACCGTGACGTGCGCCGTCGTCACGTAAAGGATCGTTGCTGCGAGTAGGAGGGTCGCCAGGCATAGGAACACGTAGCCGATCAGCCATCGCGGCGCCCCTCCCAAGCGGCGACCGATGGGCATCGTGCTGACGGAGTTCTGGAGCCGCTGGGGAAATCCTCTACACCCCGCGGCGTCTGCGCGCGAACGCCGAGGCTCCGGCGTAACGGGCCCGGCCGCCGAGCGTTTCCTCGATGCGCAGCAACTGGTTGTACTTGCACACCCGCTCGGATCTGGCGGGCGCGCCGGTCTTGATCTGGCCTGCGTCGGTGGCGACGGCGAGATCGGCGATCGTCGTGTCCTCGGTTTCGCCGGAGCGGTGGGAGATGATCGCGTTCCACCCGTGCTCGCGCGTGGTGCGGATCGCCTCCAGCGTCTCGGTCAGGGTCCCGATCTGGTTCACCTTGATCAGCACGGCGTTGCTGGCCGACCGGGCAATGCCCCGGGCGATGAGGGCGGGGTTGGTGACGTAAAGGTCATCTCCCACCAATTGCACGCGATCTCCAACACGGCCCGTCAGCGCCACCCACCCGTCCCATTCGTCCTCTGCGAGGCCGTCTTCAATGGAGACGATGGGGAACCGGTCGACCAGGGAGGCGTAATACTCGATCATCTCTTCCGTGGTCCGGACGTCCTGACCCTGCCGGAGCAGGTACCGACCATCCCGGAAGAACGTGGTCGAGGCGGGATCGATGGCCATGACGAGATCGGTTCCGGGTGCGTATCCCGCCCGCTCGATCGCGAGCATGAGGAGGTCCAAGGCGTCCTCGTTGCTTCCGAGCCGGGGGGCGAACCCCCCTTCATCGCCGACGCCGGTTTCGAGCCCGCGGTCCTTCAGAACCTGGTGCAGGGCATGGTATGTCTCGGCGCCCATGCGCAGCCCTTCGGCGAATGTGGGCGCCCCCACCGGGGCGACCATGAACTCCTGGAAGTCCAGTGCGTTGTCAGCATGCTTGCCGCCGTTGAGGATGTTCATCAGCGGAACGGGCAGGGTGGAGGCGTCCGAGGCGCCGCGCGCGATTGACTGGAACAGCGGGACGCCTTGTTCGGCCGCGGCCGCCCGGGCGACCGCCAGCGATACCCCCAGGATGGCGTTGGCCCCCAGCCGGCCTTTGTTGGTCGTGCCGTCCAACGCCAGCATGAGACGGTCCACGCCTACCTGATCCTGCCCGTCGCGGCCCGTGACCGCGGGACCGATCGTCTCGCGCACGTGCCGCACGGCCGCGCGGACCCCAAGGCCGGCATACCGGCGCGCATCGCGGTCCCTGAGTTCCACCGCTTCGTGCAGCCCGGTGCTGGCCCCTGAGGGGACCGCTGCGCGTGCGACCGCTCCCGATTCGAGCACCACGTCCACTTCGACCGTCGGGTTCCCGCGCGAGTCCAGGATCTCTCGGGCCATCACCGTCTTGATTGTCGACACGATGGCGCGCTCCTTCCGCTCGCATTATTCCAACGCACGATCCTCGAGCACTTCCACGTAGTCTTCGCTGACGCGGCGCGCGCTCGGAAGCGACCGCACCCGGGCCCGCACGCGCCGCGCGCCCAGTTCGACGGTGATGATGTCTCCGGGCCGGACGCCGGCGGCGGGAGCCGCGGGGCGGCCGTTCAGGGCCACCCGCCCGCCGTGGCACAGGCTGTTGGCCAGCGTCCTTCGCCGGACGAGCCGGCTCAGCTGCAGGAACTTATCGAGCCGCACGCCACATCGCGAGCACCTCATTGGTTGGGAGCGCACGGAGGTCTCGGCCCTGGGCCCGGGCGGACGCCTCCAGCCGCGTGAACCGGTCGCGGAACTTGGCGCACGCGTCCCGCAGCGCCTGCTCGCCGTCGAGGTGGAGATAGCGGGGAAGGGTGGCGACGGTGAACAGGAGATCGCCGAGTTCCTCGACGACGTCCGCCCCGCCATCTCCCCCGGCCGCCGCTTCGACCTCCGCCAGTTCTTCGCGGACCTTGTCCAATGCCGCCCGCAGGTCCGGCCACGTAAATCCGGTCCGCGCAGCCCGCTCCTGCAGCCGCTGGGCGAGGGCCAGGGCCGGCAGCGCCCGCGGAACGCCGTCGAGCGCACTCCCTGAGGTAATCGCATCCGTCTCGGGGTTCGCGCCGTGGAGGCCTTCGATTCGCTCCCGGGCCTTGATGGTTTCCCAGTTGGCGAGCACGTCCCCCGATCCTCCGACGCTTGTGTTCCCAAACACGTGCGGGTGCCGCCGGATCAGTTTTTCTACGAGTCCGGCGACCACGTCGTCAATGGAGAAGGTGCCGGCCTCAGCCGCCATCTGCGCGTGGAACACCACCTGTAGCAACAGGTCCCCCAATTCCCCGCAGAGTTGCTGGTGGGATCCTGCGTCGATCGCTTCGAGCGCTTCGTAGGTCTCCTCCAGGAGGTACGGGCGGAGGGTGCGGTGCGTCTGCTCGCGATCCCACGGGCACCCGCCGGGCCCTCGGAGGCGCGCCATCGTGGCAACAAGATCGTCGAACGTGGGCCTGTGCGTCATCGGGATGCTCCTTTCCGCGACTCGAGGTCGGGCCCGCGGGCCCACGGGTCAGCCGCTCGCCCGCCCGAGCGATTCGGCGCCGGCGCGGCGGGACGGCGCCTCCGATGCGGCAAGGGCGTCGAGCATCTCCCCGATTTGGCGGATCGTGTCCGCCGGTCCACCGGCATCGAGGTGCAAGAGGATCCCTTCTTGGGTGAGCTCGATCCGGCCCCGGGAGGCTTCGGAGAGGGTTCGGATCCGGTCGCTCGTCGTTCCGGGATCGGAAAGCCGGAGCAGGACGCCGGCCCGGCCGCGGCTGATCGCCGACACCCCGGCGCGGCGGGCCAGGACGCGGAGGCGGATGATCTCCGCGAGATGCTGCACCGGTTCCGGAAGGGGGCCGTACCGGTCCCGAAGCTCGTCGATCGCCGCCCGGCAGTCCTCGATCGTCTGGGCCGCCGCCAACTGGCGGTAGGCGGCCATCCGCTGTCCGGACGACCGGATGTACGTGTCCGGCAGGAACGCGCCGATATCGAGATCGATCGCCACCTCCGGAGGCTCCTCGACCACTTCCCCGCGCGTCTCGCGCACGGCTTCCTCCAGGAGGCGCATGTAGAGATCGAACCCGACGGCCGCGAGGTGTCCGTGCTGCTCCGGCCCCAGCAGGTTGCCCGCCCCACGGATCTCCAGGTCGCGCATCGCGAGCTTCAAGCCCGACCCGAGCTCGACGAACTCGCGCATCGCGATGAGCCGCTGTTCGGCCTCTGGGGTCAGCCGGGCGTGCTGGGGGTAGAGGAGATACGCGTACGCCTGCCGGTCCGCCCGCCCCACGCGGCCCCGAAGCTGGTACAGTTGGGCGAGCCCGAGGGTGTGGGCATCCTCGATGATGATCGTGTTGACGCGCGGGATGTCGAGGCCGATCTCGACGATCGTGGTGCTGACCAGCACATCGTACCGGCCGCCGAGGAAATCGAGCATGACCCGCTCCAGCCGCTCTTCGGGCATCTGCCCGTGGGCCACCGCGACGCGCGCGTTCGGCACCAGCCGGCGGATCCGCGCCGCGGCGCGCTCGATCGTCTCGACGCGGTTGTGGATGACATAGACCTGGCCTTCGCGGGTGAGTTCGTTCTGGATCGCCTCGCGCACGAGGTCCGGGGTTTCCTCTCGAATCACGGTGCGGATCGGCTGGCGAGCGTCCGGCGGCGTCTCCATCACGGAGAGGTCGCGCAGCCCGGCCAGGGACATATGGAGGGTGCGCGGGATCGGCGTCGCGGTCAACGTCAGGACGTCCACCTGGCTGCGGAGCTGCTTGAGCCGTTCCTTATGGGTCACGCCAAACCGCTGCTCCTCATCGATGATGACGAGGCCGAGGTCCTTGAACTTGACCGATCGGCTGAGGAGGCGGTGGGTCCCGATGATCACGTCCACGGCACCGGTGCGGAGGCCTTCCAGCACGGCCTTCTGCTCCCGCGGCGAGCGGAACCGGCTGAGCATCTCCACCCGGACGGGGAAGACGGCGAACCGTTCGCGGAACACGGAAAAATGCTGCTGGGCCAGGATCGTGGTCGGGACGAGCACCGCCACTTGTTTCCCGTCCAGCACCGCTTTGAACGCCGCGCGCACCGCGACCTCGGTCTTGCCGTACCCGACGTCGCCGCTCACCAGGCGATCCATCGGTTTCGGTGCCTCCATGTCCCGCTTCACATCCTGAATCGCCTGCCACTGGTCCGGCGTTTCCTCGTACGCGAACGCTTCCTCCATTTCGCGCTGCCAGGGCGAGTCGGGAGAGAACGCGTGACCGTTTCGCGTCTCGCGGGCCGCGTAGAGCTCGAGCAGCTCTCGGGCCATCTCGCGGGTTCGCTCGCGCACGCGCCGCTTCTCCCGCTCCCACTCGGTCCCGCCGAGCCGGTGGATCTGCGGGGTTTGTCCCTCGACGCCGACGTATCGCTGCACGAGGTTGATCTGATCGGTCGGCACGTACAGGGCGTCCCCACGCGCGTACTCGAGGTGCAGGTAATCTCGCTCCCCCCCGCCGACCGTCAGGCGCTCGATTCCCCGATACACGCCGATGCCGTGGTTGATGTGGACCACGAGATCGCCGGGCGCGAGCTCCGTCCAGCTGCTGATCCGAGCTCCATCGCGAAGCCAGCGAATGTGACGTCGCCGGCGCCTCCATCCGAGGATCTCGGCATCGGTGACCATGATCAGGTCGTCCAGGGTGAACCCCCCGGTCAGCGCTTGGGGCACGGTGTGAATGGTCGCGGGGGCAGGAACCTCGACGAGCCGCTCCACCAGCCCGGCTGCCAGGTGGTAGTCGGCGAACACCTCCACCATGCGGTGCGCCTGGCGGCTGGCAACGACGACCCTTCGGCCGGCGGCGGCCCATTCGCGGAGCTGGCCGGCGAGGGCTTCCATCTGGCCGGCAAACGACTCGACGGTCCCGAATTCGATGTCCACGGATGGTCCACGGTCCGGCCGGTGGAGCGTGGAGAGGGCGACGGTCCGGCGGGCGTCGAGCGTGGCCGCGATGCGATCCCACGGCACGATGGGCATGGACGTCCCCTCCGGGATCCGGCCCGCCTCAATCGCCCGCGCATGGGTCGCCGTGGCTCGTTCGACCAGGACCAGCGCCTGGCGCGCGAGTTCATCCGGTTCATCGAGCGCGCACATCGCATCGGGGATGGTCTCCGGGAGCGCGACGCTCGGGCCTTGCCCCTGCCGAGCCGGGAGGATGACGATGCGGGGCAGCGTGCGAATCGTGCGCTGCGTCTCCGCATCGAACACGCGGATCGATTCGACCTCGTCCCCTGCCCACTCGATGCGGATCGGATGGTCCTCGGTGGACGGATAGACGTCGACCAGCCCCCCGCGCACCGCGAGGTCACCGAGACGCCGCACAAGGTCGGTGCGTTCGTATCCGGCGGCCGTGAGGCGCTCGACCACGTGGCCGAGGTCGCTCCGCGACCCCGGAGCGAGGTCCACCCGGACCATGTCGATCCAGCGGGGGTCGGTCACCGCGTGCAGCGCACCCGCGATCGACGCGACGATCACTTGGGGGGAACCGCACCGCACCGATTCCAAGATGCGCTGGCGGGCCCCCTCGGTCTCGACCGACGGAGGATCCTCGGGGTTGAACGACTCCCAGGGCGTCAGGAGGTGCACGCCGCCCGCCGCCGCCGGGAGGAAGGCCGCGAGGTCGTCGGCCAGCCGTTCCGCCTGATCACGGCCGGAGGTCAGGATGAGCCACGCGGGTGTCCGCCCCTCGAAGCGCGTGATGAGGCCGGCGAGGACCAGCGCCTTCGCGGCGCCGCTCGGGCCGGCCACCCAGGGGCGGCTCTTTTGCTCAAGTTGTTCGCAGACGTAGAGAAACTCCCGCCTGCGGGACAGCAGCGGGAGTATCCCGGACAAGGCCATGAGATTCCTCCGCTCGACCATTGTACGGGAGGAGCGGAAAACACGTCAACCGAGGTGGTTGAGCTGTCGCGATCCTATCTCACTTCCCAAATACATCCAGCAGGGGTACCGGACCGCCGCCCGTCACCACGTTCGGCATGTGACCGTCCCACTTGTCCACGGCCTTGAGCTGGGCCTCGATGCGCCGGAGGGCGACCAATTCCGGGGTCACGGCGGTCTTCTGGAGGGTGAGGGCTTGGGCCTGCGCCCGAGCAAGTTCGACCTGCTGCTGGGCCTCAAACTTGACCCGCTCGAGATTGCGCTGAGCCGTCAGGGCGTTCTGCTCGGCCGCCACCTTATTCTCGATAGCGGTGGTAAAGGACTGCGAGAATTGAAACTGCGTGATGCTCGTGGCGTCGATTCGCAGTCCAAACGGTTCGACGCGGGCGGCCAGGGTTTTGTCCGCGGTGCTTTTTACCAGGGGGCGTTCTTGAATGAGTTGCTGGGCGGTGAACTTGGCGGTAGTCGACTTGATCGTTTCCTGTACGTTCGGAGAAAGAATCCTGCTCTCCGCATCGTTTCTCAAGTTTGTGTAGACCTCAGCCACGCGGCTGGGATCGATCTGATAGTTCACGGTCACGCTGGTGTGGACGTCCTGCAGATCGGCCGAGGCGGCTTCGATGGCTTCTGCGTGATAGGCTTGGATCTGGACGTTCATCGGCACCACGGTTTCGATCCACGGCGGAATCATGTAGAGTCCGGGCTCTTTCACTTCGCCGGTGGGGGCGCCAAAGCGCAGGACTACGCCGCGGTATCCTGCGGCGATCTGCCCAAATGCCTCATCGAGGGTGAAGCCGGCGAGAACGAGCACCACCGCCAAGACCGCGGTGGCAGGCGCGGGACCAAGAATGTTGCCGTGAGTATCTCGCCGTAATCCCGCAACGATAATCAGCGCGGCCAATCCCACCGACACCAATCCAAGCACCCATTTCAATGTCCCCATGGCCCTCCCCCTTTTTTCGCATCCGCTCCCGGCCGGCTGAACAACCGGGAAGAACGGGGTCGGTTACCGCGCCGCCGGTCGGGTCGGGGACTCCGCGGCGCGCCGGCCGCGGTACCAGTTCGTGATGGGAAGCCGCCGGTCTTTCCCGAACGCTTTGGGCGTGATCTTGATGCCGGGCGGGGCCTGGCGGCGTTTGTACTCGCTGTGATCCACCATGGCGATCACGCGGGCAACCGTGCCGGCATCGTACCCCAGCGCTGTAATCTCTTCCGCCGACCGGTCGTCCTCGACGTAGAGCTTTAGGATCGGATCGAGCACGTCGTACGGCGGCAGCGTGTCTTGGTCGGTCTGGTTCTCCCGCAGTTCCGCGGTCGGGGCCCGATCGAGGACGCCTTGGGGAATGACCGGCCGGCCTTCCCGGGCGTTCCGCCACCGCGCCAGCCGGTATACCAGCGTCTTCGGCACGTCCTTGATGACCGCGAACCCGCCGGCCATGTCCCCGTAGAGGGTGGCATACCCGACGCTCATCTCGCTCTTGTTGCCCGTCGCAAGCACGAGCCAGCCCAGTTTGTTGGACAACGCCATGAGCAGATTGCCGCGCGCGCGCGCCTGTAGGTTCTCCTCCGCGACGTCCGGCTTGCGCCCGGCGAAAGGTTTCGCCAGGATCTGTCCGTAGGCGGCCACCGCCGGATCGATCGGCAACTCGAGGAGCTCGATCCCCAGCGCGGACGCGAGGTCCCGCGCGTAGCGGCGGCTCGCCTCCGACGTGAACCGCGACGGCAGCGTGACCCCCTTGACCGACTCCGGCCCGAGGGCGTCGACCGCGACGCACGCGACGAGCGAGGAATCGACGCCCCCGCTCAGCCCCAGCACCACGGTGCGCAGGCCGTTCTTGCGCACGTAGTCGCGGGTGCCCAGCACGAGGGCCCGGTACACTTCTTCGACCTCGTCCGGCGGCTCCAGCACCGGGGATCCGGGCCGCGACGCCCGAAGCACCGCGTCCGCGGCCCGGCCATCGCGCGAGAGGGTGAATAGAGGGGCACGCACCCCTTCGCTCTGCAGCGCATCAGCCGTCCGGATCGGGTTGTACCGGCGAATCCCGCGAATCGCGTCGACGTCCAGATCAACGGTGACCAGCGCCTCCTCGAAGGCAGGCCCGCGGGCGATCACGCCTCCGGCGGCATCGACGATCACGCCGAGCCCGTCAAACAACAGTTCATCCTGGCCGCCGACGAGGTTGTTGTACGCGATCGCGATCGCGTAATCGCGCGCCCGGGTCTTGAGCATTTCCTCGCGGACGCGCCACTTGCCGGCGCAGTAGGGGGAACCGTTGATATTGATGGCGACGAGCGCGCCGGCGAGCGCCTGCGCCAGCAGCGGGCCGCCCGGCGCCCAGATGTCCTCGCAGATGTTCACGGCGACGGGCACGCCGTGAATGACGTACACGGGAGATTCGGTCCCCGGTTGAAAGTACCGCTTCTCGTCGAAGACGCCGTAGTTGGGCAGCCGCATCTTCCGGTACACGCCGGCGATGCGGCGTTCGGACAGGACCGCCGCGGCATTGTAGAGGTGATCACCCGAGTCGACGAATCCCACGACCGCCGCGGTGCTCCCGGCGTGTCGCGCGATCTCGTCGAGGCAATGCAGGTTCGCGCTGATAAAGTCCAACTTGATCAGGAGATCTTCGGGAGGGTACCCCGTGATCGCGAGTTCGGGAAATGAGACGACGTCGGCCCCCAACCCCTGGGCCTCTTCGAGCCGCTCGATTATCTTCCGGGTGTTCCCCTCGAAGTCACCGACGGTCGTGTTGATCTGAGCCATCGCGATCCGGAACCGCGTCGTCATCGTCTGCTCACCGGTGGCCGAAGTCTCGGCCTCTCTATTATAGTCGATGCCCGCGTTGACGGTCAGGCAGACCCTCGGGCGTGCCAGCGTAAGCCGGTCGGCGGTCGGCGTCCACAAACAAAGGCGAGGGCCCCGCCGCGCGGCGGGGCCCTCGACCGATGCGCGGCCCGGTCTCAGACGTCGTAGTACAGGAAGAACTCGTACGGGACCGGCCGGATGTTGACCTCATGCATCTCCTTCGTGCGTTTGTAGTCGAGCCAGGTGTCGAGCAGATCCCGCGTGAACACATCGCCCTCCAACAGGAACTCGTGGTCCGCTTCGAGCGCGGCGAGCGCGGCTCCGAGAGACCCGGGCACGCTCTTGATCTTGGCGGCTTCCTCCGGCGCCAGTTCGTACGTGTTCTTGTCGAGCGGGCCGAACCCGGCCTTGACCGGATCGATTTTCCGCTTGATGCCGTCCAACCCGGCCATCAACATCGCGGCGAAGGCCAAGTATGGGTTGCAGGTCGCGTCGGGGCACCGGAACTCGACCCGCTTGCTCGCCGCCGCTGCCGGGCCCGAGAAGTACATGGGGATCCGGACCGCCGCGCTCCGGTTCCGCTGGCTGAACGCGATGTTGACGGGCGCCTCGTAGTGGGGGACCAGGCGACGGTACGAGTTCGTGGTGCACGCGCACAACCCCAGGAGCGCATCGACGTGGGTGAGCAGCCCGCCGATGTAATAGAGCGCGTCCTGGCTCAGCTCGGCGTATCCGCCCTCGCGGTAGAACACGTTCTGGCCGCCCTTCCAGAGGCTGATGTGGACGTGCATGCCGGTGCCGTTATCGCCGAAGAGGGGCTTCGGCATGAACGTCGCCGTCAGCCCGTGGCGCCGCGCGACGTTCTTGACGATGTACTTGTAGCTGAGCAGGTTGTCCGCCATTCGGGTGAGCGTGTTGTACTTCATGTCGATCTCGCCCTGCCCGGCGTGCCCCACCTCATGATGCTGCATCTCCACCTCGATCCCCCAATTCTCCATCTCCAAGACCATCTCGCTCCGGAGATCGAGGTGGATGTCGGCCGGCGGCACGGGGAAGTAGCCCTCCTTGACGCGCATGCGGTTCCCCAGGCCCGGCTGCCCGCTGTTCCAGGTGGCCTCCTGCGAGTCGATGCTGTAGCCCATCCGATGCGGCAGCACCTCGTACTGCACGTTGCTGAAGACGAAGAACTCGGCCTCGGGCCCGAAGTACGGCGTATCGGCTACGCCGGATGTCTTGAGATATTCCTCGGCCTTCTGGGCGACGTGGCGCGGGTCCCGCGTGTAGGGTTTCTGCGCGATCGGGTCGTTCACGTTGCAAATGACGGACAGGGTCGGGATCGTGCAGAAGGGATCCGGCCGCGCCGTCGCCGGATCGGGCATCAGGAGCATGTCGCTCTC
>Ga0070707_100003890_pt1 | contig 14058 bp, 13 predicted proteins | sample KBSK5502metaG_FD_65468 | JGI IMG/M metagenome (GOLD analysis project Ga0070707, IMG submission 65468) | Corn, switchgrass and miscanthus rhizosphere microbial communities from Kellogg Biological Station, Michigan, USA - KBS K5-50-2 metaG | ecosystem: Host-associated > Plants > Roots >... | reverse complement strand
CTGGCCGGCGAACCTGGAACCATCCAGCGGGAGCTCGCACTCGATTGACGGGTTGTCCCGGGTAAGCGTCGCGTGATGATAGGCTGCTATCGTCCGCATCGCAGCGTCAGCGCAAGGGGCGCTCATCGTGCCGATACATTGCAACGGTTCGCCGAGCCGCTCGTGCCAGAGGGTGCCGTCCGCATTCAGAACAATTTCGACCGTGTCCGGATCCGCGAGAGCGGTTAAAAACACTTCGCCCAGATCCTTGCGCAACTTGGCGAGTTGCCGTTCTACCGTGCCGTCCGGATTCATGGGGTAGGGGAGGGGGCGACAAGCGAATCACTGCGCTTTGGCGCCGGCACCGCCGCTCGAGCCGCGAACGTGCGATCCTCGAAATAAAGAGGCTGCCGGCCGTAGATCGCCGGGAAGCCGGCGCAATAAAGAACCATGTCGCCCGCTACCGTGATGCGGTCATGCTCGTCCTTTTGCGGGCCCGGCATCCTGAGACATTCATCTGGTGTGAGCAGAGGCCTCTGCACCTCCTGCATCGTGGTCGAGACCTGGACGCCTAAACCCCGGCCCGATCGAGTGAGCTGCTCTTTGATGATCGTCGTTTGCCCGGTCAGCTTCGAGAGGTGCTCGGCTGTTTCGAGCCTGTTCGGCGGGAAGGCAGCCTGGATGTGGCAATTCGAAGTGATGCTTTCATCCGGGCCGTAGCCTGTTTCCCGGCTTTTGAGCTGATTAATATCCTGCGCGATCAGGTAACACTTGATGCCGTAGCCGGCCACGAAAGCTAAACTTTGCTGCAGGATCTCAAGCTTCCCCAGGGCAGGAAACTCGTCGATCATGGCTAGTAGCTTGTGTTTATAGGCGGGTTTGGGACGACCGTTTTTAAACGCCATCTTATCGGCCAGGAGGCGCACGATCATGTTGACCACGATGCGGACTAGCGGCCGCAACCGCTCCTTGTCATTCGGCTGGGTGACGATGTAGAGGCTGACGGGATCGGCGTGATGCATGAGGTCGCGGATCCGAAAATCTGAGCAGCTGGTGTTTTTGGCAACGGTCGGGTCCCGGTAAAGGTCCAGAAAAGTCTTGGCGGTTGAGAGAACCGAACCTGCTTCGGTACCGGGCCGGTCGATCATGTCGCGAGCTGTTGCGGACACAACGGGATGATTCGCACCGTTGATGTGACCGTAGGAAAGCATCTCCTGCCACAAATCCGAGATAGGACGGCTCGAATCGGCCAGCATGCGGTCAAGCTCCCCAAACGTCGCCGGCGTTCCTTCCACCTGGCTCTTGTAGCAAAGGTGCAGTATGCAGCCGACCAGAAGGGAATAGGCGGTCTTTTGCCAGTGGTCACCTCGATCCATCCCGCGGCCGTGCGGGTCCGTGATCAACAGCGCCAGGTTCTGCACATCGCCGACCTCGTGCTCAGTCCCGAGCCGCAGTTCCGCCATCGGATTGAAGCAACAAGAACCCTCGGCGGCGGCCGGCTCGAACCGCAAGACTTTGTTTCGAGCATGTTTTTGACGCCAGCCGGCCGTGAGCTCGTACAGCTCGCCTTTCAGATCGGTGACGAACACGCTTTCCTGCCAGGAAAGCAGCGTGGGCAATATGAGTCCCACTCCTTTCCCGCTTCGGGTCGGTGCGTAACAAAGGACGTGTTCCGGGCCGTTGTGCCGCAGGTAATGGATTGTGCCAGCATTATCGCGCCAGGCGCCGACATAGACGCCGTCGTTGCCCAGCAGGCTCGCTCTCTTGATATCGCGCTTATCAGCCCAGCGGGCCGAGCCGTGCAGGAAAGGGTTCACCCTGAAGTTGGCCCGCGCGACATCCAGTAATAGAAGCAGCATCCCGCCGAATGTGACCATTGAGCCGATCCCGAACGCTTGCGCGAAGATGGCGTGATTAACAGGCTGTTCCCATTGCTGCGCCCACAGAAAATAACCCCAGGGCGGATAGACGTGGAACAGGTTAAACCCGAGAGCGGGATCGAATCGGTAGCTGTTCGCCAGCACCCTGGGTTGCGACGATTGAGCCCAACAGGATCACGGCCAGAAAGCCCGCTAACCTCTTCCAGTCTGGATTAAGAGCAGTTCTGCCGCGTTGAAGTTGAGGACCGACGAGAGTGTTGCGCTTATTGATCATTTGTTCCTTAGGATCGAACTAGCCAGTCTATTCTGTTGCCCTCGAGAGGCGGCGCACTGGAAGCAAGAGTTCTACCAGGAGGTATCATTCTTAAACTGGTTCATCTGGGTATTGCCAATCCGGCGGCGGCTGAAAGCCTCTTTGCTCGTCGGGTGATATTGGGTGTTGAGGCGTTGCCGCATCGGGTTCGATCGGCGGCACCGCGGTGGCCGCGGTAGCTGGCCTTGCGGTTTGGGTTGGGGTTGTGGGCGATGGCGACCATGCGGCGGCCGCTTGCGGGCTGGAGCTCGGCAGCGTCGACGCCATTCGGCTGCTTGATGCATGCGACGCGGCCGCCGCCCCGTTGCCGTTGCCAGATCCCGCTGCGTTGGCGGTTTCCAGGACAGACATCCGCTCGCGGAGTTTGTCGGCCGCTGACATCCCGGTGGCCGCGGCGGCGCCTCCAGCAGCCCATGCTGCCAGGCTTCGTGCCATGCTCGAGGCGGCGAATGCGGCACCGATCGCGCTCATAAGGCCAAGGGCCCCTATTCCGCCGTTATGTCCGCTGCCAGTGACCATTCCGGACACCATTTGAGGCAGCTTGTGTGCAATGACCGCCAGCAGAATCACCGTCACCGTGATCGCAATAAGTTGCCCGATGTCTCCGCTGCTTCCTGTCGCCTGTACAAGCGCTTTCAGCATGCCAATGCCGATGGAGATGACAAGCTGCATCGTCATCAGCGAAAGCCCGATCCCAAGTGCCGTGCGAAAATAATTTATTGCTATGTCGCTCGTCCATTTGCTGGCTCCGAAGCCCAGAACAACCACGCCGGCGTACGCGACAATCCAGCCTGCAATCAAGAGAAGCACCATGTTGGCGCAAATGAGGGTGCAGACAATCAGGATGATGACGGCGAGCAGCACCGGGATAGCGGAGGCGACCGGGAACAACCAACCGATAGGTCTCAGTTGATTTTGGACGACCTGCGCACCAATGGTGATCAGCTCCCCTGGAAACATGGATTGACCCGTACCAGACGCTTCACCACCTAGTCGTCGGAGTGATTCAATAATTGCGCCTGCAAATTGTGGCCCGTTGGTCAATAACCAGAAAAATATTCCGATGGTCATGATGTAGCGCACGATTTCGACCAGGATCTCAACCAACTCCGCACGCTTCAGCACCATGATCGCGCCTGTCCAGACAAGAGAAATTATTGCAAGCAGCCAAAAGAGCGTGGTTGCACCTCTGGTCAACGGGCCGACCCATGCTTGACCCGCTGATTTAAACTTCCCGAGCAGTTGATCCACAACCGCAATATTGATGGTTTGGATAGCGGCATTGGCCGCACCCAGGTCTGGTTGGGCCAATACTGGACCGCCAGCGATCTGTACTACCTGCGCACCATCAAGGCTGAATGTTCCTGCAGGATCGAAAACATCTATCCGCCCTGTCAGATAATCTGCGGTTTTGTCCGCAAAAACGAAAGTCATCATTTGCCCACCAGCCACTTGAACGTTGAATGACTGTCCGGGCTGCAGTCCGTATTGCTGAACAATATCGGGACTCAAAGCAACTGCTCGGCCAGCACCGATGTTGTTCAACGACCCCGGAGCGGTATCGAAAGGAAAAGCGCCAATTCCTTGTGAGGAATTCTTATCCCAGTTCGGAGTCCCTGGAGCCTCGTAGCCGTAATGCGTCAAAATCACTGCGGCTAGCTTTTGAACATCACCGATGAGGACCGAGATAAGCAGGAAGACTGTCCGTATCATATTGTTACCACGGAGTATGGGGCTGCGGCGCGAGCTGTTTGCCGAAGAGTTGCCTCATTTCCTCTTGCTGTTGGACTTGTACGGTTCGGCGTGAGCATGTCCAAACTCCACAAACTACAAACGCGCCACCCACGAATGAAAAAGCTGCTATTAAGATTATTTTCCTCATTATCTTACCAGCCGGTACGAGGTTGCGGGCCGAGTTGCGTATTCATGTATTGCTGCGTGGCAGCCTCCTGCATGGCTTCATGGTTCGCAGTTGTCCCGTTGCGAGCTGCTAAAGCTTGCTGCTCCGACACTAGCAACGCGCGGATCTGTAAAAGCTGTTTTTGCTCGAGCGCAGCTAACTGATTAGCAGCGTCTAACGCCGCCTTTTGGCCAGCCGTAGAGCCAGCCTGGCGTTGCAGCGCATCGAGCGCCGCCGCGTCTTTCTGCATTTCTTGCTCCTGTTGATTCAGCATCCGAACCATTTGTTCGTTGGCTGTTTTTTGTGTCAAAGACCAATAACCGGCCGGTTGCGCCGTGTACTGATTTACGGGAGTAGAGAGCCAGTAATTGACGTCGCGGGCGTTTTGCAGGTAGCCTTCCAGCGCTCCGCCGCTTCTGAACAGGTTGACCGTTCCCATCACACCTCCCATTGTCTGTTGGGCTTGCTGCCAAATCTGGGCTGCTGGAGCGATCCCGGTAGCCTGGAGTAATTCCAACCGCCATTGCTGCAATTGCGTTTGGTACTGCTGGACTTGCTGGGAGTAGGATTGAACGGCTTTCAGGGCCGTTGTGGTGTTCTGCCAGAGGTTGGAGTAGTCGATAACCGGGAGGCCGGCGCGACTGATTAGCGGATGTGAGGCGACTAACGCCAACGCCACTAAGATTAGATTAATTCGTTTCATAGGATGGAATAGTGTACTCGAGCCATTTTCTGTGATTATTCCATCGTGAGGGCAGTGTACCAGCACCGTTGGAAGTTGAGAGTTCTACTGGAAGCGGAGCGTGATCCGGAGCAACCACCCGGCTCCCATCATGATGGGATTGCTCGTAACGATCGATTAACTCATCTAGCCTCGGTTCAATGGATTGGAGAAGCCCCCACACCTCTCTGGCGGCCGACGGGTGTCGATTGCACACAAGGCCGATTACGGCGAGCACGAGTATCCATTTGAGGCACCCGCCAAGCGGGCGAAAGAGCAGACCGATTATGAGCAACCCAAGTAGCATCTTTTTACCGCTCTATTTCTAGGGTCTGTCCGAGCCCTTGAGACCGGCTCGGGCAAATTCTTTCCACGGCGAGCCGAATGTCTGGGGATCTTCCTTCTACCAACTCCAATCCATCCAGTCGCAACTCTCGCGACATTGACGGCCGCGCAACAACCTGCTCGATCCAGGCCTCAAGCTGCTCGATTCGCAATTGCTGGGCGTCGTAACCGGCTCTTAACAACTCATTATTCATTTGTGTGTTTTCTCCATGATTCCTGCGTTCGGTTTCTATTGTGGCAACAGCCTCGACGGCCGCACGGAACTCAGCGCCCAGTTGCCGCCCATATTCCTTTTCGGCTGATTTCACCGCTTGCACGGCTTCTTGTCGGTTCTGGTAGACGCCATGCCGTTCTCTACCCGTCTCCCTCCATTCGGTCCAATCGACAGCGCGCTCGAACGACGCCTTCTGAATCTCGAATCCGCTCCGAGTCTCCCGCACCTCCATCCGATGGCACCGTTCCATGTCGCCCCGCTGGGCGTCTGCCGTGTCATGGTGCCCCAATGCTGTCCCGGCGTGCTCCAGGTAGCCGTGGGCACCGTTTGTTAGGAATACTTCGTAATCCGCGTTTCTGATCTCTTCAGTCATTTTTGGTCGTGGGTAGTTGACTATTATTCTCCGTTGCTAGTAGTTCGGAACGACATATGGCCGCTCGAACGTTAAATCCTTAACGACCACGACGTTGAAACTGTATGCCTGCCGAATCTTTAATGTTGGAGGGATAGATAGATTCCGTTCCAACAGGGCCGACGTCGCCGCGCCGAGTTGCTGACCAAGCGCAGCAGAAAGCACACTGCCCGCATTAGGAGCGCTTTCGTTGTTCTGGTTAGGCTGGCTCAGTGAGATCCCGCCCGTAATTGCGGACATCAGCAACGCGGAACCGAACACGCGCAGAAAATGGTTATTAACTTGGTCGTGGAACCCGGCTTCGCCCTGAGCGTCCGCGCCAGGCATAGCGCCAATATCCAGGGCGTCGCCGTTAGGGAAGATTATCCGTTGCCACGCCACGAAGATGCGCGACTGGCCGTATTCAATCGCGTTCGCGTACTCGCCAAACAGCTTGGAGCCCTGCGGGATCAACAGGTATTTGCCGGTCGGCGTGTCGTACACGTCCTGGGCAACCTGAGCCGTGATGGTCCCCGGCAGTTCAGATTCCATTGCGCTGAGAAGCAAGGCGGGAATAACCCAACCGGTCCGCAAAATGTACGGTGTTGGCGGCTTCTCGAGCCTGGTATTCAGGCTCCAGCGGTCCTTCGGCCCGGTGTAGGTCGTAAGGCTGTTTGGGTTCGGAGGTGAAGCAGCTAAGGCTGCTTTATGTTCCAGCTCGGTGATCTCGCCTGGCGTGGCTCCGCCGAGGTTGTTCGGATCGGCTTTGACCGCTTTCGCAGCCTCAGCCGCCGAGATCGCCTGTTCGCGCTGGGCCGTCATCTTATCGACCATTTGATCTGGGACCGCTGACTGAGCGAATAGGGCTTGGTAGAGCGCCGCTAGCCTCGCCTTCGACTCTGTATCGTCGGGCGCCGGCGTCGGCGTTGCTCTGACTACTGGCGGCATTATCGGAGCTGGCGTTGGGGTGCGCAGGGCCGGCAGATATCCGCCGCGATCGCCAGCGATTTGCTGCGCGTAAGCGTCAGTGCCGCCGCCGTGATCGACGGGAGAGCCAGGCATGGGTTTACCCTTCTCGATGGCCACCATAGCCACCAGCACTAAAACCACGCATGAGAGAGCGCCAATGATGTACAGCGGAATGTGATTCAGCCGGCGGACGCCCACCGGTTGCGCTCGATGAGGCGAGTCGCCAGGATTTAATAACCCGCTACTACTTTCCATTACTCGCTACCTCAGTTTGTTTTCTGGCGTTAGCGACGTGCCGGATATCTACCTTTTCTTGGCCGGCACCCACGCCACTAACCAGGGTTGCGTTGTCCAATACACGGTCGACGACGTACCACTTGCCGTGTACACGATAATTTACGAGCGCCTTTTCGTGATGGAACCAGCCTGATTTTTTCTCCTCGAAAAGCACCGGCGCTTCCTTGTGCCGCATGGAGCTCGGCATCTCGAGATACGTTTTCCCGTCTTTGCTGTACACCTCGACGGGTTTCCAATCCGCTTTTCCGCGCACCGCGTACGAATCGTCCGCGTCATCCACCGCTGGCTCTTTGGACACGAGCCTGACTTGTTTACCATCAGCAGCGCGGCGGAGCTTCGGAGCCGAGGGCGCCACCGCAGGAGCGGGGGATGGAGTTGCGGAAGCGACGGCCGGCGGAACCGGCTTCGAAGACTCATCCCCGTACAGGAACGTAACGTCATGCATGAAGTCGGCCGCGTCGCTCAGGAGCAACAGATGATAAGTGCGCCGATCTGTCGTGACCACCAGTGACGTTGAAAGCCCGATATCGCGCGGCTTGACTATCAAGTGTTCGACCTGGTCGGCGCCCGAGCCTGATAGCGCGGGTTCAACCGACCATCGCGTTGAATCACCGAGATTAATGTGCGTCACCTGCTCGCCAGGCTGCAACTCGATGTCCGTAACCTGCAAAATCGCGCATACGATCGACGGTAACGATTCGCCGAACCGAAACTTAACAGAGCTGTTGGAGCCGGCCTGCCCTACCATTGTGGCATAACTCTTGTCGCGCCAGGCTTGCGTGATGGCAACGCCAGCCCGCTCTTGCTCAGTCAGCACCGGGTTGCTTCCGCCCAACAGCCCGGAGTCAAATTTACTGCCGGAAGGTGACTCTTGCGGAGTTGGCGACGGCTGCACGGGTGGCGGATCGGCATAGGCCGACAAAGTTAACGCCAGAAAAAGAAAAGGAATTCGCATAGGATCGAATGATGTTGACGATTCTGTTTACCTGCTAAACAGGCTCGATTTGTGGGTTAGTTCTACCGGGCGTTCTCCTTCGATGACCTGTTATCGCTCCTGCCAATTGAAGTCCCGAACATAGATTCCGAGCGGATTGCGTTGGATGTCAGTCTGTCGGGCATCCGCCGCCGGCGCCTCGATTTAAATCTCCAGGGTAGCGCGCATGCTGGCTGGTTTACCGACCAAGCCTCCATCGCGGTCCCGCGTCGTTTCCTGCCACTCGACCTGCCACGCGTTGTCCGTGATCGGCAGCACCGTGAAGCCGTCGCAATTGACTGTCTCTTTGGTAGCACGCTTAAATGGCGACGTTACCGATTCATCACCAAGAAACTCGGTCATTTTCTGAGTCGCTGGATCTTTGCTGTGGAGCAGGGCATAGGCACTAAAAATCGCCTTGCGCTGCAAATCCAGATCCGGGGTGACCAAACGGGCCGAAGAAATGAACGACGCCAGGGACGCCCGCACAACACGCGGATCTGCGCGTCCAGCCAGTTGCGCAGGCCCTACCGCTACAGCGTCACCGAGCTTATCAACCTCGATGACATACGGCACGTATTTGCTCTGGCTGCCGATGTAGACAACCCCCGAAACGGCAACTAACGCAACCAACAGAGACGCGATCGCGACCAATTGCCAAACGTGTTGGTTACCAAACGCGCGGTCGATCTGGCTGTTCCACTGTCGCCTGGCGTCGACATACGGATTTGCTGATTGCTTCACCGCGCCACCGTTCCGGGACGGCTCCACGGCCGCCGCAATTTGCTTTCGGAATAAATTACCTCTCATACTTCGACGAGCTCCTTCTGTTTTGATTCCCGTTCACCGACACATTGATTTGGAAGCCCGAGTCCCCGACTCCGCAGCCATTCTGTTACCCACCGGTCCCCAAAGCGTTCCTGGCAGCGTTTGACATGGGCGACTGACTCTTTGTCGCTGACGCCAATAAACGCCAGGGCAAGCGGCCCGAGGACTAAATCAATAAGCCGCTGATGTTCGTCCGTCCGGCAGTAGTAATCCCGTTTGGGTGTTGCGCCGGCGATGATTTCAATCTCGCGATCGTTCAGGCCAAAACGGCGATACACCGCCCCGCTGTCCTGGTCACGGGCGTTCGGATTGGGAAGGAAAATCTTGGTAGCGGTGGAATCTTTGATGATGTCCAGGATGCCGCTGTTAACGGCGTCCGAAACGCTTTGGGTCGCCATCACGACAGCGCAGTTGGCTTTGCGCCACACCCTCAACCACTCCTTGATTTTTTCCCGGAAAACCGTGTGGCTCAACATCAGCCATGCCTCGTCCAAAAAGACGACCGCCGACTGGCCATGGAGGGAGCGCTCGATGCGCCTGAATAGGTAAAGGAGGATCGGCAAACCGTACTTTGGTGCCAAATTCATCAACTCTTCGACCTCGAACACCGTGAAGGCGTCCAAGCCCAATGTGTCCTGTTCAGCGTCAAACAATCGGCCTTGCGAACCGCCAAGCGTGTAATCGTGGAGCAGCTCCCGGATTGAAGTATCCTGCACCGTAGAACAAAAGTCAGTGAGGCTTGTGTGCTTGCGCTGGTGCAGACTCTTTATCGCCTCTGTGATTTTGTTGCGCTGCGCGGGAGTCACCGTCATCCCATTCAGAGCACATATTTGCTCCAGCCATTCGGCAGCCCACGCGCGATCACTATCGGTCTCGAGATACTGCAACGGGCAAAAGCTCAGCGTGTCGTCATCGCCCGCAGGGTAGTAATGCGTGCCGCCCACGGCTGCGCAAAGTGTGTACATGCTCATACCCTTGTCGAAGCAATAGACCGTCATGCCGGGGTAACGCCGTGCTTGAGCCGCCATCGCGCCTAGCAGCGTCGATTTCCCGGCACCAATAGGCCCGGTAACCAACGCGCTGCCGACATCGCGGACATGCAGATTTAGGTGAAAGGGCGTGGCACCTGTCGTTAAGCAATGCATGAGCGGCGGGGAGCCCGGCGGATAAAACGGGCACGGAGCTTTCTTTTCGCCGGTCCACATCGAGCTCACCGGAAGCAGATCCGCCAAATTCATTGTGTTAATCAGCGGCCGGCGGACGTTCTCAACGCCGTGCCCAGGCAGGCTGCCTAACCATGCCTCCATTGTGTTAATGGTTTCGATCCGGGCCGTGAACCCGAGGTTGTTGATCTCTTTCTCGGCTTGTCTCGCCTGGTGCTCGACCAGGGCGCGATCCGGGCCAAAAAACAACAGGTTGGCAGTGTAGTAGCCGGCGCTGACCATGCCGCCGCTGATGCCGAGCTTCGCCGCCGATGCGTCGGACACCATCGAGGCCGCATCCTCGTTGATGTTGTCGGTTTTGAGATTCAGCACTTGCGCCAGAAATGGAATCACCTGCTGTTTCCACTTTTTCCTGAACCGCTCGATGTGCGACAACGCTTCCCAGCTTTCCAAAAAGATGTAGCGCGTACTCCAGCGGTACTCTACCGGGTGCTCGCCTAGCCTGGTCAGGATCCCCGCATGCGAGTCGCATGGAAATCCATCGATCCCTACCACCTGCACGTATTTGCGGCCGATACGCGGGAGTACTCCTGCATAAAGCTCCTGGCCGCCCAGGACCGCATCCAAGTAGACTGGGGTTCGCGGTAATCGGATTGGTTGCCGAATCCCGGTCACACAAAACTGCAAGTGACTCAGCAGATCGTCATACACGACCTCCTTGCCATCGGGATCGACCTCACGCCTAGCCCGCAACCGCCGCAGCCTGAAGCTGCTGGATAAGCGATTCTCAAGGTTGGCCAGCTCGCGCTCAAAACGAGCTAGCGTATCCTTGGCAGCTACTGCTTCATCGGCTTTCGGCCCGTCATCGTCATAGATAATCTCGGCGAGCTTTTTCACCGCCCCGCTTGGAGGCAGGTAACTCGCGCAAAGAATGAATTTGGTTTCGTACGCTGCGCCCGGCTGCTCGAAGAACGCTCGCCTTTCGGCCTCAATTGCAGCCGAAACAGGGTCGGGGAACCGTGACACCGGCTGCCCGCTATAGGGATTTGCCGGAACCCTCACGGCGTCGACGTGCAACATCCAGCCCGAACCGAGGCGGGCGAGCGCTTGATTTAGCCTGGCGCTCACGACGTCGCGCTCCGTGTCTGTCACGCTCCCGTGGTCGTCGCCGGCATATTCCCAGCCGGCAATTAGGGCCCCGTTCTTTCCAATCACAACGCCATCGGCAATCACCGCAGCGTAATTCAGTAAATCGCACAGGCCAGCTTCACGAGAGCGATACCGTTTGAGCTGCAACGTCTGATCAACAGCGCGCAACCGTCTATACAGCATCGCCACCAGAACGAATCCCACTGCCGAAATAGAAACCAGGAGATAAATCATTTCGAAAATGCGGAGCTTTGCGTGAAACGAGTCACGCGATTGACCCGATATGGACGGCTGCGAGCTGGGTAATAGCGCCTGTAATTCAGGTGGCGCAGGAAGACAGCGCGCGCCAGCGGGTCGGCCTTGGCGATCCGGCGGAACACAAAAAGCGAGGCGCTCCATAGCGCGACGCCGGCCAAGACCGTATGAAATTGAAGGCAGCCAAAAATCAATACGGACGTGATTAGTCCGGAAAAAAGAACAAGCTCCCTATCTCCCCCTAAAAACAAATGCGGACGTATCCCAGCTCGATGAAGCGTGACTTTACGTAATGCCATTTACAACCCTCTGTTCCAACGCTGCTCGGCGTGCGGGCCAGCACGCCTTTAAAGATGCGCTTATTTTAGCCTTGGTCTCTTCCGGGTGTCGGCGCACAATTCCAGCAGACCGGAGTTTCGCCTTATGTTCTTCAGACAGAGGCTTGCCCTTTTTCGCTGCGCTAATTTTTGACTTAACTTCCTGTGAAAAATGTCTTCCCCTAAGAGGAGAAGCCTTTCCCTTAAGGGCCGCACTCACCTTTGCTCTAGTCTCCGGGGAATGTTTAAATCCCAACGTTTTTTTATTGCCCTTCTGTGCTGCGCTCATTTTAGCCCTGGTCTCTTCAGATCTTGGTCTACGTAGGATCTGTCTATGGAGTTCTGACATAACCCGACCACTCGACCCCCTTCCCCCATCCGTTAAGTTACAAAGGTTCTCTCGCCCATAGAACGCGATGTAGAACATCTCCTTCTCGAAGCATTCCTCTTGGTTCTCGCTAGAGAAAAGAATTTCTACAGAGTGCGTTTGTCCGAGACTTTGCAGCTCGTTAATCGTGCTCTGGACCTTCTTGTTACGGTGCTTGCCGTTTACTGATCGCCTCAAATGATCTTTGCTTCGGTCTCCCCGCCCCCGGCCGACATAGAACACCTGCTCGGTCCTAGGATCGATCAGCGAGTAGACATAGAAGTTCTTGGTCACGATGCGGAATCCCGATGGGCGCTTTCTACCTGCGCCACCGTTGCGCCCGCCCCAAAACCAAAAGCCGACATCGTGTTTTTCGCGGCAATGATGAGCGCTATGACCAACACGCAGAACAAAACCGCGCGGAGAAACTCGTTTACCATCCCGCCCGCAAAGATCAGGACTCCGCCGGCGCCGACAATTCCGATTAACGAGATGCTGTACGCCACAGACCCCGTAACCGAATTTGACAACGTTTGCAGCGGCGTTTCCCACGGCAACCCGCCACCACCGGTGGCAGCGTGCGCTGTGCCCGCGAGAGCGGCTAAAATTACAGCTAAGAGGATGATTTTGTGATTGCAGGGTCCTCGCCCTGCATGAAACTGAACGACAGATCTATGACTCATTGCCGCCTCCAATGGGTTTTGGTTCTAGCTCACTGCGAACGTTCCAATCGTTTTCGGTGAGCGTTTTTGCTTTTGCAATGCGAACGATATGCTTTAAACATATCTGTTTTGCAAGAAAAATCTGCTTATAGCATATTAACTTTCTACTGGAGCCTATGAGAAAGCTTATTTTACGATCTTCGGGAATGTCTCCTGAACGGACCCGACGGCTACTCGCCGAAGTCAAGGCTTGGTGCAAAACACATCACGTACTCCAAAAGGATCTCGCTGCAACTCTTGGAGTCAGCCCGCAGCGCTTAAACGACATTCTTACAGGGCGGCGGGGCTGCGAACCAACCGGGGAGCAAGTTTTACAGCTGCAAGAACTCCTTAAGACCAGTCCGAACAAGTGACGCGAGACCGCGCCTCGGCCCGGCGCGGGGTCGTTTTCGCTAGCGTATCGAAGAGGCAATTCGATCCTATTTACAAGGGATTCCCTCGGGTTCCCTCGGTGGGTCAACCACAAGTTCTACCGGGGACCTGCGGATTTTCCCGAATCTGGCCGGTAAATCGCCGCTGTTACCACGATGCATCCCTCCAGTAAGCGCTGGCCCCATTTGGGCTGTGTGCGATGAAGGTTCACAAGCGATGGACATTGAAATGTTTTATCGAGGCTGCTGCTTCAAATGCTCAATCCCGGTTCTGCTTCGTCGATAAATCGCCGTGTTTCCGACGCGATTGACCAGCTCGTGTTCAAATCCTTTTGAGCGAAAAGGAGAAGGCCGTTCTGCGTCGCAACATAATTCGGAATTTTAGCGAGGGGATTTCCCCATCTTTGTGTTTTCACCACTTATAGCCTTCAGTCGCACCTCGAGTTGGGAAATCCATGTCTTCTGCTCCGCTGTTAGCCTGTTTTCAACGGCTAGCGACCGCAAAAGCTCTAGTGCTCGCTGGTAGTTGACGCCGGCTTCGCGCTTCTGCGGGGTGCCCTGCTGCTCAAGGATGCTCGCGAGTTTCCAGAGCGAAATCACAAGGTCAGTCTTCCACTGCGCGTTGGCCGGATCACGCGCTGCCAGCTTTTCTCTGATTTCCAGGCCCTGTTTGTAGGAGCTCAAGGCCGAGGGCAGGTCGCCCTGGGCGCTCTGCACGTCGCCGATCCTGTCGTAGCTGACCGACAGATCGCGCTGCCAGTCGGTGTTGGCCGGGTCGCGCGCTGCCAGCTTTTGTGCGATTGCCAGGCACTGTTTGTAGGAGCTCAAGGCCGAGGGCAGGTCGCCCTGGGCGCGCTGCACGTCGCCGATCTTATTATAGCTGACCGACAGATCGCGCTGCCAG
>Ga0070707_100003889_pt1 | contig 14059 bp, 12 predicted proteins | sample KBSK5502metaG_FD_65468 | JGI IMG/M metagenome (GOLD analysis project Ga0070707, IMG submission 65468) | Corn, switchgrass and miscanthus rhizosphere microbial communities from Kellogg Biological Station, Michigan, USA - KBS K5-50-2 metaG | ecosystem: Host-associated > Plants > Roots >... | reverse complement strand
GCGAACTGATCAAGTTCATGACGTCGTCCGAAGCCGCGCCACTGCTGCGTAAGAGCGCAATGGAGCCCCCCGGGCGCTGACGGCACATGAGCTTCGCCTCTTATTTTCCGAGGACGCGTTCGCGGTAATGATCGTTTTCGCAGACCGACTCCAGGATCTCTTCGCCGGGCGCAAGAGTCCAGGTCATGTGAAGCTGCCAGGGCTTTTTGAGAGTACCCGGATCCTCGATCGTCACATCCACATTCAAGTGCGCCAGATCGGGACGGCGATAGCGTTCGATGACGTGCAGCTTCTCGGTGTGCGGTATAGCGGTGGGAAGCCAGCTCTTGTCGTTGTATCCAATCGTGTCGACGACGAGTGTATCGCCGTCCCATTTTCCTATGGAGTGTCCCGTCCAGGTTGGATCGGGATCCGGAGGATGCGATCTGCCATCCATGAAGATCTGACGGTTATGAGGCTCCAGTTCGAACAAGAGCACGATGAGCGCGGGTGTCTGAACAAATTTGTACAGGATCGGCTGAGCCGGAATCACCCATCCGGGCAAGCAGACCGCCGTGGGAGAATCCCTGAGATTGTTTTCCACGTTCTTCTTGGCGATTGTTGACGCCCACTCCAAAGGCGATGGCGGCTCCGCATTCGTATCCGGACTACCCTGCCAAACGCCAGACAGATCCGGTTTGCCGTCCGCCGTTCGAGGCGCGGGGCCGGTCAGCCTCGCATATTTGTTGCGCATGGAAAGATAGTAATCATCGCCGATGGTTCCGAGATTGAGGTTCCACTGCAGACGAATGTCGGTCCGCAGCGTCTCGCCCGCGTGCAGGACGAGACCGGAGCGGCTATAGGGACGGAATGTAAAGCCGAGTGTTGGAGTAGCGAGGTCGTAGGTACCCGCGGCCAGGCCGGAGATCGTGAAGTCTCCGGTCGCCGAGCTCACCCCGCTGACTATTGCTCCGGTGGCTACATTCTTCACGTTGACTGTCGCACCTTCGACGGCATTTCCACCAGGGTCGAGAACAACGCCGGTGACGACACCGCGATCGCCTTGTGCAAATGCATTCGAGGCCAGCAACCACAGCGCAAGCGTGATGCTGATGTACTTATTCATATGTGGATTTGCCGCCAATGATACGGCTTGTTTCGATTAACCGTAAACGATAAAGCGCCCGTATCCGCTTCGCTTCCGTCGGAATGAACTCTGGGATAGGCTATTCCGCCATGAAACGCCGTTTACTCGCCGTCCTGTTGCTGATCGGTTCATTCGAGGCCGCGCAGGCGCCGGCCGTTCAATTCGGTTTTCAGCAAGTGATGATTCCCATGCGCGACGGTATTCACTTGCAGACCGTGATCCTCACCCCGCCGAATCAAACGCAACCGCTTCCGATTCTGTTCGAACGGACTCCCTACGGGGTTCCTGCCAATGGCTCCCTTCCGACGCAGGGCGCGTTGAAAGAACTGATGCAGGATGGTTATATTTTTGTGTACCAGAATCTTCGTGGACGCTTTCAATCCGAAGGAACTTTCGAACTCTCGTCGAAGGTGGATCTCAAGGACCCGAAAGCCACGAATGAAACGACGGACGCCTACGATTCCATCGAATGGTTGGTAAAGGACGTTCCCAATAACAATGGCAAAGTGGGCATTTGGGGTGTGTCGTATGACGGCCTGACCGCGGCTATGACTCTGTTACATCCGCATCCGGCTTTGAAGGCCGTTTCGGAGCAGGCTTCACCGGCTGATCAATGGATGAACGACGACTTCCATCGCTACGGGGCGCTCCGGGAAAGTTATGCGTTCGAATACTCGGTGTTGGAGCAGGCGGAGAAGAACGCGAATACGAACTTCGAGTTTGAAACATTCGACACATATCGCTGGTATCTCAATCTGGGCCCGCTCTTGAATATCAATACGCGTTATCTGCATGACAAAATTCCCTTCTGGAACTCGATTGTCGCGCATCCGGACTACGACTCATTCTGGAAGGCGGAGGCGTGGATCAATCAACTTCACAGCGCCTCCGTTCCGAACCTCAATGTCGCCGGATTCTGGGATCAGGAAGACCCATGGGGACCCTGGCAAATCTATCGGCACTCCGAAGAGAATGATCCGAATCATCTCAATTACATCGTCGCCGGGCCATGGCGCCACGGACAATGGCAAGCTCCCAAAGCGGAATCCCTCGGCCTGATCCAGTTCGGCGGTCACGATACTGCCGTGGAGTTTCGCGAAAATATCGAGGCGGTGTGGTTCCGCTATTGGCTGCACGGCAAGGGAGAAAAGTTTCCATGGAAGGCATCGACATTCGAGACTGGTTCGAACACATGGAAAACCTATCCAGCGTGGCCTCCGAAATCGACTGCGACCAATTTCTACCTCCATGCCGACGGATCGATATCAACGACTGCTCCCGCCGCGACTGAAACGTTTGTGCAGTACATTTCCGACCCGGCAAATCCCGTGCCTTATCGCGCGCGGCCGATTTCACCGACATATCCGGGCGGCGACTGGCGGGAGTGGGAAGCGGCCGACCAGCGGTTCGTTGACAATCGGCCTGACGTTGCAGTCTGGGTCAGCCGTCCGCTCGAGCAGGACCTGACCGTTACCGGTGACCTCTCCGCCGTTCTGTTTGCATCGACGAGCGGCACGGACAGTGATTTTGTCGTCAAGCTCATTGACGTGTATCCCGAAACGGCGCAGCCAAATGTGTGGAAACCGGAAGCGGGACCGCAGCCGGGAGAATATGCGAAATCCCTGAACGGTTATGAACTGCCCATTGCCATGGAGATTCGCCGCGGCCGATACAACAAAAGTTATGAACATCCGGAACCGCTGAAGCCGAACCAGCCGACGGAATTCGTGATTCCGTTACGGAGCCACGATCACGTATTTCTGAAAGGACACCGCATCATGGTTCAGGTGCAGTCGACGTGGTTCCCCGTAATCGACAGGAATCCGCAAAAGTTCGTACCCAGCATCTACGCAGCCAGGGCGGACGACTATGTCAAAGCTACACAACGCGTTCATACATCGCATGGGCTGCCGTCACACATCGTGCTGCCCGTGATTCCGTAATCAGTCGGCACGCAAAACTCGGTTTGAAGCAGGTCCCCGAGCCGCGGCTGGTCTTGGCCTTAGGTTTCGATGCGTTTCAAACATTCCTTGAAATCGTCAGGCAACGGGCTTCTGACGCATATCTCACGCCTTGTAATCGGGTGAGGGAATTTCAGTTCAGCGGCGTGGAGCATCAAACGTGGGGCCCGTGCATCGCCAGCATCAAAAGTGTTTTCTGCACCATAAAGGTCGTCGCCCAGAATCGGCAGGCCGCTTCCCGCGAGATGAACTCGAATCTGGTGCGTTCGCCCGGTCCTTGGCATCGCCTCGATCCAGACTCCACGCCGATGCTCCGCGATCACGCGAAAGGACGTTTCCGCAAGAAGTCCATTCGACTGGACTGGACCATACATGGCGCGTTTCGATTTGGAGCCAACCTTTCCGAGGTGGTTTTTCACGGTCCATTGCGCTTCGAGCTTATTTCGCAGGCCCGGCTTTCGCGCCACGGTGATCGCCTGATAGGTTTTGAGGACCTGGTGGTTTGAAAACATTTGTGCAAGGGCCGCATTGACACGCGGCGACTTGCTGAATAGGACGACGCCCGATGTGTCGCGATCCAGCCGATGGTGAACGCCAACATAGGGTTTTGCGATTCTGTCTCGCGCGGAAAGGAATCGCGTCAAAGAAGCGAGCAGATTATCCCGTGCTTCGTCCACAGTAGGCTGAGAAGGCAGGCCGGGCGGCTTATCAATCACGATCAGGTCGTCGTCTTCAAACAGAATGCGGGCAGCCGTCAGCTCGAATTGCCTGTCGCGCGAGGTAGAGTCGGCGAAAAGTTTCGCCAGATCGATATCGGCTTCGATCGTCGCACCCGAAGTGAGGGTTTTGGAAGCGTTCCTCACCGGCTTCCCATTCAAACGAACGGCGCCCGCCATAATGAGTTTTCTCACCTTTGCCTTTGACACGGGACGTCGCAATGAGGCGGAGAGCCACTCCGACAAGACTTGCCCGAGATGCATTGAAGCATGCTCGGCCGTAGCAATGAGTCTCAGTCGCTTGATGGGCACAGTCCTTCGGTTAAAACGCCCTCGTCATTTACGAGTGGATGAAAGCTCGAGAGGTGATCGAGGGGCAGAGCCGGCACGGAGCTCCGGTTGTGGGCTGACGATGAACACATAAGAGATAGCGCCGAACAGCGCCATGCCGCCGGCCACGACGAAGGAGGCTGTAAAGGATCCGGTGGCGCTCACGATGTAACCGGTCACGATGGGCGCGAGCAATCCTCCGATACTGCCGAAAAAATTTTGAATGCCGGTGAGTGCACCGACCATCGGGCGGGGCGCCAAATCAATTGGAAAGGAATTGGCGGAACCGGTCGCCAGTCTCAGAGACCCTACACAGAGAGTCAGCAGCGTCACGGCAAGCCAGGCCTCATCGGCGAATGCGGCTGTGATCACAAGCACCGTCGATAGAGAAAGCCCGGTTCCGATGATGCTCTTGCGGGACCTTGTCGTCGAGACGCCACGTTTAATCAGGTAATCACCGAGCCAGCCGCCGCCGAGTGTGCCCACGAGACCCGCCCAGAAAGGGAGTGCGCCGACGATCCCGGATCTCAACAAGGTCATCTTGCGTTCGAGGACGAGATATCCGGGTAACCACGTTACGAAAAAGAAATACGCGTACAGATATCCCATTTGACCGAACGCGATTCCCCAGGTTGAGCGATAGCCGAAAAGCGAAATCCATGGAATCCGTTGCGCGTTGTCGTCGCGCGCGGATTCCGGCCTGCCGATCGTTTTGTCGGGATAGAGACTGAACCATGCTGCCGTCAACAGCAGGCTGGCTCCACCAATCACGTAAAAGACCGCCTGCCATCCGAACGTCGCGAGGATGAATGCGGCCAAAGTCGCGCCAATGGCAAGGCCCACCTGATTTCCGGCAAAAGCGATCGCGATGGCTCTGGCACGCTCATCGACGCTGAATAAGCGAGAAACCGTATGTGCGCCGGCAGGGATCAATGGAGTCTGCCCAACACCGAAAACCAGGCGCAACAAAAAGAGAGATACCGCAGCCGCTGAGACCGGCAATGCAATTGTGGATACGCCCCAGATCAGCGACCCGATGCCCAGGACGATGTATGGCCCGAATCGATCGACCATGAGACCTGCAACCGTCAACCCCGCCGTGTAGGACCAGTTCCATCCCGACAGGATGTAACCCATCGTCTGCGGCGAAAAACCGTACTGCCTCATTAGAGTCGGAGCGACAACGCTGAAGGCAAACCGAATCATGTAAGAGAACAACTGGGTTCCAAAAAGCAGACTGCACGTAACGACTTTGGATCGAGAGGTCACGAGTTTGCCCTGACGTGTTCGGGACGAACGCCCAGGCCGATCAATCGTGCCGGAATACGACGCAGCACAGGCCAGCGTTTCAAGAGCTTGAGCGGCCAGGGCAGTGGAATCTGTTCGTCGCTGCCAAGGATGCGTTGAATCAATCGATTTTGAATAAACACTTGCACGCCTTGTGTGCGTCGCGCGGGCAATTCGCGGCGGCGTTGAACCTGCTCCAGATCTGCAGTGGAAACGGAACCCTGCGCCAGTGGCGCTGCAAGAATATTTGCAGCGGCGACTGCATCCTGAATCGCCAGGTTGATTCCGACGCCGCCGATGGGCGACATCGCATGGGCCGCATCACCGATGAGCAAGAGTCCGGGTCGATGCCATTTGCGCACACGATCAACTTGAACGGTGAGTAATTTGATGTCATCCCAACTCTTCAATTCATTCGTTCGATCTCGCAGGAACGGAGCAACAGACACGATGTTGTCGAGGAACGATGGAAGCCCCGCCTGTCTGATCCGCTCGAAGTCGCCCTTACGAATCAGATACGCGCACTGCCAATAATCGCCACGATTGAGCATCACCATCATTTTGCCCCTGGTGATCCGTCCCAGAGTTTGTTCGCCGTCGTCCGCATGCCTGGATAAGCGGAACCATAACACATCCATCGGTGCCCCGAGTTCATCGACGTAAAGCCCCGTTTTTTCGCGCACGATCGAATGGCGTCCATCCGCGCCCACGATGAGATCGGCGCGAACTTCCAATGGTCCATCAGGCGTCTTCGCTCGCACTCCAACGATTCGCCCTGCCTCTTCCATCAGGTCGATGACGTCGGCTCGCATTCTCAACTGAAAGGCCGGGTAGCGGCCGGCCTGGCCTGCGAGGAAATCGAGAAAATCCCACTGCGGCATCAGAGCGATGAACTTACATTGCGTGGGCAAATGCGAGAAGTCAACTGCCAGAACAAACTCGTCACCCACCTGCGCGCCGAGTTTCTGCACCTCCTGATGCGGCAGCTTGAGAAACTCACTGAGCATGCCGAGTTCATGCATCAGTTCAAGAGTCGAGGGATGGATCGTGTCGCCGCGAAAGTCACGCAGAAAATCGGCATGCTTCTCGAGCACGACGACATCAACGCCGGCGCGAGCCAGCAGGAAACCCATCATCATCCCGGCCGGACCACCGCCGACGACACAGCAACGGGTTTGCATGGCGTTTGATAACATAAAATCCCACCTTTTAAAACGGAGGCGGATGTGAGGGTACTGGTACTGCTGCGGCATGGTGAAAGCACCTGGAACATGGAGAACCGCTTCACGGGTTGGACGGATGTCGACCTCAGCCCGAAGGGCATCGAGGAAGCTCGCGCCGCAGGCCGGCAGATGCGGGCGGATGGATATCTGTTCGACGTCGCGTTTACTTCACTGCTGAAGCGCGCCATACGCACGCTCTGGCTCGCGCTGGATGAAATGGATCTGATGTGGATCCCGGAGCACAAAACGTGGAAGTTGAATGAGCGGCACTACGGCGCGCTTCAAGGCCTGAACAAGCTCGAGACCGTCGAGCGGCACGGCGAACAGCAGGTGAAGATCTGGCGGCGGAGTTATGATATCCGGCCGCCGGCGTTATCTCCCGACGACCCTCGTTCGCCTCAAAATGACTCACGCTATCAGGATCTGCGAGCGGAGGAGATCCCCCTGACTGAATGTTTGAAAGACACGGTCGAGCGAGTGCTCCCGTATTGGCACCAGACCATCGCGCCGGCTGTGCAGGCAGGACAGCGCCTGCTGATTGCTTCCCACGGAAACAGTCTGCGGGCCCTGGTGAAGTATCTCGACAAGATTTCCGACGAGGCCATTGTTGAGCTGAACATTCCCACCGGCATTCCTCTGGTCTATGAGCTCAACGACGATCTCACGCCGATCCGGCATTTCTATCTCGGTGATCCCGCAGCAATCGAAAAAGCGGCGCAGGCGGTCAAAGACCAGACAAAAAAGAGGTGAGGGAAATTCGGGGACGGACGTCTAATTCACCCAATTTCGATGTAAAACTCGTCGACTGGAAATTGGGTGAATTAGACGTCCGTCCCCGAATTTCCCCTACCTCACGGGCAGCGCAAGGTTCAGTCCCGGAAAGTTCGAGTTGGTTGCCTCACTCACGGCGACCACTTTGCCTTCGGCGTTCAGAAGCGGCCCTCCGGTATTTCCAAACGTATTCGCCATGTTGTAGAAAATCTTTCCATCCGATTGCGCCGTCACCCTTGCCTGCAGTACCACGGGCTGGATGAAACCGCGTTCTGCCAGGAATTGAGCGACCTCGTCGGTTGCAGTGCCGGGGAACTTCAACAGCTCCCGGCGCATGTCATCGGGCACTCGAGCGGCCATCAGCGCAACACCGCCGGGATAGCCGATCGAAACAAGAGCCTCACCAGTGTCCACGCCGGCTTTGCCGACTTTCAAACCCGCAGCCGCCGGGTGCGTGCCTTTGATGGAGCAGATCACGGTCTGGGCGTTCTCATCAGGGTGCTCGATTTTCAGATCGACAGCCGAAGTGCTGCCGGGAAAGTAAGCATGAAGCATGCGCATCGAAGGTGTGCGCTCAGGATCATCAGATTGGTCGAGCAGTGGATCTTCAGCCCACGGACTCAGAATGAAACTCGTCGTCAGCACTTCACCCGACGCGAGCAGGAAGGCCGTACCGGAAAACTCGCGTATGACGACGGGGCCCTCTCCATCGAATGAAACGACTTCCTGGCCTTGCTGATCGCGCAGCGGCGCACCCGAATCATCCGTACCTGCGTAGCGCAGCAGATGCCGCCTGCTTCGATCTGTCCAGACGTATTCGCCAATCACGAGCGCGACACTCGATGCGGAGCCGCGCGCCACATTCTGCGGCATGTTTTGCGACTGCTCCAGCCGCCGCAGGCGCTGCTCGAGGTGTTCCGCAGTCAACTTCCATGACTCATCTTCGGGAGCGGGAGCCGCCGCAACCGGCGATTCCGCAACCAGCGGTTCCGCCTGCTGGCGGACGGTCGACTCCTCGACTGCCTTGTGTCCGGCGTATACGCTCCAGCCGGCCAGGCCGAGCATTCCCACAATCAACATCCCCGCCACGATCAAACCGATCGAATCACGAAGTATTTTCATATCGCCTGACTTTGACGCCCGTGCCCGGATACCGATTTGTCAACATTTGTAAAAGAGTTCATAATCCCGCTCGCATGAAGAAACGCCTTACGTTTTTTTTATTTTTATTGGGTTTCGCAGTGCTCACTGTCAGCGCCCAAAGGAAACCATTCAGTGTCGTGGAAGCGACGATCCCCGAAATGCAGAAGGCCATGAGGGAGAAACGCGTCACGTCACGGCAGCTCGTCGAGCAATACCTCACGCGGATTGCTTTCTATGACGCAAAGCTGCATGCCGCGATTACGGTAAATCCGAATGCGCTGAAGGAAGCGGAAGAGTTGGATCGCGAGCGGGCTCGCGGAAAAGTGCGCGGCCCTCTGCACGGAATTCCGATCGCGCTGAAGGACATCGTTCACACCACGAATATGCCGACCAGCGGCGGTGCCATGGCATTCGACGGATTCGTTCCTCCATATGAGGCCACTCTCACGAAGAATCTTCGCGCAGCGGGCGCCGTCATCATCGCGAAAACCAGTCTGACGGAACTTGCAAACTGGGTGGCGGGCGCTCCAACACCGATGCCAACGAATTACAACGCCATCTCCGGCCACGGCATCAATCCTTACGATCCGCGGCGCGATCCGCGCGAAGCCGGAGACGGCCGCTCTGCGATGTTTTCAGGTGGATCGAGTTCGGGTATCGGCACGGCCGCAAATCTCTGGGCGGCGAATGTGGGAACCGAAACTTCGGGTTCGATCCTCACACCATCAAACGCGACAATGCTGGCCGGCATCAAACCGACTGTCGGCCGCGTCAGCCGATATGGTGTCATACCCATCACTGCGGATCAGGATACGGCCGGCCCGATGGCGAAATGGGTGACGGACGCGGCCATCATGCTGGGCGGGATGGAGAGCGCATCTCCCGATCCAAACGATCCGGCAACGCAGAGGTGCACGCCTCCGCCGAATCGCGACTACACGCGTTTTCTCAAACGCGACGGTCTGAAGGGCGCTCGCATCGGTATTCCGCGCGTCTCGTTCTACGACCGGCTGACTTCCGAGCAATCCAACGTCATGAATGATGCGATCGAAGTTCTCGTCAAACAGGGCGCGACTATTATCGATCCCGCGGATATCCCGACCGTTCTTGATCCCGATGCCGAGAAGAACATCAATCAATGGAACATCTGCTCGGGCGTGGGAAACGACAAAGGCAGCGACGCGCACTGTTCTGTTGTTTTGAAGTACGGCATGAAGCGCGACTTCAATAAATGGCTCGAGACTCTCGGGCCCTCGGCCCCGGTGAAAACACTGACGGAACTCCGGCAGTGGAATCTGAAGCATGAGAAGGCGGGCGCTATCCGTTACGGGCAATCCAACCTCGACATCTCTGATGAAATGGATGTCGAGGCCGATCGTGCCCGCTACGAAACGGATCGCGCCAGGGACATCGCGCTGGCCGCAACACACGGCATCGATGAAGTGATGATGGCGAATCGCCTGGATGCGCTGCTTTTTCCCGGCGCGAGCGGCGCCGGCATCGCTGCGAAGCCCGGATATCCCACCGTTATTGTCCCATTCGGCCTGGTGCCGAACTCACCGAACCCGCCGTTCCCAGAAGGCTTCGACGCCAGGCCCGCGCCATTTGGTGTGAGCTTTACAGGAATGGCCTGCAGCGAACCCCGTCTGTTCGAACTCGGATACGCGTTTGAGCAGGCCACGAAACGCCGCGTAGCGCCGCTGCCTTAAGCACACTCTATAACGTCAATGTCGTGACGCCGCCTGGCGCGATCACCACGTTGGGTGCTGTCGACCCGAAAGACAACGACATCGGAGCACCCGTGGAATTGAAGAAATCCACGCGAACAGACTGAGCGAACGGAGATGTGTTGGCGATCATGATCTGGCTGACCCATCCGCCGCCAGTCGCGACTTGAGGCAGCAGCAACGCGCCCGGCCCGCCGATTCCCACGGCTATTTGTGGTACCACAAACGGTGAAACCACACTTGTCACCGTCGTCGTTGTGGGCACTGTCGTTCCGGGCACCGTCGGCGTTATCGCGAACGTGGGAACGGTCGGCGTTATCGCGAAGGTCGACGCAGTTGGAGCTGTGACTGTTGGCGCCGGGAAAATTGTTGGCGGTACGGATATGCCATTGAACGTCGGGGTCCCCGGCAATGAGAATGTCGGTACCGTCGGAAACGTTGTCGTGGGGACCGTTGTCGTTGTAAATGTTGACGGGGGCACTGTGGGGGTCGTCGAGGTGAGCACCGTGTTGGCCGTCAATTGCGAGGCAACGGGCAATGACGTGAACGCGGGGCCATTGAACGCCAGAGCCACGACGCCCATTGGAAGATCCGAGCTGATGAACATCAGTCCCGTGAAAGGTTGATTTAATACGGGCTCACCTAAAAACAATTCCGTGACAAACCGCGATACCTGCTGACGCGCTCCGATGGTGAGCGATCGGGTAGCCACTGTGCCTCCCAGCTGATTGCGAAGCGTAAAGGTAAGCGTCGTCGGAGAATTATTGAGATTGACAATCGCGACGCCGGTATTCAAACCCGCGGCTGTATTCACGTTGACCACCACATCGGTTAACGTCACCAGCGGGCTGGAGAAGACGCTCGCTTGAGAGAAAAGCGCGCCGGCCTGCTGGCCGAACGTTTCTGTGACGCTCAAACCTTCCCCCGTGCTTGTCAGCGGAGTGATGACAGCGAAGCCGGTCTGGAGCGTACTGTTGGTCACGGCGCTTTGCGTAAGAGACGCCTGGGCAAAGGAAAGAGAGCAAACCAAGAGTCCGGCTACAAATGAATACAAGAGGAGTTTCATAACGGCCTCCTCTATCCAGGCTGCACGCGGTACTCCATCGTTTATGATAGAAACCGTGGACCTGACACCTGAATCCGCCCAGCGCCTCAACGACCTGGTCGAGCAATTACGAATCAAAAAAATCCGGCGTCACATCTTCCTTTGCGCCGACCAAACGAAGCCGAAGTGTGCGCCCCAGGAACAGGGCCTGGAATCGTGGGATTATTTGAAAAAGAGGCTCGAGGAGCTGGGACTCACAAAAGGGGAAACCGTCGTTTATCGGACCAAGGCGAATTGCCTGCGCGTTTGCCAGCAGGGACCGATTGCGGTGGTTTATCCCGAAGGCACCTGGTATCACTCCGTCACGCCGGCCGTGCTCGAACGCATCATTCGGGAGCATCTCATCGAAGGCCGGCCCGTCCGGGAATTCATGTTCGCGGAAAACCCCTTGTGACTTTGTGCCTTTGTGTCTTTGTGTTCTAAAACACTAAGGCACTAAGACACAAAGACACTAAGCGGCTTCTACCACCGAGCGCGTCGTGCGGTGCTGATTTAGCACGTCAGCCGCAATTTTCTTGCTGAGATAAAGCTTCGATTCGCGATTGTCTCGCAGATGTCTTTGAAATTTGATGATGTCGAAGTTGAGATGATCGAGCGTCGCGCGCATGGGATAAAACTTGTTCTTCGTTTTGACCACCAGCTCGTGGTATCCGTGCGCGTGCGCCCACTCTTCCTGTTGCTCGGTCAGGGCGCGATAACGGCCCTGGCTGCGCCACTCCGCGCGGGTTCCGCCGATCCAGCTATAGAAAATCTTTCGGTTGGAGAAATCCACTACTTCGCGGATCTGGCTGACGAGGTCGGACAACTTGATACCGCTCTCCTGCGCGCGGAGCTCATGGCCGATCTTGTACGCGACAGGAGTCAGTGAACCGTCGTCATCGGAAGGCGCCATCGAGACCAGGATCAGGTGCTCGCGATCTTTCAATCGTTCAACGATCTCTTCTACGGTTTTCTTTTTTCGGAACTCGGTGAAGTATTCTTCGATATATTCAGCTTCTAGAGCGCCCGGCTCCAGTGAGTACTGGCGGATGATGTGCTCCATTCGCCAATAATCCTATCATCGCAAATCGCTTGACGTCATCCCAGCACGGCGATCACCGCGACGCCTGCGGCGATCAATGTCGAACCGCATACGCGCATGACCGTGCCCTGCTCCTTGAGAAAAAGTATCCCCACCACGGTCACGAGCACGACGCTGACTTCGCGTGTCGCACCCACGTAACTCGCCGGCGCGCCCGAGTACATCACGTACAGGATAATCATGTAGGCGCTCATTGCAGTGACGCCGGCGATGAGGCTCGCGAAGCGCGACACCTTCCATTCCGCCATCAGACCGCGCCATCCAATACTGCGCAGCGTTCCAGGCGTCAGGCAGACCAAAGTCAGCATCATGGTCAGGTAGGTATAGAGAAGAGGCGAAAGCAACCGCACGCCCGCCTTATCCGTTGTCGTGTAGAGTGAAATGCAGACGCCGGCCAGCAATGCCCATCGAGTCGCTCCCTGATTCAGCTTCGATCGCATCTCGCGCCATGCGCCCAATCGCGGCAGATTGAGAATGCACAGACCGGCGATGATCAGACCGACTCCGGCAACGCCACCAACACTGGGACGTTCCCGCAACAGTGTCGATCCCCAGACGAGAATCAGCAAGGGCGCAGTGCCGCGTGCCAACGGATACACGATCGAGAGATCGCCCGTCTGATAAGCCCTCGTGATGGATGTGTAGTAAAGCGCTTCGAACGTGGCGCTGGCGCCGCTGAGACCGAAGACGATCCAGGCCGCCGCCGAACCGGATTGCCACAGGACCAGGGGAATCGGGAGAAATACGATGCCGGCCCACAGCCACATCCACCAGACGAAAGCGGCCCGATCGCGCGCCTGCTTCAGCACGACGTGCTGTACCACATGCAAACAAGCCGACAGCAGAATCAGGCTCACCGCGAACGGCGTCATTGCGGTTCCTCGATATGACTACTTCGTCAGCCGGGCGCCTGTGAGTTGCGCGATTGCCGCCAACGTTGTCTGAGCCGCATTCAAACCGAGAAGGAAATCTTTATCGTAATACGTGGTAAAGACGTCCGTGGGTTGATGATGTTGTGGATCCCAACCTCCCCCGATCTGCGAACCGCGTTCATTCTCGCGCAGGCTGATGGATGCAACGATATCCTTGAAGGGGTCGGAATCGGTGTTCGTCATGTGACTGCCGACAGCCGCCGGATAATCGGTTGCGTATCTTTCATTGGCTTGCTCGAAAGCCCAGGCCAATGTCTGGGAAGGCCCCACCAGTTTGGAATTCATCTGGAACTCGATATTGACGTCAGCTTCGGGACGCTGTTCCCGGCTCATGGTGCCGTCGGCTCTGGGCATGCCGTGGTCGAACATCATCATGTCGTGCTGGATCATCCCGAGCCACTTTGGTTCCGGGTATTTGCCGGATCCTGGTGGATTCTCTTTTCCCTGTGTAGACTGTCGCTGTTCGACGTAAGCTCGGGCGCCACTGAGTCCCGTTTCTTCGTTGTTCCAGAGGATGAATCGGATCGACCGGTCGGTCTGGACATCGGGACTGCTGAACACGCGGGCTAATTCCATCACGAGAGCGGTTCCGGATCCGTCATCGTTTGCGGCTTCGCCCCACCCGATTCCGTCCATGTGTCCCCCGACGATGTACAT
>Ga0070707_100003885_pt1 | contig 14063 bp, 15 predicted proteins | sample KBSK5502metaG_FD_65468 | JGI IMG/M metagenome (GOLD analysis project Ga0070707, IMG submission 65468) | Corn, switchgrass and miscanthus rhizosphere microbial communities from Kellogg Biological Station, Michigan, USA - KBS K5-50-2 metaG | ecosystem: Host-associated > Plants > Roots >... | reverse complement strand
GGAGTCGATGACAGCCAGCCAAGTCCAACAATGCTCAACACTGAGCAACCGAAGACTTGACAGAACCCGGTGGGAGCCATGAGTTTTTTTCGAGATTCTAGAGATGTCCCTGATGAAAGCCTCATCAAATGGACTTTATTGGAGCATTAAGGATAATTGTTTGTTGTAAATGGAGGGTGAATCGCGTGGGGCGATGGGCGAGGGTCTTGGCGGTCGCTCTATTGCTGGCCGTTTGGGTTATAGGAGCTGTCTTGGCCGTAGCGTTAATACTCTTTTTCGGGCCACGTTCCGGCTGTCCTCCACTCTCGATTCCGGTCGGTTCGAAATACATGTGCAATGCGCCTTTTTGGATTGGGATCCTTGAGCTGCTGCTTGTGTTCGGTTTCTGGGTGACGTACCTAATTGTCGTCCCTCTTCTCACATTTTCAAGGATGATCAATTGGGCATCGTCGAACGGAGTCCGTAACGCCAAATCCCGAGCAAGGTCTGAAGGTAATAGCCAAATACTCTGCCAGTTTGGGTTGGAATTCATCCGGGAAAGTCATGAAATTATTCGAGTACGAATCAAAGTCCCTCGCTCAAAACCTAGGGATCAACACTCCCCGAGGAGGACTCGCCTCAACGCCTGACGAAGCGAGAGACATTCACAAACGGATCGGTGGAGAAGTTGTCATCAAGGCCCAGGTCCTGGTCGCAGGCCGAGGAAAAGCTGGAGGTATCAAGTTCGGCAGCAAGCCGGAGGAGACGCGTGATCGGGCGAGTGAGATTCTCAGCATGACCATCAAGAGGGAGAAGGTGAAGAAGGTCCTGATCGAGCAGAAGCTGAACATCAAGAAAGAACTGTTCGGAAGCATCGTCTTGGATCGGGCGAACAAGTGCCAGACGGTTCTTGCCTCGGATCAGGGTGGTATCGATATTGAAGATGTGGCGAAGCAGAGTCCCGAAAAGATTCTCCATCATCGCATCGACCCCGTTTTCGGTATGCGGGGATATGATGCGAGACAAGTGGGTCTGAAGCTTGGCTACACTGGTCAGCGCTTGAACGCACTGACTGATCTCCTCTCAAACTTGTACCGGTTGTCTGTAATCTATGATGCCGAGCTAGTCGAGAGCAATCCTCTAGTTGAGACTAATGAGGGGAAATTTGTCACCGCGGACCTTCGCCTCATAGTAGACGATAACAGTCTCTTTCGGCACCCGGAATTTCAGGAACGGGCGAAAGAGGTCAGCAGCGAGGTGACACCTCTAGAGGCGAAGGCTCGTGAGAACGGATTGGCCTTCGTCGAGCTTGATGGCGATATCGGAATAATGGGAAACGGTGCAGGCCTCGTGATGGCGACTCTCGACATGGTGAATCATTATGGAGGAAGACCCGCAAACTTTTGTGACGTAGGTGGCGGAGCGAATGCTGAACATGTCGCGACTGCACTACAGATAATCCAGGGAGACCAGAAAGTAAACAGAATATTCGTCAATATCCTAGCGGGAATCACAAGATGTGATGAAGTAGCCAAGGGAATCGTCGACGTGAAGAAAGTCGTAGGACTGAAGAAACCTCTCGTTGTGAGGATGCAGGGCACGAATTTCGAAGAGGGAAAGAAGATCCTGAACTCGATAGGAATCACAACCCTCGAAAAGATGGACGAGGCTGCACAGCTAGTTGTCGCCTCGAAGGTGGCGTGAGAAAATGACCCTCCTCGTTGGAAAACACACTCGGGCGATTGTTCAGGGAATCACCGGGAACCAGGGAGCCTTCCACACTCGACTCATGATAGATTATGGAACCCAGATCGTTGCAGGAGTAACTCCCGGCAAAGGAGGGACAACCTCCCAAGGAGTTCCAGTGTTCGACACAGTCGCATCTGCTTTGGAGAAGACTGATGCAAACGCGTCGATCATCTTCGTGCCAGCCCCATTTGCAAAGGAAGCAGGAATGGAAGCAATTGATGCAGGTCTAAATCCAGTCGTGATAATTACCGAGATGATTCCCGCCCGCGACAGTATGGTCCTGATGGCATACGCGAAAGAGCATGGAGCGACAATTGTCGGACCCAACACCCCTGGCGTAATTACGCCGGGCGAAGCAAAGTTGGGTATTATGCCAGGCGACGTATTCATGCCCGGAGGCGTAGGGCTTGCTTCAAGGAGCGGGACGCTGACCTATGAAATTGCATCATATCTGACTCACGCCGGCATCGGACAATCCACGTGTCTAGGAATCGGAGGAGACCCGGTTACTGGCCTAAACTTCGTGGACGTTCTCAAGATGTTCCGGGACGACAAGTCAACCAATTCTGTCGTTTTGATTGGCGAGATCGGAGGATCCGCCGAGGAGGATGCTGCAAACTACATTGCAGAAACTCATTATCCTAAGCCCGTTGCTGCATACGTGGCCGGCAGAGCGGCTCCCCCTGGAAAGAGAATGGGACACGCCGGAGCGATCATAACTGGGACAGAAGGTACCGCTGATGCTAAGATGCAGAGGTTCAGAGAAGTGGGAGTATTGGTCGCTGAGGTCCCGTCAGAGTTGCCAAGGCTCTTGCAGCGTCAGAGCGCAGCGATTCGGGTCCAATGAAAACTTAGTAAGTGTTAGAGGTTAGCCCCGCAAGTAAGGCACTTTAATGTTCCTTGTGGATATCGAGCACCGCAACTACGGCACTGGATCAGAACCTCTCTTGTGACAACAGTTTCTTTCTCCGTAACTATCGGATTTGAGGCGCCGGGTAGACCCACTCCTCTCAGTCGAGGAGCCACGCTAACAAATGCCCCTAGGATCGAGACTATTATTCCCACAAAAAACACTGCTCCACCGAAAACTAAGAGCCCGGTGGGTGCACCTAAGTTACAGGTCGAAAATAAGCTGGTACTGCACGAGACAAATTCTGAAAACCCCGCTGCTTCAATGATTCCACCGGTGACGAGTAGTATGATACCAACGACCAGAATCTGAAGCTTCACGTCACAATGAGTAACCAAACCGCCAAATAAAGATAGACGGAAGTGGTGTAGAGAGAGCTATGAATTAGGTCGACAGTGTGTGAATCCTTGCAGTTGAAGAGGTTGAGGTTACTTGGCGCCGAGTTCTCGTTTCTTCCAGCGGAGATTATCTCCTCGGCATCGTCTGCATCTGTAGGCGTTGGGAGAGTTTCTGGACCCGCATGTCCGACATATCTTGAAGAACAGTCTGTGCTTCTGAGCCAGCTGTTTCTTCATCGCGTCGGTAATGGGCATGCGGTATCACTTACCAATCGTTCGTTTTCGCTGTGATATATCATTGCTGTTGACCTAATCGTCGGCCTGCACTTCTGAGGTGATTCTGCCGACTAATCTTGGCGCCAGCTGCTCGCTGAGTTCTTCAAGCTGGGGTATGGAAAGCTGGAAGACCCTCGCATCAGGGAGCGCGATTTCGCTCATTATCCTCCTTGCACTTTCTCGTCCTAGCCGCTTGGTCAGGAAATGAGCGAGTGCACTACGAGTCAGCCTTCGACGCTGAGTGAAGACCCCTTTTACGACCTCTTCAAATGACTGCTCATTCAGATGTCTTGGGTTTTGCAGGGGAGTCATTCTCAGGAGAACTGAATCGACCTTCGGTCTGGGCCGAAATGCTGTACGCGAGATCTCTCTGATCTTCTCGATCTTCAATCTTCTCCGAACTGAGACGGTAAGCCTTCCATATTCCCGGGTCCCGGGTTCTGCGAGTAGTCTCTCGCCGAATTCCTTTTGGAAGACAACCCCGGCCACGTCGAACTTGGTCTTTGACAGGAAGAGGGCGAGCTTTGAGGACAAGTAGTATGGTGGAGTGCTGACTAGTTTGTTGAAATCAGGCAGTAGGTCGGTCTTCAGGATGTCTCCTTCGATTATTACAATATTGGGATAGTCTCGGAAAGTCTCTGTTAGTTCTCGTACTAGAATGGGATCCTTTTCGACGGCTATCACTCTTCCGGCTTGTTTGTGTAGCAATCTAGTTAGTGTGCCGTGTCCTGGTCCAGGCTCTAGAACCGCGTCTGACTCTGTCGGATTGATTGTTGAAACGATTTCCGATGCGATGCTTTGGTCGAGGAGAAAATTCTGTCCTAGTCTCTTCGAAGGTCGGTGGGGATGGTGCGACGCCACAATATCATACTGTCCTTGTGAAGAGACGATACTTGGTTTCAGTGCTTAGCTCTTCGAGGATGCGTTTCGTTATTATCTTCTGCACGTCGGTCAAACCTGTTCGGTCCTGGATCTCCTTGTAGCCGGTGAAGGGTTTCTTCTCCCTCGCGTTGACTATGGTCCACATCGACTTCTTTCCGATCCCGGGTAGAGACTCTAACGAGTGCATTCTCGGGGTTACTGGCTGCGAGTTGTTGAAGAAATCGACAAAGCGCTTCTCCTGCTTCTTTACCAACCCATCGATGAGCGGGGATACCTCGGCCTTCGCGTTGGCGGTTAGTTGGTCGTAGTTCACTCTGCTGATGATTCTGTCAACTTTCTCTCTTCGGTCTCTCCCGATGTAGATGCGTTCCTCAACTGTTACAGTTGCTCCTACTTTCAGTTCTGCTTCTAGTAGTGTGAAGAATTGTTCGCCCATTATCTGGACTGTTGGGACTACTAGGTGTCGTGACTTGTCAGAGGATCTCCCGTATGGGAGGTAGTCGAGGACGTAGGCATGTTCTTCGTAGACGTGCCTTCTCTGTATGTACTCGTCTTCGTGTATTGCCAAGTATGGCTCTTCTCCGCGCTCCTTGTTAGAAGATTCTACAAACTAGTCTCTCGATTCCATACGCGTGGCGTCTGGGGGAGCGGAGAGCCAACTCTAGTCGTTCAAAATGACACGGTATCTGGCTTAATTTGATTTCGGTATCCGATTAGGTGTACCGCTTCATTATCTCGAGAATACCGTTCAACTGTTCAGTACTGACGAAACGACCCTTCACGGTCAGGACGGCTCTAAGTTCCTCGACGCTCTGGGGTAGTGTATTCACAATCTGAATCGCGTCGTTTCGGTCGAGCTGAAGCTTGGAAGATAGCTCTTCAACGAGCTTAGAAGCGCGTTCTGCAGGCAACTTGGTGAATCTGCGGGTGAAGTCGAGGGTTCGGCGCTGAAACTCGCCCAGCTCCTCTTCCTTGACTTTCTCGAGAACGGCCTTGGCTTCGGAGTTAGTGATGACCTTCTCCTCGACAATCTTCCTTGCCATTACTGTGTCTCCTTCATCGGAAGGATATGCTCAGGTCTTGCGATGATGTGCCGCGGGAATTTGCCTGAGGCCACTTCAATGACGTAAGCTCTTCCGCGCTTTTCTGCTATAGTGCCCACACGGCCGTGATATCTACGGTGGGGCATTCCCTTCTGAATCGACGGATTGATCGAGATCGTTACCATCTGTCCAGGAGCGTATGGGATGAGAAGTCTTCCCAAGGGATTCTTCCCCCTGTCCCGGGGTTTTCTGCGAAGAAGGGTCCTATTCCTGTTTCGTATTCCCTTGGACCGCTTCATCCTTCTGTTCCCTGGCTAGAAATGGAATCCGGCTAAGCGGTTCCGTATATACTTGTTCACTCTCGCCGTTCTGCATGAGCAGCCCGACAAGAGTCTTTGTAATTTTGTCGGGGGAACATCCGACACTTCCGCTCGCAGAGATGAGCGCGATCCTTGATGCGAATCGGATCCCGTTCAAGATCGCAGGATCATTCTTCAAACTAGTCGAAATTGATGCCGATATTCACGCTGTGAAGACCATCGCGGATCGAGGCGCGTTCATGGATGAGGTTGATGAAGAAATTGTGCATTCCGGTCCCACGATGAATGAGATTGATGATGCAGTCAAATCATCTGATCTTCCACGCTATCTTCAGGCTGACGAAAGCTTCAGCGTTCGGGTCCTTCGCTTCGGAGGGGTCTCAAAGGAAATGCCGAGGGTCAAGCTGGAGGCGCATTTGGGATGGCTCTTGAATAAGGTCACCAATGCAAGGGTGGACTTGGAGAATCCTCAGCGCCAGTTCCGCGGTCTTCTCGCTGGACCCTATTTTCATCTAGGCGTGATTGCGCATCGGCGTCCCGATGTGTTTGTGGCCGATCGTAGGCCCAGGATGAGACCGTCTTTCCATCCCAGCACAATGGTCCCTAAGCTCGCGCGCTCAATGGTGAACATGTCCCACGCGGTGCCCGGGTCAATTTTCTTAGACCCGTTCTGCGGCGTAGGGGGTATTCTGCTTGAGGCAAGTCTGTTGGGATGTCAGGTTGTTGGGATTGACGCGCTCAGACGAATGACCAGAGGATCCAGGAGAAACCTCAAGCACTTCGGAATGGATCCGCTGGGATTGTTTAGAGGAGATGCTCGTCATCTTCCAGTCAGACAGGTCGACGCCATTGCAACTGACCCCCCGTACGGTACTGGAGCGTCGACGCTAAAATCAACGACACGGAACATCCTCAAGGACTTTCTCCCCGACGCACATTCCATTTTATCGAAAGGGTGCAGAGCGGTGGTCGCGTCGCCTGTCGGGACGAAGACCCCCGAAGTTGCTGAATCGGCCGGATTCAGGGTTGTAGATAGGCACGAGGTCTATGTGCATCGAAGTCTAACTCGCGAAATACTAGTGCTGGAGGCGAACTAATGTCCGGAGGAATCGACGTTGTTTTTCTGGGGACAGGTGGAAGCCTACCGACGAAGGAGAGAGGTTTGCCGAGTGTAGCGCTGCGCAGAGACGGGGAACTCATTCTGCTCGATTGCGGTGAAGGCACTCAGAGACAGATGATGCATGCGGGGCTCGGATTCAACAGACCTACGGTAATCCTCATCTCTCATCTTCACGGCGATCACATTCTCGGATTGCCCGGACTCCTACAGACTATGTCCTCTCTGGCGAGAGACAAGCCCTTGGACTTGTACGGACCCAGAGGTTTGATGAAATTCCTGAACCTGATCTACAAACCCTTAGGGTATCCAGCCAACTTCCAAGTCAGAGCTAAGGAACTGAGCCCTGGAGACGAAGTTGACAGGGGCGAGTATCTCATCAGGACGACCCTCGCAAAGCACGACATCCCTTGCATCGCCTATTCGATAGAGGAGAAAGAACGTCCCGGACGCTTCCATCCAGATAAGGCAAAGCGACTAGGAGTGCCAGAGGGTCCACTCTGGGGAGAACTACAACACGGAAAGCAGGTGAAAGTTGAGGGAAAGGAGATTCGTCCGAGCGACGTTGTCGATTCACCTCGGCCCGGGCTGAAGATCGTCTACGCGATCGATACGCGACCCGCGGAATCTGTGAAGCGACTGGCGAGGGGGGCTGATCTGCTCATGCACGATGGTGGGTTTGCGGAAGAGAGACGGTCCAAGGCCCAAGAATACTACCATTCTACGGCTCGGGAGGCTGCTCAGCTGGCGAAGGTTGCGAAGGTGAAACGTCTGGCTGTTGTTCACATCAGCGCTGTGACCAGGGACGATTCTGTACTATTGAAAGAGGCTCGAAAAATCTTCAAACAGACTCTCGTACCGAGAGACTTCCAAACATTGTCATTGAAGCCGCTCAAGTAGACTTCACAGAATCCTCCTCAAGCAGAAAGGCTATGGAGCCAGCCGTTCTATGACCCATCTTCCCTTTGAGCGCCTGTAACGCAATCGGTCGTGAAGTCTGCCAGGCCGTTCCTTCCAAAACTCGAAGACACTGGGTCGAAGCCGATAGCCTCCCCAATTGGGCGGGCGAGGGACTCTGCCAGGATATTTCGCCTTGAACCGTTCTACCCTTTCTTCTAGAAATCGGCGGTCCGGTATGACTCGGCTCTGATGAGACGCCCATGCCGACAGCTGACTATCGCGCGGACGACTACTGAAGTAAGTGTAAGATTCGTTGGAAGATGCCTTCGAGACTCGTCCTTCCACCCGAACCTGCAAGCTCTGTCGAGGCCAGTAGAAGACTAGCGCGGCGCAAGGATTCTCCGCGAGTTCTCTGCCCTTCCTCCCAGAGTAGTTGGTATAGAATACGAATCCCGAATCGTCGAATTCTCTCAGAAGAATGGTCCGGGCCGACGGACGTCCAGATTTCGCGGCGGTGGCGAGAGTCATTGTTTGAGGCAGAGGTTCACGTTTGCGAGAAGCTTCTCGCAACCACTTTCTGAACTGTTTGAATGGGTCGGCGCTCACTCTCGACTCGTCAAGACTGTTAGTGGTGTGAGTGCGCTTTAGGTATCTTGCCGTCGCATGGGTCCCCCGGTGAGCCAGTCGATGATCCCAACGGGGTCCGCTGTTTGTATTTCCAGGCGAATGGGTCCCAGTGGGGATTCTCCTTCTGGAGCTGAGAAGGATACGTGCCCTACGTATGCCACTTGCTTGTTCAGAAACACGATGATTCTGCTCTCCTCTTTGCCCTTGAACAGTTGGGATCGTGCAGCAGCGCGTATTCTATCCCGTTGGATGATCATCTTGAACTTTTCAAGCGACTCGCGGCTAATCCCCTGCAGTCTAGCCAGGCCATAGTCGTTTTCTTCGCCTTCAGTTACTACGTCCCCTGAGAAGAGGCTGGTTATGGCTTTCTTGACTTTCTCTGGATTCTCGGTCGGCTTGATCTCGGCTTCAGCGATTACGAGGATTTTCTCGGCTTGAGGACTACTTGGAGTACTCGTCTAGTTCTCCTCTTGAGATCATCTTTGCTGTCTTCATTCTCAACCGTCCGATCCGCCAGCGCAATAAGCTTCGCAATCCCGACACCAAGCTCCCGATTGTCCCGTTGAGCAAAGTCATCCAATCCTCGGGGTCTGTCCGACCTCCCTCTACGCTGGAGCCTCCGGAATCGTGCCTCGGGAGAAGCATGGATGGCAATAGTAACAACACGATATTTCCGACGAAGTTCATCGACCTCTTCAACGCTTCTCGCACCCTCATAGACAACAAATTCTCCACTTGCCTTCTCGACGTGTGGGACGAGTCTTTTCGCAACTGCTCCCATGCCCTCTTCTTTTCGAATCTTGAGCATCAGCTCTCCAAGATTCTTTCGGGTGAACTTGAGTTTCCGCTTCCGTGCCTCTGCCCTAATGATATCGCCAGAGACGAAGATTGGAATTCCCCGCGCCTTCATTACACTCGAAGCGAGACTCTTGCCAGCACCAGGCATTCCAACGATAACCAGCACTGTCTTCTTTGGCTTCGAGAGTTGCAAAGATGGTTCTCGGGCGGTTGACAATCGCGGCAGTTATAGCTCTTAAACGGAAGCCGAAGCTTACGAAACCCAGCTATGTCAGACGGCCAGATTCGCGTTTTCATCTCGATCGATCTTGATGATGAAAAAATTCTCTCTCAAGTTGAATCCATTACGTCATCTCTGTTATCTCTGGGGGGAGATCTGAAACCGGTAGAACGGGAGAATATTCACCTGACGCTGAAATTCCTAGGGAATGTAGGCGCCACCAAACTTGAGGATATCAAGTCAGCGCTTGGACACGTGACGTTCCCACCGTTATCTCTTGAGATCAAGGGCGCCGGTGTGTTCCCGAACCTCAAACGGATGAATGTCATCTGGGTAGGAGTCGAAGAAGGTTGGAGTCAAGTTGAGCTCATCTATGACCAGACTGAGACGCTTCTTCACCAACTCGGTTTCAGTCGAGAAACCCGACCGTTCAGCCCTCACATCACGGTTGCACGAGTCAAGTCGGGACGAAAGAGGGACGAAATCGCAGCCTTCTTGGGTCATTTGACTGATGACAGCTTCGGAACCTTCAACGTTGAAAACATCAGACTCAAACAGAGCGTTCTCTCTCCTTCAGGACCAAAGTATTCAACTCTCTTCGAAGTTCCTGCCCGCAAATAGTCGAGCTAGACCAACTTGTCCCAGCCGCCCGACATAGTCCTGCAACAGGTCGCTAAGAAAGTCGTCCCAGGCGACCGCGAGCGAGACAAAATGACTCGACTATCACAGTCGATTCAACGCAAGGTTGAGGAAATCCTTGCACGATCCCAAATTCAGGCCACAGTTAGTCTGCAGGGATCTTTCGCAAGAGACACTTGGGTTAGCGGCGAGACAGATTTGGACATCTTTGCGCGCTTCTCTCCAACGATGGAAAGAGAAGACTGGGTGGAGAAGGTTCTCCCTAATATCCGCAAAGGACTCTCACCGTATCGAGCGATAGAACGCTACGCGGAACATCCTTTCCTCGAATTTCATGTCGAAGACGTCCGCGTGAATATTGTTCCCTGCTATGATGTGAAACCGGGTGAGTGGAAGAGCGCAACAGACAGGACTCCCTACCATACGGAGTTCATGCAGAAGCATCTTACCCCTGAGCTACGCCTAGAGGCTAGATTTCTGAGGAAGTTCGCGAAAGGAATCGGGACCTATGGCGCGGAGATAAAGGTTGGAGGATTCAGCGGCATGCTCGTCGACACCCTGGTTGTATACCATCACTCGTTCATAGAGACGATCAGACACGCTTCGTCCTGGGCCAAAGGCACACTGCTCGAGATAGGTAAGCCTGAAGGCATCGCCTCTCCAAAAGATAGAGATCCGAATGTCGATCTCGTAGTCATTGACCCAGTGGACCGGAATCGAAACCTAGCAGCGGCCCTAAGACCCGACAAACTCTGGAGCTTTGTGGCAGCCGGACGACAGTTTCTTCGAAACCCAGGATTATGGTATTTCTTTCCACCGAAATTCAAGCCAAGGACTCGTCAGCAATTTGCAAAGAAGATAGATGACACAAGCCGCGAGTTGTTGGCGATCACGTTCAAGCACCCAGTCATGGTCCCGGATGTTCTCTGGGGGCAGCTCATGAGGCTGGAACGGAGCCTTCTAGATATTATGGCCCGAGAGGACTACAACCCTTACAGGTCAGCAGTCTGGAGCGACGAAAAGGAGGAGAGTGCCATTTTGGTAGAGGTAGATCGAACCAGTCTTCCGACGGTGAGATTCCAGAAAGGCCCCCCAGTCTCGAAGGGGGCGGATAGTCTGTCGTTTCTTGACAAGCACTTGAACGCTCGAGATACCATTCGAGGCCCTCTGGTTGAGGGGGATAGATGGATAGTTGAGAGGAAGCGCAAAGTCTCCTCGATCGGGGAGCTCGTCAAAGCAGCCACACAAGAGCAGGCCTACGGTCTAGCCATCCCGAAGCAGCTGGAAGAGTCATTTCGAAAGAGCGTTAAAATTCTCCAGAATCGAGAGATTCTGTCGATGCTTGCTAGGATTGGATTTGACAAGTCTCTCTGGCAGTTCTTGGAGGCGAAGCCGTCTTGGCTGAAAACAGGACCAACATAGTTCCGCTAGAGGATCTTGTCAAGAATCCTTACAGAGAGCTTCTGGCATACCCGAGACCCAGCGAGGAATCCGTCGAGACTAGAATTCGACAACTAAGGAGTCTCGGAATTGAGGGGCTGAAGTTTGAAGGCTCTCTCAAAATTGGAAAGTTGTCGGTCTTGGGGAAAGGTGTTGTAGGGCTAGTAATCGTTGGCATTGCTGGTGGCGGCCGAGTTGCCGTAAAGATTCGAAGGGTCGATTCTCGAAGAAGAAGCATGCTTCACGAAGCGGAGATGATGAGGGCCGCAAACAAAGCTGGCATCGGACCAGAATGTCTGGGTTCATCTGAGGATGTACTTGAGATGCAGTTCTTGGACGGGCAACGACTTCCTCTATGGCTTTCAAACTTGAAGGGCCGAGGTAGAAAGGCCCGAGTTAAGGCGACAGTCAAGACCCTGTTAGAGCAAAGTGCTAGGCTCGATGCTTATGGGCTCGACCACGGAGAACTCAGCCGAGCACACAAGAACGTGCTCGTTTCTACAGGAGATCATCCTTGGATCCTAGACTACGAGAGTGCGAGCCTGATGCGACGAGTCAACAACTTCACTTCTCTCGCTCAGTACATCTTACTCTCCGGCAGATTTTCAAGAAGAGTCATGAGAATTCTGGGACCCTTGAACCGAGACGAACTCATGAATCATCTAAGGGTCTACAAGTCAGGAAGAACGAATCAGGCCTTCGAGTCCACGCTAAAGATGTTACAGCTCTAGAATCAGTATTCTGACTTTCTATCGAATAGTCCGAGTTTCTTAGCCCTCTGTTCTGCCAGCCTGAACACCGTAATCCCAATGATCAAGGTAACAAGTGTCGTCAGCGCCAAGGAGGCAAGATCTGACATGTAGCTGCTTGTGGGCAGGAGACCGAAGCTCTCTCTAACAGCATTGAGAAGGTAGGTAATCGGGAGCACGTTTGAAATTGGTTGAACGTATCCTGGCAGCAGGGCTATGGGGAAGATGACTCCTCCAAGGAGGAAGAAGATGCCTGAGACGGAGTCGCCAAGGATGAATTCCATTCGGTTGGATACGATGTTTACCGCGCAGAGCATGTAGCCGATAGCAAGTAGGCTGATGATTCCGAGAATCACAGCAGGAACAAGCATCAGAAGATTCACGCCTAGAAGGTTCAATGGAATGTCCATGTGAAGAAGGCCGTTGAAGATCGCGACGCTGAACAAGAGCGTCAGTATTACTGAGACTGCTCCGTTTACGACTGAGACTAGTCCTCTTCCAATTACGTACGGGTGTAAGGTTCCGGGTGAGATGTAGATGTTCTTCAAGACCTCGTATCTCGTACGGTCAACATGGACGAGTATCGCCATTCCCAGCATTATCTGCAGGACAAACGCGTAGAACGCGTTGCCCACGATCAGCCACGCCAAGTACTGGCTGTAGAAAGCGGGGTTTTGCGATGCACCGGCTGCTGCTCCGATTATCACGATGAAGGCTACAATCAAGAGAGATGCTAGCGGTCGAATGACTTGGTAGGTGGCAAATAGAACCGGGTCTGTCCAGTTGCTCTCTATTTTCCAGCCGACTCTGAATGATTCTCCTGCCGATTTCACGAAGTCTGCTACTGCCATCGCAGGGTTAGCCTTCCTTCTTTCTTGCCAAGGGATTCCATGTAATTGAGGGCTCTTCGTGCGAGCGGGAACAGGATCAGCGTGCAAGCGATGAGCGCCAGGATGTGCGGCCAAACGCTTACGATACTTTCACCGTTAATTGCGAGTCTGCGGATGGCATCCAGCCCGATAGTCATTGGTATTAGTGATCCTGCTGCCTGGAGAGCGAAGGGGACGATTGGAGCGTAGATTCTGGGGAAATATGCCCCCGATAGGAAGTACACGGGTTCTTGAAGCAGATTAGCGGTGTTCCACGCTTCTCGTCCGTAGAGCATGAAGATCGAGGCAAACAGCATCCCCATGGTGTAAAGAGCGACGAGTGTCAAGACGAATACGAGGCCTACCGTCAACGGGTCTGCCAGCTGGAATGGTACCTGGAAGACGAATATTCCAAGAAGGACGATTCCAAGGGCCCGCATTGAAGTGTTTACGCTGCCCCCCATCGCCATTCCTAAGAGAACTGACATTCGACTAACTGGCGCGACTAGGTACATCTCTAGGTTTCCTGATTCTCTCTCCCAGAACCATTGGGAGGACATGTTCCATAGGACGTTTGTCCAGAATGCGATCATCGCTCCTCCAATGATTACGGCGGCTCCGGCTGTCGGGGGGAGCCCGATCGCCCGGTAGAGTATCACGTATGCGCCGATGGTGAGTATTGGTAGTCCGATTTCTGCGACGAGCCCTGTAACCTCCTTGTTGCTTCCTTTGAGACGGACCCACATTCGGGCGTATGCAGCACGTAAATTGGTGAGTAGTTCTTCTCGGGTTAACGTGCTAGGTAGCATTATTCCATCCCCGTCCCGACTAGGCTGATGTACACGTCCTCCAAGGTCGGCTCGGACTTGCCCATGTTGAGAACTCTCGAGCCGTTCTCGCGGATCTTGCTCAGAAGATCCGACATGACGGATTCATCTTCGAGTACAAGCTTGAGGGTTGTGACACCCGTCTCGATATTGTCGGTAGTTGAGAGTCCAACAACACCTGGGATGTTCTTGACGGGTTCTAGTTCCGAAAGATTCGGGGTTATCTCGATCTTCCAAGTAGCTCCGCCTGTAACTTTCATCTTGAGACGTTGAGGGGTGTCGCAGGCAAGAATCTTGCCTCGATTGATTATTCCCACACGGTCACACATCTGGTCTGCTTCAGCCATGTAATGGGTTGTTAGAAGCACCGTCTTTCCTCC
>Ga0070707_100003883_pt1 | contig 14068 bp, 14 predicted proteins | sample KBSK5502metaG_FD_65468 | JGI IMG/M metagenome (GOLD analysis project Ga0070707, IMG submission 65468) | Corn, switchgrass and miscanthus rhizosphere microbial communities from Kellogg Biological Station, Michigan, USA - KBS K5-50-2 metaG | ecosystem: Host-associated > Plants > Roots >... | reverse complement strand
GGGGCGTCGCCCTGATCGAGTTCGCCCTCGTCCTGCCGCTGGTTCTGCTGCTCCTGTTCGGCATGATCGACGTCGGCAAGGCCTTCAACTATTGGAACGACGAGACCCACTTGGCAAACGAGGCCGCGCGCTACGCCGTCGTGAACAACAGCCCAGATCCCAACTGGGCCACCAACAAGACGACCACCGCATACAAGCTGAATACCGCAATCAGGAGCCAGGTGGACTCCGCCGAGCTCGCGAACGGCGGCACGAGCTCGATTTCGTCGCCGGGCGTGAGTATCTGCATCTATTTCCCGAACGGCACCCACAACGTGGGCGATCCCCTCAAAGTGGTCGTCAAGGCTCAATACAACTGGCTCGCCTACCTGATCGGACAGGGCCTTCCCGCGCATTCCGACCTCAACGCGACCGCGACCATGCGAATCGAACAGGCGCCGACAGATCCTACGAACGCCAGCAGCACCGACGCCTACGTGGCGTCCTCTACAAACAGTTGCTGACCCACGCAATCACGAGACAGAAGGAGAACGAGCTGTGGAGAATCTAGCGCCAAACCGTCTGCTGAAGACCCGGCAGGGGACGATCGTGGTCGGGGTCGCGGCAGCCGTCCTGGCGGCGATCCTGCTGCTCGTCTACCTGAGCCACTACAGGAACAGCGTCAAAGGCTCGACCGAGCCGGTCACGGTACTCGTCGCGAAGAGGCTGATCCCCAAGGGCACGTCGGGCGCTTCGTTCGCGGCGAAGAACCTCTTCGTCGTCACGACGATTCCGAAGGGGCAGCTCAAGCTCGGCGCGATCAGCGACCCCGCGGTCCTGCGGGGCACGATCGCAGTGGCCGACATCTACCCGAGGCAGCAGCTGACGACGGCTGACTTCACACCCGCGTCGGTCGGAGCGCTGGCAGCGCAGCTCACCGGGAACTGGCGAGCCGTCGCCCTGCCCACGCTCGACGCGGCCCACGGCCTGACTCCCGATGTTCAGGCAGGCGACAGCGTCGACGTCTACGGTCAGCTGAGCGGAGAGCAGAGGATCGGCTTGGTGATGGCCGACGTGCTCGTCCTGGCCTCGCCGACCCAAGCAGTGACGGGGAGCACGGCGCCCGTGTCAGGGAATTACATCCTTCGCGTGCCGGCCACAAAAGCGCCGAGGTTCGCCTACATGGGCCAGAACGGCACCTTCTGGATCGTCCTTCGGCCCGGTCACGGGGCTCAGGGCACCGTGCCCGTGTTCGTGACGGGCAACAACCTTTATGTGACCTCCGGAGGACACTAGGTGCAGCATCCGACGAGAACTCTCGTTTCGCTCGACACCGGCATCGACGAGGAGACGGTCAGGGCAGCGCTACCCGTAAGCGCCGAGATCCAGGTCGTCGGCGTCGTCAGGGGCGTCGATGAGAGCTGGACGACGCTCCAGGAGACACCGACCGATCTCCTTCTGATCGCCTGCACCGGCTACTCGGAGCGGACGCTCTTCCTGATCGCCAGCACAGTGCGGGAGCGTCCGGGCATGCCGGTGGTCGTGCTCGGGCACGAATCGCCGGACGGCTTCTTGCGCCGGGTCTTCGAGGTCGGCGCGGACGACGTCGTGCGCCTGCCCGAGTCACCCGAACAGGTCAACTTCACGCTCCAGAAGGTGCTTGCCCGTAAGCGGGCCGCGGGCAGCATCAGCGAGAACGGAAACGCGCCGATGATCTGCGTCCTGGGACCGAAGGGCGGAACAGGTAAGACCGTGACGTCGTCGAATCTGGCGGTCGCCCTCGCGCTGGCGGGAAAGTCCGTGTCGGCCGTCGACCTCGATCTCCAGTTCGGCGACCTCGCCCTCGCCATGGGTGTCCGGCCGGAGAAGACGATGTATGACCTCGTTCAGTCGGGTGGCTCCCTCGACGCCGGCAAGCTCGACGCGTATGCGATGCCGCATCCCAGCGGTGTCCGTGTGCTGGTGGCCCCGACCCGCCCCGATCAGGCAAGCTCGATCGGACCGGAGTTCCTGCGCGAGGTCTACCCGCTGCTCCGTGCAACGAGCGACTTCGTCGTCCTCGACAGCTCGCCGGGCTTCACGCCGGAGGTCATCTCCGCCATCGACGCCTCGACCTATGTGTGCATGATCGGGACGCTCGACACGCTCTCGCTCAAGAACACGCGCCTAGGGCTCGAGACGCTCGAGCTGATGGGCTACGACTCCGACCGAATCGTCCTCGTGCTCAACCGGGCTGACAGCCGCGTCGGAATCGACGACGACGACGTGCTCGCGGTCGTCGGCAAGCGTCCAGACATCCGCATTCCGAGCGACGTCGAGGTCCCCCGCGCGGTCAACGAAGGGATGCCGATCGTGATCGCCAAGCCCGACTCGGCGGCGGCAGGCGCCTTTCGAGCGCTCGCGGACGACTTCCTCCGGCGCGAAGGCCGAGCAACGATCCCGGTGGAGGGCGGCGAGCCTGTTCGCGGGCTGTCCGGTTCTCAGCGCTCCCGCGACGACAATGGCGCGACCCCAGAGGTCGCGCCCAGTGAACCCCGCAAACGGCTACGACTGGGATCGAGGAGGCGCTAAATGGAGCTCCATGAACGACTGACCACTGCTCGTCCCGCACCACAGCCGGGACGCGACGACCCCTTCGCGGAGATCAAAAACCGTGTGCACATGGCGGTGATCGGAGACCTCGGTACACAACTGTTCAACGTCAGCATGGACCCCGTCGCTCTCCGCGAACGCGTGCTCGTCGACATCCGGCGCCACCTTGCCGACGAGCAAGGCATTTCTCGAGACGACCGCGAGCGGCTCGCTTCCGCGATCGCCGACGACGCGCTCGGCCACGGCCCGCTCGAGCGGCTGCTCGCCGACGACAGCATCTCCGAGATCATGGTCAACGGCCCCTACGACATCTGGATCGAGCGTCATGGCCGTCTCTTCGACACGAACGTGCGCTTCGACGACGAGTCGCACATGCGGCGGATCATCAACAAGATCGTCGCCGAGGTCGGGAGGCGGGTGGACGAGTCCTCGCCGATGGTGGATGCGCGCCTGCCCGACGGCAGCCGCGTCCACATCATCATCCCTCCGCTCAGCCTGAGCGGCCCGCTGATCACGATCCGCAAGTTCAGCAAGACGCGGCTGACTTTCGACGAGCTGACCAAGATTGGAACGCTCAACCCCGACGCGGTCGACTACCTCCAGCGCTGCGTGCACGCCGAGTTGAACATCCTCATCTCCGGAGGAACGGGCGCCGGCAAGACGACGCTCCTGAACGCGCTCTCGGCCGCCATCCCGGACGACGACCGGATCATCACGATCGAGGATGCGGCGGAGCTGCAGCTGAACCAGCGCCACGTGCTGCGGCTCGAGTCGCGCCCCAAGAACATCGAGGGCGAGGGCGAGGTGCCGATCCGCGAGCTCGTTCGCAACTCGCTGCGCATGCGCCCCGACCGGATCATCGTTGGGGAGGTTCGCGGCGCGGAGGCGCTCGACATGCTCCAGGCCATGAACACGGGCCACGACGGCTCGCTTTCGACCGTCCATGCGAACTCGCCCCGCGACGCGCTTGCCAGGGTCGAGACGATGGTCCTGATGGCCGGCTATGACCTCCCTGTGCGCGCGATCCGGCAGCAGGTGTCCTCCGCACTCGACCTGATCGTCCACCTCGAGCGGCTGGAGGACGGCTCGCGGCGCGTGACAGCGATCACCGAGGTGCAGCGGATGGAAGCCGAGGTCGTCACGCTCCAGGATCTCTTCAAGTTCAAGTTCGAAGACGTGCCAAGCGACGGCAAGATCATCGGCAACCTCGTCTGCACAGGCCTGCGGCCCGCGTCGTTGCACAAGTTCGAGAAGCGCGGCATTTCCCTGCCCCTGACGATGTTCCAACCCACCCCCGCGCAAGGCAACGGGGCGGGGGAGCGGCCGACGCTGTGAAGCATCGTCTTGCCATAACTTTCGCTGCGGCGCTGGTCGCGGCCGCTGCCCTTGTCCAGGCGGCTTCGGGGGCCGCGCCTGCCGTTCAGCTAACCCCGACCGGAAAGGCTGTGTGGCCCGACCGGGAGCTCGTGGTCTCGCTGCTCTCAGGGCAACGGATCCAGCCGTCTCGCTTTACGGTGCTCGAGAACGGGCAGCCGGTGCTGGGCGCCAAGGTGGTTCCGTCGAGCGCCGTCCAGGGGAGTTTCGGCGCCATGCTCGTGATCGACACGAGCGACAGCATGCGTGGGGCGCCAATCAGGGGCGCGGTCTACGCCGCGCGCAGATTTGCCGCCCGGCGCAACGTCAACCAACGTCTCTCCATTCTTGCCTTCAATTCGTCGAGCGAGCTCCTGCTTCCGTTCACCGGCTCCGAGGCGAAGATCGAGAGGGCGCTCGGTCGCACACCCTCCCTCGCCTACGGGACGCACATTTACGACGCGGTCGGACAAGCAATCAAGCTGATCCAGGGCGCCAACCTCGAGACAGGCGCTGTCGTTCTGCTCTCGGACGGCGCAGACGTCGGCAGCACCCTGACCCTCGACCAAGTCGGCACGATTGCGCGGCAAGCCCACGTCCGCGTGTTCACCGTCGGCCTGCGCTCGAGCACGTTCAGCCCGGCCGCGCTCCAACAGATTGCTCTCGCAACCGGCGGGTCGTTTTCTACGGCCGCCAACCCCGCTGAGCTGGCGGCGATCTACGACCAGCTCGGCCTCAAGCTGGCGAATCAGTACCTCGTCACCTACCAGTCGCTCGCCGTCCCGGGTCATCGCGTTAACGTCGACGTCTCCGTCGCCGGAGTCGGGCGCGCGGGGTTGGCCTACGCCGCGCCGGCTCCGGCGACCGTGTCGCTGAAACAACCCCTCGAGAGCAGGATCTGGCGGTCCTGGGTGACGATGCTCGTGGTCTGCCTGCTCATCGCGGCTTTGGTCGGATTCGGCTTGTTCGTAGCGCTGCGACCGACCGGGAGCACCGTCCGCAGGCGCCTGTCCGACTTCGTGTCGACGGCGGGACAGACCAAGGAGAAGACCCGCGAGCCGCTCGCGAGCCGCATCTTCCAGGGAACGGAGGAGTCGCTCGAGCAGACCCGCTGGTGGCTACGGCTGAAGGAGGCCCTCGAGCTCGCTGACGTCAAAATTCCGGCGGTGCAGCTGCTCGTCGGCACCCTCGTCCTCACGCTCTTCGTGATGTGGTTCTTGGCGACCTTCGTCGCGGGGGTGCTCGCGTTGGTCGGCCTGGCTGTGCCGTTCCTCGTCCGCGGCCTCATCCTCTACAGGATCGAGAAAAAGCGCAGGTTGTTCGGCGACCAGCTTCCGGACAATCTCGACGTCGTCGCTTCGGGGCTGCGAGCCGGGCACAGCCTCGTCGGCGGCCTCGCGCTCGTGGTCAACGATGCAGCCGAGCCCTCACGCACCGAATTCCAGCGGGTGATCGCCGACGAGCAGCTTGGCGTCCCCCTGGAGGACGCGCTCGGCGTCGTCGCTCGGCGGATGAACAGCCGCGACGTCGAGCAGGTCGCGCTGGTCTCCTCGCTCCAGCGCGAAACCGGCAGCAACTCGGCTGAGGTGCTCGACCGGGTGGTCGAGAGCATCCGCGAGCGGGCGGGCCTGCGACGGCTGGTGCGGAGCCTGACGGCGCAGGGGAGGCTCTCTCGCTGGATCGTCACGTTCCTGCCGGTCGGCCTGCTCCTCGCGATCACGGCGATCAATCCGAGCTACATGAAGCCGCTCTTCACGCACACCTCCGGACGGGTCATCCTTGCGGTGGGGACGATCATGATCGTTTGCGGCTCGCTGGTGATCAAGAAGATCGTAGACATCAAGGTCTGAGGCGCTGCCGTGATCCTCATCCTCATCCTGGGTCTGTTGCTCCTGGCAGGTGCGGTGACTCTCCTCCTCCAGGGGTGGCGCTTCTCGCAAGGCCGCACGGCGGAGACTCTGGACCAGATCGGGGCCTACGGTTTTTCAGCGGAAACGCATGCGGAAGCAGCCGCGACGAGCCAGGCCACGGGCACGGTCGCGCACCTCGCCGACCGAGTCGGCGGTTTCGCTCCCAGCATCCTCAGGGGCGGGGAGCGCACGATCCGCGAGCAGCTGCTCGCCGCCGGGCTCTACAACACCAGCCCTCGGACGGTCATCGGCTATCGCATCCTGCTCGGCGTCGGCCTGCCGCTCGGCTGGCTCTGGCTCGCGGCAGCCACCGGCTTCCCGTTCGCCATGATCGTGCTCGGTGTCATCTTCCTTGCGATCGCCGGCTGGATCCTGCCGATGCTCGTGCTGAACCGGCGCGCCCGCCAGCGGACGGACGCGATCGATTACGAGCTGCCCGAGCTGATCGACCTCCTGGTGGTCACGCTCGAGGCTGGCCTCAGCTTCATCGCGTCGCTCCAGATGGCGGCCGAACGCCTGGCCGGCCCCCTTGGCGTCGAGCTCCGGATCACGCTCCAGGAACAGCGGATGGGCCTGAGCACGAACGAGGCGCTGAAAGGGATGCTCCTGCGAGCGGACACGCCCGGCATCAGGACCTTCGTCCGCTCCGTTCTCCAGGGCGAGACGCTCGGCACTTCGACGGGCCAGATCATGCGCAACCTGGCGATCGAGATGCGCAAGCGGCGGCGTTCGGCGGCCGAGGAACGGGCGCAGAAAGCGCCGATCAAGATTCTCTTCCCGCTCGTCCTCCTCATCTTTCCCGCAATGTTCATCGTCCTGCTCGGCCCGGTCGCCTACTCGGTCAGCAAGATCTTCGGAACGCACTGAGATGGCCGGGCACCGTGGAGCTCTGGTTCTTCGTCGCGAGGACGACGGCCAGGTCGTGTGCGAACGCTGCCTGGTGGCGGACACGACGCTCCGGCGCCTGCGCGGTCTGCTCGGCCGGCGTGAGCTCAGTCCCGGCGACGGGATCGTCCTACGCCCTGGCTGGTCGATCCACACAGCGTTCATGCTCTTCCCGATCGATGTCGCCTTCGTCGACGCCGACCAGGTCGTGGTCAAGGTCGTTCAGAAGCTCAAACCGTTTCGCGCCTCCATCTGCCGTGGCGCCCGAGACGTGGTCGAGCTCGCCGCAGGCGAGGCCGAACGCCGTGGGCTGAAGGCAGGAGACCGGCTGACCTGGGCGGCACGAGGGGTCAACGGGCGGCCTGTCTCCGGGGCCCAAGAGGATGCGTCCGCCGCACCAACGAGGCCGATCCGGGTACTCCTGGCCACCCGCGACGAGGAGTTCGTCCGGCTGGCCGAGTTTCTCCTCGCGCGCAACGGGTTCGGTGTCGAGTCGACGAAGAAGGTCGTGAACGCGGTCGATCTCGTCGGCCGGCAGCGGGTTGACGTCGTCGTCCTTGACGCGAGCGACTCGATGAGCGAGGCCGCCCGGACTGCGGCCGCGATTGAGGCCCTACACCCCCAGGTCGGCGTGCTGATCGTCGCCGACGACGAGCGGCCCAGGCCGACGACCGAGCTCGAGATTGCGGAGAAGTGGGAAGCCCTGGAGACGCTGGCCGACGACATCAGGCGCTCGTACGCGAGCGCGACGAGCTAGCAGCGTGCAGGAAACGGGCCCGGCACCGGCCGAGGTGCGCCCTCGGCCTTCCGCGCTTGCTTACATCAGGGCACTCCCCCGCAGGCAGCAGCTAGCTGTCGCCTGCGCGAGCGCGGTGCTCGCGGTCGGCTGCTTCATCCGCTTCGGCGTCAGCGGCCACGCCCTCGTCGGCGCGGTCTTCGCCGCCGTCCTCGTTCCGCTGACGGCGATCGACCTCGACCGTCGGCTGCTTCCCAACGTGATCGTGCTGCCCGCTCTCGCCGTCGTGTTGATCCTCCAGATCGCGTTTTACCCCGACCGCGGGCTCGAATGGGTCCTCGCGGCGGTGGGCGCGGCGCTCTTCTTCTTCGTCCCGATGCTGATTTATCCGGCGGGGATGGGCCTGGGCGACGTCAAGCTGGCCGCGCTGCTCGGCGCAGCGCTCGGCAAGGCCGCCGCGGTCGCGATCGCCGCCGGGCTGCTGGCCGCCGGCGCGGTGGCGCTGGTCGTGCTCGCCCGTGAGGGTCTCGGCGCACGCAAGAAGGCGATCCCGTTCGGGCCGTTCCTGGCCTTCGGTGGGTTGCTGGCGCTTTTCCTCGGCGGGCGGTAAGTGTCAGCCAAGGACCTCGTAGTCGATCCTTAGCAGCCGGTACGTCTCGGTCGCACGCCGGTCGAGCGTAAAAAGCGTCGCGCCTGCCTCTTCCGCCGTTGCTGCGACGAGCGCGTCGTAGACCGCACCTCCCGAGATGCTCTCCGTCACTGCGAGCTCGAGCAGCCGGTCGTAGCCCTCCGGAGAAAGCGCGATGGACGGAAGTAGGAACGTCTCTTTCAGGTAGTCCCGCGCAACCGCGGTCGCAACGCGCTGCGGTGGCGGAAGCCTCGTCAGAACGGAGTACGTCTCGACCGCCACCTGCGCGAGCAACCGTGTCTTCCCGCGCGGCAGTGCGGTTCGAACAGGCGCGTGGGCCTCATGCCAGGGCAGCGCTGCAGCCACCGCGACGCTCGTGTCGACGGCGATCACCGACGAGTGCGCTCGAGGACGTCGCGTACGTCGTCGCTCGTGAGGACCGGCATTTCGACCTCGGCGTCGATCGTTGCACCGCGTCCGCGCTTCACGAGGCGCATCGGAACGGTCGCCGGTTCGATCTCGATACGTCCGTCGCGGAACTCCACGTCGACCTCTGCGCCGGCCTCCAGACCAGCCGCACTCCGGACAGTTTTTGGAATCACCACTCGACCGGCACCGTCAATGGTAGTTCGCATGGCACAAGTCTACCACATCGCTCGGGACTCGCGTCTCCACTTGCCCGGCTCGCCATGATGTCGATGCGACTTGACCGAGGAGCGACGGGTCCGTTCGAGGCATCAAGCTGGCGGGCTTGCTCGGCGTGGCGTTTGGCAAGGCGGTCGTGGCGGCGATCTTCGCCGGGCTGCTCGCGGCCGCCGCGGTGGCGCTAATCGTGCTCGCGCGAGAGGGTCTGGGCGCCCGCGAGAAGGCGATCCCGTTCGGGCCCTTCCTGGCCTCGGTGGGTTGCCGGCGCTCTCTCGGCGGGCGCTAGACGCGAGCCGTTTCCAGCTCGACGACCGGGGCCTCGTACAGATCGGCCGACTCAACAGTGAGGCCGACTCCACTGGCCAGCTGGCGGCGGCGTTCCACGAGTTCCTGCTCGGCGGCCTCCGCCTTTTCCTCCGTCTCCCAAAGCAGGACCGCTTTGGCGCGTCGGTTCTGTTCGTCGTAGAGGGCGATGTAGCCGGCGAAGCCGTCGTACTGGCGCAGCATCGGGATCACGGTCTCGCGGATTGTCTGAATCGCGCGCTCACGCTTCTCGGGGTCGGCGCCTGAAAACGAGATGAGACGTGCGTACATTGGCTGCTCCTTCGAATCGCGGTGACTTGGCGATGCTACGAGCAACCGCCCGTCTGTTCAAGGACATCGAACCGCAGACGCCGAAAGCACCGGCCGGCCAGGCTCCACAGAGGTGGACGCCGTCGCCGTCTCCCGCAGCAGGTGCAGGCTCGCAGTCGCTCCGGGACGTCTCGCAGGAGATCGATCAGGACGGTCGTGTCGAGCACGACGGCGATCAACCGACTCGAGCCGCGCACCCCACGGATCCCGCTTTTCCTCAGCGGACGCTAGCCCGGACGGACAGGCGCGCGCTACTGGTCGAGAAGGACCGCCGGATTGCCTACCAGCGCTCCGGTCCCGGTGAAGTTCGTGCTCCCGTTGATTTGGAGAATCTGGGCTTCCATGACGCCGTTGAAGGTTGTGGTCGAGCCGCCGCTGAACGTGATCGTGCCATTCGGTGCGTAGATCTGTGAGGTTCCAGTCCAGGCGCAGGTGGATGAGTTGAGCCCGACGCTGCCATCAAGGTCGTAGAAGACCGTGCCCGGCACGGAGCAGGGGCGCGCAGCCGTACAGCCGAACGTGTCATTAAGCGCGCTGGCGGTCAACGTGATGTCGTTCTTTTGCGCTACGAATGTGTAACCCGTGAGGTCCAAGTTGTTTCCGTTGATGGTGATCTGGTCGTTGTTCTTGGTTCCTGAGCAGTAGAGACCCGGCGGGTTGCTATTCGTCCAGTTGGCCCCGACGGTCACGCTCCCGTAATTGACGCTCGGGTCGCAGGGGTTCGCGGGTATCGGTGAGGGCCAGTAGCAGGTGGAGCTTAGGCCCCCTCCGGTGCAGGTCCGATTGGGAACGTTGGTCACCGGGCCGGAAAGTTGGCTCGGATCTAGAGGGCACGCGCCGGCGGCGCTCCCCAGCACGATGGAACCCGCCGTGTTGCCCGTGTTCGAGCCACTCAACGTGATTCCCCCGTTGCTCCATATGGTCGTGAACGTGTTGGGTCCACCGTTGATCCGGATCCCGTCGCAGTTCGTACTCAGGCCACTATTCATTGCGAAGGCGAAGAGCGGGGTGCCTCCCGGCGCGACATGCGCGACCGCGCTTGCCGTCACGTTGAAGCTGGAGAGCCCCACGGCCTTGCCGAAGGTCGCGCGCGGCTTCTCTCTGACCGTGATCTTGAGCTTCTCGTTGCGGCCCGCGTACGGCGTCGTCACGTCGACGCAGTTCGCATCCGAGCTGTTCGCGCAAAGGTGTGTGACCAAGGAAGGAGTGTTCTTCTTAACGTAGTCGAGGGCGTCGTTCTGAACAGTCGTCAAGCAGGTTCCTGTGCATGGCATTCCGTACGGGTCGAGGTCTTTCGACGCCGCGAGCGCGGCCGCGTCCGCCCCGTTCTGGCTCGAGCGCTTCTGGACGAACAGATTCGAGCCGTCGACGACCACCGCGACGATGGCAAACATCAGTGCCATCGCAAGCACCATGAGGATGAGTACTTGGCCCCTCTCCCCTTCTGATTGCATGCGTCGACCCATCTCCGCCCTCCTCATGCAGCATGATCGGGCGCACCGTGATTTTCAAGTGATTTAGGGGCCTGTCGTATGTTCATTGATTGAACACCGAACCAGTCCTTTCGGCCCTTGTCGGATCCTCGCAGGGGTAGCACACTGGGACGCGATACCTGGGGCCTGGGTGAAGAGGACAACCAACCGGGCCCGTTGCGGACAGGAGGGTCGTGGATCGGGGAAAGAGCGAGGGGAGAAGCTCACTGTTGGTCGACCTATCGGCGCACGCGGCGAGCCTCGCCAGCACGACCCGAATGCACCCGGGGCAGCGCCTGCCCGACCGGGCTCCGCCATATGCGCTGCTCGACGAGCTGGAGGCCGAGTTCGCCCGCTTCGACGGGCACCCGGACACGGCCGCGGCGTTCGCGGCGGCCGGCGCGCGGGCGCGCGCGCTCGCTGAGGCCGCGGGTGAGGGCAGCGACGGGCTCCGCTCCGCGGCCTTGGTCTATGCGGCCGACGTGCTGATCGGGCTGAAGCTCGAGCGGGCCCTCCCCCACCGCACGGTCGCCGAGATCGTCTCAACCGTCGCGTCCGCGGTCGGCTGCTCGACCGACGCCGCCTCGCTCGACCTCTTCCTGCGCGCCGCGTCCAACCCGAGGCTGCTCGAGCTTCCGCCGCTGGTCGCCGTTGAGCTCCAGGTCGGGTTGCTGCTCTCCCTCGCTCCCTTCTCGGAGGTCTCGCTCTGGAGCGAAGGGCCGCTCGGCGAGCTCAGCTGCCTCGTTCACGACGGCGACGCCGAGCCGACCCGCCGCGTGCGTCAGGTGGCGCGAGCGACGCTCGACGGGGATGGCGAAGGCGGCGTCAGCGAGCGCGGCTGGATTCACAGTGTGGCTGTCAAGCGCTGGCAGCAGCCGTACGCAGCGCTCGTGGTCCGTGCCCGCCCCGACTGCCGCCAGCGAGCGCTCGTCTTCATGGAGGAGGCGGCGGCGCTGCTCGCGCCTGTGCTGGAGCGCAACATGCTGCTGGAGCGGAACGCGGAGGGCGAGCGGGCGCTGCTCGAATCCGGCGAGAAGCGGCTCCTGCGGCTCGGTTTCGATCTTCACGACGGGCCTATCCAGGACCTCGTCGTGCTGGCCGCCGACGTCCGGCTGGCACACAGCCAGGTAGCCGAGCATGTGGAAGGCCAGGCGCGGAAGGTCGTGGCCGGCCGCCTCGAGGACCTGAGCGCCCAGATCGTCGAGCTCGACCGCACACTGAGGGAGCTCGCACACTCGCTCGAGCCGGCGAGCGTGCTCGAGCGTCCCCTCGCCGAGGTCCTGCAACGCGAGGCGGACTCGTTCCAGGCCCGCACGCAGATACGCACGACGCTCGAGGTCGGCGGCGACCTCGAGTCGATGACCGCCTCGCAGCGGATCGCGCTCTTCCGGATCGTGCAGGAGGGTCTTGCCAACGTCCGCGAGCACAGCGGCGCCAGCGAAGTGCGAATCCGAGTGCACGGAGACAAAAGGGGCGCCGAGGCGCAAATCCAGGACGACGGCCGCGGCTTCGAGGTCGCGCAGACGCTGATCCGGGCGGCCAAGGGTGGCCGGCTCGGTCTGGTTGGAATGGGCGAGCGGGTGCGCCTGCTCGGCGGCAGCTTCGACGTCCAGAGCCGCCCAGGTGGACCGACGACGCTCAGCCTCGTGCTCCCGCGCTGGCAGCCGATAGCGGCAGCCGAGGTCGCGGAGCCCGAGCTGATCTGAGTTTCAGCGTTCCGAGCGTTCGAGCAGTTTGAGAGCCGCCGCCCGGTCGGGAACTCCTAGCTTCCGCAGCAGCAGCCCGATGTGCCGCCGAACGGTGACCGGCGAGATGTCCAGGCGGTCGGCGATCTCGGCCGTGGCCAGACCCCGGCGGAGCAGGTCGAGCACCTCCGCCTCGCGCCGCGTCAACTCGACTGCGGGACGGCCCGGCAGCCGCAGCCTGCGCCGGTCGTGCCGTGCGCGGAACTCCTCGACCACTGGACCGAGCAGCGCCCGCGGGAATGTCGGCTCCCCACGCACGGCGGCATGCAGAGCCCGGGCGAGCGCCTCGGGTTCGAGATTCTTCTGCAGATAACCGGACGCGCCCGCCCGGAGAGCTTCCAGGAGCTCGTTCTCATCACCCGCGTTCGTGAGTACGACGACCTCGGCCTCGGGGACGCGCGCGCAGATCCGTGCGACCGTTCGCAGGCCGCCGCCGGGCAGATGGGCGTCGATGAGGCAGAGAGTTGGGCGCTCGCGCAGCGCCGCCCGCAGCGCCGCGCCGGCGTCGGCAGCCTCGGCACAGACCTCGAAGCCGTGGCGCTGCAGCACCAGTCGGATTCCCTGGCGCGTGGGCAGCTGTGACTCGGCGATCAGGACGCGCGGGGTTTTGCTCGTCACGTGGCGCCGTTCGTTCCGGGGTTGACAAGGCCCACCGATCCGTCGACTACGCTTTGACGCAAATGCGTGTGTTGATCGCAGACGACCATCCGCTCATTCTCGCCGGAATCAAGCGTGCCCTCGAAGAGGCGGACGGTTTTGAGGTTGTCGCCGAAGCGAGCAGCGGCAGCCAGGTCCTGCCGCTCGTGTCGCAGACGCATCCCGATCTCGCGCTGCTCGACCTCCGCATGCCCGAGATGGACGGGCTGACGTGCCTCGACCGGATCCGCAAGCAGTACCCGAAGGTAAAGGTCGTGATCCTGTCGGTCTCGACCGATCCCGAGGTCGTCCAGACGGTCCTCAACCACGGCGCCGCCGCCTACGTCGTCAAGAGCGTCAACCCGATCGACCTCTCGTCCGCCCTCCGGCAGGCCCTCGACGGCACCGTCTTCAGCGCGATCGGCCTGCCTGAGAAGACGGCCCAGGAGGACGCCGTGAAGGCGGCGGGCCTGACCGAGCGCGAGACCACCATCTTGAAGGCGCTCGCGCGCGGTCTTTCGAACGAGGCGATCGGCAAGGAGCTGTGGGTCGCCGAGCAGACGGTGAAGTTCCACCTCACCAATATCTATCGCAAGCTCGAGGTCTCCAACCGCACCGAGGCCGCTCGGTACGCCTACGAGCACGGCCTGATCGACAGCCCGCAGAGCGACCACGGCTAGCTCGGCTCGATCGCAGCGTCGCCGGTAACGACGCGCTGACCACCTCCCCGGCCGCGACGACGGCCGAACCGACCGCGCCGCTCGGGCGAATCAGCCGGACGATCAAACACCGTCGATCCCTGGGGGGAGGAAGGAAACGACGTTCATGCACGCATCACTTGCGACCGTCCGCAG
>Ga0070707_100003882_pt1 | contig 14070 bp, 10 predicted proteins | sample KBSK5502metaG_FD_65468 | JGI IMG/M metagenome (GOLD analysis project Ga0070707, IMG submission 65468) | Corn, switchgrass and miscanthus rhizosphere microbial communities from Kellogg Biological Station, Michigan, USA - KBS K5-50-2 metaG | ecosystem: Host-associated > Plants > Roots >... | reverse complement strand
CACAGGCGGCATGTTTCCAGTCGCATTGAAGTTCAGTTTCCTTCGCGTCGTCAGCATCTGAGCAGTCGCTCAACGCGTTTACACAGGGAGGCCTTTTCGACCTCCCTTTGCACAGACTGCCTGAACCGAGTTGAGGCGTCTCGCATTACGAGGCCTTGGCCTTCGCAGCCGCTGCTTTTTCCTTAAGCACCCCGACCTTTGCCTGCGCCTGACGCTCCGTAGCCTCGCGTCTCTCCTTGGCCTTTTGCAACTGCGCTTGAATCTTGGAGTCGAGCTGATTGACCTTTTCCTCGAGCTTCGCTTTGCGGTCGGCGTGAGCCTTGGCATGCTCGGCCTTCATCTGAGCGAGGTCGGCCTTCATGGCGGAGATCGAGCCGCCGGAACACCTCAACACGCGCTGCCGGTTCAGGAACTCGATGGCGGCGATCGCGTCGCTCGCCAAGTCATCGAACGATAATCGCAGCTGCCCCTGCGATGGTCTTGGTGCGATGCGTTCTTAATATTTGAACCGAGGCATTTTCTCATCGAATCCTGGAAGAGACGGGGTTCTCTCCTCTCTCACCGCTCGCAAAGAATTCGGGTCCAGCCCCAGCACTTTGAGGATCGTGGGGGCGATTTGAGCTGTTTGTATCGGGAACTTGATTTCTTGCCGTCCCAAGGATGGATGCGAGACAAGAAGCGGGACGTGGGTATCCGCATCGGTCATGCCACCATGCTCCGCGATGAAACCGCTGCCGGGATTAACGTATATCTGGCCGGCATTTGGTTGGATAATGATGTCCGGAACCCGAGGGTCCGACTCCGGATCATTGAATCTTAGCTTCAAAGACTCACCGGAATAGATTTCCTGGATGCCTGCCTCAACCTGAATGCTTCGGAGGGCCGCTGTGACTTCGGCGGTTCGCTTTTGATCCGCGAGCCAAAGCATTGCGACACTTCCATCCTGGTTTAGACCTGCCAGCAAATCTTTGTCAATTGCGGCGACAGTCTTTGGAATGAGCTCCAAGTCGGCATGCTTTAACCGCATTGGGTCAATCGGAACATCGCCATGCTTGGCGGTCAATATGATTAAAGTGGATCCGATCAATCCATGTTGCTGAAGACCGGCGAGCATCTTCGAGATCGACTGATCAGTGTGGGTAAACGCGTCCAGCAACCCGGGACTGGGAGTCCCGTTCGCATCCAGGTAGCCGTTGCCCTCAAGTTTTTGCGCAACGCTGACCGCCTGAAAGTTCATTCCAAAAATCGCCGGTACGCCTACGTGTTTTGCTCCGGTGTGGTCCTCTCCATCTATCTGGTTGAGCACGGCCTGTACTTTTAAATCATCGTAAGCTTCAGTCTTCTGCACATTCTTGCCCACACGATTCGCACGAACCTCAGGCGTATAAAGGTCGTCGACGCCGGTATCCGAAGGTCCATTCAGAAACTCATACGCGGGATGTTTATCGCTCCAGGCGGTCCGGCCACCTGCCTGCTTAATAACCTCAAAAATGTTGTTTACTCGGATGAAGCTATGCGGAAACACTGGCTTGCAACCGTTCTTTGGGTCACGAGGCAACTTTTCAGGATCAATCCCTCCGCCTCCATCGACGGCATCCGGATTCTTATCAATCGAGGAATCGAAGATCACTACAGTTCCGACCCTAGAGCAGTCCGAAGCCGGAGGGGACAAGCTCCGGTCATAGTTATTCTCGAATATCACGCCCGTAGAGTTGGGAGATCCACCAGTGACCATAGAAAGCAAACCGGGCCACGAGTTCGAGGGGAAGGACGTGTGAGCATTCGTGTAGGTAATTCCGTTCTTACTTAGGCGGGCGAGCGCTGAGTCGGATCTCTCTTTGGTTAGCCGGGCGAGATCCAAAGCGTGCATACCATCGATACTCAGAAGCAAGACGTGTGCAATGGAATGTCGCTGACTCTGGAGCTTAGTCTCTGACCCGGCGGGGTGCGGTGTTCGACTCTGGGCACCCGAGAGGGACACTAGCAAAGCGACGCCGACCATCATGATTAGATCATTTTTTTGCATAGGGAACCTAGCCACTGCTTTTTCAAATCTCACCGGCAATTGCTGTCCCAACATCCGTAGTGCGAGCTTTTCCCCCGATGTCAGCGGTACGAGGACCAGAATTCTCGAGCACGGAAGCGATAGCTTTTTCAACAGCTATCGCGGCCTCGTGTTGTCCGAGATGCTCGAGCATCATCGCTCCTGACCAGATTTGGCCGATGGGATTGGCAATTCCCTTCCCAGCAATGTCGGGAGCCGAACCGTGCACCGGCTCAAACATGGAAGGGTACTCACGCTCAGGGTTGAGATTTGCGGACGGGGCAATGCCAATAGAACCTACGACCGCTGGACCCAGGTCAGAGAGGATGTCCCCGAACAGATTGGATCCCACGACGACGTCAAACCAGTCTGGATGCCGGACGAAGTGGGCAGTCAAGATGTCGATGTGGTACTGGTCAGTCCGAACGTCTGGGAATTCCTTTGCGATCGCAGCGAAACGTTCATCCCAGAAAGGCATGGTATGAATGATGCCATTGGATTTCGTTGCCGACGTAACGTGCCGCTTGCGCTTGCGTGCCAGCTGGAAAGCGTGACGCATAATCCGGTCACATCCGCGCCTGGTGAACACCGATTCTTGAACAGCCAGCTCGGCTTCCGTGTTCTCGAAGAGCCTTCCGCCGATATTGGAATATTCTCCTTCATTGTTTTCTCGGACCACACAGAAGTCGATTTGTCCCGGCTCCAAATTTTTGAGCGGCGACTCAATCCCGTGGAGAAGCCGCACCGGACGGAGGTTCACATATTGCTGAAATCCGCGCCGGATGGGGATCAGTAAACCCCATAGCGACACATGATCCTGCACCTTGGGATGACCGACTGCTCCCAGGAAAACACCGTCAAAAGATCGCAATTGTTCCAGGCCGTCCACCGGCATCATGCGACCGGTGTTGAGGTAGGTCTCGCAACTCCAATCGAAATGGACCCAGGAGAAGTCAATGCCATAGCGACGGCCCGCTGCTTCGAGCACACGGATGCCTTCAGGTACAACTTCGCGTCCGATTCCATCCCCCGGGATGACCGCAATCTTGTACTTTTTTTTGGTACTTTTCTTCACCGCGTTCTTGCTTACTTTCCGCAAAGCGCCACCAGCTTCCGAGCGTCATCGACGCGTTCCAGTGCTCGAACCACGTCAACTATCATTTCTGCGTTTTGCTTAGGCCAGTTGGCAAACGCAGCGTTGGCGCGAAACTTGTCCGCGACCTCTTCATAGGACATCGGATCGGCTGGACTGCCTTTGCCAAAATCTGCGCGACCGGACAGAGTCTTTCCATTCTTCAAATGGATTCGAAGAATAGTAGTCATCTTGTCGAATCCCGCCTTCTCGGCATCCGGATCCACATAGAAGTTGACCTGGCGGATCATGGCTTGAACTTCTGGCCGGTTGACGACTTCGTCGCGAAATTCGGCAAGTGTCGCCTGGCCATATAGCAACAGCACTGCTAAACAAAACTCCATACTGAACTTCGCCTGCAGGCCCGTAGTAGGCCGATGATGTATTAGCGCATTGGGCATATTATGGTTCGTGCCTACATCGACACGTTCAACGTCGACTGCCTTGATGTGCTCTTTGTGCATCAGACGCATCAATTCCGTCATGCCCGGATGGGTCAAAGAACCCGACGGAAACGGCTTGATTGAGATACCCGGGGAGGCGAAGGCCCATGGCTTCCCCAAGCGATCGACAATCGCCGCAGGGTCATAACTTCCGCCATACGCGTGGAAAAAGCCGCGTGGTGCCTCAAGAATCTGATCGGCAGCCGTCCATCCGAGACTGGTCAGATCAACCGCCATAATTCCGCTCTCCGACGCATGCCCGGCGTGGAACGGCTTTGTCATGGTGCCGAAATTTTCGCGTAGTCCGGCTGCTTGGCTGGCGGCGATGCTCAGCGCTCGCCTGATTTGCTTGGCGTCGAAACCGAGTAGCTTTCCGCCTGCCGCGGCAGCGCCCAGCGGCCCACAAGTGCCGGTCGAGTGAAAACCGTCTTCATAATGACGCGGCGAAATGGCCTCCGCCACTTTGCACTCCACTTCCACACCGAGATGATAGGCATGCATCAGTTCCGATCCGGATGCTCCCGTCACTTCCGCGAATGCCAGAACCGCAGGCAGCACGGGCGCGGTGGGATGAACCAGCAACCCGTAGACGCGATCTTTGGCAGCGGCCAACTGTGTGTCATCGAAATCATCGGCATGAATGAACACGCCATTGGCAAATGCAGCGAATCGGGCCGGGACTTTCAGGCCGCTTCCGAAAACGCGCGTCCCGCTGTTCTGGAGACCAAGGTTTTGCAAATACTTCAGAACAAGTGTTCCGCTTTCGCCCACGGACCCGGCAAGCGCCAGACCCAACCCATCCAATATCGACTTCTTCCCCAGTTCGAGCACGTCCTCCGGAATTTGTGCTGCGGTTGTGCCGACCACAAACTCGGCAACGTATTGGGTCACTCCCTCCACGTTTGGAAATGGCGCCGGGCACGGCGATGGCGCCTCCGAAGAGTATCCCTTTGCGTTCGTAAGCAGACCAGCAGCCGTCGCGAGAGCGGATCGCGAAACGAAGTCACGTCTTTTCATGACTTAATGATGTCTGAATCTGCTAATGGACAGACCACTAAACAATTCATCCAGGGGAGAGCCCATCGACCATATTCGGAGGACATTAAGGTACGCTGAATGCAACATAAAATCACGTTAACAATAGCCGCTACATTTCGCACTATTGAGGACCGAATCGTCGAACTGTTTGGAATTGCTTTGACGGCTGTTGCAGTCATGTTTTGGCACATGCAATCAACGCTCGATTTCCACGCACATCGAGTGCGCTCGCCTGAAATCCCGAGTCGGCGATAATCTTTAAGTTCTCTTGCAAGGTCAGAGGTGAGTCGCCCTGCTCGTCGAGATACTGCTGATGTTCGGAAAACGATTGTCCCTCATCAATCGAGCTTGAATAAACCCTCTCCTGCCTCTTCCAAACCGACTGATAGCAGGAAAATGAGTCAGCCCCGGGCACCGCGATTCTGTCGAGGAAAAAAAAGAAGCCTGTCTTAGCGAGGACCTTGTACACCCAGGACATTACATTCCGCTGGCTCTCCGGCGGCAGGTTATGAATCGTCTGGACCGAGAACGCGATGCGGTAGTCCCTTTCAGGAAGCTTCGTAGCTTGGATATTGCAAAGATCGTGTTGCACGGTAACAAATTGTTTTTCCTTCCCTGCCAGGCGCTTCGCTGCCATGGAAATCATGGCTGGTGAGTAATCAACCCCAACAATCAAACCTTCCGGCAAACGCTGGAAGAGTTGTTCCTCAACCAAGCCAGAGCCGGACCCGACGTCAAGAATTGTCGAGCCAGGAGTGTAATGGTCGGCAATCAGGCTAAGCAGCAGATCAAGTTGCTCGCCTCGCAGCGGATTTCCAGAGAGAGGATCGCTGTCCCAGTTCGAAGTCCGAGTCGGGTGGAGCCATATATCGCGCATATTCTCGTTGGGGAAACTACTCGCTAACATCTAGTTGACCATGAAATGTTCTTCCTCTTGTGCTAGGGAACGCTAGCTGATTGCCTTGAAGATTGTTCTGACCCGGTCCGGTTACCCTTACCCAGTGCGAGTTGCAACACTTCCGCCAAATGAACTGCTTTCCGCCCCGTGATCTGAAGTATCTGCTCCCGACAGCTAAAGCCATCGGAAACAATCAAAGTTTCTGGCGCGGCCTGTCGAACGGCCGGCAGCAAGATTCGCTCTCCAACGGCTAATGACACATTGTAATTGTCCTTTTCAAACCCAAACGAGCCGGCCATGCCACAGCAGCCAGAATCCAGCAATTGCAAATCAACTCCCACCTTCCGAAGCACCGACTCTTCATCGTTCATCTTCATTAATGCCTTGTGATGGCAATGACCATGAAGCAGCACTTTCCTTGACAACTCTGGAAGACGAAAGCCAGGCGCGTGGTGTTCGAGAAATTCGCTAAGCAGGAAGGTCTGGGCGCGCAGCCGAGTGGCGCGACGATCTGCTGGAAATAGATTGCGCAATTCATCCCGAAAGACTGAGGCGCAACTCGGCTCCAGGACGACTATTGGAATTCCACTGTCAATCTGCTTGCCTAGCACGTGCATTACGTTTTGCAAGTATCGCTTTGCTCGATCCAACATGCCGAAGTCATAGAGTGGACGTCCGCAGCATAAGAGTTGCCGCGGGATGATTACCTTGAACCCTGCATGTCGGAGTACATCCACCGCCGCCTGGCCAGTTTCCGGATAAAAATAATTGTTAAACGTATCCGGCCACAGAATGACTTCCCTCTGAGTCGACCCTGACAAATCTGATTCGATCTCAGTCTCACCTTCCAGCTCGGGAACTCGGGTCTTCTCCGCCCACTTTTGAAAACTCAATTCACCAAATTCAGGTATCTGTCGCTGCTTCGGTAGTTCCAATACTTTTCGTACAAGCTGGCTGATTCCCGGAGCGTGGTTGAGAAAATTCACTAACCGTGGCGCGAAGGATGCAAGCCGTGCCCAGCGATCGATCATGCCAAAAGCATAAGCATGCAGCGGACGGCCTTTGCTTTCGTAATAATGCGACAGAAATTCCGCCTTGAACGTCGCAACATCGACGTTGGCTGGACATTCCGATTTGCACCCCTTGCACGCCAGACACAGGTCGAGCGATTTCTTGACATGTTCATCTTGCCAATCTTTGGTTAGCACTTCACCCTGAAGCAGTTCAAAAAGCATATGTGCCCGGCCGCGGGTGCTGTGCTCTTCCTCGAAGGTGACCATGTAGCTGGGACACATCGAACCCCCGTCACTCTTGCGGCAAGCTCCCAATCCGATGCATCTCAGTGTAGCTTTCGCGAAGGAGCCATCATCGTCAGGAAATTTGAAATGCGTTTGTGGCTGGAGGGGCTTGTAGTCGGCCCCCAAACGCAGGTTCTCGGTGGGAAGGTAGGCGTCAACAACTTTGTGAGGATTCAGTTTATTGTCGGGATCCCAAACCGCTTTGAATTCACGGAAAGCCACCATCAACTCGGGTCCGAACATTTTGGGCAGCAATGCGCCACGAGATTGGCCGTCGCCATGCTCACCGGAAAGCGATCCTCCGTAGCCAACTACCAGGTCAGCGGCCCGCTCGACGAACTCACCATATTTACGAATGCCAATCTCGCTCTCCAAATCAAAACTTACGCGCATGTGTATGCAACCATGCCCAAAATGTCCGTAGAACGAGCCTCGATACTCGTATTCATTCATCAACTTCCGAATGTCGCGTAAGTATGCTCCCAGTTTTTCCGGGGCGACGGCCGCGTCATCCCATCCTTCCCACTCGAGCAGCGCCCCGGGCGCAAAGGCGGCTGCGCGCGGACCCGCTTCGCGAAGATGCCAAACCGCTTTAGCTTCAGTTTTCGAGTAAAGCCGGCTGGTCGGCGCATCGCTGGCTTGTTTTAGTCGCTCAATCAGCTTCAAAGCTTTCTCCTGAGAATGCCGCGGATCATCTGACCCGAACTCGACAAGCAGAATCCCCCTGGCCTCCGGAAGGAGCTCTAGGTTAGGCGCTCCCTTCTTCCGAAGGCCGTCGACAATACTTCCTTCAAAGCCTTCGAGCCCGATCGGTTCGAACTCCAGAATCTCTGGAACATGATCGGCCGCAAGAAAAGCATCTGGGTAGCCAAGTCCTACCAGCGTCCTATGCTGCGGACTTTGGATTAAAGCAAGTTTAGCCTCAAGGACGACGACGCAGGTGCCTTCGGTGCCTACTAGCGCGCGCGCCACGTTGAATCCTCTCTCCGGAAGCAATTCGTCCAGGTTGTAGCCGGAGACCCGCCGAGGAATACGGGGGAACTTCGCGCGAATCAGGTCGCCATACTGATCCCGAATTGTGCGCAGCTTGCTGTATATCTGGCCGCGACGGCCGCCTTGCTGAACAAAAAAATCGAGATCGCTTTCTGGAGTTGGTCCGACTGTAAGTTGGGTGCCGTCGTAGAGCAGAATGCGCAAATCCTCAACATTGTCGACAGTCTTCCCGCCGAGTAAGGAGTGAGTGCCGCAAGAATTATTTCCGATCATGCCACCGATGGTGCATCGATTGTGAGTCGAAGGATCGGGCGCGAACGTCAAATGATGTATTTCCGCCCGGTTTCGGAGAGTGTCCAATACAACTCCCGGCTGCACACTCGCAATGTTTTTGTGTGGGTCGACCTCGAGGATCCGGTTCATGTACTTCGTGAAATCGAACACGACCGCAACATTGCAGCATTGTCCGGCTAAACTCGTGCCGGCACCGCGAGCCAGGATGGGAGCACCGTACTTCCAGCACACTCCTACCGCCGCAATGACGTCTTCGACGTCACGTGGGACTACCAATCCGATGGGAATTTGCCGGTAGTTAGACGCGTCGGTTGCATATAACGCGCGACTGCCGCGATCAAACCGTACTTCGCCACGAATTTCGCGCTTTAGCTCGATTTCAAGCTCGCGCGCCTGTGGAAAGGAATCAACTGGCTTGGCGTGGGAACTCAGCGGTAGTGGAATTAGCGAGGACAAATGTTCTGAGGTCTAGCGCGCTCTGCCGGTTATAAATCAACTTGCCGGTTGTTTCGCCGCAGTAAACGAGCCACCGACTAGCCCCTCTCCCGCCTTCATCCAAAACGCCATGATAGAGCCCAAAAACAGCAGACCAATGCTGCCCAGAAACGGCAACTCCCAATTCCCCGTTTTGTCGATGACGTACCCGAAGACTAAAGGAGAAATGATGGCAGCCAGCGCGGAGCCTGTATTCATCAAACCGCTGGCGGAACCGGAGAATCGGGGAGCGATATCCATCGGGATCGCCCACATGGGCCCTATGGTGAATTCTGCAAAAAAGAACGCCATGCTCAGACAGATGGCAGCCCAGGTAAGATTATGCAAGAACAGAATCGGCACCATGAAAGCCAGCGAGCAAAGAAATCCCAAGACCACAAGGTTACGGCGCGCCTTATTCAAATCGCGCGTCTTGCTGTAGATGTAGTCGCTCACGATCCCGCCCAGCGCGTCACCGACAACGCCCGCGAAGAACACACCGCCGGAGAAGAGTGCTGACTTCTTCAAGTCAAGATTGTAGCTGTGGAGAAAGAACAACGGTATCCACGCCAGGTAGAGCCAAAGCGTCCAGCCGTAACAAAAATAAACCGCGGTGACGGGAAGCATGCGACGAGCCAAGCGTCCCCAGGGTACGGGATCTTTTTTTCTCTCTTTCCGCAAAGCATACTTTGGCAGCACTTCCAATTCCGCCGGCGTAATTCCAGGATGCTCGCCGGGATCATCCCGGAAGTACCAGACCCACGCTGCTGCCCAAGCCAGACTGATTATTCCGAGGATGATGAACGATCCCCGCCAAGTTACCAGCGCAATCAGCCAAGCGACCAAAGGCGGTGTTAGCGCGTTGCCCAACCGCGCACTGGAATGGGTGATCCCCTGAGCGAACCCGCGCTTCCCTTCCACTGTCCAATCAGACATGGCTCTCGTAGCGGTAGGAAAGGTGGCGCCTTCTCCAAACCCGAGCATAACCCGAGCGACAAGCATGGCGGCAAGGCTGCCGACAAATCCCGTAAACAAAGTTGCAGTCGCCCAAATTATTGCCGAAACGGTCAGCGTCAGACGCGCTCCGAAACGGTCGCTTACCCAACCTCCAATGATCTGGAAGAACAAATAAGGATAGGCAAATGCGGAAAAAACAAGTCCCACCTGGGCGTTGTTGAGGTGAAGATCTTGCTTGAATACCGAAGCGGCTGTGCTCACGTTCACTCGATCGATGTACGTGATCCCATACATGAAACAAATCAGAATCAGCACCTTCGTGGTCGCTGAAAACCTTCCTGCATGCCTCCTGGACAATTTAGGCGCAGTGCTCATCGGTCAAGTCCCTTCTCGCGCTACTTAATCTCGTGCCACGAACACAGGACGCGTCACTTGCCCAGCATCACTGGCTCAACCTTCGTTTTTGCTTGGACTAAGGATTCAAGCGCGGCCGTAACACCACCGTCCTTATGAGGCACGCCCGCCAACCTAAGCCCCATCTCGATTCCGCTAAGCGTTCCCGCCAGCATCAGATCGTTGAAGCTGCCGAGATGGCCGATCCGAAATACTTTGCCCGTAAGCTTCGAAAGCCCGGCCCCTATCGACATATCAAAATTTTCAAGAATGACGTTTCGTAGTTGGTCCGCGTCGTGACCCTTCGGCATAAAAGCCACCGTCACCGAACTGGAGTACTCACGAGGGTTTTCGCAGACGATTTCCAAGTCCCAGGCCCGCACTGCGGCACGAGCCGCTTCGGCGTGACGATCATGTCTGCGAAATACGTTCGGCAAACCTTCTTCTTGAAGCATCAACAGCGCTTCCCGCAAGCCGTAGAGCATATTGGTGGCCGGCGTGAATGGGAAAAAACCGCTCTGGTTAGGCTTCAACATCTCCTGCCAGTCCCAATAGGATCGTGGTAGTTTGGCTCGCTTGTTGGCTGCGATTGCCTTTTCCGAAACAGCGTTAAAACTTATCCCCGGGGGGAGCATGAGACCCTTCTGCGACCCGGCGATGGTGACATCCACCTCCCATTCGTCGTGACGGTAGTTGGTCGACGCCAGGGACGAAATCGTGTCAACGATCAGCAACGCCGGATGGTGAACGTTATTCATGGCACGTCGAATTTCAGAGATGCGGCTGGTCACTCCGGTCGAGGTTTCGTTGTGAACCACCATGACCGCTTTGAAAACATGCTGTTGGTCCGAAGCGAGGCGTGATTCCAGCTCCGCAGCCGAGGCTCCGCTGCGCCAGTTGCCGGGGACATACTCCACGTTGATCCCGAATCTTTCCGCGAGTTGACGCCAGAGCAGCGAAAAATGACCCGTCTCGAACATCAGCACACGGTCGCCGGGAGAAAGCGTGTTTACTACGGCTGCTTCCCAGGCGCCGGTACCGGACCCCGGATAAATAATCACCGGCCCGGTTGTTTGGAAAACCGGGCGAATATTTTCCAGAACTTCCATCCCCAGTTTTGCGAACTCCGGGCCTCGGTGGTCATTCACAGGGCGATCGATAGCCCGAAGGACTCGATCTGGAACATTGGTTGGACCCGGGATTTGCAGGAAATGACGACCAGTATGAATCATGACGTTTTTAATACCTTAGCTTCCCTTCGGCAATAATCCCACAACTCAAGCCGGCAGCGGCTTGCCCGTAGTCTCTTCGCCAAATGGCAAGAGAGCTAGCCCGAGCACAAACGCGACACTGGTCAGAGCCACAGGAATGCCGATGCTGTGAAAATGCGAAACACCGGCACCGACTAAAAACGTAATTCCCGCTCCAACGAAGCGGCCGATCGAGATCGCAAGTGCAAAAGCGCTTGCACGGCATTCGGTTGGATACTGCTCTGGCAGCCATAACGTATACATGGCAAAATTGGCGCCACCAAATCCCAGGAAAGGTAAACAAGTGATGAAAGCCGCGAGCGCGCGCGTCGGCAGATAAAATGCATAGCCAAAAGCCAGCGGAATAAATACCAACATCACTGCGAAGTACAACGCAAGCGTTGCCCTGCGGCCAAGCTTTTCCGCAAAAACAGGTAACACTATGCAGCCAAAAATCGTACCCAGCGACAGCAACATAGTGGCGTAGGAAGACAGCCGAGTGGCTTCGACCGGGCTCAGCCCCGCTCTCGATGCAAGGTTAATTACGGCGGACGGCACATATACGACCCCCGCCCACAAGCCAACAATCGACACCAATACGTACAAGCAATTCAAGATCGTGCGCCGACGATAAGTTGGCGAAAAAAGCATGAAAAACGACCGCGTCACCGACCATGACTTGATCTGTTCTACTTTGTGGACCCAGCGGTCCGGCTCGGTTACCCCGTAGCGGATGAAACCTATCAGAAGAGCTGGCGCCCCGCCGACTGCGAACAGGGCCCTCCAGCCGTACTTGGCTCCGACGATGTAGTTCAACAGCGCAGCCAAAAAGAATCCGAAATAATAGCCGGTATGCATCAGGCCGGCGCCCATCTTGCGACGACTTTCGGGCCATTCTTCCGCAACAAACGTTCCACCCATCGCCCATTCGCCTCCAATACCGATGCCGGCCAGCAGGCGAAACGCCGCCAGTTGCCAAACTCTGGCAGCAACCGCGCCGAGAAAAGTGAACAGTGAATACCACGCGATGGTGAGCATGAGAGTACGAACGCGACCGAATCTGTCAGCCAAAGGGCCCCAGAGGAATGCCATCCCCCAGCCGACCAAAAAGAGAGCAAAGAGTGACCCACCATAAAGGCCTTCGTTGGCGGGAGTGTCGGGAATTCCGGAGCGTGGCAGCAATTCGCGCAATGCCGGCACCATCACCAGGGCATAGATGAATGAATCCATTCCATCGAGGGCCCATCCGCCCCATGCAGCCCAAAACCCTCGAATCTGGTTGCCATTGAGAGGCTCGCGCGATGCAGCAACCACCAGCTTTTTTGGAGAAGCTGCCAGTACCATTCCCGCACATCCCGTTACTCGCGATTCGGCGGATTTCGCCGGCCCGGCATGATACTAGTTATTGTCCACTTGCACGAGCTTCTCGAAATTCGGTCCGGGTCATTGCACCTCAAAAATCTCGACCTTCGCGACCTTCGATCCCTTCTTCGAACCTCCGGCTTTACAAACTGCAACATATAAGCGGTTTAATTCGGGGACCAACAGAGATGTTTTTCCGCCGACCGAGCCTGGAACTTTTGCCAATAGCGAATAGGTATCGGGATCTTTTTGTTCGTAGACCATGATGTGGCCTTCACGTGCCGTGACATAAATCCGTTTGCGGGCAGCGTCAAAAAACATATCGTCGGCGCCAGTCACGGCCGGCAGACTCCTGATCTGCTTCCCATTATCCGAATCCATGACGACGAACTGGGGAGGTGTACGAGTCACCAGGAAAAGCCGGTGATTGGGCTCGTCCAGCGCGATCGTGACATTATTCTGGCTGCCGGTGACAGGCCATCTGGTAACTACCGCGCGCTTTTCGCGATCGATGACCAATACCTGACTATGCGCGGTGTCGCTTACAAACATACGCGGCCCCGACTTTTCCAGGGCCATCGCTTCTAAAATAGGAGACTCGATCCGGATGTCGCCTAAATGTTTGTCTTCATTTGTATCGGTGACGCTAAGGTTGGAGTAGTCCAGATGGGCATCCTTGCCACCGGCGGCAACGTAAAGATAACCCGACCCTGGGTCGAAAACGGCAGAGTCAGCGCCTTCCAGCAGCTTGGCAGAATCGATTGGCTTGTAAGAATCACCCTTGAGAAATTTTACTTCGCCGGCGCCACCATCCACCACCACCAGCTTGTTGCGATCGGGAAGATATCTCACGTTGTGTGGTTCGTCTAAACCGCCGATGCTGTGAATTCGGGTATTCGATTTCAGATTAAATACTTCGACGCTGTGGTGATCTTCGGCAGTGAGGAATAGACGATCCCCTTTGAGGTCAATACCAAAATGATCGAAATCCCCCTCGATGTTGGGCAAGAGAATTGTCTTCACCAGTCGCAGTGGGGCTTTCCCTGCAGCGACTTTCGCTTTCGTACCATGCGCCTTTTGCCCCACGGAATTCTCGGCTCGACCGGTACCCAGTAAACCAAACACCAGCGCAACAAAGAGTACAAGAGCCTTGTTCACACGATCCTCCTGGAAATTCGAAGACGGGTTCATTCAGGCTCGCGACCCCGTGTCGGCGCGACGCTACCGGACGCGAGTAAGAGCGGCAACAAGCGAATGACTATAGCCACGGCACATTAAGACATTCTGAATCCAGTATGAAATGGCGTTCAGAGTAGAACGCGCGTTTACACTTCTAACTTCCTGAACAAACTTTCATTCAGCGTTCTGTCCAATTTAATGTTCCAAGACCACCATGCTGAGGGAAACGACTCACTACTCGCGCATCTCGGACCTTCGTTCCTTGAAGGCATGCCGCTCCTTCTTGCTTCGGGGCTATCTACAGGCTTGCAATTG
>Ga0070707_100003878_pt1 | contig 14079 bp, 12 predicted proteins | sample KBSK5502metaG_FD_65468 | JGI IMG/M metagenome (GOLD analysis project Ga0070707, IMG submission 65468) | Corn, switchgrass and miscanthus rhizosphere microbial communities from Kellogg Biological Station, Michigan, USA - KBS K5-50-2 metaG | ecosystem: Host-associated > Plants > Roots >... | reverse complement strand
TGCCGCGCGCCGACGCCGCCGATGCCGCCCATCCCCTGCTGGCTGCCCAACAGCTGGTCCTCGACCTGCAGCTTTTCCTTGCCCGTCTTGTTGTCGATGACGAGCCGCGGTGCGCGGTCGCGGAACTTGGGATCCATGTATTTGTCCCAAAGATCGAGCGGCTCCAGGATGTGGCCGTCGGCATCGATGACGTTATAGGCGCGGCTCATCAGCGTTCCTCCGCGGGTGAAATTCAGGGTTGCGCCATGCTAGCCCAGCAGCGGGGGTGGTGCGAGCCTGAATGTCGTTCGGAATATGGAACGCGCGACATGCCAGCCCTGCGCTCGACATTTCGCTAGCCGCCGATTCCGCCTGTGCTAGTTTTCGCCCCGACAATAATCGCCGGCGGCCCGTAAAGTACCAGAGCGCCGCACGGCAAGGGGGAGAAGCCGATGGCCGTATCAGCGCAAGCGCAACCCGCATCCGCCCAGACCATTGAGGGCTTTGTCGGCGAGCAGCTGGACAATGCCCGCATGGGGCCGATCCACTGGCGCGTGCTCGCCTTGGTTGCGTCCGGCTATTTCTTCGACGTGATCGATTTCACGATTTTCGGCGCCTTGGTCCCCGACATCATCAAGAGCGGCTTCGCCACCGCCTACCAGGTCAGCTGGATCGGCTTTGCGACATTGATCGGGCTCGGCATCGGCACGCTCGGCCAGGGCGAGTTCACCGACCGGTTTGGCCGCAAGGCGGTCTACCAGTTCAACCTGCTGCTGTTCGGATTGGCGACGATCGCGGCCGCCCTGCCGCCGATGCCCTCGATCGGTTTCGACCCGGGTTTCTGGTGGGTGCTGGTATTCCGCTTCATCGCCGGCATCGGGCTCGGCGCCGAGCAGCCGCTGTGCTTCTCCTACACCGCCGAATACGCGCCGAAGAACATCCGCGGCCGCATCATCGCGCTGATGCAGTTCATCGGCGGCGCCTGGCCATGGCCGGTCGGGCTTCTGCTGACGATCTATTTTCGCGACACGATCGGCTGGCGCGGCATCTGGATCATTATCGGCATCGGCGCGCTGGTGATCTTCGTGTTGCGCTTCTCGCTGCCGGAATCGCCGCGCTGGCTGGCGACGCATGGCCAGGGCCGGCGCGCGCTCGATTTGCTGCAGCGCATGGGGCTGCGCACCGTGCCGATCGAGACGCTCCGCGCCGATGCGGCGAGCGACACCAAGAGCGACCCAATCGGGATCGTGTTCCGCAATTACCCGCGCCGCGTCATTGCCGGGATGATCTGCTTCTACGCGTTTTTCAGCATCGCCATCGGCCTCGGCACCTGGCTGCCGAACATGCTGGCCGATCGCGGGCTCGGGATCGCCAAATCGCTGAACTCGATCTTCTGGATGACCTTGGCGTTTCCGTGCGCCAGCGCCTTCATGATGTATGCGCTGGAGCGCTTCGGCCGCAAACCGACGGCGGTCGTCGCCTTTATCCTGACCGGCGTGTTCGCGATCCTGTTCGGCAATGCGGTGGACGAGACAATGGTGCTGGCGATCGGCTTCTGCATGATCTTCTTCACGCAGCTCTCCGGCAACGCGTCGCAGATCTTCATCTCCGAGGTGTTCCCGACCAATGCCCGCGCGACGGGCTTCGGGCTGGCTCAGGCGGCCGGCCGGGCTGGCGCCGCCATCGCGATCCTGGCGATCCCGCTGATCCAGAATGTCTGGAGCACCACCGCCGTGTTCGCCGCGATCGCCGTCATCGTGGCGATCGCCGCCGTCGCGGTGACCCAGGTCGGACCCGAGGCGCGCGGCCTCGCGCTCGACGAGGTCGCACCCCCTACCGCGTGATCGGCGATCAAAAAAACTCGAGTTTCAAACGGCCTTATCGAGGTGGTCACGCAACACGGCATTGATACGCGATTGCCAGCCGCGGCCGGTTGCACGGAAGCGATCGATCACATCCTGATCGAGCCGCAATGACACCAGCCGCTTCGGTGCGTCGAGTGGCGGACGACCGCGCCGCACGACCCGATCGCCAACGCGGAACTCCGCGTTTTCGAAGAACTCGTCGGTCAGCTCGGGAATATCCTCGTATTCCGCGGGGCTGACCTTGTGCGCATCAAGTCTGCTCAAATCTGTTGCGATAGCGCGCTTGCTCGCGGTCATTTGCTTTCCTCATCGAAATGATGTGGCGCCGTCTCGACCGGCGGTTCGGCCTTGCAAGCTGTAAACTGTGCCTACATCCTGTGCCCTTGTGAGCTGAGCCCACAACACTTATGTGCGCCCGCGGACTGCTCGGCGAGCCGAGCGAGGGGATTTGAATGCCGCAGCTCACCCAACATGAACGGGACCGCATCGAGCGGTTAATGGGCATTTTCAATCCGGAGGCGACGCGCCGCCGGAAAGTGCTCCATGATACCGCGGAACGCGTCGTGCACTACACGTCCGCTGACAACGCGATGAAGATAATTTCGTCGCAGACGATGTGGCTTCGGAATACGAACTGCATGTCGGATTATATGGAGGTAACGCTCGGTTTTAGTCACCTCCAACGCTTTTTCTCGGACCAGAATAGGATGCAGCGCTTCGCCGCCGCGCTGGATGCATGTTATCCGAAGCTTGGGGCGGACTCCATTTCGCACGTCAGTCAGTGGATGCCGGAAATACGTGCGAACACATACATCGCTTCGGTCTCGGAGCATGATCCGAAAGAAGACCTATACGGGCGCTTGTCGATGTGGAGAGCGTTTGGTCAAGCGGCGACAGCACGCGCTGCGATCGTCATGAACGTGCCAGATCCGTGGGCTGCCGAAGGCCTCCACCTGACCCTGCTCCCAATCGAGTATGTTACGGACTATCCAGAGGTTGAGGCTCGCTTGGAGCAAGCGGTTCGGGACATCATTGCGAATATCCCGTTCTTGCGGACCTTCCCCCGCGACCGCCTCCAGTTCGTCGTATTTGGCCTTCTGACGAGCATAGCAGTGTGCTCCAAGCACGTCGGCTTCACAGAAGAACAAGAGTGGCGGGTGATCTACCTCCCGAATTATTGGGCCTCCGATGTGATCAAGCCCTCTACGCAGACAGTCGGAGGTATTCCGCAGATAGTTTATGAGGTTCCACTCAAAGAGGACTCGGCGCATGATGTGAATGGCGTCGGTATACCCGCGCTGGTGGAGCGCATAATCATCGGCCCTTCGGTGTATCCCGTGCCGATGGCGATGGCCTTTATCGACGCACTCCGAAAGGCGGGAGTGCCCGATCCTGAGAAGCGTGTCTTCGTCTCGAATATCCCGATACGCTCATGATCCTTCCCAGCTGACTAGACTCGGCAGGCGAGAGGCTGGGCCCCTGCCTCGCCGCCTGTTCGGCACGTATCCGCGCCCTTGCCAGACAGAGGGGTTTCACTATATATCCCGGGAAAAGTCCCATAGGGTCCGCATGGGTAGAATTCCTGGCGGGCCATTTCGCGGAGTGGGCCCCACGGCCCACTTTTTATTTGTCCCGTCGTTTATTTGTGGCGGAGTAGAGCGCGGTTGCCGATCGATACGAACCAGATTGCCGGAATTATCGAACCCTCGCTCGATGCGATGGGCTATCGCCTGGTGCGGGTTGCGCTGCTGGGCGCGGGGCGGATGACGCTGCAAATCATGGCCGAACGCCGCGACGACGCGCCGATGACCGTCGATGACTGCGCCGATATCAGCCGCTCGGTTTCGGCGCTGCTCGATGTCGCGGATCCGATCGGCGGCGCCTACACCCTCGAGGTCAGCTCGCCCGGCATCGACCGCCCGCTGGTCCGGCCCGAGGATTACGACCGTTTCGCCGGCTTCGAGGCCAGGATCGAGCTGTCGCAGCCGCTATCCGGCCGCAAGCGCTTTCGCGGCCGCCTGCTCGGCCGCGCCGGCGACAGCGTCCGCCTGATCGCGGAAATCGGCGAAGTTCACGTGCCCTTATCGGCGATTGCCCGGGCCAAGCTCGTCCTGACCGACGATCTGCTGGCGCTGGCCCAAGGCAAAACCGGCCCCGCCGCGCCAGCCCATTGATGCCAGTCTATTGAAGTACGGGAAGCAGTCATGGAAACGACCGCCACTTACGCCCGCCCCGAGTTGCTGCAGGTAGCCGACACCGTCGCCCGCGACAAAGGCATCGACAAGGATGAGGTGCTGGAGGCTATGGAGCAGGCCATCCAGAAGGCCGGCCGCTCCAAATACGGCCAGGAATACGACATCCGCGCCGAAATCGACCGCCGCAGCGGTGAGATCCGCCTGCTGCGGTTTCGCGAGGTGGTCGACGCGGTCGAAAACGAGGCGACCCAGATGCCGCTCTCTGCCGCCCAACGGCTGAATGCGGAGGCCGAGATCGGCGATTTCATCACCGACCCGCTGCCGCCGATCGATTTCGGCCGCATCGCGGCGCAGACCGCCAAGCAGGTCATCGTCCAGAAGGTCCGCGACGCCGAGCGCAAGCGGCAATACAACGAATTCAAGGACCGCGTCGGCGAGATCGTCAACGGCCTCGTCAAGCGGGTCGAGTTCGGCAACGTCGTTGTCGATCTCGGCCGCGCCGAGGCGATGCTGCGCCGCGACGAGCTGTTGCCGCGCGAGAGCTTCCGCCAGGGCGAGCGGGTGCGCTCGTACATCTACGATGTGCGCGAAGAGACGCGCGGGCCGCAGATCTTCCTGTCGCGCACCCATCCGCAATTCATGGCCAAGCTGTTTGCTCAGGAGGTGCCGGAGATTTACGACGGCATCATCGAGATCAAGGCGGTCGCGCGCGACCCCGGCAGCCGCGCCAAGATCGCGGTCATCTCGCGCGACAGCGGCATCGACCCGGTCGGCGCCTGCGTCGGCATGCGCGGCAGCCGCGTCCAGGCGGTCGTCGGCGAATTGCAGGGCGAGAAGATCGACATCATCCCGTGGTCGCAGGATCCGGCCACCTTTGTGGTCAATGCCCTCGCCCCGGCCGAGGTCAGCAAAGTCGTCATGGACGAGGAGCAGCGGCGCATCGAGGTTGTCGTCCCGGATGACCAGCTCTCGCTCGCGATCGGCCGGCGCGGCCAGAATGTCCGCCTCGCCTCGCAGCTGACCGGCTGGGACATCGACATCCTGACCGAGGCCGAGGAGTCGGAGCGCCGCACCGAGGAGTTCCGCACCCGCAGCCAGCTGTTCATCGACGCGCTCGATATCGACGAGGTCATCGCCCATCTGCTGGTGACCGAAGGCTTCGGGTCGCTTGAGGAAGTCGCCTTCGTGCCGGTCGAGGAACTCGCCGCGATCGAAGGCTTCGACATGGATGTCGCGACCGAGCTGCAGGACCGGGCGCGGCAGGCGCTCGAGCGCCGCGACCACGAATATCAAGAGCGTTATCTGGCGTTGGAAGTAAGCGAGGAGTTGGCCTCGCTGGAAGGCCTGACCCCGGGCATGCTGGTGACGCTCGGCGAGAACGGCATCAAGACGCTCGATGATTTTGCCGGATTGGCCGGCGACGAGCTGTTGGAAATGCTCGCCGCCTCGGACAAGGGCGGGGCTAAGCTCGAGCTCGACGAGGCCAACGCGCTGATCATGGCGGCGCGCACCCAAGCCCATTGGTTCGATGAGCCGGAGCCGGCTTCGGCGGAGAAGGAGTAGCCCGACGGACCGCACCGCAACGCATACGGCGGCCGTCGCACCGGGAGCTGCTGCGACCCGCTCGCCGGAGCGCCGCTGCATCCTGACCGGGGAGAGCAGAGATCGCGGCGCCTTGCTGCGCTTTGTCGTAGCGCCGGACGGGGTGCTCGTCCCGGATGTCGCCGGGCGCCTGCCGGGGCGGGGTTTGTGGTTGACGGCGCAGCGGGATATAGTGGACCGGGCGCTGGCCAAGCGGGTCTTTGCGCGCGCCGCACGGCAGCCGGTCGCAGCCCCGCCGGGTCTCGCCGACCGCGTCGAGGCCTTGCTGGCGCAGCGCTGCTGCGACGCGCTCGGCTTTGCCCGCCGCGCCGGGCTCGCGGTGGCTGGGTTCGATCGGGTCGGCGAGGCAGTGCGCCGGGGCAAGGCGGCGCTGTTGCTGTTCGCGGTCGATGGCGCCGAGGGCGGCCGCCGCAAATTGGGCGCGGTCGGTGGCGATTTGCCGTCGGCCAGCGTCCTGACCGCGGCGGAGCTGGGCGGCGCGTTCGGTCGCGAACGGATCGTCCATGCCGCGGTCGGTGGCAGCACGCTGTGCGACCGGTTGCGTCTGGATCTGGTGCGGCTCGCCGGGTTCCGCGCCGACGCAACGCTGGATTGCGGTTACGATTTGTCGCCGGCCATGCCGGCATTACAGAGTGGTAAAAGCAAAGCGCATGACTGAAGCGAACGAGCAAGAGCAGAAACGGCCTCTGACGCTGCGCTCCGGCGGCACTCTCGGCTTGCGCCGACCGGCCGAGACCGGCCAGGTGCGCCAGAGCTTTTCGCACGGCCGCTCGAAGCAGGTGACGGTCGAGGTTCGCAAGAAGCGCGTCATTACCCCGGGCAGCGCGCCGGAAGCGGCTCCCGCCGAACCCGCGCCAACCGTTGCGCGCGCCCCGACGGTCGCGCCCGCTGCCGCTCCGGAAACGGCGGAGCCGGCACGGCGTCTCGGCGGCATTCCCCGCACCTTGACCGCCGAAGAACACGCGACGCGGGTACGCGCGCTGCAGGACGCGCGCAAGGCCGACGAAGAGACGCGCCGCCGCAATGCCTTGCTGGAGGAGGATCGCCGCCGCCAGCTTGAGGAACGCAGCGCCGAAGAGGCGAAGCGCCAGGCCGAGGAGGACGTTCGCCGGCGCGCCGAAGAGGAAGAAGCCAAGAAGCGCGCCGAAGAGGACGCCCGCAAGCGGTCGGAGGAAGAAGAGGCGCGCCGCCGCGAGGAAGAATCCCGTCGCGAAGTCGCCGAGCGCGCCGGCAAGGCGGCGGCGGCAAAGGTCGCGGCCCTGGCGGCCGCCGGCAAAGTCGCCGTCCCGGCCGAAGAGGAAGAGGAAACCGCTACCGCGCTGCGCCCCGGCCGCCGGCCCGAGGCAAGGCGCCCGGCCACCCCGGTGCCGCGGCATGAGCAGCGGCGCCGCACCGGCAAGCTGACGGTCACCCGTGCCCTCGACGAGGATGCCGGCGAACGCATGCGCAGCCTGGCGTCGGTGCGCCGCGCCCGCGAGCGCGAACGCCAGCGGATGCACCAGGAAGAGCAAATCAAGATCGTGCGGGACGTCACCATCCCCGAGACGATCACGATCCAGGAGCTGGCGAACCGCATGGCCGAACGCGGCGCCGACGTCATCAAGTCATTGATGCGCATGGGCGTCATGGCGACGATCAACCAGGTCCTCGACGCCGATACCGCCGAGCTGGTCGTCACCGAATTCGGCCACCGGCCGCGCCGGGTTGCCGAATCCGATGTCGAGATCGGGCTGCGCGGCGACGCCGACGAGGAGGAGAAGCTCGAGCCGCGTGCTCCGGTCGTCACCGTGATGGGCCATGTCGACCACGGCAAGACCTCGCTCCTCGACGCGCTGCGCGAGACCGACGTCGCCGGCGGCGAGGCGGGGGGCATCACCCAGCATATCGGCGCCTACACCGTCACGCTCAAAAGCGGCAGGCAGATCACCTTCATCGACACCCCCGGTCACCAGGCCTTCACCTCGATGCGGGCGCGCGGCGCCAATGTCACTGATATCGTCGTGCTGGTGGTGGCCGCCGATGACGGCATCATGGAGCAGACGGTCGAGGCGATTCGCCATGCCAAGGCGGCCGAGGTGCCGATCATTGTCGCGATCAACAAGATCGACCGTCCCGACGCCAAACCTGAACGGGTGCGGCAGGAGCTGCTGCAGCACGAGATCGTCGTCGAAGAACTCGGCGGTGAGGTGCTCGACATCGAAGTGTCGGCGCTCAAGAAGACCAACCTCGACAAGCTCGAAGAAGCGATCCTGCTGCAGGCAGAGCTGCTCGACCTGAAGACCAATCCCAACCGTTCGGCCGAAGGCGTCGTCCTCGAAGCCAAGCTCGAACGCGGCCGGGGCCCGGTCGCGACGGTGCTGATCCAGCGCGGCACGGTGCATGTCGGCGACGTGTTCGTCGCCGGCGGCGAATGGGGCCGGGTGCGCGCCCTGATCGACGAACGGGGCGAGGGCCAGCGCGAAGCCGGGCCTTCGACCCCGATCGAAGTCCTGGGTCTCAACGGCATTCCGCTCGCCGGCGATGATTTCGTCGTCATCGAGAGCGAGAGCCGCGCCCGCGAAGTCACCGATTTCCGCCAGCGGCGGCGGCGCGATGCCGCGGCTGCGGCCGGGGCGCGCGGCACGCTGGAGCAGATGTTCTCGCAGATCGCCGCCGGGGCCGCCAAGGAGCTGCCGGTCGTCGTCAAATCCGACGTGCAGGGCTCGCTCGAGGCAATCGTCGCCTCGCTCGAAAAGCTGTCGACCAGCGAAGTATCGGTGCGGGTGCTGCATTCCGCGGTCGGCGGGATCAACGAAAGCGACGTGATCCTCGCCAAGGCAACAAACGCGGTGATCGTCGGCTTCAATGTGCGGGCCAACCCGCAGGCGCGCGATCTGGCTCAGCGCGACGGCGTCGAGATCCGCTATTACGCGATCATCTACGATGTCATCGACGACATGCGCAACGCGCTGTCGGGTCTCCTGTCCCCGACCCTGCGCGAGCGCTTCCTCGGCAATGCCGCGATCCGCGAGGTGTTCAACATCACCCGGGTCGGCAAGGTCGCCGGCTGCATGGTCACCGAGGGCGTCGTGCGGCGCGGCGCCAAGGTTCGCCTGCTGCGCGACAATGTCGTGATCCATGAGGGCTCCCTGCGGACCCTGAAGCGGTTCAAGGACGAGGTGCGCGAGGTCCGTGACGGCTACGAATGCGGCATGGCCTTCGAAAACTACCAGGACATCCAGGTCGGCGACGTCATCGAGTGCTTCGAGGTCGAGGAAGTCGCCCGCGCCCTGTAGAAGCCGGCCCCTCACCCCGGCCCTCTCCCCGCAGGCGGGGAGAGGGAGAGCTGCGGCTGCGCTACGAACGACACTCGATCGATTATGCTCGCGGTCGCAACCGCGTCCCCTCGCCCCGTTTACGGGGAGAGGGACAGGGTGAGGGGCTTTGGATGTACCGGTGTCGACCTCATGCCTAGACGACGCGACCACGATCGTGCGCATGCGCCGCGCGCCGCGGGTCAGCGGCAGCTGCGGGTTGGCGAGGAGCTGCGCCACATGCTGGCCGAGCTGTTGCGGCCGGGCGAATTGCGCGACCCGGCCCTGCACGAGGCCAACATTACCGTCACCGAGGTGCGCCTCAGCCCCGATCTGCGTAACGCGACCGCATTTGTGATGCCGCTGGGCGGCGCCAAAACCGAGGAGATCATGGCGGGGCTGCGCCGCAGCGCGCCGTTTTTGAAGAACCGGCTCGCCCGCATGGTCGAGCTGCGGCACATGCCGAACCTCACCTTCGCGCTCGACAACGCCTTCGAGAGCGCCGCGCGGATCTCGGCCCTGCTGTCGAGCCCCGCGGTCGAACCCGATCTCCATCCCGATGCCAAGAATGACGACGAAGCCGGCTGATTCCGCCCCCACCCTTCCCTCCCCCGCGAGCGGGGGAGGGTCAGGGAGGGGGCTGCATGGCTGGCTCGTCATCGACAAGCCCGAGGGGGTCACCTCGGCCCGCGTGGTCGCGCAGATCAAGCGCGCGACCGGCGCCAAGACCGGGCATGCCGGGACGCTCGATCCACTCGCGACCGGCGTTCTTCCCTTGGCGCTCGGCGAAGCGACCAAGACGGTCCGGTTTGCCGCCGCCGGCTGGAAGCATTACCGCTTCCGCATTCGCTGGGGTGTCGCACGCGACACCGACGACCGCGAGGGAGCAATTACCGCGGAATCCGCAATCCGGCCGGACCGTGCGGCAGTCGAGGCGATGCTGCCCCGGTTCACCGGCGCGCTGCTGCAGCAGCCGCCCGCCTATTCGGCGATCAAGGTCGCCGGCCGCCGCGCCTACAAGCTGGCGCGCGCCGGCCGGCCGCCGGATCTGCTGCCGCGTCCGGTCACGATCGCCGAGCTGCGCCTCGCCGGAGTGCCGGACCCGGATCATGCCGATTTCGAGGCCATCGTCGGCGAGGGCACCTATATCCGCTCGCTCGCTCGCGACCTCGCCGAGACCCTCGGCACGGTGGGACACATCGTCGAATTGCGCCGCCTCGCGGTCGGCCGATTCACCGAGACGCAGGCGATTTCGCTGGATTCGGCCCTGGCCCTTGGGCATAGTCTCGCCGCTTCCGGGCACCTGCTGCCGATCGAGACCGTGCTGGACGACATCCCGGCTCTGGCCTTGACGGCAACCGAGGCGGCCCGACTGCGCCAGGGACAGCGGGTCACGCCGCAAACCGAAGGCGAAAGGGAGCGGCTGGCCGGTATCGACGAGGGAGCGATCGTCGGCGCCCGGCTCGATCGGCTTCTCGTCGCCTTGGCGCGGATTGAGGGTGGCCATCTTTGGCCAATTCGCATCATCAATCGTTGAAGGAATCACGATGTCGATCACTCCCGAGCGCAAACAGGCGCTCATTGGTGAATACGCCGTCAAGCAAGGCGACACTGGATCGCCTGAGGTCCAGGTCGCAATCCTGTCGGAACGGATCCGCAATCTGACCGACCATCTCGCCGGCCATAAAAAGGACTTCCACTCGCGCCGCGGGCTGCTGGTCATGGTCGGGCAGCGCCGCCGCCTGCTCGATTATCTGAAGCGATCGGATTCCGAGCGGTACGCGGGGTTGATCGGGCGGCTGGGATTACGGCGCTGATTCGCCGGCGGCGCCGGCCGCCTCGATCCCGAGATTTCGCCGCCGCCTTTGCGGATGGCGCAGGAATTGCCATATCCCTGGCGATAAGGTGCCGCCGCGAACGACAATTGCGGCACTGTTTATCAACGGCGACGCGCCGAGGATCCGCCTCAGCGCGGTCGCAGTCCGTTTTGGAAGGAATGATAAGGGATGTTTCAAGTCTTTCGTAAGGAGCTGAACTGGGGCGGCCGCCGTCTCGTCCTCGAGACCGGCAAGATGGCCCGGCAGGCCGATGGCGCGGTGCTCGCGACATACGGCGAGACGACGGTTCTATGCACCGCGGTGGCGGCAAAATCGGCCAAACCCGGTCAGGATTTCTTCCCGCTGACCGTCAATTACCAGGAAAAAACCTTTGCCGCCGGCAAGATTCCCGGCGGTTTTTTCAAACGCGAAGGCCGGCCCTCGGAAAAGGAGACGTTGACCTCGCGACTGATCGACCGGCCGATCCGGCCGCTGTTCGTGCCCGGTTTTCGCAACGAGACGCAGGTTGTCTGCACGGTATTGAGCCACGATCTCGAAAACGATCCGGACATCGTGGCGCTGATCGGGGCTTCCGCGGCGCTGACCATTTCCGGGATCCCGTTCATGGGGCCGATCGCCGGTTGCCGGGTCGGCTACATCGACGGCCAATACGCGTTGAACCCGACCTTGGACCAGCTGCCGCGCTCGCAGCTCGACCTCGTCGTCGCCGGCACCAATGAAGGGGTGCTGATGGTCGAGTCGGAGGCCAAGGAGCTTTCCGAAGAGGTGATGCTCGGCGCCGTGACCTTCGGGCATCGGAGCTTCCAGCCGGTGATCAACGCGATCATCGAGCTGGCCGAGACCTGCGCCAAGGAGCCGTGGAACGTCCCAGAGCCGCCGGCCCATAAGGCGGCGATCGAGGCGAGGCTGCGCGCGGCTGTCGGGCCGCGGCTCGACGCCGCCTACCGCGAGCGCGGCAAGCAGGCGCGCACCGACCTGCTCGAAACGGCCAAGGCGACCGCGGAGGGCCTGTTCGAGGACGAGGCGGACCGGGCCCTCGCGCTCAAGCTGTTCAAGGACCTCGAAAAGGAGATCGTGCGCGGTGCCATCCTGCGCGGCGAGCCGCGGATCGACGGCCGCGACAGCAAGTCGATCCGCTCGATCGAATGTCAGGTCGGGCTGTTGCCGCGCGCGCACGGTTCGGCGCTGTTCACCCGCGGCGAGACGCAGGCATTGGTCGTTGCGACGCTCGGCACCGGTCAGGACGAGCAGATCATCGATGCGCTGGAAGGCGAGTACCGCGAAAACTTCATGCTGCACTACAACTTCCCACCGTATTCGACTGGCGAAGCTGGCCGGATGGGATCGCCGGGGCGGCGCGAGGTCGGCCACGGCAAGCTCGCCTGGCGCGCGGTGCGGCCGCTGCTGCCGGTCAAGGAAGGCTTCCCCTACACAATCCGCGTCGTCTCCGAGATCACCGAGTCGAACGGCTCCTCGTCGATGGCATCGGTATGCGGCAGCTCGCTGGCGCTGATGGATGCGGGCGTGCCGCTATCCCGGCCGGTGGCCGGCATCGCGATGGGCCTGATCAAGGAGCCGCAAGCCTTTGCGGTGCTCTCCGACATTCTCGGTGATGAGGACCATCTCGGCGACATGGATTTCAAGGTGGCCGGCACCGGCCACGGCATCACCGCGCTGCAGATGGACATCAAGATCACCTCGATCACCGAGGAGATCATGCGGATCGCGCTCGATCAGGCGCGTGACGGGCGCAATCATATCCTAGGCGAGATGGCCAAGGCGCTGACCGGGGCGCGCGAGGAGGTCAGCGAAAACGCACCGCGCATCACCACGATCTCGATCCCCAAGGACAAGATCCGCGAGGTGATCGGCTCCGGCGGCAAGGTCATCCGCGAGATCGTCGAGACCACCGGCGCCAAGATCGACATCGACGACGACGGCACGATCAAGATTGCCGCGGTCCACGCCGACGCCTCGAAGGCGGCGATCGACTGGATCCGCGGCATTGTCGCGGAGCCGGAGGCCAATGCGATCTACAATGGCAAGGTCGTCAAGGTCGTCGATTTCGGCGCTTTCGTGAACTTCCTCGGCTCGCGCGACGGGCTCGTTCATATCAGTGAGCTGGCGCCGCAGCGCGTCGGCAAGGTGGCCGACGTCGTCAAGGTCGGCGACACCGTCAAGGTCAAGGTGCTCGGCTTCGACGACCGCGGCAAAGTCAAGCTCAGCATGCGCCAGGTCGACCAGCAAACCGGCGAGGATCTCGGCGACCGGCGTCAGCGGGAACAGCCGAAGCAGGAACAGGCAGCGGTCTGATCCTGATACCTTTTAATCCGTCATGGCCGGGCTCGTCCCGGCCATCCACGTGGATCCCCGGGCCAAGCCGGGGATGACGATCTGAGAGAGAGCACCAATTTGATCGTGCCTCACATCGATCGTCCGACGTTTTTGTCGCAGTTTTCTGGCCCGCTGCTGGCGCCGGTAATCGGTCATCGCGGCGCGGCGGGACATGCTCCGGAAAACACACTGATATCGTTGCGCCGGGCCAAGGAACTGGGGTGCAGTTGGATCGAGTTCGATGTGCGTTTAACTGCCGATGGCGTTCCCGTGTTGTGTCACGACTCTCGGCTGGACCGCACGACCGATGGTAAGGGGTTGGTGTCCGGTCAGACAGTGGCCGCGATCCAGAAGCACGATGCAGGCAGCTGGTTCGATCCGGCTTTCGCCAATGAGCGGGCGCCGACGCTTGAGGAGGCGCTGCTGGTCGCCGCCGAACTCGATCTGGGCACCAATATCGAGCTCAAGGCAGATCGCGGTCAGCAGTACCAAATCGGCGCGGCGGTGGCGGCGACGCTAGACCGGCTTCAGGGCCGGATATCGGCCGTTCTGGTGTCGAGCTTTCATCTGAGCGGCCTTAACGCCGTGGATAAGCTTGCGCCGCATCTTCCGCGTGGAATTCTGTTTCGCGTTATCCCGCGCAACTGGTCGGACATCGCATCACGATTCCGGTGCGGCGTCATTGGCGCCGATCATCGCCGGCTGCGACCGCGCCGCATCGCGGAAATCCGCGGGGCGGGCTACCAGTTGGCGGCCTATACGGTCAATGACCCGCAGCGGGTGCAGGCTTTGTTCTCCTGGGGCGTCACTTCCGTTTTCACCGATGTTCCCGATATAATTCTGCCGGTTAGCAGGGGACAGCCGCCGGTTTGGCACAGCGCCGCCGACGCACCATTTCCTATTGAGTCGCGGCAAGGAGCGATGCAGTGAGGCCGTTCAACACGCTCGTGATTTCCGGGCGCGAGGTCCTGCC
>Ga0070707_100003877_pt1 | contig 14080 bp, 8 predicted proteins | sample KBSK5502metaG_FD_65468 | JGI IMG/M metagenome (GOLD analysis project Ga0070707, IMG submission 65468) | Corn, switchgrass and miscanthus rhizosphere microbial communities from Kellogg Biological Station, Michigan, USA - KBS K5-50-2 metaG | ecosystem: Host-associated > Plants > Roots >... | reverse complement strand
TAGCCGCGGCCGCCCCTGATCTGCACGAGCTCGTCGATGATAACGCTGCCCATTTCCGAGCAGTAGAGCTTGGCGAGTGCGGCTTCTATCCTGATGTCGTTCCGCTTGTCGTCGGCCAGCTGGCTGGAAAGCTCTACCACAGCCTCCAGGGCATAGGTCGTCGCGGCGATGAAGGAAATCTTCTTGGCGACGGCCTCGTGCTCGCCGACAGACCGCCCCCACTGCACCCGCTCGCCCGACCACTCCCTGGCAATCTTCAGCGCGAGCTTTGCGCCCGCTGCGCAGCTGGCCGGCAGCGAAAGCCTGCCCGTGTTCAGCGTTGTCAGAGCGATCTTCAGGCCCTGGCCCTCCGCGCCGATCCGGTTCGCCGCCGGGACGACGACGTCGTGGAACCGGGTAACTCCGTTCTCCAGGCCGCGCAGGCCCATGAAGGCGTTCCGTTGCTCGACCGTGATCCCCGACGCGTTGCCCTCCACGACGAACGCGGTGATCCCACCGCGGTGGCCCTCGCTTGTCGGCACCCTGGCCATCACGACAAGGAGATCGGCGATGACGCCGTTGGTCGTCCAGAGCTTGACGCCGTTCAAAACGTATTCTGAGCTGTCTTCCGACGGCGTCGCCGCCGTGTTCAGCCTGGCAGGGTCGGAACCCACGTCGGGCTCGGTGAGTAGGAAGGCGCTGATCTCGCCGCGCGCACACCTCGGCAGGAAGTCCTGCTTCTGTTCGTCGGTCCCGAACAGGGCGAGCGGCTGCGGCACCCCGATCGACTGGTGCGCGGACAGCAGGGCGGCGATCGCGGGCGAGGCGGATCCGGCGATGATGAGCGCCCGGTTGTAATACAGGTTGGTCAGCCCGAGCCCGCCGTATTCCGGCGCGATCTTCATGCCGAACGCTCCCAGCGACGCCAGGCCGCGGATCACCTCATCGGGAATCCGCGCGTCGTGCTCGATCTGCGTGCTGTCCACTGATTCCTCGCAGAACGCGCGCATCCGGGCGCAGAACTCGTCACCGCGCGCCATCGCGTCCGCGCTGGGCCGCGGATGGGGGTGAATCAGGTCAAGCCTGAAATCGCCAAGGAACAACTGCTTGCCGAAACTGGGCTGATACCACCCGACCTCACGGGCCGCTTCAACCGTCTGGCGCGCTTCGCGCTCGCCGACCTGCCTGACCTGATCTGCCGTCGGAGTGCTCATGAGTAGGTCCCGTCGTGGTCGTCGTCACCACAAACTTGCCCCGTTCTACCCGCAGGTAACACCGTCCGCGCGGTATGAGTGGCCCAGCCATAAGCTGTCTCGGGTTTACCTGGACTATTCATACCTGGTGTCGCGGAGAACGGCAGGCACGGGCGGCCGGGCGCGGCAAGCCCGAGGACGAACCGGTCAAGTCGTTCAGGCTGTCGCGCGTGTCTCGGGGACAGCCTCCCCGGCGAGATCGCCGGGAGTGGCAACCGCGCCGTCGGTCAGCGTGACGGTGTTGGCCGAAATTGCTGGGATTCGCGGTCCGGGTAGCACAATGCCCGTGAGGTTCAGCGGATCGCACGCGGATATCGCGGCCTGCTCGCCGCTGCGTGGCTTCTTGCGGACGGCGCGAAGAATGTCAATGGCGTCCGGATGGGCGTACTGCTCGCCGCTGAAGCCAGTCACGAACCGGCCGCCGCGGATCGTGCCCCTGGCCTCCATCCGCCGGAAGGCCCACAGGACGTCGCGCCACGGTACGGCCACGCTTTCCCTGGCGATGAGGTCATGGAAGACGACGCCCCAGCGGGCGGCGAGCTGCTCGGCGACCGCCTCGGCGAGCTCGTCCTTGTCGTCCCCGCTAAGCGGGCTCGGCAGCAGCGACCAGCGGCCAGACGCGCCTCCCGTGGTGCCGCGGAGCCCGCGTCGCAGTCCGCGCGGCTGGGGGAACGACTGGCGGCTGCCGCGCCGGAGCAGCGACCGGACGGCCCTGAACCCGTCCGCCGTGACCAGTCCGCGCGCCACCCCGTCCCAGAGCGCCTGGTCGATCTCGGCCGGCGAGCGCCCGGTCACCCCGGCCAGGTCGTGCCGGAACAGCGCGCCGCGGCCGCGGAGCGCGTTGAGGACGTCCAGGCTGCTGCCAGGGCCTGGCTCACCGGGCGCGAGGTCCCCTCGGGCAGCCCGCAGCAGCCAGGACAAGTCATCGCGGAGCGCGAGCGTGATCGGCGTCGCGCGGGACGGGCGGCCGGCCCTGCTCGTGCGCGCGGGCGCGGGCTCTGGTCCGGCCGGCTCCTCCGGCTTCATCGGCAGCGTGTCCCTGACCGACAGCCGGCCCCACGACACCTGCCCGGACAGGCACAGCTCGTCGAGCCACTCGCGCCTGTAGCCGTCGACCCGCGCGCCGAGGACGGAGTGCTCCCAGGCACCGGCGGCCAGCTCGAAACCCTGCAGCTGCTCGATGACTGCGAGCAGCCCGAACCGGCCCTCGCGCTTGCTGCCCGGCGCGACGTGCTGCCACCGCAGCAGGAAGCGCATGAAGTCCCGCGGGGTCACCGGCTCGATCTCGCGCCGCCTGCGCTCCCTCGTGTAGCCGTGAATCCGGGCGAGCAGCCGCCTGGCGCAGTACTCCTCATCCGCGTCCGGCCGGGTGAAACGGCCGGATATCGCGAAGCCCTCCTGCTCGAGTGCCGCGAGGCCGCGCATGATCAGCGTTCTGGGCAACCCCGTCGACTCGCTCAGCGCGGCGACGGTCGACGGGCCGCGGCACTCCAGGTGACCGCGGAGCAGGCTTGCCGCGGCCGCGTCCTCGTCGACCGGCCCAGCGGGGATCGGGCAGGCGAGCGCAGGCTCGATGACGGCGCCAGGGAACAGCGCCTCGATAGCCGGCAGCCGCTCCACCGCCGCCCACATTGGCCCGCTGGGAGCGTGCACGATGACTGCACGGCTGGCGCCAGCCAGCAGCTCAAACCAGGCAGCCCAGGCATCTGCGGTACGGACCGCGACCAGGTTCAAGAGCACGTCGTGCAGCTCGTCCGGATCCCTTGGGTCGGGCCTAACCTGCTCGTTGACGCGCTCGATCGCGGCCGGGTCCAGGCGGGCGAGTTCATGCGGCGCGACCGGCAGACCGCGCCGTAGCGGCACCGCCCTGCTGCGGCGCTCTTCCAGGGGCGCGTCGTCCAGGTAGGTGAACGGGCGGCCGTTCAGAATCTCGTGCGCCAGCACGGACGGTTCGGTGGTGTCGCAGACGATGACTTGGACCCGACCTGCCTCGATGCCGGTGATGAGATCTTTCAGACCGCCGACATCCATCGCCTCGTGCAGGCAGTCTGTCAGCGTCTGGCGCACGAGGACCTGGTCGGGAATCTCGAGCGGGCCGGGCGCGACGTTCTCCTGGCAGGCCGCGAGGGTCGGGAATACCGCCGCCATCAGGTCGTCGGCCTCCATCCGCTGGATCGCAGGCGGGTTCTTCTTCCCGCCCCGCATCCGCAGCACGGCCAGCGACGTGTTCAGGTTCCAGCGCCACCGGGCGGCGAACATTGGCGACGTCAGCACCGCCTGCCTGACCACCTCCTCGACGGTTCCTGAGGCCAGGAACTTCGGCACCCGCTCAAGCGGGAAGCTGTGCTGCGGCCCGAGCGACAGCAGGATGGCGTCGTCGCTGGCGGCTGCCTGGAGTTCGAAGTCGAAGGTGACGCAGAACCGTTTGCGCAGCGCGAGTCCGAGCGCGCGGTTCAGCCGTGCCCCGAACGGCGTGTGCCCGACGAGCTGCATCCCGCCGGCCTCGTCGAAGAACCGCTCGAGGACAATGGTGTCCATGGTGGGCAGCACACCGAGCTGAGCGAGCGCGGCGCCGAGGTAGGCCACGATGGTCTCGGCGGCCGCGGCGCTGATGCCGCACTGCGCCACTAGCCATCTGACCGTCGCGGACTCGTCGGCGGCGACCACCGGCTCACGCACCCCTTGCCCGCTGGCTGCGAGCTGGTCAGCGATCGCGGACCTGAGCGAGCTGACCTCTTCCGACAGCTCGACCGTCCGGCCCGGGGCTTCGCCCAGCCAGAACGGCACCGAGGGCGGCGCGCCATGAGCATCCTCGACCCGGACAACACCTGGCTCGACCCGCCTGATCCGCCACGAGGTCGTGCCGAGCAGGAAGATGTCACCCACCATGCTCTCGATTGCCCAGTCCTCGTTGACCGTGCCGACGAGCGTATTGTCCGGCTGGGCAAGCACCCGGTAGTCGCCTAGCTCAGGGATGGCACCGCCCGAGGTGAGCGCCGCCATGCGGGCGCCTCGCCTGCCCTTCAGCTGGCCGCTGACCTGGTCCCGGTGCAGGTAGGCGGCGCGCCGGCCGCGGCCGGTCCTGATTCCTTCGGCAAGCAGGCCGACGACCTCATCGAACTCGGTGGCCGACACCGCCGCGAACGGCGCTGCGCCGCGGAACATCGCGAGCAGGTCGTCCTCGGCCCACTCGGCGGCCGAGCACTCGGCGACCATCTGCTGGGCCAGGATGTCTAGCGGGCAGGAGGGAATGACGAGCGCGTCCAGCCGCCCCGCCCGCGCACCGCGCAGCAGCGCGGCGCATTCAACTAGCTCGTCCCTGGTCGTCGGATACAGCCGCCCGGACGGAATGCCGGTCCTGGTGTGATTCGACCGGCCGACACGCTGCAGGAATGTCGCGAAGCTGCGCGGCGATCCGATCTGGCAGACCAGCTCGACCGGCCCGATGTCGATGCCGAGCTCGAGCGAGGCGGTCGCCACCAGTGCGCGCAGGTCACCGCCGCGCAGCCGGGCCTCAACTCGCTGCCTGCGCTCCTTCGACAGGCTGCCATGATGCGCGGCGACCTTGCCGTCGCCGAGCCGCTCGCCGAGCTCGTGCGCGACCCGCTCGGCCATCCGCCTGGTGTTGACGAAGACGATCGTGGTCTTGTGCTGATGTACATGTCCGGCGATCAGGTCGAGGATTTCGGCCATCTGCTCGGTGGAGGCGACGGCACCGAGTTCGTCGCCTGGCAGCTCCATCCCAAGGTCGAGCTCGCGCCGGTGGCCTGAGTCCACGACCGAGCAGCGAGGGGAACCATCAGGCTCGGACCGGTCCGTCCCCGCTCCGACCAGCAGCCTGGCCACGGCCTCGATCGGGCGCTGGGTCGCGGACAGGCCGATTCGCTGCACCGGCTCATCCGCGACGTGCGCCAGGCGTTCCAGGGTCAGCGTCAGGTGGGATCCGCGCTTGTTCCCGGCGACAGCGTGGATCTCGTCCACGATGACCGTGCGAGTCGTGCGGAGCATGGCGCGGGGCCGCTCGGCTGTCAGCAAGAGGTACAGCGACTCTGGCGTGGTGATCAGGAAGTCGGGCGGCCTCTTCAGCATCGCGGCCCGCTCTCCCGCAGCGGTGTCCCCGGTCCTGACCGCGACCCTGATCGACGGTGCGGGCAAGCCGAGCTCGGCGGCCACGGCGGCAATCTCGGACAGCGGACGCTCCAGGTTCTGCCAGATGTCCACTGCGAGCGCTTTCAGGGGCGACACGTAGACCACCTGGGGGCCGGGAACGGGTTCTTCGCCCGTAGCCGTCTCATGTGCGCAGTCCTCGCCGGTGCCGGTGGGCCGGCCGGCTGCCACCTCATGCGCGCGGTAGAGCCGGTCGATGCACACCAGGAACGCAGCGAGGGTCTTGCCCGACCCGGTCGGCGCGGCAATCAGCACATGCCGACCCGCCGCGATCTCCGTCCAGCCCCGTGCCTGCGGCTCGGTCGGGCCATCAGGAAACCGCCGGGTGAACCAGGTTCGCACGGCCGGATGGAACGACTCAAGCACCTGGTCACACTAACCCAGGCCACTGACAGCCCGGTTCAGGCTTCCAGCACCGAGGTGGACGGCCAAGACGTTGCGGCGGTCAAAAAGGGGATTTGTCGCGTTGAGGCCCTCGTTCATGGCCAGCATCATGTCGACCATGCCCTGTCCCATTGGCTCGGACATCCCGTCTCCGGTCAGCCTCGCCTTGAGAGTCTCGCCGGAAATTTGCTGGAAGTGCACTGGCTTGTCTAGCACCTCGGACATGATCTGGGCCATGTCGTTGAAGGACAGGTCCCCAGGGCCAAGGACCGGGACGCTGCCCTGCCCGCTCCAGGAGTCATCGAGCAGCAGCTTGGCGGCGATGGTCGCGATGTCGCGGGAGGCGCAGGTCGGGAGCTTGCGGTGGCCGGCGATCGGGGAGAAGAACATGCGCTGGTTCTTGATCACCTCTATCTGGTTGAGGATGTTGTCCATGAACGAGGGCATGGCCAGCGCCCGGTAGCTCACGCCGGTGCTCGCGATCAGGTCGTCCATCGCCAGCGACGCCGACACAAGGCCGGCGTTCCTGGCCACTCCGCGGCCGAGGGCCGAGACGCTGACCACTGGCTTGACCGCGTGGCGCTTGAAGGCGTCGCACTCCGACCGGGTGAAGTCCACGTAGGCGGCCTCGACGCTCTCGGCGCGGTGGTCCGGGGCACCACCTAGAACACTGAGTCGGCGCCCCCGAACGCCCGGTCGACGACACTTCAGGCCAACGGCTGGGTCACCGCTGATGCTCCTCCTTGCGCGGGTCGTTCTTTCGGCCACGCCCACCGCCGCTCCATCCACGCCTGGACTGACCGGGGGGATCGGCTGGTAGCCGTCATGCTCCGCGGCGGCAGGTACTCAGCAGGTGGAACAGCCGCGAGCAGTCGGCCGTCGCACAGCGGGCGGCCTGTCGACCGCTCCTGATCCGCCGATCTACTCGCCTTTCCTCGATGGAATCACTCCGGTCGATGTAGCGCACATCGGATGGTTCTGCTCTCAAGCTCTAGTACGGGGCTGGGTCTAGCACCAGGGCACTCTGTCGACATCACTGGCCTTGCCATTAGTTCTCCGTACGTCGCGGAATGAGCCCCGACCAGGCTGTTGCGGATCCGAGTCACCACGTCAGCACGTTAGCGGCGCCGAGGTTCCTGCCCTGCCGCCAGTTCTCATCGACGGCGAACCCGGCGGTCAAACGGCGGATCTGAGTCCGGAGTCGGCGTTCGAGCCGGCGAGCGGCCTCCCGGAGCTGTCTTGATAGCGTGTGCGGGAACGGGGGCTGCTTAAGCGTGCCGTGATCATAATGGGCACGCAGTGGCCATCAATAGTCTCCGGGGGGGACACATGACTAGATGGCTCGCGCTCGTTTGCCGGGTACCTCGCTGGCTGCGGGCACTCGGTTTCGTGGCGCTCGTACTGCCGCTGGCCGCGGCTGGGAACACCTCTCAGGCCGGCGCGATCCCGGCTAACGACACTCCGGCCGGGTTCTGGTTCGGGAGCGACAGCTTTACGGTTCCGGTCACCGGAACGGGTCCCTATATCGAGCCAGTCATCGGCGGGAACTACGGCGGATATATCGGCATGGTGGGGAACTGGGCGCACTGGAAAGGGTGCCACGGCCTTCTCGCCTTCTCGCCAATGAACTTCGCCCAGGCAGCCACCAACTTCACCACGTACCACAAGGGCGTAGGAACCGCCGCCTACTGGTTCATGGCCGGACCTGGCGTCGACCCGCACTACAACGGGACCGTGGCCGAGGCCACCGCCTGGGGCCGGCAGCAGGCGGCCCGTGCTCTGTTCGACATACACGGCACGGAGAACTATCCCGTTGTGTGGATGGACGTCGAGCTGCCAGGGAATGCGCCTAGCTTCACGCCAGCGCCCGATAACGGCTGGAACGCCGTCTACACCTCGACGTGCAGCGGAGTGGTCAAGACCAGCTTCATCGCTCCGGCCATTGACCGGGGGGTCCTAGACGGCTTCGCCAGCTACCTGACCAGCCATTCTTCGTATAAGCCCGGCGTCTACTCTTCGCCGCCGACCTGGAGGGCCATTTTCGGCACCGGGATTTCGGCACAGATTCCTAAGCTGTTCGAGTGGACCTTCTTGGACGATACGGACAGCCTGGCCATCGTTCCGTCGGGTTTTTGCCTGAAGGGCACGTCGACCTGCGCGCGGTTCTTCGGGGGGCAGACCAGCTCGGACAGCACGGCGCTGATGTGGCAGTGGTCGGGTGGCGGCGGGACCAGGAACGGCGTCGGCGACTTCGATCAGATCGACGGGCTCAGGACGCCGTAGGCCGCCGTCAGGCTAGCTCGCGGTAGAGCTGAACGGCGGCGGGGTTGAGTACCAGGAGCGCCGGCAGGAAGACCACCGACGTTGGCGAATGTGCCGACCATGCAAGGTGAGGCTGCCGTCATCTGATGGCGACACCAAGGGTCCGGCGCATAATAGATGTTCCGCGCATTCCCCGCTCGCTGGATGTTCGGGTCATCGGCCCCATTTTTACGGGAGATCCCCATTCGAGCGGAAAACCATAGCCGGTCTGGCTTGTCGACAAAGATAGCTGGTGCCGCTCAGCAGGTGAGCCGCGACCACTGCCGCAGCCGCGGGCAACGCGCGGACAGGTTCAGCACGTCAGGTGCAAGATGGCGTTGGTGTCCTTCGTGGTCTCGGCCAGCACGCCGATCGCCCGCGCGGTGGGCAGGACGACGAGGTCGACCTGGCGGCGGGCCTCGTCGTGGACTTGCATCATCACCGGCAGCGCGCCGTCGGCGCCGGAGCCGATCACCAGCCGCTCGCACCGCCACGGGATGTCCTCGGCGACTGAGAGCGGGGTATGCCCGTACTGGTCGCGGAATTTACGGGAGGCGGTCTTTTTGCGCTTGCGGATCGTGCTGCCGTCAATGATCAGGTCGTGATCGTAGGGCTCACGTGCGCGCCGGGCTGCGGTCCTCGATAGTGATCATCGTCGGCTGCTAATTACGTTGCCCTGTGGGTCCTGGGCCGGCCAGATAACACCGGCCGGCAAGCGGATTCCTGTTCGCCAGCCAGCAGGTAAGTTCGGGGTTACCGGCGGTCCCTTGGCCAGGTGCCGGGAGAGGGGGCACAGGTGAGCGCCTTCACCGTAAAACTGAAAAACCAGCCTGGCGGGATTGCCTGGCTATGTGAGGCAATGGCCAGCAGCGGCGTCAACCTTCTGTTGTGCGCCACGACGCACGGGGACAGCGGCGTTGTCGCGTTCATCGCCGACGACGAGGCTGCGGCCCAGAGGGTGCTCGAGGGCGCCGCCATCGGGTACCAATTGCAGCCCGCGCTCACTGTCAGGTTGGAGAACCGGCCTGGCGCTGGCGCGGCGACCTTCCGCAAGCTGGCCGACGTCGGCATAAACGTGGAACTGCTCTTGCCGGTCCGCATCTCCGAAGAACTCTTCTACGCCGTGATATGCGTTGACGACCCAACGGCAGCCGAGGATGCGCTGGGGGACCAAGTCGTCAAAGAGTGAGGCGCCGGCACGCGTGGCGGATACCACCAAGGCAGCCACCGCAACCCGGGACTCCGCCCGGCAGTCGCTCGCCGACTAAGCGACAGTCGCGGCGACCCTAAGTGACCGCGGTCTGCACTCCGCGCAGGCTAGGGGCTCGATGTGTGTGCCACCAGAGCTTCGGACCTGGCCAGCCGCGATGCGCAGATCACGGCGTTCTGCGCACTATCTTCGCGCCGACGAGGCGGCAGCTCTGCTGGCCGGTACTGGCACTGGCCGACCGATCCTCGCGGGCTAGGTCCCGTTCTCGGATCGTTGCGCTGCGCAGCTTCGCCCCTGCGTCATCGTCTGGGGTCGGCCTCGTCTTCGGCACGCTGATCGGGAAGAACTGACGGGGCGTTCGCGCAGATAGTGGAGCAGGCCGATGTCATCTTTGGTACGAGCCGCCCAATGCCGCCGCTGGCCGTTGCGGTGAAGATCCCGATCCGCGGGGCCGCCGGGCTACCAGCGGGGTACCTGGTTTGGCGGCAGGAAATGCGGGTGTTGCCTGAAGCAGCGTCCGGCGGGATTCTGCGGCTGCCCCTCTGTACTCCGATCGGCCTCGCGTGCCAATCTAGCGACGTGCCGGTCCCTCTTCTGTCTGCTCCTGGGCGGGCCATGGCTGGGGCATGTGGCCTTGGAGGGTCGTGCTGATGTTGGTGCTTGACGGTTCGTCGCTGACGATCGATTCTCTTGCCGCCGTCGCTGAGGGGCGCGATGAGGTTGTCCTGGCCCCGGCGGCGCGCGACCGGATGGCCACTGCCCGGGAGATTGTCGAGGAGGCGCTGCGGTCGGAAGCTGCCGTCTATGGTCTCACGACCGCAGTCGCGGAGCGCAAGAACGTCGTGCTTGACGTTGCGGCACGCCGGGGCTTGAGCCGGTTCCTCATCAGGGGTCACCTCATTGCCCAGGGACCTTCCGCACCGCCCGCGGTTGTGAGGGCCGCGATGGTTTGCCTGGTGAACGGTTTTGCCAAGGGTGCAGCTGGTGTTCGCCCGGAGCTGGCCGAGATGCTAGTCCGGGCGCTGAACAGTGGTCTTGTGCCGGCCGTTCGCAGCCTCGGTTCCGTGGGCCAGGCTGATCTCGGTCCATTGGCTGACCTCGCGGAGAGTCTTGTTCGCGAGACCGGCTTTGTCCTCGAAGACAACGAGGGGCTGGCGCTGATCAACAACAATGCCTTCGCCACCGGCTGGGCCGCGCTTGCGGAGCTCGCGGCCGAACAGCTGCTTGGGGAAGCCAACGTTGCCGCGGCCCTTGATCTCGAGGCGTTCGCAGCCAATCTCAGCCCGCTCCATCCCGTGGTCACCGAGATCCGGCCGTACCCGGGGCTAGTTGCGACGATCAGCCGCCTCCGTGCGCTACTCGCCGGGAGCTCCCTGTTCGAGCCTGGTAACGCCCGGAACCTGCAGGACCCGCTCACCTTCCGGAGCATCCCCCAGATCCTCGGCGCGGCAAGGGACGCCCTCGCCTACGTTCGCAACACGATCGAGATCGAGCTGAACTCCGCACAGGGCAATCCCGCCGTCGTCTTGGCTGAACGGCGCATCGTGTCCGTCGGGAACCTCGACGTCGTACCGGTTGCCGCCGCGCTCGACCTGGCCCGCATCGCCCTTGCCCCGGTGGTGACCGCCGCAGCCGAACGGACTGTGAAACTCCTCCAGAGCCCCGTCTCCGGCCTCCCAGCCGGCCTGGCAGCCGAGCCGGACACCGGCGAGGACGCCCTCGCCGAGTTCGCCGGCGCCGCGCAGGCGATCGCGGCCGAGGCACGCACACTCGCCCACCCGGTCTCCTTCGAAGTCGTGAGTTCGAGCAAGGCTGAAGGGATCGAGGACCGCACGACAATGGCCCCGCTCTCGGCAAGGCGCCTGGCCGAAATGGCCGACCTTGCCGCACGCGTCGTCGCCCTCGAGCTTCTCGTCGCGGCCCAGGCCATCGACCTGCGCCAGCCCTCCCGTCTTGGCGAGGGGACCGGGCGAGCATTTCGTCTCGTGCGCGAGTTCGCCAACTTCACCGCCCGCGGAGAAGCGCCGCCTGCAGAGCTGGAGCCACTCGTCGACGCCGTCCGGGTGGGCCGCTTCGCCCGCGCTGCCAGCCCGGACCAATGACCAGTGGCCCGTAATTCTGACAAGAGGCTCACGTTCCAGGCGTCAAGTACACCCGCGTCCTGGCTTGAGGGCGCGGCGCCCAGGATCGGATGCAGGTCCATGGAGGGTGAATACTTGCTGGCCGGCACCGTACGGCCGAGGGCCTCGGCCATGGCCCGGACGTGGTGCGGGCCGGCTCCGCAGCAGATGCCCACGTAGTTCACCCCTAGATCGCGGGCCGCTACCGCGAAGTCTGCCATCTCGAATCTGGTGCAGCTGAAAGGATCGAGCGCCAGCGGAAAGACCCGGTCCACGCCTTCGGCCCGCAATGATTCCATCGTGGGCGAGGCTGCGTCTGTCCGGTACGGAACCGGCTGCGCGGCCACGGCGCAGTCGACCTGATCCCTGATCCTGGCGATCAGCGGAAGCATCGTGGCGGGCCCTCGGTCGCAGTTCAGCCCCACGATCGTGGCCCCGTGGCCGGCCAGGATCTTGCACGCCTCGACATAGTCGTAACCGTCCCAGGTCTGGGCCGGCCGAGTGGTTGCCAGCGTCACCATGGCCGGCAGGCCAAGCTCATGGCTGACCTCCAGGCCGATCAGCGCCTCGCCGAGATAGTCATTTGTCTCGGCGATCACGAAGTCGATACCCTCATCGGCAGCCCAGCCCAGCTGCTCGGCATACATGCCGCGCACTACGTTTGCCGTACTCGCGTCCTGCGGGTCATACGCCCAGGTGTTGCAGACGTTGCCGGCCACCAGGGCGCCGCCCTCGGCCGCCACCTCACGGGCCAGCCGCACCGCATCCCTGTTCATGACCTCCAGGTCACGCTCGCGGCCTACCTGACGCAACTTCTCGCGGTGGGCGTAGTAGGTGAGCGCCACCATCACGTCAGCGCCCGCGCGCAGGAACTCCCTGTGCAGCTCGGTGACCGCCTCAGGGAAGTCGAGCACCGCCTCGGGCACATAAGCGCCTGCCTTGACGTAGCCTCTACGCTCCAGCTCGAACACATATCCCTCAGCCCCCAGCACCGTGCCCAGGGCAAGGCGGTCGGCCAGAGCCGACCCCGTACCTGTCATAATCGGCCGTCCCTCCTTCGCTCGCGGATCCTTATCAGCCTGCCGCAAACAGCCGACCGGAACCAGCTGATGCCGCACATGGCATTCAGTAAACGGCATCCCGGCCAGCACCGGCGCCCAGAGCGCAATCGATCACACCCGCCGGCTCACCGAGCCAGCCACCCATCCCTTCTGGCTCTCGGTCTCGCAATCCGCGGCAGGGGCGCCAGCTCACCCGTATCCAGGGGAGCCAACAGCGAGGCCGCCAATGGCACGTCTGGTGATCACGCAAGCCGCCGGCCAGAGTCAAGATGACCAGGATGCCAGCCCGCCGATTCCCGGCAGGCAATCGCGCAACTCAGGAGCTGGCCTGAAATGAAAGAAGAAGCTGATGACAGGTGAGGCCGCGTTGGTGGTCAGCGAAGCCGACAATGGCCTGCGGGAACGCCTCGATCGGGAAATCAACGCCTTCAACGCCGCAGTTACCGGCCATCATGACGGCGCGCTGCTGTGCATCGCAGTCCGCGAGAACAACGGTGACCTGCGCGCGGGGCTGTTCGGGTGGACATGGGGCGGATGCGGCTACATCGACCTGCTCTGGGTGCGACCCGACCAGCGAGGTTTTCGCCTGGGCACCCGGCTCCTGGCCACGGCCGAGGCGGAGATCGCGCGCCGCGGCTGCGACCGGGTGGCCCTGAGCACCCACTCCTTCCAGGCGCCCGGCTTTTATGCCCGCTTCGGTTATCAGGAATGTGGCCATACGCCGGGCTACCCGCACGGGTACGACCACATCCACTTGGTCAAGCAGCTCACCTGACCCGTTCCCCATGGGTGGCATTACGGCTCAGCCCGCCAAGCCAGCGAAGTTCGAGACCAGCCGGACTTGCGACGCCGATGTTGTGGCTGTCGCGGCAACGGTCGCCCTAAGGGCGGCTGCCACTAGTCAGGGCTGATCAGGTTGCACGGTCTTTTCGTGCCTGGCCACCAGCACGGCGTCCCAGTCCCCGGGCCAGTACACCGACTGCTCGCAGACCTCGACGTCAATCACGAAGCCGGTCTCGGTGGCGTCCCGTTGCGCCCGGGCACTCGGCCAGGCTCGGGATTCCTTCGACGTCTTCTCCGCGCAGCGCAGGCGGAGGGGCCGGTCGTGAGACCGGCCCCTCCGTGCCCTCCGGTTATCCGATGGCGGAGCTAGGAGTTGGTGATGGTGAAGTTCTCGACGCCGCACGCCGAGGTGGTGCCGACATTGTTGGTGTCACCGCTGTAGGTGACCTGCCACCGCCAGGTCCCCTCGGTGCTGGCGACGAAGGCGTTGGCGCCGGTGTTGGTGGTGTTGTAGGTGCCGTTGCCGTTCACGGTCACCGTCTGGGTGAAGGCAACCGGGCCGGAGCACGTCGTGTCACCAGGGCTGTACAGGTTGAAGGCGATGTTCCCGCCCGCATCCGACGTGGCGCCGGTGATCGTGGCGTCGTCGTTCGGTATGAGGTGCTGGGCGGTGCTGATCCCCGGGGTGTTCGGCTTCACTACCAGTTTCTCGCTGGTGCAGTCGCTGGTAGCGCCGTTGTTATTGGCGTCGCCGCTGTAGACGGCCTGCCAGAAGAACGTGCCGGCGGTGTTGAAGGTGACGTCGTTGGAGTCGGGCACGTT
>Ga0070707_100003876_pt1 | contig 14087 bp, 13 predicted proteins | sample KBSK5502metaG_FD_65468 | JGI IMG/M metagenome (GOLD analysis project Ga0070707, IMG submission 65468) | Corn, switchgrass and miscanthus rhizosphere microbial communities from Kellogg Biological Station, Michigan, USA - KBS K5-50-2 metaG | ecosystem: Host-associated > Plants > Roots >... | reverse complement strand
GTAGGCTTGTTCGCGTCCTTCGGGCCTTTGCGAATTTCCTCCGCGTCTTTTTCCGTGATCAATCCTTCCGCGAGGAGGATGTCGATCTTGTCTTGTAATTTTTTGCCGCTGCCGTTTTGCGCTTTCGAAAGTTCCGATGCCATCCATTCGCGCATTTTCTTGCGCATGAACATGGCGTTCGTGCAGATATAAATGATTCGCTTTTGCTCGAGCAATCCCTGCACAAGCGCTTCGATGTGCGGATAAATCAGCGGCTCGCCGCCGCAGATCGAGACCATCGGCGCGTTGCATTCTTCGGCCGCGCTCAAACAATCTTCGAGACTCATCATGTCCTTGAGCGAAGTCGAGTATTCGCGGATCCGCCCGCAACCGGTGCAGGTGAGATTGCAAGTGTGCAACGGTTCGAGCTGCAACACGGTGGCAAACTTCTTCGTGCGGCGCAGCTTGTGCCCGATAATATAGGCAGCGATTTTCGTCGTTAATGCGAGCGGAAATCTCATAAAGTCGTGGACAGTAACAACGCGCTTCGGCGTGTCAACCCAGTGGCGGATTTGACGGAACTAGAGCCGAATCTATTGCAAAAGCGAGCTGAAATTGCGCAACGTCGGGCCTCGTCCGTGGTTGAATTATTTGAACCTTTTTACCGCACAGGAAACGAAGTTAATACAAAGACTATGAAAACGTTATTCGCAGTTTTAATCGCCGGCCTTGTGGTCGGCTGCGCTTACGGCCAAGGCACCCCCGGCAACGGTCAACCACTCGGTCCGAGATTTGGACCCGGTTCTTATTCGCCGGCCAACTCGCCGTTTAAAAAATGGACGACCAAGCAGTTGCAGCAACGCCGTCTCGATCTCTATCACCAAATCCCGCAGACCCAAACGAACCTGCCGGGTCACCGGGGAGAACCCGTCTTCATTCACCATGGGGGCGAAGCGTCATCCGATCAGCAAAAAGAGATCTACGCAATTGAAGGCGAGCTGAACTATCGCTACCAGCACGGCGACAAAGATGCCGAGCTAAAACGAGCGATGCCAGGCCAGCCGCACATGTAAGCGGTTCGCAGGGCGCGAACTTTACGGCGGGAGCCGTGAGCTTTTGCGAAGGCCGCCGCTCTGCGGCAAACCGCACTAAGGGAACACTTCCGCCAAACTAGCGGGAGCGTAATCGGCCTAGGGAAGCTGGCGAGTCGGTTTTGGTGAAAACCGAGCCTAGTGTGTTTGCCAACCGCGGCGAATAAGACTGATCGCGATCGCCGCGAGCAGGAGCGCGATTATTTTCGACACGCCGCGTAATCCTTGCGTTCCCATCACGCGCGCGAAGCGCTCCGCATTGCATAACGCGATCGCGACGATCGTGAGATTCGCGATCAGCGAGAGCAACGTGAACACAACGCCGACGCTGTCGATCAAGATTAAGAGCGCAGTCAATAATGCCGGACCGGCAATTAGCGGCATGCCGAGCGGGACAACGCCGAATTCTTTATCCGCGTCGCGATCGGCCCGGCCGAAGCCGACAAGCTCGCGCACCGCAAGCGCGAGCAGAATCAATCCTCCGGCGACCTGAAAGTCGGCGACCGTAATTCCGAGCGCGGCGAAGATCGCTTTGCCGAGAAAAATAAATCCGGCCGCCACTAGTAGTCCCGTGAGCAATCCGAGAAACGCCTGATGTCTTCGATGTTCGTGGGACGCGCTCGTCCCGAGTCCCATGAAAATCGCGACCAGCCCGATCGGATCGATCGCAACAAAGACCGGAATGAACGCGAGCAGGAACTTTTCAATCATCTGGCCACAGATGAACACAGATGAAACTCAGATTCAGCAAAATTCGCTCTGTAATCCGTGAGAATCTGTGTAAATCTGTGGCCTCTTTTTCCCGAGGCCTTTACGAAAAAATCTTACCTTGTATTGCCACTGGTAATTTTCGCGTGGGCGACTGTCGATCTTCGCGCTGAAAATCTGAAAACGGTCGAAGACTTTCGCCCCGCGGCCGCGAAAGCGAACGCCGTTTTGACATTGCCCGATTGGGAACACACGCCGGAAACCGTCGATGCGATGACGAAGAACGCCATCGACACCGCAAACAAGGCGCTCGATCAGATCGGCGCGCAGGACTTAAGCAAAGTTACTTTCAAGAGCACGGTCGTCGCGCTCGATGATCTCACTTGGGCCGCCGGCAACGCTGCGAGCCGGGCGGTCGTGATCAAGGAATCGAATCCCGACGCGAAAGTGCGCGAAGCCGCAGAGAACGCGGTGAAAACTTTTCAGGATTGGGCCGTCGGCATCGATTATCGCGAAGACGTTTACAAAGCGCTCAAAGCTTTTGCCGACACGAAGCCTAGTCTTTCCGGCGAAGACAAAAAGCTTTTCGAAGAAACAATGCGCGATTATCGCCGCGCGGGTTTGGCGTTGCCGCCGGAAAAACGCAAAGAAGTCGAGGACCTTCGCAAGCAACTGGCGAAACTCGGCACCGATTTCGACACCAACATCGTCAACGCGAAAGCGCCGATGTTTTTTACGAAAGCCGAACTCGAGGGGGTACCGGAAAGTTTTCTCGACTCGCCAGGAATCAAGAATGTTAGTCAGGCGCCGCAAACGGGACTCGCTCTAACTACACCAAGTTACACCGTTCTCGCGAACGTGACCTGGCAATACAACACCGTCCAAGACAACTCCAAGAATGAAGCGACCCGGAAAAAACTTTACACCGCGCGCGATTCGCTCGCCAAAGACACGAATCGCACGGTCCTAAATCAAATGATTGACCTGCGGAACAAGATCGCGCTCCGGCTTGGTTACAAATCGTGGGACGATTTCCAGACCGAGATCAAGATGGCCAAGAACGGCGCGGGCGCGAAGAAATACATCAATGATCTCGTGTCGGGCATTCAGCCGAAGTTCGCGGCGGAAGTTGCCGAAATGCAGAAAATGAAAGCCGCGGACACGCACGATCCGAATGCGAAAATTTCGCTCTGGGATTGGCGTTATTATTCGAACCAGATCAAGAAAACGAAATACAACGTCGACACCGAAGCGCTTCGATCATTTTTCCCGTTCCAAAAAGTGCTCGAGGGAATGTTCAACATTTATCAGAGCATCTTCGGGTTGAAGTTCGAAAAGATCGACGCGCCTTACAAATGGATTGGCGACTTGCAGCTTTACATGGTGACTGATGCCGCGACCGGCGAACCGCTCGGCATGTTTTATCTCGACATGTTTCCGCGCGACGGAAAGTTCAATCACTTCGCCGAGTTCACGATCACTGGCGGCAAATTGATGGCGGATGGAAAATATCAACGACCAGTTGCCGCGTTGCTTTGCAATTTTCCGCCCCCGAGCGCCGACAAGCCGTCGCTCATGACGCACTCCGATGTGGAAACGCTTTTTCACGAGTTTGGTCATTGTCTCCATGAAATCACTACCCGCGCGAAGTATGGCCGCTTCGCCGGCACGCGGGTTCCAGGCGATTTCGTCGAAGCTCCTTCGCAAATGCTCCAGAACTGGGTTTGGAACAAAAAGGTTCTAGATACTTTCGCCGCCGATTATCGCGATCCGTCGAAAAAAATTCCCGGTGAGATTATTCAAAAAATGAACGACGCGAAGAAAGCGACCGCCGGTGTTTTTTATCGACGACAATTCGCTTTCGCGTCGCTCGATCTCGCGATGCACGATGCGCATCCCGAAGGCGCGCAATGGGATTGCGTCGACATTTCCAACCCGATTCTCGAAAAAGTTTTTCTGCCGATCGATCCAAGCACGACATTCACAACCTACTTCGGCCATATGAACGGTTATGACGCCGGCTATTACGGATACGCCTGGGCCGATGCAATCGCCGCCGACATGGCGACTGTGTTCGAAAAGGCACCGCAAGGTTATCTCGACAAACAAGCCGGAATGAAATTGCGTAACGAAATTTACGCGCAAGGCGATGGGCGCGACGTGACGATGTCGATCGAAAAGTTTCTCGGCCGGAAACAATCGGTTGAGCCGTTTCTGAAAAAGATCGGCGTAAAAGGCGGCGACGAGAAAAAGAAAGCGCCCGCCGGCCCGTCGAAAGAAGCGCAGTGATGTTGTAGGGGGCGGTCAACCTGTCATGCCGTGGCTTTAGCGAAGGCGGATGACCGTCGCATAATCTTGCGGCGCTCGCAGAGCGCCGCTACAAAAGAAGCATGAAAACGCCACGCTTGGCCGTTTCGCTTCTTTTCATTGCAGCTTTCTCTCTCTTTGCCGAAGACAAAGTTGCGGAAAAACTCAAACCCGCGCTCGATGTCATCACTCCCGACGCGTTGCTCTCGCACATCAAAATTCTCGCGTCGGACGAATTCGAAGGCCGCGCGCCCGGATCAAAAGGCGAACAGCTGTCGACTAAATACATCGCCGACCAATTCCGAGCAATCGGACTGAAGCCGGGAAATCCAGACGGCACTTACATTCAAGAAGTGCCGCTCGCCGGAATTAAAAGCGATTCGCGTCTGCAACTTGTCGTGAACGGCAAGCCGCCGATGGATTTGAAATTCGGAGACGATTTCGTGGCGTCATCAGCGCGATTGCAACCGGAAATCAAGATCGACAATTCCGATCTCGTCTTTGTCGGTTACGGCGTGGTCGCACCGGAATATGGCTGGGACGATTACAAAGGCGTCGATGTTCGCGGCAAAACGATCCTGATGCTGATCAACGATCCGGCCGTTCCCGATCCAAAGGATCCGTCGAAGCTCGACGAGAAAATGTTCAAAGGGAAAGCGATGACCTATTACGGGCGCTGGACCTACAAATACGAGATCGCGGCCCAAAAAGGCGCGGCCGCGGCCATCATCATTCACGAAACCGTGCCCGCGGCGTATCCGTGGCAGGTCGTGAAATCGAGCTGGGCCAAAGAAAACTTCGAGCTCGATAATCCGGATAAGAACATGGGCGCGGTCTCAGCGCGCTCTTGGATCACCCTCGACGTCGCGAAGAAACTTCTCGCCGATTGCGGACAGGATTTCGACGCGCTGAAAAAGTCGGCGATCACGAAAGAATTCAAGCCCGTGGCGCTGAATGCGAAGGCGAACATCGACATCAAACAACAAGTTCGCTCATTCAAATCGCTCAACGTGATAGGCAAATTCGAAGGCGCCGATGAAAAGCTGAAAGACGAATACATCATCTACAGCGCGCACTGGGATCATTTGGGAAAACATCCGGAATTGCAGGGCGACCAGATTTTTAACGGCGCGATCGACAACGCTTCCGGTGTCAGCGCCGTGATCACGCTCGCGACCGCGTTTCCGAAAGTGAGCCCGCCGCCGAAGCGCTCGATTTTGTTCTTGGCAACGACGGCCGAGGAAGCAGGTTTGTTGGGCGCGAAATGGTACGCGGAGCATCCGCTTTATCCGCTCGAGAAAACTTTGGCCGACATCAACATCGACACGTTGAATGTCTGGGGGAAAGCGCGCGACATCGAAGACACGAGCTACGGTTTTTCGGATCTCGACGACATGCTCACCGCCGCGGCGGAACATCAAGGTCGCAAGATGATTCCAAATCCGCGTCCAGAGAAAGGCAGCATCTATCGCGCGGACAATTTTGAATTCAGCAAAGCCGGACTGCCATCGCTCTACATCGGCAAGAACCAGCATCTTCTCTCGCGTCCGGAAAACTCCGCGCTCCGTTCCGACGAATACGATTTGAAGGATTACCATCAGCCGAGCGACGACGTGAAACCGGATTGGGACCTCTCCGGCGCGGTGCAAGATGTCGATCTTCTCTTCGAAGTCGGCTACGAGGTCGCCAACGCCGACAAATTTCCGGAATGGAAAACCGGCAATGAATTCAAACCAAAACGCGATGCGATGATGAAGAAATGATGCCGATGAAATCATTGCTGATCCACCTTCGATTAGTCTTAATATCTGCGGTTTGCTTGTCGACCTCGACCGTACTCGCAGCTGATCGCATATCTCGTGAGGAAGCGATTCGTATCGCAACGCGTTTCATACAACAACATCGTCAACACGTGCGGTCTCTTGAAGTACACGCTTGGCCACGCTGGGGAGATTTCGCCGAAGAAGCAGATCCTGCTATTCGTAAAAGGCTCAGCCAGCGCAAATATTGGTTCGTATACTTTACGCCGCGCGATCCAAACATTTACGGAGGGGCACACAGAATCTACGTCGCAGCAGACACTGGTCAGATCCTAGGTTGGAATATAGAGCGATAAATGCGCGTTGATTTTGTCATTGGCGGGACGCAGAAGGGCGGGACGTCGGCGCTGGATTCGTTTTTGCGACAGCATCCGGAGATTTGCATGCCGACGACGCGCAAGGAGCTGCACTTCTTCGATCGCGAGGAGGAGAACACCGATTACAAAAAGTATCATGCGAACTTCAAGCCGAAGCCGCAGCATCGCGCGATCGGCGAGGCGAGCCCGATCTACATGTATTGGGAAACCGCCCCATATCGGATTTGGAAATACAGTCCGAAGATGAAATGGATCCTCGCGTTGCGAAATCCGGTCGAGCGCGCATTCTCGGCCTGGAACATGGAGACCCAGCGCGGCAAAGAAAAGTTATCTTTCGCCGAAGCGATCGAGAAGGAAGCGGAGCGTTGCCGCGAAGCATTGCCGTTGCAACATCGAGTCTATTCCTACATCGATCGCGGCTTTTACGCGCACCAGGTTCGGCGTTTGTTCAACATCTTCGGTCGAGACAACGTTCGCGTGCTGTTGAGCGAAGAGTTGCGAACCGCACATCAGAAAACGTTGCGCCGCGTTTTCGAATTTCTCGGGGCCGATTCGTCCTTCGTTCCGCCGGAAGCGAGCGTGTTCGAGCAAGAATATTCCGACAAGATCGACAATCAGTTGCGGTCGCGCTTGATCGACATCTTCCAATTCGACATCAAAGAGTTGGAGAAACTGTTGGCACGCGATTTATCTTCGTGGACATCAAACAAATGAACCTGCCGATTCCAATTCTGAGCGTCTTGATCGGCGCGATTATTTTATTTTTCGGGCGAAAACTTTTCTGGCTGTGCGTGGCGGCAGTTGGATTTGCGGCGGGAATCCAGGTCGCGCCCCATCTGATGCACGAGCCAACGCCGATTCTGCAACTGAGCATCGCGATCGTCTTCGGATTCATCGGCGCGCTGCTCGCATTGTTTTTGCAAAAGATCGCGATCGCGGTTGCCGGTTCTCTGGCCGGCGGAAAACTGGCGATGGCGCTGGTGGCGGCGTTCATCGCTGAAGGCGCGCGCTATCCCGGAATCACGTTCATCATCGGTGGAATCATTGGCGCCATCTTGTTGCTCTCACTTTTCGATTGGGCGCTGATCGTAATGTCGGCGGCTGTCGGCGCGTATTTGATCGGGCATACGATTATGCTTCCGCAAACCGGCGCGACGATTTTGTTTATCGGGCTCGCAGTGCTTGGAATTGTCGTGCAAGCAGCTGCCTTCCGGCGACGAACGGTGGCCTAAATCATTCGGGGTTTTTTGCTGACAAAGCGCAGATCGACATGTGACACTGTGGGGCATGAACTCACAACGAAATGGTTTGCGGGTTGCGTCGGTAATTTTCGGATTGGTTGCGATCGCTCACGCTCTGCGCTTGTTCAAACACGCGAAGATAAGCATCGCGACGCACGTGATTCCGATTGAAGTCAGCTGGATTGGCATCATCGTCTTCGGTCTGCTCTGCGTCTGGATGTGGCGATTGTCAGGCAAATAAAAAAAATCCGCCGCGACGTCCGATGTTTTGAGGGTTGCCGATGAGACAGTCCACTCTCGCGCTGATTTCCGGAGCCGTCCTCTTCATTATTCTCGCTTATTCGTGGTGCGGAAGAAACCCGCCAGCGCAAACTGGCGGACTTCTCACGACACCGACTCCGAGTCCGTCGGCAGTTTCAGCTTCCGCAACACCGAACGTGATTGTCGCAACTCCGTCAATGGCGACTGCAACCGCCGCCGCGACTACGCCAACGCAAACGCCGCCGCTAGAATTCCAAAAAGTCGCTGAGAAAGCGGCGGCCGCGATTGTCGAGCTCACCATTTTCGACGCAAAAGGCCAACTGCTTCGAAGCGGGAACGCATTCTATGTTTCGCGTGACGGTTTGCTGGCGACGAGTTTGGATTTGGTTGCGGACGGCGCCTACGGCGTCGCGAAATCGTCCGATGGAAAAATCCGCAATGTGACCGGCGTTATCGATTTCTCGAAAACAAGCGGGCTCGCTATTTTGCGCGCCGAAACAAAAGTCGGCGTGCCGTTTCTTCCAGTGGAAAAAACAACCGAATCGATCGCGGTGAACGCGTGGGGCGTTGTCATCGGCAGCACGTTGCGCCACAAAGAACAACCGATGGCCGGCGGCATGATCAAGTCGTTAGGCGCCGATCCCAAGAAAGACGCGTTCCAAATTGGCGGAACGATTCCGAGCGACGCGGCGGGCGCGCCGGTTGTCGATGCGAATGGCGAAGTGGTTGGAATCGTGACTGCCGGCGGAAAGAATGACATTCAACCGTCAGGACAACTCGAGCCGCTGCTGGCCGCTATAAAACCCGGAACCACCGCGCGTTGGACGGCCGCGCCGATCGAATCGCCGACAGCAACGGCGACGCCGCGAGTCGCGCGGCAACGCGTCATTTACAATCCGGCGCCGCGTTATCCCTACGAAATGCGCACGCTTCGTACCGGGCCAACAACCGGTTCCGGAAAATTCCGTGTAACGTTTGGAACAAATGGACTGGTGAAAAGCGTGCAAACGATCGAATCGACCGGTCAACCAATTCTCGATCGAGCCGCGACCCAAGCGCTGCAAACATGGAAAGCGGAAGCGGGTGCGCAGGATTGGACTGTGGTCGTGCCGATCACCTTCCAACCGTGAATCAGTGCCGAAAATGGCGAACGCCGGTAAAGATCATCACCATTTTGCGTTCGTCAGCGGCGGCAATGACTTCTTTGTCGCGCACTGAACCGCCCGGTTGAATCGCACAAGTCGCGCCGGCATCCGCGGCTGCAATTAAACCATCAGGGAAAGGAAAGAATGCGTCGCTCGCGATCGCGCTATCTTTTAAGGAGAGACCCGCTTCCTGCGCTTTCCAAATTGCGATGCGGGAAGAATCGACCCGCGACATTTGCCCAGCGCCAATGCCGAGCGTGCGGTCCGCCGCGGCGTAAACAATCGCGTTAGATTTCACATGTTTCACCACACGCCAACCGAATAGCATCGCGTCCAATTCCTTTTTCGTCGGACGGCGTTTGGTCACGATCTGGTCCGGATTTTCAATCACGCTGTCGGAATCCTGAACCAGAATTCCGCCGCAGACCGAACGAAAATCGACAGCAGGCCTCGCTTCGGTTGCGGAAGTCATCAGGCGAATGAGCCGCAAGTTTTTTTTCTTCTGCAAAAGAGCGCGCGCTTTCGCTTCAAACTCCGGAGCAATAATTACTTCCGAAAAAATTTCGCTGATCGTTTTGGCGAGCGCTTCATGGATCGGCCGATTGCAAACGATGATTCCACCGAACGGCGCCTGTTTGTCGGTTGCGAACGCTTTCTCCCACGCTTCGCGAAGATCGACATTAGAACCGACGCCGCACGGATTGGTGTGTTTTAGAATCGCGACCGTTGGCTGCGAAAATTCGGCGATCAGGTTTGTGGCCGCGCTGATGTCGAGAATGTTGTTAAAGGAAAGTTCCTTGCCGTGGAGTTTTTCGAAGTAGCGGTCGAAGTCCCCGTAAAGCGCGGCTTGCTGATGCGGATTTTCCCCGTAACGCAATTTGGAGACGAGTGGCAGTGAAAGCGAGAATGAGGCTTCGGTGATTTGCTCGCGGTTCAGGTAATTTCCGATCGTGCGGTCGTAGTCGGAAGTTTTGATGAAAGCTTTGATCGCGAGATGCTCGCGCAACTTCAACGTCGTCTCGCCGTTGTTCTCGCGCATGTTTTCCAAAACGCTGTCGTAATCCGCGGGATCGACCACGACCGTCACTGATTCGTAATTTTTCGCCGCACTGCGAATCATCGATGGGCCGCCGATGTCGATGTTCTCAATTGCTTCGGCGAGCGTGACGTCGGGTTTCTGGATCGTTTTCTCAAACGGATAGAGGTTCACGACAACCATATCGATCGGTTCGAAGCCGCATTCCTTGGCTTCCTTTTCGTGTTGAGGGTTGCCGCGCTTGTAGAGCAGACCGCCGTGCACGCGCGGATGCAAAGTTTTCACGCGGCCTTCCAGCACTTCGGGAAATGCGGTGAAACTGGAAATGTCGCGCACTGGAATCTTTTCTTTGCGGAGCAGATCGGCGGTGCCGCCCGTGGAAATAATGTCAACGCCCTGCCGCTCCAGAGCGCGCGCAAATTTCGCGACGCCGGCCTTATCCGAAACGGAAATGAGTGCGCGAGTGATTTTCATTCGAGAAAGAATTAACCGCGGATTACGCGGATAACACTGAAGAGAATGTAAACAGTTGCCTTATTTCTGCCCGAAAAAACATCCGTTTAAATCCGCGTGATCTGCGGTTCAGAATTTTTATCGATCCAAGATCACGTTCTTTGCCGCCGGATACAACACCGGGCAGCAACCGATCGTCTCGCAAAAGGCTTTGCTGAAATGGCTGAGGCTTGAGTAACCGACTTCGGTTGCGGCTTCGGTCACATTGTAACGCCCAGTGCGCAACAATTCAGCCGCGCGTTCCATTCGAAGTTTCCGCAAATATTGCGGGATGGTGAGACCGACTTCGCGCGAAAAACTCCGGCTCAAGTAAAATGGACTGCAGCCAACTTCCTGCCCGAGCGCTTCGAGCGTGAGCGGATTTGTGAGATTGCGAGCGAGCAGTTCCTTCGCGCGTTCGACCCTCTCGCGCGCCACGCGTTTTTGTCGCTGACAGAAAAACTCCGGATCCTTCGGTTCGAAAAGAAAATGGGCCATGAGCTCGAGCGCCTTCGCCTGGTACCAAAGAACCTGCGCCGCTTTTGAAACCACCGGCTCCGCCAAACTGCCAACGACTGCACGCTGTTGGATCGACATCGGACGGGTCGGCGCGACAACTGTTTCATCTTTGTCGCCAAAAATGATCCTGCGGATCTGCGGTTCGAGATCGGCTTCGCTTTCCACAAACTGTTTTTGCAAATGTTTCCGGGAGAACTCGAGCGTGGCGAATTGATGACGGTCGTTAGCGCGGCGCGAAGCGGAGAGTGGTTCATCGCCGATCGCGTAGTAACCCGCCGCGGCGGGCGCGTAACTAACTTTTGCCGAGCCAACCTCGCCGTGGCCTTGGAGATTCAAGCAAAACTCGAGACTGCGCGGATGAAAGGTGCGGCCCCAATTGAAATTGCGCGACGTTTGGAAATCGTGCCACTCGACCGCCACGCCCATTGAATCGACATCGCCGTAGAGCGGGCGCCAGCCGTCTTTCACTTCGCGCCAGGCGCTTTGCTCAGCTGCGCATTGAGGATTCATGCGCTCAAATTACGAATGTTGTCTCGCCGAATGCAAGACTGGTTTCTTCTCGACCAACGCTTCGCGGTCCCATTCTCCAAGCGTCGAGGCCGCATCGTAAGTGCTTTGCGCGAATTCGAGCAGCGCATCATCCGGCGATTTCGCGTTTCGAACCGCATCGTAAGGCAAGATGAATTCCTTGAGCTGTGAATTATAAGCCGCGGCGTCCGGTTTCACTTTTGCTTCGCCGAAACCTTTCGGCTCCGGATACGCGTAGGAATAAAAAATCGCCTGCGGCATCGCGTCTGCGCCCGGCCAAAATCCGAGGCTACTCACTTCTTGCGAATACGCTTCGCGCGTGATCGCGTCCGGCAAATGCGGAATTCCGCCGGGATGCGGCGGCGCTGGTCGCCCGGAAAATCGCGTTACGGCCAGATCGAAACTGCCCCAGAAAAAATGAACCGGGCTGCACTTGCCGCAGAAGCCCGAGCGAAATTGTTTGAAAACGCGATCCGCCTGAGCGAGCACGCGCCAGAATCGATTCGCGTATTCCGGATCGTAGGAGCGATGTTTCTCGTCTTTGTCGAACGGAATCGGATCGGCAATTTCGTTCGGCAACAGGTCGATCTTCACGGATAACTTCAGCTCATCGAGCGCGCGCATCACTTGCTCGTAAAACTTCGCGACCGATTGGGGTTGCAACTTCAGAACGCGCGACCCGCCGTCACTTTTCAAAATGCGCAGTTCATGATCGATAAAGTCGAAACGAATCTCGAACGTGTCGGTGCCGTGCGGAATCGGCGAAGTCGTTAGGCCGCGTGAAGTAAGATACAGCGTGACGTGCCAGGAATGATTCATCCACGGCGTCAGCCGAAGCCGGATTTTTCCGACAATCTGCGTCCACATGTGAAGCGTTGCGCAAGTGTCTTTCCAATCCGCGTAATCGAGCTCCGGCCAAACTTTCGAATTTCCGCGCGATTCTGCCATGGGGTGTCGATCTTAGCGGTTGATGTAATCCGAGAACGAGCGCCGGACGCGGTCGAACATGCTGCTCGCCTCCTCTTGCGTGCGCCGGAAACTTTCACGGATGCGCGAGCGCACGCCGTAAAGCGGACCATGTTCGCTTTCTTCATCGCCTTGCTGATTTTCGTCGCTCGCCTGTTCCTGGTTTTCCTCATGGCCCTGGCGTTCGCGGTAAACTCGTTGTTCGGTTGCAACATCATTCATACTTGCTGCTCCAAACATTCCCTCGGTTCGCGTCACGTTGCCGCGATTCGCGCCGATGTACATCCTACCGACGGGCTCGCCGTTGACTGAATGTAAAGTCACAATCCAGACTGGATCGCCATGTTGATCGGTGCGCAACGTGTAACTCGCGCTGTCGAAACGCATGCCCGATTTGTCCGCGGTGTGACTCGCCACTTGAAACGCGCCGCTCGAATCGAGGTTCAAGTGCGAAGTTTTAATCGTGGCGCCCTCGGCCGAACCGACCATTGAGTTCGGTTTATCGGAGACGACTTTGCCATTACGCACCTGAATTTCGCGCACGCCGCCACGTCCGGGATCCTGAACCAATACGCTCCAAGTTTGCGGCTGCGGACTGCCTTTGACGCCGGTGACCGACACGACGTGATTGACCGCGTCTTTATTGACGTGCACACCGACAACTCGGAGCGCGTCGTAAGCGGTGAATTGTTCCTGGGCGAAAGCGGACGTGGCCAAAAGCGCGAACGCGGCGAATATTTTCCACATGCGCGAAACTGAACAACCAACTCGCGTTACTGTCCAATTTGCTTTCATCCTTGATTGAACGCCGAAGCGTGCTTTGCGTTTCTAGTGGCAATGAAGAAAGGAAAGCTCGAGTTCACCAGCCATACCGCGAATCTGGCCATGATGCGGAATTTCGTCCGCAAATTTCTCTCGCGGCATCCTTTCACCGAAAAACAACGAACGCTGATGGTGCTCGGAATCGACGAGGCTTGCACGAACGTGATCCGTTACGCTTACGATTTGCGCGACGATCAGCCGATCGCGCTCTCGGTCGAGGCCTTGACCACGTGCGTGCGGATGCGACTGCGCGATTACGGCGAGCAGGCCCCAGCCCACAAAATGCGCGGACGAGAGCACAATCATGTGAAGCCGGGCGGGCTCGGCTTACATTTAATCCGGAACGCGTTCGATAAAGTGGACTACATTTTAAAACCGCGCGGGACCGAGCTCGTGCTCACGAAAAATTTGGAGTAAGAAAATGCCAGCCACGAAAATGAAACCACCGGAACCGGACGCCGCATTCGAGATCTCGTTGCGGCCGCCGATGTTCAGCGAGTTCACCGGTCAGGTGAAAGTGCGCGAGCGTTTGGAATTAATGGTGGCGGCAGCAAAGAAGCGTGGCGACGTCCTCGAACACATTTTGTTGAGCGGACCATCCGGTCTCGGCAAAACCACGCTCGCTTACATCATCGCCAACGCGATGGGCGTGAACGTGAAGAACACGAGCGGCCCCGTGATCGAAAAAGCGGGCGAGCTTGCCGGCTTGCTCACCAGTTTGGAAAAAGGCGACGTGCTTTTCATCGACGAGATCCATCGGCTCCAACCGACGATCGAGGAATATCTTTATCCGGCGATGGAAGATTACCGGCTCGACATCATCATCGATCAGGGCCCGCAAGCGCGCAGTCTGCG
>Ga0070707_100003875_pt1 | contig 14090 bp, 14 predicted proteins | sample KBSK5502metaG_FD_65468 | JGI IMG/M metagenome (GOLD analysis project Ga0070707, IMG submission 65468) | Corn, switchgrass and miscanthus rhizosphere microbial communities from Kellogg Biological Station, Michigan, USA - KBS K5-50-2 metaG | ecosystem: Host-associated > Plants > Roots >... | reverse complement strand
CCGCAGACGGGGTGGTCAGTTCGGCGAAACTCTTCAGGCCTAAAGATTTCGCCGATCTTCTCTTGAGGCTGCGCCCTATCGGGCTTGCGCTTCGCGCCACCCCGTCTGCGCGAACTAAGGGTTGCTTCGCGACATTTTCTTGATCGCGCATCCACCCCTCCTTTTCAAGGAGGGGAATAATGCCTGACTCCAATTCATTCACAAGTTCTCAGCCCTGGGCTATGTTCTAACGCCGCTTCGCGGCTGAATCGAGACGGGCCCCTAAGGTTTCGGACATCGTGAGGACGGGGGGATAACGATTTCACGACGACCGAACAAACGAGAGTCGATCGAATATGCTCCAGGCCCCAGACAAGCTAAAGCCACCGCCGTCAAGGCGACGAGGGCAGCGGCCTGTTTTGTCTGAACCACGCTTAACGCGTCTTGCGGAAGCCACGATAGCGCAATCGCTGCACTGAACATGGCGGCCACTACACTCCCAAGCGGTGTCATAAAACCTAATAGAAGTGAAAGTCCGCTTCCGACCGCGATCAAAGTGAGTGTCCAGGTGGAGAGCGTTCGATCAGCACCATTCACCAGAGCGGATGTGCCCTGTGTAATTAGAACGATCCCGACCGCCGCTCTCAGTAGTAGCAGCCCTAGTCCGGGCATGCCACTTGGAAAAGTCGAGAATAGCCTCTGCAGTGTTGACTCCTTTACAACGTCATCGGTAACCCTCGAAGGCAACTTGCTGTAAAGTATAAGGATGCAGCCGTCGTGCGAATCCCTCAGATTCGTGTTTTTTGGATAACTCCTTCGTGGTAGCGGCAATCTCAGCGCAATCGCAAGTCACAACTGAATAATTCCGCGGCGTGCCGCAATAGTTATCGCCTGCGTACGATCATTGGCACCGAGCTTCTCCATAATATGTTTGATATGAACCTTGACCGTTTCCTCGGAAATGAAGAGCCGTTCGGCTATATCACGATTGCGGTTTCCGTCCGCGACATGCTTAAGGACCTCGATCTCGCGGCCGGTCAAAGCTTCGTCGCTGAGATGCTCCGCAAGGTGAGTTACTATTTCGGCCGGAATGCGCCTTTTACCCGCGTGAACATGCCGGATGACATCGGCCAGCTCCTTGGCCGGCATGCTCTTGATCAGGTAGCCCGAGGCGCCTGCATCGAGAGCCCGCTGAATTTCAACGTCGCCTTCAAATGTTGTCAGGATGATGATGCGGGCCGTGGGAAATTCCGTTCGAATGGCGGTCATCGCCTCAATCCCGCTCATATCGGGCAGTCTCAAGTCCATGAGAGTAACGTCGGGCCGATGCTGCCGAAACAGTTGAACGGCATCCCGCGCGTTAGCGGCGGCGGCCACCAGCATCATATCCGGCTGGCTGTTGATGATCGCGCCAATTCCTTCGCGCATGAGGGGGTGGTCATCGACGCTGAACACACGGATCGGATGTTCGTCGGTCATGCATCACGCTCACTTTCGGTTTGATGTTCCAATTGTTTCGCTCTTCGCGGATAAAACCGGGAAATCCATTTCGTACGACTATTGGAGGGCTGGGCCTCAAAAGCAATGCGGCCTGGTATGGTTAGTTCGATCTCCGTTCCAGCTGCGGGCCGGCTCAAAATTCTGTACTTCGCAGAAATCCGTTCCGCCCGTTCGCTCATGCCCGACAAACCCCAGTGTCCGTCGCGTCCCGAGCGCAAGAATTCAGGTTTTATGCCGCAACCGTTGTCACGTACGAGAATCCGTAATTGATTGGCCGCGTACTCGAGCTCGACTTCGATGCTGCTGGCCTTAGAGTGCCGGAATGCATTAACCAATGCTTCGCGGCCGACCCGATACGCTTCGTCTCGGACAGCCGGGCGCAGAGGCCTGCGCCGCCCTTCAACGATGACTCTGAAACCAATAGGCACCGGCGCTGCAAGTTCCTCTGGGATTCGGGAGAAAGCTTGTTCAAGGTCAATGGGACAACTATTGGACAAGCGGAGACCCCAAAGTACGTTTCTCCCTTCGTCAATGACCTTCCCCATCACCTCGAGAACGCGGCCGAACAGCGGCTTCGCGGGAGAATCGGGAGGCACCCGGTCAACGGCCACCTGGAGCTGCATCGAGGCACTCAAGAAACCCTGCAAAAGAGTGTCATGAAGTTCGCGCGCAATACGCGTGCGCTCCGCGAGGCGTTCTTCAAATCGAGAGTTGAGCTGTCCTCCCACTTGACGAACCCGAAGGCGATAGGTAGCCCAAACCATCAAACCTATCGTCAACGCGCAAACTATCCTGAACCACAACGTGCTCCACCATGGTGGAAGGATCCGGATGCGAACCGCTGCGCCGTTCTCGTTCCATTCCCCCCGATTTGTCCGGCTCTGTACGCGAAATACGTATTGCCCATAAGGAAGAGTCGTGTATCTGGCGGACCGTTGAGTCGCGTCGACTTCGTTCCACGCTTCTTCGAATCCCTCGAGTTTGTACCGGTATCGCGTCTCGGTTGGGCTGGCATAGCTAAGGGCCGCAAACTCGAACGAGAAGACGGACTGTTTGTGGGAAAGGGTCAGACCGTCCGTGAAGGAGATCGAGTGGTTCAACGGAGAGTTGCCGCCGATACCGGCGGCCAGGTCGGAAAGTTCGAAACTCGTGAGAACGACGGGCGCAACTCGCCGCGTTTCCGTCACACTGTCCGGGACGAAAGTGATCAGCCCAGTATAAGAGCCGACCAGCATATTCCCGCTTCGGCCTTTCCATATGGAGGTGAGATCGTTGGGAACGCCATCGGAAGGATAGTAGTTTCGGAATGCGTTCGCGCCACGGTCAAAGCGTGACAGACCATTGTTCGTCGTTATCCAAAGATCGCCGCGTTCATCTTCCTGTATGCCGGTTACGCTGCTTCCTGATATTCCGTTGCGTTGATAGTAGGCGGTGAATTCTCCGCTCGCAGGATCGAATCGGTTCAACCCGTCCGCGGTCCCCGCCCAGACGGTGCCTGAGTGATCGACGCAGATCGCGGTCACAGCGTCGTTGCTGAGGCTCCCAGCCTCTTCCGAATGCCGGTAGACGGTGAAGTGTCCGGTGGCCGGATCAAATCGGTGCACTCCGGTGTACAGCGTGGCCAGCCACAACATTCCGTGTGGATCCTCGGCGATGGCGCGCTCGCGGTTCGTGCCAAGGGCAGGCACGCGGTAAACTTGAAACCGCTCCGTTTTGGGGTTGTACGCGTTGAGACCGTTCTCGGTTCCAATCCACAATCTGCCGAGGTGGTCGATCAGGAGGGCGAATACGGAGTCCTGGTCCAGGCTGGAAGGATCGTCCGGTTTGTGGCGGTAGGTCTTCCATTCTTGCGTACGCGGATCGAAGCGATGCAGCCCGCCGCCCCAGGCGCCGAACCAGAGCTTGCCCGATCCGTCTTCCACAATCGAGAAAACGTCGGAGTTCGCAAGACTGCCCTGTTCCCCACCGAGCCGGTACGTGATAAATCGTCCGGTCTGCCGGTCGATCCGTCCGACGGCTCCTTTACTTCCCACCCAGACGTTCCCCTGCCTGTCCTCGTAGGCGGAGGACACGTAATCCGTGTGTGAACGAGTTTGCCCGTAACGGCGGAACGAAGGGGACGCGGTGGGGAACCGGACAACACCACCCCCATCTGTTCCCGCCCAAATGCCGCCTTCCTTGTCCTCGAAGAGCGCCAGGACATTGTCGCTGCTCAAAGTCTCGGGATCATCCGGATCGTTCCGATAGCGGATGAATTTCTTGCGATCGCGATCAAGTTTGAGAAGACCGCCACCAGCGGTCGCCACCCACAACACGCCCTGTTGATTTTCGTGAACCATCCACACTCCCGGTTCGAGTGATGGATCGGCTCCGGAGGTGAGTGCGAAGTAGTTGAGCTTTTTGTCCTGTCGGTCGATGGTCGCCAGTCCGTCGCGCGATGACGCCACCCAGACAGTGCCGGAATGGTCTTGAAAGAGGCGCACCATCCGATTCGCCGACGTACTTGTGCGCACAGCGCCCGGATCGCGCAGCGGGATGCTCTCCACGATTTTCCCGGTGCCGCGGTCGAACACATTCACAGAATCTTTATTGGCTATCCAAAATGTGCCGTCGTTTGCTTCAAAGGTGGACCGCAATGTGTTAATCATGCCGCTCAGGTAACGAGTCTTTCCTCCAGTCGGGTCGATCCGCGTTAGTCCGCCCGCCGTGGCGAGCCAAATCATGCCCGCACGGTCCTGATTAACATGATGGATTGGACCATCGAGTACGGCCGGGTCGGAGCGATAGTGCGTGAACCTCTCCATCACCGGATCGTACCGGTCGATCGTCAAGTCGGATGCCACCCATAGTTTTCCGGAAAGATCCTTGAACACCGATTCGACTGAAAGACCGCTTAGGCTGTCTGGGTTCCGGGAATCCGGCTTGAAGTCGCGGACACGGTAGCCGTCATATCGCTTCAGGCCATCATTTGTGCCAAACCATAGGAATCCCAACTGATCGCTCGCGATTTGCGTCACCGTGGTGTGCGAAGATCCATTGCCAAACGGCACGCGAACAAATACGAGGTCGGCCCCATCCTCGATCGGCAGCCGGATGCGCGCATTCGATTGCACCTGTGCGATCAAGGAGGCGGGAACGAGCATCAACAAAGCTGCGAGATGTGCCCGAAGGCGGTGCAGCTTACTGAGAATCGTGATGACCTCCTTTCCTCACCAGATCAACTTGAGCGCGAACTGAATCTGGCGCGAAGGTGTGGCAGTCGAATCCAGTATCCCCGCGTTCGCGATGGACCGGCCGGCTGCATCGAACAGATTCAGGTTATTCAACGGCGGAAGGAAATTTGGATGATTGAACGCGTTAAAAAATTCCGCTCTCCATTGCGCGCGGAATGCCTCGGAGATTCTTTGAATAGGAATGTTCCTGACCACCGACAAGTCCGCATTCACCAGCCCCGGTCCGGCCAGAATGTTGCGCCCGGAATTGCCGAGCAGGGTTGCCGGCGCCGGAAAAGCAAAGCACTCCGTCTTGATGTAATGAGCCGGATTCCCGGGATTGACCGCCGAGCCGCATCCCGGTCCGGTCACACGACTGGGAAAATCGACGGTAGAGAGACTATTTTGACCGAGAGGGTCCCCGGCGATCCGAGGCGTGAACGGGATGCCGTCAGAGGCTTTGACAATCGCGCTCAGCTCCCATCCATGCGCGAGCATGCGCGTAATTCCGCGACTGGATTTCGCGAACGGAATCTCCCAGATCCCATGAATCACCGCAGCTCGCGGAATATTGAAATCGGACACCGCCCGGCCAAGCTTCAGGTCGTACCAGGGGAGCGCCGCAATGGCGTTGGAAAATGCGTTGCCGACCAGCGTGGACGAGCCAGTATCGATGCTCTTGCTCCATGTAAAGGATCCCTGAATTTGAAAACCTCGCTGAAATTTTCTGACGATACACACGACCAGCGCATCGTAAAGCGAGTTTCCTCCCCAGAATAAGGCGCGGATCTGACCGTTGTTGGGGTTCAGCCTGGTTCCACTGCCGGCTGGAGAAGGCCACACATAGCCGCCGCCTGTTTTTTCGGGAAGCACCAGGTTGATATCGTCGGTGCGGAACGGTTGATGGATCCCTCGCGAACCGGTATAGCCGATCATTACGGACAGGTCCCTGGTCAGGCTGCGCTGGAGATTGAAATTCCATTGCATTACGTAATTGCGGTGCGGGTGCGGCTCGATGTACGCCTGCGCCAGCGAGTTCGCTCCGAGGAACTCCCGGGCTCCCGCAGGAAAACTGCCGGGCGGCGGCTTAGCACTGGTGCCGATGGCGTAGAACGGCGCCGCAAGAGTCGAAAGCAAGTGGAATTCGTAAGGCAAAGGCAAGACGTCGAAGATTCCGAAGCCGGAGCGGATCGCTGTCTTACCGTCTGCAGCGGGATCCCATGAAAATCCCAAACGCGTTTCAAAGTTATGCAAAGTGGGATTGGAAAAATACGGATCGCCCAGGTGAGGCGTCTCGTCCGTGATATTGCGCAGCGCGGAGAGCTTGCCGTTCACTTCGGTAGGAACCGTAGTCATCTCGTAGCGCAGGCCGAGGTTCACAGTGAGATTAGAGCGAACGTGCCAGTCGTCCTGGAGATAACCGGCGGCAAGAGTCTGGCGCAAACCACGGGGACTCGACGACTCCACGGATCCGAGTTGAAAGGATGTCGGTTGATTGGTCAGAAAACCGGACAGGGAACCGAAGACGAACTGGCCATTCGGTTGACCGAACGCCTGGATGTTATCGCGCATGCGTTCGAGGCCAAAGCCTAGTTTCAGCGAGTGGCGCCCGCGCGTCTGGAACAGGTCGTCATAGAGCTGAAAGGACGTGTAGTGGTAGAGGTATGTCCCCGTTCCTCCGATCCCGCCGGTAAAAGGAGTCAAGCCGGCAACAATGACACCCGTCGCCGTGCGGCCGGGAGTCGCTCCGAGTGAAACATCCGAAGCCTGCGGGATCAGCGCGCTGATGCTTTCCTGGTTGCGCGCGACTGAGCGGCTGAATCCGAAGCGCAGCGAGTTTACCAGCGACGGACTGAAGATGTGATTCTCCTCGAGGACTGCCATTTGGTTTCGTGTCGCGCTCCCGACCAACTGCGTACCAAGACTATCGGGCGCCCTGAAGGGAGCATTATCGAATCGGTAAGTTCCCGACAGTCTGTCTCTGCTCGAAAGTTGATGGTCAGCTCGTGTTGTGAAGAAGTCCTCATTAGCCACCTGCTGCCCGACGAAGGTGGATGTACCAGTGTCACCATTGCCTAACAGACCCGCGTTCGGAAGCGGATAAAACGCCAGATACTTCGCAACCGCAGGGTCAACTGCGACCTTCCCGATCGAGAGGACTCCGGTTCGCGCAGCCGGTGATGGAACCGTCGCGATATTCGTCACTCCCGTGGACTGGCGAATGCCCTCATAATCCCCGAACACGAACGTGCGGTTTTTGACCACGGCGCCGCCGGCGGATCCACCAAACTGGTTCTGGCGAAACGGCGGTGGCGCTCCCTTGTCGAAGAAGTTGCGCGCATCCAAAGCGCTGTTCCGAAGGAATTCATATGTGGCCCCGTGAAAACTATTCGCACCAGAGCGAGTTGTCGCGTTGATGATGCCTCCCGACGCTCTTCCATAAGCAGCGGAATAATCAGCGGTAAAGATGGAGAATTCTTGAATCGCATCCACGCCGAGGTTCCCTCCCAACACGCTGCCGGGGCCGCCGTTGGAATAGTCGTTGATACTAATGCCGTCGAGCCGGTAATTGTTCTGCTGAGGCCGCGCGCCGGAGATCGCCAGTTGCGCGCCAAAGCCCCGATTTCCGCGACCGTTTCCAGCCGTATAGGAAGGTTGCGCCTCGATGGGCAACACCCCCGGCTCGAGGCTGGCCAGATCGGTCCAACTCCTGCCGTTGAGGGGCAGATCCTTTATCGTGTTTTCGTTTACGACTGCACCAAGGCTGGACGTAGCAAACTCTACTCCAGCAGTAGTGGCGGCTACTTCAACGCTTTGATTCAAGGACCCAACACGCAACTTAAAGTTCTGTTCCTCCTCCATACCTATCGCCAGCGTGATGTGCACAACCTGAATCTCAAAGTTGTCGGCGGAGGCCGTAACTTCGTATTCTCCCGGAGACAGATTTGGCGCGCTGAAGAACCCCGTGTCGTTCGTTCGTACTGTCCGGACGATCTGTGTGGCAATACTTCTCAAGATCACTTCCGCTCCAGGGACCAACGCACCGGAAGGATCCGTGACGACACCGGAAACGGTACCGCTAATTGTTTGAGCGTTCAATTGGCCGCTTACCAGCATCGTGCAGAGAAGCACTAAAGAGAACGAATAGATGATTGATCGGTGTTCCACCCTGACACTTCCTGGTTGCTGGAAAGTATAAGAACTGCGGGGGAAAAGTATCACGAGATTGAAGGTTTTTTGGATACCGCTATATGTGCACGGGAGAGTACCACTATCGTGGTATGCCTAAAAAAAACCAGTCCGGTACGGCCGTCACTCCATCCTTCGTGACTGCGAAACCTTGCGAATGATTATTTCGCGCCGTCCAAAGAGTCGGGAATCCATCGAGAATGCGCCTGGCCCAAGCAGACTCAGAGCCGCGGCCATCACGGCCAGGAGAGTAGCCACCGCCCTAATCTGCGGCAGATTTAAGGAATCGATGGGAACCAGAGAAAGAGCGACGACTGCGCTGCATATCGTCGCCAGGATCCCGCCGACGGGCATAAGGAAACCGAGCAGAAGTGAAACTCCACTCACTAAGGCAATAAGAGCGACGGCCCAGTTAGAGGATGTTAAGGTCCCTGTCCCAAACAGGAACGATGAGGTTTCGGTAATGAGAACGATCCCCGCCGCTGCTCGCAACAGCAGGAGGCCTACGCCCGGCCAGCCGCTCGGAAAAGTCGAAAAAAGCCTTTGCAGGTGTGTCCTCCTTGGACCTTTCAGTACCCTGACAGGCACGCAAGGAAGCGTAAACGATACTTGCGCTTTTGGAATCCCTATGTTTCGTGATTCTTGAATAACACCTTTGAGGTACGCAATCGCGGGCTTTAGCCCGCTGTTCAGTTAAGGTAATTTGGAGTCGAGGAACATTCTGTGCCTTTACCCATAAAATGGCAGCGGCAGGAAGCATAAAGTGGCAGCAAGTTAAAAATGGAAGGATGACGTGGCAGCGGGCGCACGGCACGCTCCTATCTTCCTATACTTTCTTCAAATCATCCTTCTCGGCAGAAATCCTGTTCATGACGTACTGCGAAAGTATCCCAAATGGCAACACAACGAAGAAAGATCGCACCGCAAGGAAAAGGCCAAAGACATAGAGGACGAATGGGTCAGGCCACTCTCTGCCGAAGAATCCTCTCGCACGAAGAAAAACGTAATTGATTGTGAGATACACAATACATCCCACATACGGGATAAGACACCCGCACGCTACATGTTTGCCAATAGTTTTGGCTGTCGAGATAGCGTGGCGGAAGATAAAAGAAACCAGCACACTGGAGATGACTAGGAACGCGAGATTATAAGGTGCAAGTCCTTCGTGCAACAGCCATCCTCGCGGCATCACGGGTATAAGGAGTACAAGAAACCATCCGATGCCCAAGACAGCGGCCGTTGAGTAGTATTTCAATTTCGACGGCACCCTTGAAAATCTTATCAAGAAACGATGTCCGCATCGAGATGCGCGGCGATTCAATGCACAAGGACCAGCGGAGCGGCTGGCCGATATGGAGAGAATACTCACAGAAGCTTTGAAAGACGATCCCGCTACCTCACTAACTGATCTCCGGAAGCGGTCGGATAGTCAAGCTCTGATGCTCTCCGGCAGCATTTTCCAGCGCTATGCCAACAGATCCTGGCGCGTCGGCACGCAGCACGCCAGGAGAAAATCGCGCAGGCGAAGAGAACGCTTCAAGACATGCTTTTGGAAGCGGAGCATGAGCAGCCCACCGGCGGCTCACATCTCTGGAAAGTTTTCTGTACGCTTCGGTGATCATACAAAATGGCAGCCTGTCCCACCACGGAAGCTACTCGTCAACAGCTGCCGCGACTAATGTAGAATGAAAGTATGCAAGTATTGGCGTCCTGGCTTCTGGTATTCCTCACGATTGCAGCCCAATCACCCTTTTCTTCATTAATCGGTAGGGCAATCGCTATCTCGGACAATCAGATTACGGTACAAATCGGTTCCGCGGCGCCCGTACTGCTAGTCGTGGACAAAGAAAGCAAGATCTGGCGCGGAAAGGACGACCAATGTCCTTTCCGTTGTTCAGCCAGGTGATGAGGTCAACATCCGCTACCGCCAAGATTCAACGGGGCAGCTCGTGATTTTGGATCTTTCCGCGAACATCGCCCATGTTTGGGGTCGCATCACTAAAATCGCTCCTGCGGAGTTTGAAGTAGAGCAGAATTTCAACGTCGAACCCGGACGGTACCGCTCGATCGTCTTCGATTCCGGCACCCAGTTTGAAAGCAGCCGACCCGAAGACCTGCAAGCCGGCAGAACCGTGGACATTATTGGACTCAAAATCAACGATTCCCGGATCGAGGCCAGCCGGATCATCATCTACGAAGGCAATTCCCCCGTACGAATGCCGGCCGGAGCGCGAGCGGTCCAACTCAACGGCGCTGTGCAAAATCGGAAGTAACGCTGACAGTCCGTTGCCCGTCTGGACGTGGCCACCCCCCTTTCGGGCGGCATGGCCAAAACACCATGCAAATTCGGCCTTACGAAAGAAACGACCGGCGGACCCAGTTTCAAATATTAACAACTTGATACGGAAGGGGAAGATGGGAAGCATAAAGTGGTAGCCACTGCCATTTTATGGTTCAAGTCACACATTACCCTCTTGAAAAGGAGGGGAATCTTCGCGCTGATACCCCTTTGGGGTTCCTACATTCTGGGCTGCTGGATTATTGTGGACAGGCCATCTCAACCTTTTTTCGCAAGTTATTCCGACTCGTTTGTATCTGATCCAAAAATTGGCGAGCAACTCTTTGAGAATCGGCATACGTTTTCAAATGAGTTTTTCGCTGTCTTACATAGACGTCTGCGGCAAAGTGAATTGCTTGCGACAGTCTCATTGACGAATCCCGCCGGCCTGCTGTCCTGGTAATTGACGCCAACATCGAATTGCCTCGACCGTCTTACGTGTCAAAGTGGACCTATGGAGGAGCGAGTGAAATCCAAAAAAGAATACGCCTACACCGTCCTCTTTGAACCGGCAGCCGAAGGCGGGTACGTGGTGACGTGTCCGGCCTTACCTGGCCTCGTCACCGAAGGCGAAACGCTCGAAGAGGCTCGGGCCATGGCCAAGGACGCCATCGAAAGCTACCTGGAAAGCCTTCGTAAAGACGGCCAGCCAATTCCAAAGGACGTCAGTATCACGTTACAGCCCGTCAAAGAGCACATTCGGGTCGCGCTCTCGTAAGGTGGCCCGACTCCCGGCTTGCAAGCCCAAACGAGTGTTGCGGGCGCTTGAGCGAGCAGGTTTTTTCATTCATCACACAAGCGGCAGCCATCACATCCTTAAACACCCCGACCATCCGCAGAGTAGATCGTGCGTGCGGCGGCGAAGGTTTCTCCGCCGAGTTGCAGCGTCGTGTCGTCCAGCTTCTTGGCCAGCGTTTGGATGGCGCGCGTGATCGGCGAGAGGGAGCCGAGAAGCTACCAGTCCTTGCGCAGTTCCTCCAGGAAAGCGGCTGGAAACATCGGCGCGTGTTCGTTGGCGACCTCGACGGCCTTCTGCACGAAAGCCTTCGTCTTGTCGGCCGCCTTCGGCATCTCGCGGCGCTGAGCGATGGTGAGGTCGATCAGGAACGGAAGTTTCTGTCGAAGCGTGTCGATCGCAGCGTTGATGGCCTGCTGATCTTCCGCTGAAAGTGTGGTACTGATTAAATGTGGATCCATGGTTTCTCCTTTTAGTTAATGGGTTAACGGTGGATGGAGCGGGTGCTCCGTGCCGATCGGGTTCGGATTTCATCCTCCCCTTCACGCGCGCAGTAATGGCACGCCCTGGGCCAAGACGGGACCCACGAAGGTTCAATACCTTACGGTGTGGGATATCGGAGGAATGCCGGCGGAAGGGAGCCGTTCGGCTCCGCGCGGGAGCAAAACGGCTCCGACGCAGTACATTGTAGGGACATCTTAAGCGCAGTTACTGGATGTCGACGTGGTGTTGGCATGGCGCGACGGGCAACTTAACCCGCGCGCAATTTGGGCTTACGAACGGTCTTCGTATCTTCTTCCTGCCATTTCCGGGCAAGCTCATCCAGCTTCTCCAGCGCTCCACTGATTTCCTCCATGCGCTTCGTTAAGCCGTAGGTTACGGCGGGCGGGATTGTCGGCTCGTAGTGGCGGTAGATAAAACCCTTTTCTTCCAGGTCCCGGAGTCTTTCGGTTAGGAGCCGAGAGGAAATTCCGTCAATCTGACGGCGAAGCGCGCCGAAGCGTGTAGGACCCGAATTACTTAAAACCCACAGGATGTGCATGGTCCACGGCCTGGTCAGAAGTTGCAGCAGTTCGTGAGTAGGTTTGGGACAACGCGGTGGAAGTTCTTTTGAACGGCGCATGTAATACCTCTCCCATTAGTTACTTTATAGTGCCTACTTTACAAATACAACCGGTTATTTATGGTAAGTAGCAGGAGGTCATCATGGCGATTCGGTCCGTTTCCCGTGTCATCAAAGGCATAGCCACATTGGAAGGGGGCGGCTTTCTGGTACACAGACCATTTCCCACCAGCACATTGTCCGATTTTGATCCATTCCTTCTGCTCGACGAGATGGGGCCAACAGATGTCCGGCCCGGAGAAGCGAAGGGGGCTCCGGACCACCCACATCGGGGATTTGAAACGGTGACGTATATGTTATCCGGCAGCTTCCGTCACAAAGATTCACAGGAACATGCGGGGAAGCTCGGTCCTGGCGATGTTCAATGGATGACCGCGGGCCGTGGGGTTGTCCACTCCGAGGAACCTTCTGAAGAATTTCAACGCAGGGGAGGAACGCTCCACGGCGTCCAGCTTTGGGTCAATCTTCCGAAGCGCGAGAAGATGATTCGTCCGCACTATCAGGAAATACCTGCAGAGAAAATACCTTCCGCCTCTACGCCTGACGGAAAGGTAGCGGTACGTGTCCTGGCCGGCGAATCGCTGGGAGCCCGCGCCGTTATTGAAACCCGGACACCGATTTTCTATCTGGATTTTTCACTGAAACCGGGAGGTGTTTTGGCTCAGCCTGTGCCGCATGACTTCAACGCGTTTGCATACGTCATCGAGGGGCCATTGCGCTTCGGCAGTGACACTGTGCACATCGAGCGCAGCAACATGGTGGCATTCAATCGGAACGGAACTGAGATCCGGATTGAAGCACCGCTCGAAAATCCGTCTTCGGCTCGAGTGCTGCTGATCGGCGGGCAACCGCTGAATGAACCGATCGCGCGTTACGGCCCCTTCGTTATGAATACGCCGGAAGAAATTCGTCAGGCTTTCGAAGATTACCGCTCGGGCCGTATGGGCTCGATTAACTTCTGAAAAGACCTCAAAAGGAGACTCGTATGGATATTGCGATACTGATCATCCGAGTGTTTTTTGGTCTCGCTATAGCCGCTCATGGTGCAGGGAAACTGTTCCGGTTTGCCGGGCACGGTCTGAAAGCAACAGGAGGCATGTTTGAAATGGTCGGTTTTCGACCTGGAGTCCCGTTTGCTGCGGCCGCCGGTCTGACAGAATTCGGCGGCGGCATTCTTGTGACGCTCGGACTCCTGACGCCATTCGGCGCAGCAGGCATCGTCTCGATCATGATTGTGGCGATGATGAGCATGCACGTGAAAAATGGTTTTTTTGCGATGAACAATGGCATCGAATTGCCATTTCTCTATGCCGTCGCGGCAGTGGCGATTGCTTTTTCCGGCGGAGGTGCCTTTTCGTTGGACGCTCTGCTAGGGCTCGGATTCTTGCACGAAGCGTATGTTGTTATGGGTGCGCTCGTGCTCGCGGTTTTGGGCGCTGTTGTCACACTGAGTTTGCGCCATACTAGCGCCTCTGTTCCATCGAAGTCGTGAGTGTGTCCTGGTACGGAGAGCACCCGCAACGCCCCATCCAGGCCAGACGTGTAACGCCGTCTTAAGCGGTGGCAAACTGTAAGTTTTCGGGCCAAAATTTCGGGTAGGATTACAGAAGCTCATGCTTGACTACGTCGTCGATAGCGCCACTCAGAGACGTCCACTGCTTGGCGCAGAATTACAAGTCGCTCTTAATCTGGTTCCCGCGCACACATCGACTGGAAATTGCGCGCCGCGACGGCCGGCAGAGCCAGCCTGCCGTTATGCTCGTCGATGACGCGATCGCGCTGACGGACGGGACACGGGAGGTCAAGCTCTACCATGCACCGAACATTCACACGTCGGGAATGCTGGTGGGCTATGTGCCCGACGCCCGTGTTCTTTTCACGGCCGACCTCGTCAGCGACACCTTTCCCCTAAATCCAGCCTTCGCCTCGCCGGTCCATGAGCTAATCCAAGAAAATGGGCTTTCGGTCGAGATGATCGCGTGTGGGCACGGCAACGTCATGCCTTATGCT
>Ga0070707_100003874_pt1 | contig 14090 bp, 11 predicted proteins | sample KBSK5502metaG_FD_65468 | JGI IMG/M metagenome (GOLD analysis project Ga0070707, IMG submission 65468) | Corn, switchgrass and miscanthus rhizosphere microbial communities from Kellogg Biological Station, Michigan, USA - KBS K5-50-2 metaG | ecosystem: Host-associated > Plants > Roots >... | reverse complement strand
ACCGATTTAAGCTGAATCTCAATCATTGTGTCGCAAGATGTAACACTTTTTCGTTTTGAGTTGACGCGCTCCTTACTTATAGTCTCGACTCCGAATTCTTTAGTAGTCGGGTGAGAAAGAATGGCTCACACCATCTTCATTTTGGGGACGGACCCCCAGCAGTGTAAGGAACTCCGGGAGATTCTTCAGGAACGCATTGCCGACAACATCGTTACGGCACACCACGAAGACGCACTTCAAAATATCAAGGAGTCCGACACGGTCATTCTCACATCGGAGGAGAAGAATACCGGAATCCTTTATCGGCGTCTGCTGAACAAGCTCGAAGAGCAGGTTCACCGGGCCGAATTGTTGAGCGACCTGATCCGCCTTTTTTCGTCATCGGTCCAGATCGACGAATTGCTGGACCGCGTTGTGTCGAAATCCACCGAAGTGCTGGGCGATATATCGTTCATCGTCCTGTCAGGTGAGGATGGTCTAATCCGGCTGGAATCAGCGTTCTCGAAGGATCAGGACCAGCTGGTCAAAATGCTGATCGCGACGGTCAATCATTCGGACGAGGCTTTGAACGGCGATCTGCTTTCGGATGTTCTGACGCGCCGGCATCCCGTGGTGATTTCGAATCTTCAGCAGGTTGATTATTCAGGCCCAATGAGGACATTTGTCGAGAAATACGGGCTGGTTTCGCTGGTCGCGGTACCCATTCAAACCAAGGAAGTCGTACTTGGCGCGTTTATCTCGCTTGCGAGTGAATCGAAGAGTTTCACAAGCGATGACGTGGCGACGGCCTCGGCCCTCGCAGATTTCACAGCAATTGCCCTGGAAAATGCCGGCCTGTTTGCGGAGCTACAGCGTACAGCCATCACCGATTCGCTGACTGGCGCGTACAACACCCGTTTTTTCCACGAAATCCTCGGGCGCGAAACGGCACGGGCCGACCGTTATACGACGCCGCTCTCGCTGCTGATGATCGACATTGATACGTTTAAGCTCGTGAACGACACCTTTGGCCATGTTGTCGGCAATAAGGTTCTTACCCAGATCGCATCCACGTTGAAACAGACCGTTCGAAATACAGACTTCGTGTTCCGCTGCGGCGGCGACGAATTCGGCGTCGTGCTGCCCGGCACAAACCTCGAAGGTGCCATGCATGCCGCGGAAAAGATCCTGCAGAAGGTCGAAGCCGAGGATATTTTGACCTCACTCGGCTACAGCGGGCCCGTTACGGTGAGCATCGGCATTTCGGAGTATCATCGAGGAAGCCACTTTGAGACGCTCGTCGCCGAAGCCGATCAAGCTCTATACGCATCCAAGCGGTCTTCGAAGAATTGCGCGAAAGCGTTTAAAGCGTAATCAAATGCCAATGGGTCACGGGTCAAATGCCAAATGCCAGATGTATATGACATTTGGCATTTGACCAGTGACCCATTGGCATTTGGCTCCCCAAACCCCTTGACACTGTTGGGTTTGTGCGACTATAGTGTCTTAGCATTTGATGTCACTCGGCCCACCCGTCACAGGCCTCGGTGTTCGTAGTTTCTCAATGCCAGAGTAGGTGTCCCCGCAATGAAAGTTGAACGCATTGGAGATCGGCTCGTCAGTTCCGGCGTGATCTCGAACGACCAGTTGGAGTTTGCGCTAAAGGAGCAAAAGCGCACAGGCGAGCGCCTGGGCACGATCCTGCGTCAACTGAACCTCATCACGGAAGAGGACCTGGCGAAAGTCCTGGCAGAAGCTGCCGGCATCGAACATCTGAACATTCGAAATTTATCCATCGATCCGAATGTCGTAAATGCGCTGCCTGAGGCCGTCGCGCGCAAATACAAGGTTTTTCCAATCGCCACGGAAAACAATTCCGTCACTGTGGCGATGGCCGATCCGATGGATGTCGCCACCATCGATCGTGTTCAACAGCAGACCCACCGTTATGTGAAAGTGGTCTCGTCGACGGAATTCGACATCCTGACGACGATCGACAAGTACTATGGCGCCGTCCGCGAAGCCGGCTCGCTGGAAGAACTCATCGAAGATGCCGTGAAGCAAACGGAAGCCAAGGGTCCGGGCGAAGGCCGTGAGGACCTGGGACTCGTTGCTCCCGTCATCAAGCTGATTGACCTTCTGATTTCCACAGGCGTCTCCGAGCGAGCGACCGACATCCACTTCGAGCCCGAAAAAAATCTTGTGCGCATCCGTCTCCGGATTGATGGCGTTTTGAAGCAGGGCCCATACATCCCGAAAAAGCTCGAACGCGCGATAAATTCACGCATCAAGATCATGGGCAACCTGAATATTTCCGAATCGCGGCTGCCCCAGGACGGTAAGGCGACGATCTCGGTCTATGGCAAGCCCATCGATGTTCGTATTGCCACGTTCCCGACGCTGTTCGGCGAAAACGTCGTTCTCCGTATTTTGAACAAGGAAAACCTGATCATCGGTCTAGAACAGCTGGGATTCTCGGAAAAGAATTTGTCGCGCCTGTCGCGTTCGATCCACAGTCCCAACGGCATTTGCCTGGTCACGGGCCCGACGGGATCCGGGAAAACGACCACGCTCTATGCCGCATTGATGAAAATCAGTACGCCCGAGCGGAAAATCATCACGCTCGAGGATCCTTGCGAATATGAACTGCCGTTGATTCGTCAATCGCAGATCAACGTCAGAGCCGGCCTGACCTACGCTACGGGCCTCCGCGCGATCTTGCGGCAGGATCCGGACATCATCTTCGTCGGAGAGATGCGCGACGAGGAAACCATCGACACCGCGATTCGTGCCGCATTGACCGGACTGCTGGTGTTCAGCACCCTGCACACGAACGATTCGGCCGCGACCATTCCGCGACTACTCGATATGGGGGTCGAACCGTTCCTGGTGGCGTCCTCGCTTGTCGGCGTCGTGGCCCAACGCCTCATCCGGCTCATTTGCAAGTTCTGCAAAGAAGAAGTTCAGCCCAACCCCGACCTGTTGCGGCGCCTCAATGTTAAAAGTGGAAAATTCTTTGCCGGCAAAGGTTGTAAAAACTGCGACGGCACGGGCTATCGCGGCCGCACGGTGATTGCCGAGGTGATGCTGCTGTCTGCTGCAATCCAAAAGGCCATCATGGAAAGGGCCGATGCGAGTGTGATCCGGTCTCTCTCCCATGAAGAGGGAATGGAAACGATGCTCGAAGATGGAATTCAGAAAGCGATCAAAGGAGTGACCACTTTGGATGAAGTGGCGCGAGTTGTCTGAATATGGAATTTCAATACAAAGCCAAAGATGAGGAAGGCCGGACGATCACCGGCGTCATGGAAGCCGACGACGAAGACGCGCTGGCTAATGCCCTCGACAGTCAAAACCTGTTTCTGGTCGAAGCCGGTCCGGCGAAGAAAAAAGAAGGCGTCGCCACCATCGAACGCAGGATTCGTCCACGCGATGTTCTGAATTTCACGCTGGATTTATCGACGATCCTTTCGTCAGGTATTCCAATCACCTCGGGACTGGGCGATCTTGCTGCCGCTTCCGAACACACCAAGCTGAAACACGTCATCGAAGACATTCTTGCCAGCATCAATGCCGGCTCGAGTTTGTCGGCCGCTTTCGAGCGGCACCCGCAGATTTTCGACGGCCTTTACGTCAGCATCGTACGAGCGGGAGAAACTTCCGGAAATCTGGACCGCGTGCTTGCGGATCTCGCCGTCTTCCTGGAATGGAAACTGGATCTGCGCCGTGAAGTGATCCAGGCGATGATCTATCCATTGATGGTATTGGGCGCGATTTCAGGCCTCGTCGTCCTGCTCGCTACGGTCGTGTTTCCGCAATTCGCAAGCGTGCTGAGCCAGTCGAAAGGGCCGATTCCCCTGCCGACGCAGATTCTTTTCTTGCTCAGCACGGTCTTCCGGCTGTACTGGTGGGTGCTGTTGATTGGCCTCCTGGGAGCAGTCGGCAGCTTCTGGGGATGGATTCGGACGCCGAGCGGCCGCGCGAAATTCGATGCCTTCAAATTAAGAATTCCCGTCGTCGGCAATCTCGTGCGCGACATCGCGCTCTCCCGCTTCTGCCATTTCTTCGCGATCCTCTTCAGTGCCGGCGTTGATATTTCGGAAACGCTCAGCATCGTGGAGCAATTGATCGGAAACGCCGTGCTGGCCGATGCCACACGGGTTGTGCGCAACGAGGTACGTGCGGGTAATTCGCTATCGTCATCGCTCATGCAAACCGGGAAGTTTCCGACGATGGTCATCCGTATGTTTCACATCGGCGAGGCCAGCGGTCAGCTCGTCGGATCGCTTCAGAAGGCGTGCCGTTATTACGACAAGGAAATTCCCGCAACGATCAAGCGGGTGTTCTCCATCATGGAACCTGTCTTATACGTGTTCCTCGCAGTCATCGTGCTGACGGTCGCACTCGCGATCTATCTGCCGCTGTACCAGATGATGGGATCGCTAAGCAGGAAGTAGCAGGAAGTAACCAGGAGAAATGGCCAATCGCATTTTAGGAATCGAATACGGAGCCGACCGGATCAAAGTCGTTGAGGTGACCTTCGGCCGCAAGCTGAAGGTTTTCAACTTTGCCGTCATCGATAACCGGAATGTCGACCCTGCGCGCCGTACCGAGCAACTGAATCACACGCTGCAGGTTCGTGGTTTCGATGCGAAGGACGCCATCATCGCGACCGGCGGAGGAAACTCCGAACACCGGTTACTCACGCTTCCGCCTTTATCCACGCGCGAGATGCATTTCGTCATGCAGCGGGAGTCGAAGAAGCTCGCTCCAGCCGGCATGGCGGAGATGGTCTGGTCTTACGATGTCCTCAAGACCAAAGAAGAGCTCGGCATCAAAAAAAATCAGATCCTGCTCGTGAGCGCCGAGCGTCCGATGGTCGATGCGGCGCGGAACCTCCTTTCGCAAAGCCGATTCAAGCTGCTGCAGGTGACCACGATTCCTGAAGCCGTCCTGAATCTGCTTCGACACGTCATCGTCTGGAAAAAAGATGCGGTGCGCATGGTTGTGCACTTCGCGGCCAATGGTGTGCATGTTCTTTTCGCTCAGGAGGGCGCACTCCTGCTATCGCGCGAGGTTCGTTTCGATCCTGCGGGGATGGATCCGGAAGAACAGTCGCAGCGGCTCATCAACGAATTGAAGCGATCGATGCTGTATTTTCGTCAGAACTTTCCCCAGGCACAGCTCGAACAAATCAATTTTTCCGGTGAAAACGACCTCCTGGCGGCGCTGGTCGCTCGGTCTTCGGAAGAACTCGGGCTCGAGGGGAGCATCCTGCGATTTGAAGAGAGCCTGGACACATCCGCCTTTCGCGGCAACTGGGACGAGTTCCGCTTTCACCTGCCTTCGCTGGCTGCAGCGCTCGGTACGGCATGGCGAAAAACTCCAGGCACCAGCGGCATCAATCTTCTGCCCGGCAAGACACAGGCAAAACAGGAAGCCGGAATCAATCCGACGAAAATCGCGCGCGCAGCCCTCATGGTCGCGGCTGTGCTTCTCCTCGTTACCGGGCTCTATTATTTCCGGGAGCGAGGGAGGCTCGATGCAACACGGCGCGACCTGACGCAGAGGGCCGCCGTTGTCGATCCCAAACTTCAGCAGATGCAGGAATCGGAAAGCAAACGTTCGACTGCCGAACAACGAGCGGAATTCCTGAAACGGATTGGCGCGCACACGGACTGGACAGAACTCTTCCGCAATATTTCTTTCATCGTACCCTCGACGGCCGTTTTCGAGGACTTGAAGCTCGAAAGCGCGGACACTCCGAAAATCACGATTCGCGGGTACTTGATCGCCGCATCTGCTGTTGAAGGCAATACCGACTTCAATCGATTCTACAGCGCGCTGAGCGCTCTTCCGATGTTCAAGAGCGTTTCGATGCCGAAGCCAACCGTCGTCAGTTCGCTGGACGCCCCGCCGACGCCCGGTAAACTGAGCGCCGCCGCGATGCAGGCCAGCAAGGTGACGTTCGAGGTGGTGTGCGAACTGCCATGAGTTCATTGACGAAACAACAACAGACGACGCTGGTATACATCATCGGATGCGTGTTGATGCTGGTGCTCGCAGGCGGTCTCCTTTACAGCCTGAATTCAAGTTCAGCTGCCGTCACCCGGCTCAAACAGGATGTCGAACGAAAAGAAAAACAGGCGAAAGACGTAAGGCCTCCGACAGCCGAAGAACAGAGCCAGTGGGACGCGCAGGAAACCCAGCTGGGCAGCCTTCTCCTCTCCGAGCAAGCTGTGCCGCAATTCTTTGAAGAAGTCACCCGGATCGCAACGGAGAACTCAATTCAACGCCTAAGCATGAACTCGGAAGAAGTCATGATTGATCCGAGCAAGGCGGCCACAGCGGATGAAGCCAGGGTCATTGCGGCTGGTATCAAACATTACCTCGCCGTCACGATGAAATTTCAGGGACAGTACGCGGATGTGGCGCGATTCCTTGGCAGCGTTGCAAAGCTCGACAGGCCGATTCAATACCATCTGGTCGAACTGAAGCGCGGCGTGCCTTATATCGAGGCTCTGGTAGTGATGAACGTCTACAAGCGGGAGCCTGCATGAACAACGCGAAGATTGCAGCCCTGCTCCTGATCTCGTTCATCGCGACGGGCAGCGTTATTTATCAAATCCGGAACAGAAGGCCGGTCAAGGGAGTGATCGTGGGTACTGTTCCAGCACCCCAGGCTCAACCCTCCTCCAAACGTCCATTACAGGCCGCCGCTGCGCCTGCGCTGACGAAGACTGGTGGCCAGACGATTGAGGTCGCGAAGATGACTGGACCCTCACCGAACATTCCCGCTAACGGCTGGGGCCGAAATCCGTTTCTGACCATCGAAGAGATCAGCAAATTGAATCAACCCGACCTTCCTGTCGCGGTTCAAACGCCTGCACCACAACCCAAGCCCGAGCCGCCGGCGCTACCCACTTATACGGTCACAGGAATCATCTCCGGCAATCAAGGCAAGTGGGCCATCGTCGACGGCCGCATGTTACGGCCGGGAGAACATCTGGACACCTGGACCTTGAAGGAAGTCAAGGACAGTGCAGTCGTCCTGGAACGTGAGGGGCTACTGCGTGAGTTGCCGCTCAAGAGGCTCGAGGAGACAGCAGCGGCGGCTCCTCCGAAGAAGGAGGCAAAGTAATGAGGATGATAACAGCAGCGCTTGTCGTTCTTTTGGGAACGCAGCAGAAGCTTCCACAGGACCTGCAGGTCAGCCAGCTCGAGGATCCGCGAATCAGAAACGCCGGGATCATCGTCATCGGCGGGCAGAATCCTGTAATCACCAACACGCAGCAGCCTCAGCTTCCCGCAACGCAACTGGAGCAGCGGCCGCAGCCTCAGGGACTGAATGCGACATTCGACGTGAATTTTCGTGATGCTGCACTTGTTCCAGTGCTGAACACGCTGGCGCAGTACGCGGGCCTGAATCTGGTGATCCCGCCGGACATCACCGGCACAGTCACAGTGGATCTGAAGGGCGTCACACTCCTGCAGGCGCTCGAAGCGATTCTGCCCACGCGTGGCCTGCAATACCGGATTGAAGACGGCATGTTGCGCGTCGAAAGAATTCAACTGGAGTCGCGCAGTTTCAAGTTCGACTACATCACCACGCTGCGAAGCGGGACACGCTCCACGACTGCAAGCTCGACGGCAGCCGGCACTACCGGTATTGCCGGTGCCGGCATAACAGGCACTGCCGTGGCGGCGACGGGGATTGCCGGCGGTTCGACATTCGGAGCCACTGGTGGTGGCGGGGGGTCGACCGCATCCGTCACGGGATCGGAAACCGCGAATCTTCTGAACGATATCGAAACGTCTTTGGCTCAACTGAAATCGGCCGACGGAAAGATCATTTTCAACAGGATGGCCGGAATCATTTTTGTGACGGACTATCCTCGCAATCTGGATCAGATCGGTTTCTTTCTCGAAACGATTCAGAACGCGGTTCACCGCCAGGTTGTGATCGAAGCGAAAGTGATCGAAGTCCGGCTCGACGCTACAACGCAGTTCGGCGTGAACTGGACCGCGCTGGCCGGCAAGGCTCTCAAACTCGAGCAACCGTTCGCCGCGACTGGCGGCTTCCAGATCACTTTTACCTCCGGGGAAATGAACGCGATCATCAGTGCATTGGCAACGGAGGGGAATGTCAATGTCCTGTCGAGCCCCACGATCGCGACTTTGAATAACCAGCCTGCGATCATACGCGTTGGCACTCAGGACATTTTCTTCACAACGACAACGCAGGTCGATCCGCGTACCGGCACGATTGTTCAGACCGCGATCACACCATCCAGCATCACCGAAGGAATCGTACTGGATGTAACGCCCCAGATCAGTGATGACGGCGTCATCATCATGAATATTCATCCCACGGTTACCGAGCGGACAGGACAGGCGACATCTCCACGCGGGGACACCGTGCCCATTGTCGATGTGCGTGAAACCGATACCGTCGTGCGGGTCAAAGAGGGCGGGACGGTATTGATCGGTGGCCTGATTTCCGACCGGAAAATCGAAACTGCGAACAAAGTGCCTGTCCTTGGAAATCTGCCGCTGGTCGGCGGGTTTTTCAGAAACACATCCAGGGAAAGCCGGAGGACGGATCTCGTGATCCTCCTGACACCAAAGATTCTGGATGTTCAGAGTGCAATGGATTACACAAGAAGCCGCATTGAGAATCAGGATAAATTGAAGGAGGAACGGAAGTAGGCGACGCGTCTTCGACTATGTACGAACAATATTACAGCCTCCTCGAGCCGCCATTCAGTCTCACTCCCGATCCGAAGTATTTCTACCGCAGCGAGTCGCACCACCGCGCATTCGAGCTTCTCCATTACGCGATACAGAGGCGCGAAGGCTTCATGATTGTTTACGGCGATATAGGCACCGGCAAAACGACGTTGTGCCGCGCCGTGCTCGACACGATCGAAAAGAACGTCTACACCGCTCTCCTTCTGAACCCGTTTCTGAACGAACTCGATTTGATGAAGACGGCCCTGGCGGACTTTGCAGTGCCTGTTCCGAAATCGACGAGCAAGCAGGATCTGCTGAACGCGCTGAATAAATTTCTCATTTCCGTGCTGGAGAAAGAAGGCCGGGCTGTCCTCATCATCGACGAGGCTCAAAACCTTCCGCTCGCGACACTCGAACAGATTCGAATCATTTCGAATCTCGAAACACATAATGCGAAGCTGTTGCAAATCGTCCTGGTCGGACAGCTGGAGTTGACGGACCTTCTGGGAAAACCGGAACTGCGGCAACTGCATCAGCGCATTTCGATCAAATGTGAATTGACGCCGCTGTCGCCGGACGAAGTGGCGCAATACATCAGGCACCGCCTGGCCATCGCCGGCGGCGGGCAGTCGCGAATCATTTTCACGACGGATGGTCTGAAGGAGATTTACAACTACTCCGGAGGCATTCCCCGCCTCATCAATTTGATCGCGGATCGTTCACTGCTGGCAGGAATGGCGCTTTCGACCACGGCGATGGATCGCAGAGTCGTTCATGAAGCAGTGGAAAACCTTCAATTGAAGAAATCGAAGTCCTCGTTCGGCAGACTATGGCCCTTTCGCGTGTGGAGCGCGAGAAGCAAATGAGCTTGATTCTGGACGCACTGAAGAAGGCGAAGCAGATGGCGGGACGCAAGTCGGAACCTGCGCCGCCGGCCGCTTTGGCGAGTTTCCGATTTGGCCGGCCCACGCGGGCGGAGCGGACCCGGAAAATCGTTCTCGTAGCCGTGATGGGCGTCATTGGCCTTTCTTCCATGGCCTACACCGTGAGCTTTATCGTGGGCCGCTACAGAAAGCCAAGAGGCGCGGTTCTTGTCCAAGCGCCAAGGCCCGCTTTGGAAGATCCCGTCCCGGTCGAGGAAGCCGCTGCGGCGGACCAACCCAAAGTTGACCCGGCGAAAGAAGAACCCCCGAAACCCGAGCCGGCCCAGCCGGCGCCAACTCCTGCAAAACCACTGGCTTTAGCGCAAGAAGCACCCTCGGCGCCCAAGCGCCCTGCGGTTACGACGCCAACTCCGGCTGCGCCTCGGCCGGTCCCTGTCCAGCAGGCATCGCCGGCGGCATCTATTGAGGCTTCACCCTATCGGGCTCGCCCTTCGGGGCCGGCGCCACCGGCGCAATTGCCTGTAGCTCCTGCTCCGACAAATGCCGCTCCTGAGCCCTCACCCGCCGCGCCTGCGGCGCCGTCGGCCTCTCCCAATGGGAGAGGCGGGGTCACGCCCGCGGCCCGGGATGCTTTTGATCTTGCGGTGTTCTACCAGCGAAGCGGGGACTTCCTGAAGGCCCTCGACCTGTACAACAGGGTGCTCGAAAGAGATCCGCTGAACGCGCCGGTCTATAACAACCTCGGATTGATACATTACACGACCAAAAACACGCCGGAGGCGATCAAGGCGTTCCGCCAGGCGACATATATCGATCCGAAATACGACATGGCGCACAACAATCTTGGATTGGCTTTACAGCAGGGGGGCCAGAACGCCGAAGCCGAGCGCGAGTTCGAGCGGGCCCTGCAGTTAAATCCCAAAAATGCGGCGGCCATGACCAATTTGGCTGCGGTGGCCAGAAAATCCGGTAACATTGAGCGCGCCAAGATTCAGTATCTACAAGCGATTCAAGTGAATCCGGGGAATGCGGAAGCGCATTACAATCTGGCGATGCTTTATGAGGAGCAAGGGGAAAACGGCAGCGCCGTCGAGCATTTCAAGAAATTTTTGATATTGGGCTCAAATTCTCATCCTGAAATTGTCGGAGAAGTCGAAAAGAAGATTGAGGAGCTCTCCAGGAAAAAGGAATGAGTATCACGTTCCCATTACTGGCGGGGATGGCTGGAGGCGCCGCCGGATGGTTCGTGTCGTGGATTGTGGATCGCACCACGCTGGATCTCGCGCGCAACACAAAACGGCTTGAATCGATCTTGTCTACAGCCGCATCGGCTGCGCTTCTCGCCGCGCTCGCAATGAGATTCAAAGAGCCTGGAATCCGATTGTTCGTCTATGGCGGACTGGTTCTGGCGCTTGTCGGCGTGACGCTCTTCGATATCAGAACGCAGGTCATCCCTCATGCTGTCACCATCCCAGGCACTATTTTCGGCCTTATTGGAGGATCTTTTGTCTTGCCTTCGGGCATCCGGGAGTCCATCCTCGGTCTCGTTATCGGAGGCGGGGTCCTGCTGGCGGCCACGTTGGTGGAGACAATCCGCAGGAAGGAAATCGGAGGCGGCGACTGGAAGTACGCCGCAATGATCGGGAGCTTCGTTGGCCAACGCATCGTTATGGCCCTGGTGTTTACGGGAATTTTCGGTGTCGTCGGCGCTATCGTTTTAGCGATTTCCGGGAACCGGGCCCGGCCTCGTGCGCTCGGGCCATGGCTGAGCGCAGGCGCCATTGCCAGCATTCTGTTAGGATGACGGAGGACGCATGCAATTTGGCAAAAAGTATCGATTCCGGCTGGTGATTGGACTGCCTCTGATCGTGATCTGTTTCACGGTGGCCGCGGGCTACTTTCCCATCGGGATGATTGACTACAACCTCACGCGAGTCGAACGTCCATTCGAACTGAGGCCACTCCTTCTCAACTTAAAAATCACGATACTTGTGATCACCCTCGTCGCGACCGCACTCGCCATCATGATTTCCATGTATATCGTGCGGCCGGTCGAGAGAATCATTCAGGAAATGGAAAGCCTTGCCGGTGAAAGCGAGAACAAGGGATCGAACGGCGACGATCGAAAAGAACCGCAGACAAACGACGAAATCGACAGGCTTTCGAGGCTGTACAAAGAGACCTTCGTTCCCATGAAGGGATATCTCACCACCGCCGATCTCTTCCTCCAGATGACCGAGGGTATGGTGAGCCTGAATGCCGATGGAAAGGTCGCATTCCTGAACGCCCACATGGAAAAGCTTCTTGGAATCCAGCGGCAACGATACATCGGTAAGCACTACGCCGACATTTTTCCGAATCCTGCCAGAAACATCGAGATTCACGGCCTCATCGAAGACGTGATGCACAGCACAACTCCGCAAACACGGGACATCCTGGTCTGGACTCCCGGAGCGCGCGATGTTTTTGTGCGAACGACGGCTTCTCCGGCGACGGGCAAGCACAAAGAATCAATGGGCGTCGTTCTGCTCTTCCAGGACATTGAAGAATTCACGCGTATGCGCGATCAGCTTCGCCGCATGGATGTTCTCGCGTCGATCGGCGGCACGATCACCGGCATGGCTCATGAAGTGAAGACACCGCTTGGCTATATTCGGGGCCTGGCCGAACTCATCAAAGAGGATTTGCCGCAGGAAGCGTCGCAGCAAAAATACATCTCGAGCATCATCGAGTCCATCGACCGATTGAATGGGATGGTCGAAGAGATCTTATCCCTGGCAACCGTGAAGATCGACAACTCCACTGCCCACGATCCGAAAACTCTCGTGCGCGAGGCGATTGTTTACGTGCGCGAAATGGTCACCACGAACAATCTGCGGTTGATCGAAGACTATCCGCAGTCATCGTCGCCGGTCAAAGCTGACCGGCAGAAACTGGTCGAAGCATTCATCAATATTCTGCGGAACGCCTGCGAAGCAGCCCCGCGCGGGGCCGCGCTGAATATCCGGATTCGTCCCGTCATCCTTGGACATTCTTCGGATATCGATCAGGACACGGTAATGTTCGAATTCCACAACGAGGGCTCGTACATCGATCCTGCGACGAAGGAAAAGCTCTTCACGCCGTTCTTCACGACGAAGAAGAAAGGAACGGGTCTCGGGCTCGCCATCTCGAAACAGATCATCGAAGCGCACGGCGGCGCGATTCAGGTTGAAAGCGATCCGCATACTGGAACACTGTTCCGGATCATGTTGCCGGCGGGCGTCTCCACTTCTTCAGCGTTGACCGCGGAAAGTACGGTTCAATGAAACCCTCGATCCTGGTCGTTGACGACGAAGAGATGTCGCGGTTCATCCTCCGCGAGGCGCTCACAAAACGCGGTTACGCCGTCGAGGAAGCTCCCGATGCGGAAACGGGCCTGCGCAAGCTTCGTCAGCACCCGTACGACCTGGTCCTGCTCGACGTCCAGATGCCCGGCCTCAGCGGCATTGACGCCATTCCGAAGTTCAAGGACATCGATCCCTCGGTCATGATCATCATGACCACCGCGCTGGGTTCCCGGGAAATGATCATGGAAGCCATCTCGCGAGGCGCTCTCGATTACTTCGTGAAGCCCTTCAAGATGGAAGAAATGGAAGTCATCGTCAAACGCTCTCTCGAACGGCGCAGGCTCGAGGTTGAACTTCAAAATCTGAAAGAGCAAATCAGCGAAACCTTCCGTTACGAGAACATCATCGGCAGGAGCGGTGCGATTCAGGATGTGCTGCGGCTTGTGGGCCGCGTGGCATCGACTACCGCAACGGTTCTGATCTGGGGCGAGACGGGAACAGGAAAGGAACTCATCGCTCGAGCCATTCATCAAAACAGCTCCCGCAAAGATAAGCCGATGGTGAAATTGAATTGCGCCGGCATCCCGGAGGGCCTGCTGGAAAGCGAACTCTTCGGTTTCGAGAAAGGCGCATTTACCGGCGCGGTCGAACGGAAGCTCGGGAAATTCGAGCTCGCGGATCAAGGCACGATCTTCCTGGACGAAATCGGCGACATGAATCCGGGAGCTCAGGCGAAGATCCTGCGCATTCTGCAGGAAATGGAATTCGAGCGGCTTGGCGGCATTAAGCCCATCAGGATCGATGTCCGTGTGATTGCCGCAACAAATCGCGATCTCACGGAAACGGTGAAGCAGGGGATGTTTCGCGAGGACCTTTTCCATCGTCTGAATCTGTTCTCAATCCGCATGCCTGCTCTGCGTCATCGCGTCGAAGACATCCCCATCCTCACCGAACATTTCCTCAAAGAGGCGACGGCAAAATTCGAACGTCCCATCCGGTCGATTTCCGCAGAAGCCATGAGTTACCTGATGAAGTACGAGTGGCCTGGAAATGTACGCGAGCTGAAGAACACGATCGAACGATCGGTGCTGATCACGGACGGCGATGTTCTGACTTCCAAATTTCTTCCCACGCATATCACCAAGCACGTTTCCGATCAGTCGCT
>Ga0070707_100003873_pt1 | contig 14091 bp, 12 predicted proteins | sample KBSK5502metaG_FD_65468 | JGI IMG/M metagenome (GOLD analysis project Ga0070707, IMG submission 65468) | Corn, switchgrass and miscanthus rhizosphere microbial communities from Kellogg Biological Station, Michigan, USA - KBS K5-50-2 metaG | ecosystem: Host-associated > Plants > Roots >... | reverse complement strand
AGCTGGTCGAGCATTGCCAGGATCAGCGCCAGCAGCAGCCCGGGAAGCACGATGAGCACCTCGCGCCGCCGACCGAATGCCGGCGGTGGCCGCTCTCCGGCGACCGCCTCCGTGCCTGCCCGAGCGCGCGCGTCGGGCATGCCGCCGCGCGGCGGCTCTACCTCAGCCATGTCCTTCTTTCCCTCTTTCGATGCTCGTTCGCGCGCGTCGTGCGTCTTGCCGGGATTAACCTACTTGCCGACCGGCTAGTATCTTCGCCCAGGGTAGGATAGGCTGCTTACTAACCGGTCGTCAAGTAGGTTAAACGCAGAGCAGGGCAGCACGATGAACAGCACCGCCGCGGGGTCTCCCACTCGGGCCATGACCGACGTGCGGTCACGGAGCGACACGCGCGCGCGGATCCAGCAGGTCGCCGTCGAGCTCTTCACCGAGCACGGCTACGAGGGCACGTCGCTGCGCGAGATCGCCGAACGCCTCGGCGTCACGAAGGCGGCGCTCTACTACCACTTCAGGTCCAAGGAAGACATCATCGAGAGCCTTGTCGAGGATCTGCACCAGCAGATGGACGAGCTGATCGGCTGGGCCAGGTCGCAGCCGAGGACCGCGGAGACCCGAAGCGAGATCCTGGTCAGGTACATGGACGTCGTAGCCGAGCGCGACGAGGTCTTCCGCATGCTCCATCAGAACCAGGCAGTGTTGAACGCCCCTGCCACCGCGCTGCACACGCTGAAGCGCGCGCCGCTGCAGCTTGCCGAGGTGCTGACCGGCCCCGACGCGCCGCTCCGCGAGCGAGTCAGGGCCATGATGACGCTGGGCGCGATCAGCATCGGCTGGATGACCTTCGCGGACAAGACGCCCGACCGGCACGAACTCAGCGAGATCGTCTGCGGCCTCGCCAACGAGTTCGCGCGGTGCGAGCCGCGGTAGCCGTTGATTCGCGCTCGCCTTAGTCGGGCTGCAGGCGTTGCCGCGCGGCGGCGGTCGCCTCGACGAGAGGCAGGGTCCGGTAACCGACCGCGGTCGCCAGCGCGATCACGGTCGACGTTCGCTGCACGCCTGGCACCTCGACGATCGAGTCGATCACCCGCTGCAGGTCGGCGTTCGTCCGCGCTACGACACGGCACAGCATGTCGCCTGGCCCCGTGATCGTGTGCGCCTCGAGGATCTCGCCGATGCCGCTCAGCCGTTCGGCAACCTCGTCGCGCCCGCCCGACTGCATGAGCTCGACGGTGACGAACGCGGTGACGACGTGGCCGATGGCGGCTGGATCGATGTCCGGGCCGTAGCCGGTGATCACCCCGCTCGCCAGCATCCTGTCCAGCCTGGCCTGCACGGTGCCGCGGGCCACGCCGAGCCGCCTGGACGCCTCAAGCACGCCGATCCGCGGCTCCGCGGCAAGCAGGCCGATCAAGCGGGCGTCAAGAGAATCGATCACGAGGGAGCACACCCTAGCCAGTCCGCCAGGGCAGCTTGCTCAGCGGTGCGGCAGTCGATGGATGATTGTTGTACAAAATGTTCAGTCATGCAAACTGAGTGTTGCACATCTTGTCCTGTTGTCAGATCCTGCCAGAATCCGACCGCCTAGCAAGGAGCGCGCCGATGGCAACCCAGACCACCGCGCCGCACGGCATGGCAGGCCACGCTGACGAGTTCCCCGTCACCGGCATGGACGCCATCGTCTTCGCGGTCGGCAACGCACGCCAGGCGGCGCACTTCTACTCGACGGCGTTCGGCATGCGGCGGGTGGCGTACCGCGGCCCTGAGACCGGCTGCCGGGACGAGGCCAGCCACGTGCTCGAGTCGGGGAATGCCCGGTTCGTTCTCCGCGGTCCGGTCCGTTCGGGAACCGAACTGGCCGCGCACGTCGCCGCGCACGGAGACGGCGTGATCGACCTGTCCATCGGAGTGCCGTCGGCGCGCGACGCCTTCAGCTACGCCGTCGCGCATGGCGCGCGGCCCATCGAGGAGCCGCACGTCGAGGAGGACGCCGGCGGCCAGGTCATGCTCGCGTCGATCGCGGCTTACGGCGACACCAGGCACACGCTGGTCGAGCGCTCGGACTATGCCGGCCCGTACCTGCCCGGCTACGTCGCCGCCGAGCCGATCGCGACCCCGCCGCGCCCGCCGTTCTTCACCGCGGTTGACCATTGCGTCGGCAACGTGGAACTCGGCCGGATGGACGAGTGGGTCGGCTTCTACCACCGGGTGATGGGCTTCACCAACATGAAGGAATTCGTCGGCGACGACATCGCGACCGAGTACTCGGCGCTGATGAGCAAGGTGGTGGCCGACGGCAGCCGCAAGGTCAAGTTTCCCATCAACGAGCCGGCGATCGGTAAGAAGAAGTCGCAGATCGACGAATACCTGGATTTCTACGGCGGGCCAGGCGTCCAGCACATCGCGCTGACGACCGATGACATCGTGGCCGCGGTCAGGCACATGCAGGCGGCGGGAGTCAGCTTCCTGGCGACCCCCGACAGTTACTACGACACGCTCGGCGACTGGGTCGGCGACACCAGGGTGAACGTGGAGGTCCTTCGCGACCTGCGGATACTCGCCGACCGGGACGAAGACGGCTATCTGCTGCAGATCTTCACCAAGCCGGTGCAGGACCGGCCGACCGTGTTCTTCGAGTTGATCGAACGGCACGGCTCCCAGGGGTTCGGCAAGGGCAACTTCAAGGCACTGTTCGAGGCCATCGAGCGCGAGCAGGCCCGTCGCGGCAACCTCTGACCCTCATGACATCGATGCCGCACGGACGGTCGCCGGCGAACAACGCACGCACATCGATGTGGCGCCTAGGAGCGCCACGAGAACGTCGATGGCACATCCACCTGCCGTGGTACCGCCGGGTCGGAGGCGGTCGGCTCTAGTTACTCAACGCAGTTGAACAACTACTGATCGTAGCTGTTCGCTGAGGGGCATGATGGGCCTGTGACACGAGCGCCCGTTCATGGCGAGGCTGTCGAGGCAGGGCAGCTTACCGCTCCTCCGGCCCCGAGGGCCGCTGAGGTTCCCGCGCCCGCCGACCCTGCCCGGGCCGCTCCAGCCGGGCCGACCGCCGAGGTTGCGCGAGCCGCTCCGGCTCGGCCGGCCGTCGCGGACAGCGCGGCGCGCGGCTCGGGTACGAATCGTGCGCTGGCCCGGCCGTGGCGGCGCCTGGTGGCCTTCGTTATCGACGCCGCGATCCTGACCCTGGTCACCGGGGCACTGTGGGGCCGACTGCTCGCCTCGTTCGCGAACCGGATGAGCAATGCGGTCGACGCCAATGCGCGGCACACGCCCGCGGCCCACGGGGCGTACGGCCGGGTGTTCAGCAACACCACGGGTCCCTACCTGGCCGTGCTCGTCCCGACGATCATCCTGGCGATCACCTACTACTGGCTGCTGACCGGGTACTGGGGCACCACGATCGGCAAGCGGGCTGTCGGCACCTGGGTGGTCACGGCCGCCGGCGGGTCGCGGGTGAGCCTGCGCCGGTCGTTCGTCCGAGCGCTGATCTTCGTGCTCGGCGGCGAGGTCGTCCCGCTGTTCTTCGTTGCCGACAACCTGTGCCTGACCGGCGACCGGCGACGCCAGGCGCTGCACGACAAGGTCGCAGGCACGCTCGTGGTCAGGACGCCGCCCCTGAGGGACGCCGGCGATGATCGGCCAGGCGCGGATCAGGCAGGCGAGACAGTGCTAGCCCGGGGAGACGACGGAACTCCGGATTCGCCGGCCGTCCAGTAGCGGTCGCCGGCCGAGATCAGCGCGGCCGCGCCCACCAGGCCCGCCTGCTGGCCGAGCGCTACAGGCACCACGCGCACCTTGCGGGTGAAGTCGAGCCTGGCGTGTCTGTCGAGCGCCTCCTGGAGCGGCTCGAACAGCAGCGCCCCGGCCTGGGACAGGCCACCGCCGATGGCGACCACGTCCAGGTCGCACAGGCTGGTCGCGGACGCGATCGCGATGCCCAGCGCGTGGCCGGCCCGGCGGAGCGCGCCCGCGGCCACCTTGTGACCCATGGCCGCGTCGGCAGCGAGATCCTTCGCGGTCATGCCTGGCTGATCGGGCCGCCAGCCTTGCTGCTGCGCCCATGCCGCGAGCGCCGGCCCGCGCGCGATCGCCTCGAGGCAGCCGCGGCCGCCGCACACGCAGGCCGGGCCGTCCGGGTAGACGACCACGTGGCCGATGTGGCCCGCGTTGCCCGACGCCCCGTCGATCAGCCGGTTGTTCAGAATCAGCCCGCCGCCCACGCCGGTCGAGACCACCATGCCCATCACGTTCCGCTTGCCGCGCCCGGCGCCGCGCCAGTGCTCGCCCGCGGCCACGCAGATCGCGTCGTTGTGTACCCGGACGGGAACACCGCCGCCGAACCGCGCGGCGAGCCTGCCGGCGAGCGGGAACTCGCGCCAGGCGGGGATGTTCAGCGGGGACACGATCCCGGCCGGCCATTCCATCGGGCCGCCGCAGCCGCACCCGATGCCCGATAGCTCGGCGGGGTCCGCGATCTTCACGGCGTCGAGCACCTGGACCAGCAGATCTTCGAGATTGCGCCACAGACGCTCGCCGTCGACGTCGTGTGCCGTCGGGACCTGGGTCCAGGTGATCAGCCGGCCGCCCGGCTCGGCCACTCCGGCCGCCATCTTCGTGCCGCCGATGTCGATGACCAGCACCGGACCGCTGTCTGCGCCCTCGGCCATTTTGCGCCTCCCAATGTGCGGACCACGCCGGCGGCGACATAGTGTCGAATGGTGCAGTCACACAGCCAGCCATCATCTGTCACGGACACCGCAGCCGCTCCAGCAGTCAAGACCCTCGGCGAACTCCGCGCAACCGGCCATCAGTTCAGGAGCGTCAAGGACGAGGTTCGGCAGAACCTGCTCGGCAAGTTGCGCGGCCGCGAGGATCCGTTTCCCGGGATCCTCGGCTTCGACGACACGGTGCGACCGCATCTGGAGCGGGCCCTGATCGCCGGGCACGACATCATCGTGCTCGGCGAGCGCGGCCAGGGAAAGACGAGGCTGATCCGGACGCTGACCGGCCTGCTCGACGAGTGGGCCCCGGTGATCACCGGGTGCGAGATCAACGACCACCCGTACGCGCCGGCGTGCGTCAGGTGCCGTCGGCTGGCCGCCGAACTCGGCGACGAGCTGGCGGTCAGCTGGCACGGCCGCGATCAGCGGTACGGCGAGAAGCTGGCCACGCCCGACACCAGCGTGGGCGACCTGATCGGCGACATCGACCCCGTCAAGGTGGCCGAGGGCCGCACGCTCGGCGACCCGGAGACCATCCACTACGGCCTGGTGCCGCGCACCAACCGCGGCGTTTTCTGCCTCAACGAGCTCCCCGACCTCGCCGAGCGGATCCAGGTGTCACTGCTCAACGTGCTCGAGGAGCGCGACATCGCGGTACGTGGCTACGCGCTCCGGCTCCCGCTCGACCTTGTGCTCGTGGCCAGCGCGAACCCCGAGGACTACACGAACAGGGGCCGGATCATCACCCCGCTCAAGGACCGGTTCGGCGCCGAGATCCGGACGCACTACCCGTTGTCGCTTGACGACGAGCTCGCGGTGGTCAGGCAGGAAGCCGAGATCGCCTGGGGAGGCGAGAACTCCGACGCCGTGCTGCCCAGGCACCTGATCGAGGTGATCGCCAGGTTCACCAGGCTGGTGCGCACCTCGCCCGCCGTGGACGCGCGGTCTGGCGTGTCGGCGCGGTTCGCGATCGCGGCCGCGGAGGCCGTGGTCGCGGCGGCCGTCAGGCGCGCTGCGATCAGCGGCGAAGGCCAGCCGGTCGCCAGGATCTGCGACCTGCCCGCCGTCGTCAGCACCTTGCGCGGCAAGGTCGAGTTCGAGGTCAGCGAGGAGGGCCGGGAAGCCGAGGTGCTCGAGCATCTGCTCCGCCGCGCCACGGCCGACACGTTCCGCGCCCATCTGGGCAGCGCGGACCTGTCCGGGCTGGTAGCGCGATTCACCGACGGCGGCAGCGTTGAATCTTCTGATCTTCTGCCCGCGGCAGAACTGCTGGGCAGGATCGGCGAAGTGCCGGGACTGGCCAGGATCATGGAACGGCTGGACGGCGGCGGCGAGTCCTTCGGCCAGGCGGCGGCCGCGCTCGAGTTCGCGCTCGAGGGCCTGTACCTGATGCGCAGGCTGTCGAAGGACACGGTGGACGGCGGCGCCATTTACCGTGGCTGAACGAGAGGCCAGCAGGTGACCGGCTACCGGTACGGCCGTTACCACGGCGGGCCCGATCCGCTCGAGCCGCCGTACGACGTGCGCGGGGCGGTCGACGCGCTCGGCGAATCCGTGCTGAGCGGGGACGACGTGCCGAGCGCGCTCCGCGAACTGTTGAGGCGGGGGCTCACCGGCCGTCGCGGCCTGGAGGACCTGCTCAGGCAGGTCCGCGAGCGGCAGCGCGAGCTGCGCAGGAGCGGGCGGCTCGACGGGATACTCGAGCAGGCCAGGGCGCTGCTCGATACCGCGATCGGGCAGGAGCGGGCGGAGCTGTTTCCCGACCCGGGCGACGACGCGCGGATGCGCGAGGCCGAGCTTGACGCGCTGCCGTCCGACACGGCAGGGGCGATCAGGGCGCTGTCTGACTACCAGTGGCGCAGCCAGGCCGCCGCGCAGACGTTCGAGCAGCTCAGGGAGCTGCTCAGGCGCGAGGTGCTGGACAGCCAGTTCCGCGGCATCAAGGGCCAGATGTCCCAGTCCGGCGGCGAGGGGATGCAGCGGGTCAAGGACATGATGGCCGCGCTCACAGACATGATCGAGGCCGACGCCCGCGGCGAGCACACCCAGCAGGACTTCGACGACTTCATGGAGCAGTACGGGGACCTCTTCCCCGACTCGCCCGAGAACCTCGAGCAGCTCGTCGACTCCCTGGTCCGGCGGCTGGCGGCGGCCCAGCGGCTGCTCAACTCGCTGACTGACGAGCAGCGCCGCGAGCTCGCCGGGCTGATGGCGCAGGCCATGGAGGACGCGGGGTTGGCGCAGGAGATGGCCAGGCTGGCCGACGCGCTGCGCGCGCGCCGCCCCGACATCGACTGGGACGGGCAGGGCAGGGAGCGGATGACCGGCCACGACCCGCTCGGGCTCGGCGACGCGACCACCGCGCTTGCCGAGCTCGCGGACCTGGCCGACCTCGATGACGCGCTGCGCCAGGACTATCCGGGCGCCCGGCTCGACGACATCGACGAGGAGGCGGTGCGGCGGGCGCTCGGCCGCCAGGCCGTCGACGACATGGAGGCGCTCAGGCAGATCGAGCGCGAGCTGCAGCGCCAGGGCTACCTGACCAGCAACGAGGGCAAGCTCGAGCTCACGCCGAAGGCGGTGCGGCGGCTCGGCGACACGGCGCTGCGCAAGGTGTTCGCCAAGCTGGCGGAGGGCGGTTTCGGCGATCACGACCAGCACGACGTCGGGCAGGCCGGAGAGGTGACCGGGTCGACGAGGCCGTGGCGGTTCGGCGACGAGCAGGCGATCGACACGGCGGCGACTGTGCGCAACGCACTGCTGCGAGGCGGCGTGCCGGGCCTCGCCGCCAGCGGCGACATGACCGGCGGAGCGGCTGGCTCCCACGGCGGGACGCGGACCTCGGTTCGGCTGTCCGTGAGCGACTTCGAGATCGGGGAGACCGAGCGGCGCGCCTCGGCGGCGGTCTGCCTGCTCGTCGACCTGTCGTACTCAATGGCGCTGCGCGGCACGTGGAGCGCGGCCAAGCAGACGGCGCTCGCGCTGTACTCCCTGATCAGAACCAGGTTCCCGCAGGACTCGCTGCAGGTGATCGGGTTCTCCAACTACGCGAGGGAGCTCAGGGAGACCGATCTGGCAGGCCTGGGCTGGGACATGGTCCAGGGCACCAACTTGCATCACGCGCTGGTGCTCGCCGGGCGGTTCGTAGACCGGCGCCCTGAGCACAACCCGATCGTGCTGATCATCACCGACGGCGAGCCGACCGCCCACTTGCGCAGGGACGGGAGTCCGTCGTTCGACTGGCCGCCTTCGCCAGAGACGCTCGAGCTGACGATGGCCGAGGTGGACAAGATGACCAGGCGGCGCGCGACGCTCAACATCTTCATGCTCGCGGACGACGAGCGGCTGAGCAGCTTCGTCGACGAGGTGGCCAGGCGGAACGGCGGCCGGGTGCTGCGGGCCCTGCCGGATAGCCTCGGCGAGTACGTGGTCAGCGACTTCCTCCGCTCCCGCCGGGAGAGGACCAGATAACGCGCTCGCAACGAGGAACTCGCGGCGGCAACCATCGGGCAGCTTTCGGGCGTTTTCGTGAAGTAGCCCCTTCTCCTCACCGCCAGGTAGTACGTTGCGGCACGTAATCATCTCCCCGCCCGGCGGGCCGCCCGCCGGGTCATCGGGAATCCCGCCTCCTCGAGCCGGACGACGGCTCGCGGAGAATCCCGCCCTCCGAAGGAGGAAGAAGTGAGCTCTGCAAGTGTCTCCGGCGGTGCCGGCTCCAGGCGGCCGCTGGTCATCGCCCTGGCCGTCGTCGGCGTGGTGTTCATCATCCTGGCGATCCTGTTCTTCGCGGGCGTCAACATGGGCCCGCTGGACTCGATCGGCCACTCGGGCAAGGTCAACAACGGCAGCCACGGCGTTCGCGGCTCGATCAGCGTGGTCGTCGGCGTCCTCGCCTTCGCCGCCGCCTGGTTCGCGAACCGCAAGTCTCGCTGACCGCGCCTCAGTGCACCGCGCGCGCGAGCCAGGCCGCGCGGTCCCATGAGCGGTCCGCCCAGCTGTACCCGACGTGAGCGGACGATGCCGGGCCGAGCCAGCTGCGCCGGCCCGGCATCGTTCCTGACCAAGGGCGACTGCAATGGGCGCCTTCGGCCAAGACGGCCAGGAATCGCCGTGCCCTGGCTCTAGACTCCCTCCATGTCCTTCTCCCAGCACCTGGTCCTGTGGCTGCACGTGGCCTTCGTCATCTTCACGATCGGCCCGGTCACGCTGGCCATCATGTCGACGCCGCGCTATATCAGGCAGCGCGACATCAGGATCGTGCGCTACCTGACCAGGATGACCTTCGCCTTCGCGGTCGCCTCGCTCGGCGTGCTGATCGCAGGCCTGGCCCTGGCGTCGATGATCGGCAAGGCCGGCAAGCCGTGGATCATCGTCTCCGCGACGCTGTTCATCGTCGCAATCCTCCTGCTCGGACTGATCCACCGAGATCAGCGCCACGCGATCAAGGCGCTCGAGGCCGCCAGGTCGGGAGCCGGTGACGCGGCCGCCCAGCACGCCCATGGAGACGGAGTCGCGGCCGACGCGGAGAATGCGGGGGAGGCCGGGCCGACCGCGGGAACCGCCGCAGCGCGGGCCACCGACGAGAGCGAGGCCATTCCCGCGAACATGGCCAGCGTCGAGCGCGGCCGGATCGCCATGATAGGCGGCGTGGTGAGCCTGATCTGGCTGGTCATCCTCGTGCTGATGGTCTGGAACAGCTGAGTACACGGATCGGGCCTGCCCGAATCGGGTAGGACCAGGCGTAGCGGGCACGTGCGACTGGCGGCCCGCGCCGACCGCGGACCGCGGTCGGCAATCGGCGTAATGGCGGGGTGAGAAAGACGGACGCAAGCCAACCGGAGTTCGACGAGTTCTCGCCCTACCCGCCGATCGCCGACTACGGGTTCCTCTCCGACTGCGAGGTGACGGCGCTCATCGCGCCGAGCGGAGCGGTCGAGTGGATGTGCCTGCCACGGCTGGACGGCCCGAGCCTCTTCGGCGCGCTGCTCGACAGGGACGCCGGCTGGTTCCGGTTCGGGCCCGCGGACATGTCGGTCCCTGCCGACCGCCGGTACCTGGCCGGAACGATGGTGCTCGAGACCGTCTGGGACTGCGGGGAGGGCTGGCTGATCGTCCGCGACTGCCTCGTGATGGGACCGTGGCGGCACGAGCAGCCCGAGCACGGCTTGCATCGCAGGCCACCCACCGACTACGACGCCGAGCACATGCTGCTGCGCACGGCCCTCTGCACCAACGGCGCCGTCCAGCTGGTCATGGACTGCCACCCCGCGTTCGACTACGGGCGCCAACGCGAGCGCTGGAACCACACCGAGCGCGGCTTTAACCAGGTGGCGATCTCGCCGGAGGGGCTCGACCTGACGATCACGCTGACCTCGGATGTCAGGATCGGCGTCGAGGGGCCGAGCGCGCAGGCGCGAACCCTGCTCAGAGAGGGCGAGAGGCGGTACTGCGCGCTGTCGTGGGGACGCTGGCCGCCGCCAACGGACTGCGAAGACGCGCACGGCCGCGAGCTGTGGACCGCGCACCACTGGCGGCACTGGCTGGCCCGCGGCAGGCTGCCAGACCACCGCTGGCGTGCCCACCTCACGCGGAGCGCGCTGACGCTCAAGGGCCTGGCCTACGCCCCGACCGGAGCCATCGCCGCTGCGGCCACGACATCGCTGCCCGAGACCCCCGGCGGGGAACGCAACTGGGATTACCGCTACAGCTGGATCCGCGATGCGACATTCGCGCTGTGGGGCCTGTTCACGCTCGGCTATGAATGGGAGGCCAACGACTACTTCGCCTTCATCGCCGACATCATCGAGCGCGATCGCGACGATCTGCAGATCGTCTACCGCATCGACGGATCGAAGGACCTGGACGAGCACGTGCTCGACCATCTGCACGGGTACCAGGGCGCCAGGCCGGTCAGGATCGGCAACGCCGCGTACGCGCAGCGCCAGAACGACGTCTGGGGCACCGTGCTCGACTCGCTCTACCTGCACACCAAGTCGCGGGACTGGCTTGACGACCGGGTCTGGCGGATGGCGCGCCAGCAGGTCGAGCGCGCGCTCGAGCACTGGCGCGAGCCCGACCGCGGGATCTGGGAGATCCGCGGCGAGCCGAGGCATTTCACCTCGTCGAAACTGATGTGCTGGGTGGCGGCCGACAGAGGCGCGCGGCTGGCCAGAATCAGGGACGATCAGGAGCTTGCGCAAGCCTGGCAGCAGGCCGCCGACGAGATCCGCGCCGACATCTGCGCGAACGCCCTCGACGACCGCGGCGTGTTCTGCCAGCACTACGACACCACCGCACTCGACGCGTCGCTGCTGCTGATGCCGCTGCTGCGGTTCCTGCCTTCGGACGACAAGCGGATTCGCGACACCGTGCTCGCGATCGCCGACGAGCTGTCGAACGACGGGCTCGTCTCCCGGTACAACGTCCAGCAGACCGACGACGGGCTCAGCGGCGTGGAGGGCACGTTCACGATCTGCTCGTTCTGGCTAGTCTCCGCGCTGGCCGAGATCGGCGAGCACCAGCGGGCACGCGATCTGTGCGAGAAGGTGCTGTCCTACGCCAGCCCGCTGCTGCTCTACGGCGAGCAGATCGACCCCCGGTCCGGCCGCCACCTCGGCAACTTCCCGCAGGCATTCACCCACCTGGCGCTGATCAACGCGGTGATGCACGTCGTCAGGCACGAGCAGGAGGCCGCCCGCAGCGCGCTCGGCTCCGACGCCACGATCGCGCCGAGGCAATAACGCAACTCCCCGGCGACTACCGCCGGCAGTCCAGATGAAGGCTCGGCACCTACCGGACGCTGAGCAGGACCTCGTTCTTCTGGTCGCCGCCGATCGCGAGCGCGGTCGTGCCGCCTGGCAGGTGCGCCACCCACGTGATGCCGTACCAGCGAGCACTCGTATCGGTACGGGTGGCCGCCCGCGGGCAGGACATGGCCGCGTCCTTGCAGAGCGCCGCCGGGTGACCGTGACGTGTCGGGTCCGGGGCGGAACGTTGGTGTCACGCGCCATGATCGTGGTCGATGTTCAGAATCTGGACGTCTCTCAGCGAATACGACTGAAAATCGACCAAGTTCTGACCAGCGTCCACGATCACGTCGGCGCGGCGGGAGGGCGCGGTGATTCGCTGTGCGGGCGACGGCCGTCGGCCCTCAGCCCTCAGCCCAGGGCGGCGCGCAGGTCCTCGATCAGATCGTCGATGTTCTCGATCCCGACCGAGAGCCTGACCAGGTCAGACGGTACTTCGAGGGGCGAGCCAGCCACCGAGGCGTGGGTCATCCGCGCAGGGTGCTCGATCAGCGACTCAACCCCGCCGAGCGACTCGCCCAGCGTGAACAACCGGGTCCGCCCGCACATCGCGACCGCCGCGTCCGCTCCCCCGGCATGCCTGAACGACACCATCCCGCCGAATCCGCGCATCTGCTTGGCCGCGACCTCGTGGCCGGGGTGGTCGGGCAGCCCAGGGTAGTAGACCCGCGCGACCCCCGGGTGGTTGGCGAGCATCGTCGCTACCTGCGCGGCGTTGGCGCAGTGCCGGTCCATCCGCACGCCGAGCGTCCTGACGCCCCGCAGCGTCAGCCAAGCGTCGAATGGGCCGCCCGCCGAGCCGGTCGCGTTCTGCATGAACGCCAGCCGCGCCGCCAGCTCGGGATCGCCGGCGACCAGCGCGCCGCCGACCACGTCGGAGTGGCCGCCCAGGTACTTGGTGGTCGAGTGCACGACGACGTCGGCGCCGCGGCTGAGCGGCTGCTGCAGGTACGGCGAGGCGAACGTGTTGTCGACCGCGATCAGCGCGCCGGCCGCGCGCGCGACCTGCGCCAGCGCGCCGATGTCGGCGATCGACAGCAGCGGGTTCGTGGGCGTCTCGACCCAGATCAGCCTCGGGGCGTGCGCCTGCGCCGCGGCGCGGACCGCCTCGGCGTCGGAGACCGGCACCGGGTGATAGGTCAGGCCCCAGGCTGCCAGCACCTTGTCGAACAGCCGGTACGTGCCGCCGTAGGCATCGTGCGGGATCAGGACGTGGTCGCCCGGCCGGCAGACCGTGCGGACCAGGCAGTCCTCGGCGGCCATCCCGGACGCGAACGCGAGCGCCCGCGCCCCGCCTTCCAGCGCGGCCAGGCATTCCTCGAGCGCGCCCCTCGTCGGGTTCGCGGTGCGCGAGTACTCGTACCCCTCGATCCAGCGCCCTGGCCCCGACCCAACCCCCGCGTGGTTAGCGGCACTGCGGCGGCCGCCGCGCAGCCCGCCGACGCCATCCTGCTTGTACGTCGAGACCTGGTATATCGGCGGGACCACCGCGCCAGTGACAGGATCGGCCTCCTGCCCCGCGTGGATGGCCAGGGTCTCGAAGCCGTCGCCCTGCTCGATCTCCGCCATGTGTACTGTCGCCTCCCGTGCTATCCGGTCGGCGCTCAGCCGGCCAGGTACATGAGCACATCCTGCCTGGTGATCATTCCTGCCGGCTTTCCATCAACAAGAACCACGGCGGCTCCCGCCTTCTCGAGCGCGGCGATCCCGGAGCTGATGGGTTCGCCCGACCCGATCATCGGCAGCAGCGCCGACATGTGGGCGGACACCGGATCGCCGGGCGCCGCCCGCCCGGTGACCAGCGCGTCGAGCAGGTCCCGCTCGGTGATCGACCCGACCACCTCGGCCGCCATCACCGGCGGCTCCTCCTTCAGCACGGGAAGCTGCGATACGTCGTACTCGCGCAACGTCTCGATCACCGCGTGCACGGTCTCCGTGGGATGCGCGTGCACGAACAGCGGCAGCTGGCCGCGCTTGCGCTCGAGCACGTCGGCGACCCTCGGCTCGGCCGTCGCCGAGTTGAGGAAGCCGTAGTCGGCCATCCAGTCATCGTTGAAGATCTTGGACAGGTAGCCGCGGCCGCCGTCGGGCAGCAGCACTACGATGACGTCGTCCGGCCCAGCCTGCTCGGCGACGCGTAGCGCGGCTACCACCGCCATGCCGCACGATCCGCCCACGAGCAGCGCCTCCTCGGCGGCCAGGCGCCTGGTCATCAGGAACGAGTCGGCGTCGCTGACCGGGATCACCTGGTCGCAGATGCCCTTGTCGTAGGTCTGCGGCCAGAAGTCCTCGCCGACGCCCTCGACCAGGTACGGACGGCCGGTCCCGCCCGAGTACACCGAGCCCTCCGGGTCCGCGCCGACGATCCTGACCCGGCCGCCTGAGACCTCCTTCAGGTACCTGCCGGTGCCCGAGATCGTCCCGCCGGTGCCGATCCCTGCCACGAAATGCGTCACCCGCCCTTCGGTCTGCTGCCAGATCTCCGGGCCGGTGGTCAGGTAGTGCGACTGCGGGTTGGCGGGGTTCGCGTACTGGTTCGGCTTCCAGCCGCC
>Ga0070707_100003871_pt1 | contig 14093 bp, 10 predicted proteins | sample KBSK5502metaG_FD_65468 | JGI IMG/M metagenome (GOLD analysis project Ga0070707, IMG submission 65468) | Corn, switchgrass and miscanthus rhizosphere microbial communities from Kellogg Biological Station, Michigan, USA - KBS K5-50-2 metaG | ecosystem: Host-associated > Plants > Roots >... | reverse complement strand
AGCGGCGCGGCCCAGTCGATCGCCGGGACTGGGCTTGGGCTGACGATCGTTAAGCAGATCGTGGAGATGCACGGCGGCAAGATCTGGGTCGAGAGCGCGGTGGGCCACGGGTCCGCGTTCCACTTCACCATCCCGCTGGCGCCGGAGGCGGTCACGCCTTCGATGCAGCTCCGGCATGCCTGAGGGCGGTGGCCGACGATGGGACTCAGGCAGCGAATTCGGGGATTGGGCGACCGGAGCCAAGGAACGGGTGGCGCGACGAGGAGTGCATCTGAAGATGCATGACGAGGAAGCGCCGGGACCCGTGACGCAGGCTTCAGCGCCGCAGGCGCCCGGTCGCCCAGGACCCGAAGGCGCGCCTGATGTCTCAGCGGCGGCCACCAAAGCGGTCACCGTGCTGGTGGCGGACGACAACGAGGTGGCGCAGCGGCTGTGCCGGCGCGTCCTGCAGAAGGCGGGGCACCGCGTGCTGACCGCGTCAGATGGGCAGGAGGCGGTGAACATCGCGCTCTCCGACGCGCCGGACATGATCCTGATGGACGTCGCGATGCCTGGGATGGATGGGCTCGAGGCGATGCGGCAGATCAAGGAGCAGAAGCCGTCGATGGTGGTCGTGATCGCGAGCGCGCACTCGATGGCCGGCGACCGCGAACGGTTCCTCGCCGCGGGAGCCAATGACGTGCTGAGCAAGCCCTTCCGCCTGAACGACCTCACGTCGGTCGTGGACAAGCTGGTGGGAGGAACCCGCTGAGCGGTCACAGCAGATGAAAGACCTCACCGGCACGAGGCTCGGCTCGTACGAGATCGTCGAACGCCTCGGCGGGGGCGGCATGGCTGTGGTCTACCGCGCGGTGCAGCAGCCGCTTGGACGCGAGGTCGCGCTGAAAGCGCTGTCGCCGGAGCTCTTCCAGGACGAGGGCTTCGTCAAGCGATTCGAAGCCGAGGCGAAAACACTCGCCAAGCTCGACCACCCGAACATCCTCACGATCTACGACTTCGAGTTGACGGAGGGCGTCGCCTACCTGACGATGCCGCTGATCCGCGGCGGCACGCTGCGCGACGTCATGAAACGCGGCCCGCTGGACACGCTGGCCGCATGGCGCTACCTGCGCGAGATCGGTGACGGGCTGCAGCACGCGCACGACGCGGGCATCGTGCACCGCGACCTGAAGCCGACCAACGTCCTCATCCACGCCGACGGCCGCGCGCTGCTTGCGGACTTCGGGCTCGCGCGCGGCGCCGGGCAGCCGACGCACCTGACCACCATCGGGCTGGCGATAGGAACGCCTGGATACATGGCGCCGGAGCAGGTGATGGGGCACGACGTCGACCGGCGCGCCGACATCTACGCCATGGGCGCGCTCACGTTTGAGATGCTCACCGGACGGCTGCCTTACGTCGGCGCCAACCGGATGGAGGTCGCGTACTCCACGGTGAACTCGCCGATCCCGTCGGCGGTGGCGTTGAACCCCAATCTGCCTGACGAGCTCGACCAGCTGCTCGCGAGGGTGCTGGCGAAAGACCCGAACCAGCGACCGCAGACCGTGCGTGAGCTGCTCGGCCTGATGGCCAAGCTTCCGCAGCGCCGGCCCAACGCAGGTGCGACGGTGCCGCCGGCGCCGGCCATCTCTCCCGCGCCCGCGGCGGCCGCTTACGTGCAGGTCACGCCGGCTCCGCCGACACCGCCCTCGATGTCCCCGGTTGGTGTCGCCGCCCAGGCCTCTGCTCCACCGGGCGTGCCTCCCATCCAGCCGCTTCCGCCGATGCAGCGGGTCATCCCGCCGACGATGCACGGCTCGCCGCCTCCCCCGACGCCGAGCTCGGGCTCTGGCTCGTCTTCCGCGGTGAGGACGCTCGAGCTCATGGGCGTGCGGCCGGCCCGCGCCCGAGGCAGGTTCATCCTCAACTCGTACCTGGCGAACGCGGTGCGGTCTGCACATGAGGTCACGCACGACCGGTGGCACGAGCTCGCCTACACGGCGGGTTTCGCGCAGTACCTGGAAAAGGAGCCCCCGGACGACGAGCAGCTCGGCACGCCGGTCGATTACCTGAGCCGTTTGAACGAGGCATTCGAGGTCGTGTACGGCGCAGAGGCGGAGGACATGATCCGCGCTTGGGGGCGGCGGATGACCGAGCGCTGGCTAGCCGACGGCCGCCACGGACTCGGCGGCATGCGCCGGCTCGTCCCGGGCCGGCAGCGAAAGCTGGCCGGGGTTGTGAAGTCGTTCTGCGAGTCGCTCGACAACGTGCGTGGTGAGCACACGCACGCGTGGCTGCAGGTCGATGAGGACCAGTTCTGGATGGTGAACTTCTCGAACATGTTCGCGCTGGGTCGGATCAAACCCGTCAAGTCCTGCCACATATGGATCGCGACGATCGAGGCGATCCTGCGCTGGGCGGGCCTGGCGAACGACTGGTACGTCGAAGAGGTCGAGTGCGGCTGCGTGTCGGGAACGTTCGACTGCGTGTTCGCTATCCGCTCGGCGCAGATCTAGCAAGTACATCACTCCCCACCCTGACCCTCCCCGCCTGCGGGGAGGTCACTAAGCAAGTCAGTGGGTCAGCGTCCCTCCCCGCTTGCGGGGAGGTCGGCGCGAAGCGCCGGGTGGGGGCGTTAACTCCACTAGAGTCGGTCGAAGAAATGTCCCGCTTCGCGATTGATGTCACCGCTTGTTGGCGGCCGCGCGTCGGCATGGTCACCGTGGCGACCGAGCTCACGCGCGCGCTCGTCACCCAGAGCAATGGCGACTCGTACACGCTCCTGTGCAGCCGCGAGCGACCGGAGAGCCTGCGCGACCTCAAGTGCGACGCCGTGCTCGCGCCTTACCGACACGAGCTGGCGCTGAAGCTGCGCTGGCTGCCGGCGATCGAGAGATCGCTCGACAGCGACGCGATCCTCTACCCGTACTGGCCGAGCCCGCCGCGGCGCAGCAGGTCGGCTCCGCCCGCCGCGGTCTTCGTGTTCGACCTCGCGTTCAAGGTGCGACCGGCCGAGGTCCCATGGCAGCAGCGGCTCTACTTCGGCACGATCCTCGAGCCGGCGCTGCGGCAGGCTGCCGCGGTGCTCACCATCTCCGAGCGCACCAGGATCGACCTCCTCGACTGGTACCACGTCCCTGGCCTGGACGAGAAGACCTCGGTGGTGCCGCTCGGCGTATCCGCGCCGGTGCCCGCCGGTCCGCTGCCCGAGGGCATCACCCCCGGCTTCATCCTCGCCGTCGGCACGGTCGAGCCGCGCAAGAACTACGCGCGCCTGCTGGCCGCCTACCGGCGCCTGCGCGGCGGGGTGCTGGCGCCGCCGCTCGTGATCGCGGGAAGACCTGGGTGGGCGTACGGCGATACGCTCGAGAGGATCCGGTCCGAGCCTGGCGTGCGCTACCTGGGTCACGTGGACGAGGCCACCCTGAGCGCCCTCTACGAGTCGGCCGCAGTGCTCGCATTCCCGAGCCTGTATGAGGGCTTCGGGCTGCCGCTGCTCGAGGCGATGGCGCACGGCGTGCCGTCAGTCGTCAGCACCGCCGGCGCGCTGCCGGAGCTGGCTGGTGATGCGGCAGTGGTGGTGGATCCGGAAGACGTCACCGCGATCGAGGTCGGGCTCGAAAAAGCGCTGACGGACAAAGCGCTTCGCGCACGCCTCGGCGCCGCCGGCAGAGAACGCGCGCGACAGTTCACGTGGCAGCGCACCGCAAGCCTCACGCGCGACGCTCTTCACAGGATCGCCCGGAAAACTCCGGCGCGTACCCTTTAGCCGATGTCGCGCAACCGGTTCACGCTCCTGACGCTGCTGTCTGGCCGCGCCCACGACTACGCGCACCTCGCGCGCCCCTTGCTTCACTCGCTGGAACGAATGCATCACTTCGACATCGAGCTCGCCGAGGACATCGACGCGTTGAACGATGGGCGCGCGCGCGTGCTCCTCGCCGCGTCGGACGTCCCCATCGACGGCGATCAGGCGGAGCGGCTCAACGAATTCGTACGACGCGGCGGAGGCATCGTGCTGCTGCACGGAACTCTCGCCACGTGGTCTGAGCACGACGCTGTCGCGGAGATGGCGGGCTGGAGGCTCGGCCAACCCGCGCCTCTGACCGAGCTCGTCATTCGCGTCTCGGACCATCCCGTCACCGAGCGGCTGACGCCCGAGCTCCGAATCGAAGACGAGCTGTACCTTTCCGAAGGCCCGCCGGCGAAGGCGAACGTCCTGATGCGCGCCAGCTGGCGCTTCAGCGACCAGGTCGTGGCATACGAGAGGCAGCATGGCGACGGCCGCTTCGTGCAGATCGGACTCGGGCATGGCGCCGCCACGTATCACGATCCCGACTTCCAGAAACTGGTGCATCGAGCGGTGTTGTTTGCGTCAGGCGCTGCGCCGGCCCCGAGGGTTGGCGTCGGCCTGATCGGCTACGGAGCGATCGCACAAGGCCACGCCGAGTCCGTCTCGGCGACGCCTGGACTGGACATGCGGGCGGTGTGCGACATCTCGCCTGAGCGCCGCGAGCTCGCCGCCCGCGACCTTGGCGTGAAGACGTACACCAGTGCACACGAGCTGCTCCGCGATCCCGACATCGGGCTCGTGGTGGTCGGCACCCCTCCGAGCGTGCACGCCGACCCGGTCGTGGCAGCATTGCGCGCCGGCAAGGACGTGGTGTGCGAGAAGCCGTTCGCGATCACGGTCGACGATGTCGACCGCATGATCGATGCGGCCGGCGCGCATCACCGCGTGCTCACCGTCTACCAGAGCCGGCGCTGGGATCCCGACTACCTCGCCATGCGCGAAGCCGTCCGCTCCGGCCGCATCGGCGAGCTGTTCTACATGGAGTCTTTCATTGGCGGCTATTCGCATCCCTGCGATTTCTGGCACAGCCACGAACCCATCTCGGGCGGGACCATCTACGACTGGGGCTCGCACTACTTCGACTGGGTGCTGCAGCTCTTCGAGGGATCAGTCAGGCATGTGGCCGCGGTCGCGCACAAGCGCGTCTGGCATGACGTGACCAACGCGGACCAGGTGCGTGTCGACCTGACCTTCGACGGCGGCGCGCAGGCCACGTTCATGCAGTCCGACATCGCGGCGGCCCTCAAGCCGAAGTGGTACGTGTTGGGCACGCGCGGCGCGGTGCTCGGAGAGTGGCGCGAGGATGCAGAACCACCCGCCGACTCGCCTGCTCGGATCAAGGTGCTGCGGCCGGCGGACGGCGGTGGAACGCACGAAGAAAGGCTTGCCCTGGCACCTCGCGACGAGCACGGTTTCTACCGCAACCTCGCGGACCACCTCGCATGGGACGAGCCGCTCGCCGTCACGCCGGAGGAGGCCCGCCGCACCGTGGCCGTGATGGAGGCGGCGACGCAGTCGATCGCGCAGGGCGGCGCACGCCTCGAGGTCGACATATAGCCGGCGACCGGCTCGGCTGGGGGGTGCTCGGAGCGGCGTGGATCGCGGGCCGGGCGGTCCTGCCGGCCATCGCCGCGTCCCGGAACGGTCGCCTCGTCTCGATCGCGAGCCGTGACCCCGAGCGGGCCCGCGCGATGGCAGCGCAGCACTCGATCGACAAGGTTGCCCGCAACTACGACGACGTCCTCGCCGACTCCGATGTCGAGGCCGTCTACATCCCGCTCGTCAACAACTTGCACAGAGAATGGACGGAGCGCTCGCTGGCCGCCGGCAAGCACGTCCTATGCGAGAAGCCGCTCGGCATGAGCGCCGAAGAGGCAACGTTGATGGCCGACGCGTCGCGCCACTCGGGCAAGTTGCTCATGGAGGCCTTCATGTATCGCTTCCATCCGCGGATGCGCGCGTTCGTCGAAGGGCTGCGCGGCGAGGAGAGGCCGCTGCACGTGCAGGCGAGCTTCGGGTTTCCGTTGAGCGATGCCTCCAACTACCGGCTGCGGCCCGAGCTCGGCGGTGGGGCGCTGCTCGACGTCGGCTGCTACACGGTGAGCGTGGCGCGCTGGCTTCTCGGCGAGCCGGACACTGTGCTGGCGCGGGCGCGGTTCGACCAGAAGACCGGTGTCGATATGAGCGTGAGCTCGCTGCTGCACTTCGCAAGCGGCGGAACGGCGTCGCTGTGGTGCAGCTTCGAGTCAGCCGAGGAGCAGGGGGTCACCGCCGTCACCAAGAAAGGCACGTACACGCTGGAGCGGCCATTCACGGCGGGGCAGGACCCGCACGACCCCTACCAGCTGATGGTCGAGTCGTTCGCGGACAGCGTGGGGAACGGAACCGAGCCTGAGGTCTCGCTCGAGGAATCCATCGCCAACATGCGTGTGCTGGATCGAATCCGGGAGGCGATGACGACCTAGGCCGGCTCCAGATCGAGCGCCTGGGTGCCCGTGATCGTGATCCCCGTCTCGAGGGCGGAGATCGAAGCTTTGAGGGTTGCTTTCGAAGTGCTCTTGAGCACCCGATGGCCGGCGGGGTCGATCCATGACGTTGTGTCGGACATGACCGTCCCCTGCATCGTGGTGTTGGGCACCGACGGACCATTGGCGGCCGGGGAACCCGGCATCGGCGTCTGCGCCGAGAAGCTCATCGTGAAGTCGGCAGTGCTCTTGGTCTCGACAACCGCTGCGCTTACGCCGTGGAATGTCTCATCGCGGAGATAAGTGCTGTTCGATGTGACGTGCACGCTGCTCTGGCCGCCGGGCTGCGACTGGTCGTACGACTTGGTCCACTTGTCGCCGGGCTTTACGGCCGAGTCCGGCAGCACCGCGTACACGAGCTCGCTGCCGACCAGGACCCCAAACGGCGATTCCGCGGAGACGCTCTCGCCGTTGACGCTTACTATCCGGCCGTCGGCCGCGATCTTGAGCTGCTGCGGCGGGAGGGCGTTGGTCTGGGTGGTCGTGGTGGTGGTGGTCGAGCCGTCGGGGCCTTTGCCCGTGGTGGTGACGGTGAGGTCTGAGAAGGTCAGCGAGACGTCAGCCGTGCCGTCCGACTCGACAGCGTTGACCATCGCGACCTCTTTGGCCTTGGCGTCGACCTTCACGTTCTCGGCAATGGGGGCGGTGGCGGCGGTCACCGAGAAGGTCGCCGTGAAGTGGAGCGTGTACCGGTACGCATCGCCCTGTCGGAACTTGAGGGCAAGGGTCTGCGCGTGAGCTGGGAGGATCCCGCAGGCGACGAGCAGAATCGCGACGACAGCCAGGCGTCGCATCCGATCCATCCTAGACCGGTCGCGCTATCGGCTCCTGCGCGCCCGTGGGCTCGGGTTCGCGGGGCTGGGCTACAGCGACGGGGACGACCTGCCGGAATTTCGAAACGGTTTCGGGCCAGTCGGAGAGCAGCGCCCGCGCGCGCTCGGATCCGGTGCGCCGATGGTGCTCTTCGACGAGCTTGCGCAGCTCGGGCTCGTCCTCGGAGGGCACCTCGCGCGCGACGACGCTGTCGGGGTTGAGCTGGCGCCATTCGATCATGTATGCGGTGCCGCCGGTCATGCCCGCGCCGGCGTTCCAGCCCACCGATCCCAGGGACACCGCCACGCCACCAGTCATGTACTCGCAGAAATGGTCGCCCGCTCCTTCGACGACCACGGTGGCTCCGGAGTTGCGCACGCAGCAGCGCTCGCCGACCCGACCGGCGATGAACAGGCGACCACCCGTCGCTCCGTACGCGATCGTGTTGCCCGCGAGCACGGGCTCGGTAGCGGCGTCACCGTGCGGCGGCCTGATCACGATGGACCCGCCGCCCATGCCCTTGCCCACGTAGTCCTGCGCCTCGCCGTCGAGGGAAAGCTCGACGCCGGCGTCGATGAACGCGCCGAAGCTCTGGCCGGCGCTGCCTGAGTAGGCACGCGATTCGCCGCGATCAAGCGACGCGCCGGCGGTCCGGCACGAGTTGTCGATGGGACCGGACTCAGGAGCAGGCGCAGGAAAGTCACCGTTGCGCTGCCATACACGCCGCGTGGGCGCGCCGTCGCTCGCATGCCGGAGCAGCAGCGACAGGTCCAGCGTGCATTCGGGCGACGACGTCAGCAGATCCGCGCGCCCCACGATCTCATCGACCGTGCGCGCGCCAAGCCGCGCCAGCTCCTCCCGCACGTCCTCGGCGACCAGGAACAGGTGGTTGATGACATGCTCGGGCCGGCCCGTGAACTTGGCCCGGAGATCCTCGCGCTGCGTGGCGATGCCGGTGGGGCACGTGTTCAGGTGACACTGCCGCGCCATGTCGCAGCCCAGCGCGACCAGCACGCCGGTGCCGAAGCCGAACTCCTCCGCGCCCAGAAGCGCCGCGACCACTATGTCGCGGCCGCTGCGCAGGCCGCCGTCGGTGCGCAGGCTCACGCGCTCGCGCAGCCGGTTCGCCACGAGCACCTGTTGCGTCTCCGCGAGCCCGAGTTCCCAGGGCACGCCTGCGTTCTTGATGGACGAAAGCGGTGACGCGCCCGTGCCGCCATCGTGCCCCGAGATGAGGACGTAGTCGGCGCGCGCCTTCACCACACCGGCGGCGATGGTGCCGACGCCGGACTCGGCCACGAGCTTCACCCCGACTCGAGCGTGCGGGTTCACGGTCTTCAGGTCGTGGATGAGCTGCGCCAGGTCCTCGATCGAGTAGATGTCGTGGTGCGGCGGCGGTGAGATGAGCTGCATCCCCGGCTGGGCGTGACGCAGCCGGGCGATCAGGCTGGTGACCTTCAGACCGGGCAGCTGGCCCCCCTCGCCGGGCTTCGAGCCCTGCGCGATCTTGATCTCGAGCTCGTCGGCGCGCTTGAGGTACGCGGGCGTGACGCCGAATCGTGCGGACGCGACCTGCTTGACGCGGTTGTCTCTTCGGATTACGCCCCTCACCCCTGATCCCTCTCCCGTGACGGGAGAGGGTGCCTGTGCGTAAAGGTCCGGATCTTCGCCACCCTCGCCGGAGTTGGACCTCGCGCCGATCTGGTTCATCGCCAGCGCGAGCGCCTCGTGCGCCTCGGGCGAGAGGGCTCCCAGCGACATCGCCGTGCTCACGAATCGCTTGACGATCTCGCTCGCGGGCTCGACCTCGTCCATCGGCGCGGGCGAGTTGGACCCGCGCAGCACGAGCAGCTCGCGCAGCGATTGCGGCCGGTCCATATGCGATGTCCGAAGCCACTCGTGGAACAGATCGCCATCCGCACCGGCGGCCGCCTTCTGCGCCGTACGCACGCCCAGCGGGTTGTACGCGTGATGCTCACCGGCCTTACGGAACCTGACGCGCCCGTGGTCGGGCAGCGCCGTCACCTCTGCCATGCGCAGGCGCGCCAGCGCATCGAGGTCCGCGAGGTCGGCGCCGCCGATGCGGGATGGCATCGAAGGGAAGCACGTGCGCATCACCTCGGCGCCGAGTCCGAGCGCCTCGAGCACGAGCCCTCCGCGATAGCTCGCCGCGCAGGAGATGCCCATCTTGGCCATCACCTTCAGCAGTCCGGCCTCGAGCGCTTTCCGGTAGGCGGCCTCGCGCTCGGGCCCGGCGGTTGCCATCGCGAGGTAGGGATGCACCGCGCTCGCGCCGATCGTCACCAGGCACGCGATGTCGTGCACGTCGACCACGTCACCGGCGATGGCGATGATGTCGATCGCCATGCGCCGCCCGGTGCTGAGCAGATGCTCGTGCACCGCGCCCACGGCCAGCGCCATCGGGATCGGCACGCGCGTGGCGTCGAGGTCGGCGCGCCGGTCGCTGATGGCGATGATCCCGCCGCCCTGCTCGGCTTCCAGCTGGAGCCGCTTCAGCTCTGCGGCGATGGAACGGTCGGGCGCGCAGGTCGCGTCGAGGACGGTCGCCTCTTCGAGGACTCGCGCAAGCTCGCCCGCGCCAAGCACGGGAGACTCGAGCTCGAGCAGCCGAGAGTGTTCGGGCACGGCGGGATGGTGCCGGCGGCTCAGCTCGGATTCGGCGCCGCCCTCGGGCTCGAGCGTGCGCGAGCGCGCGCCCAGCAGAGTGCGCAGCGACATGACAGCCTTCTCGCGCAGCGGATCGATCGCTGGGTTCGTCACCTGCGCGAAGCGCTGCCGCAGGTAGCCGTAAAGACGGCGGGGCGTCCGGCCGAGCGGCGCGATGGGGATGTCGTCGCCCATGGAGTACACCGGCTCGGCGCCGGTCTCGGCCATGACCTCGACCACCATCTTCACGTCCTCGAAACCCCAGCCGTGGATTCGCTGCAGCCGGCCGAGATCGGTCAGCGGCTCGAGCTCGATGTGGCGGCGAGACACCGGCACCAGCACGCGGTCGGCGAGCAGGCCGTAGTCGTGCCTCGACGCAGCGCGCTCCTTGGCGTCGGCGTCGCGCAGCACCGAGTTGTCGCGTGTGTCGACGAGCAGCATCTGTCCTGGTCCGAGCCGGCCGCGCTCGACGACGTCGGACGGCTCCATGGTCACGACGCCCGCCTCGGAGGCGGCCGCCAGCATGCCCTGGCGCGTGCGCGCCCAGCGCAGCGGCCGCAGCCCATTGCGGTCGAGGGCCGCGCCGACCACGACGCCGTCGCTGAAAGCGAGCGCAGCGGGTCCGTCCCATGGCTCGAACTTCGTCGACTGATAGCGGTAGAAGTCGCGCACCGCAGGCGCAAGGTCGCCGCGGCCTTCCCATGCGTCGGGCACGAGGCTCATCAGCGCCTCCGAGGCCTCCCACCCGCGCCTGACCAGGAGCTCGAGCGCGTTGTCGAGCGACGCGGAGTCCGAGCCTTCGGGCCACACGACCTCACGCAGCTCGGGTTCGAGCTCTGCTTCGCGCGCGCGCATCCACGCTCGATTCGCGCCGACAGTGTTGATCTCGCCGTTGTGCGCCAGCAGGCGGAAGGGCTGCGCGAGCCGCCAGTCGGGCATGGTGTTGGTCGAGTAGCGCTGGTGGAAGACCGCGAGCCTGCTCTCGCATGCGGGGTCCTGGAGGTCGAGGTAGAAATCCGCCAGCCGGGTGCCCGCCATGAGGCCCTTGTAGACCAGGGTCCGGCTCGAACAGGACGGGATGTACATGCGCACGCCGCTCGCCGAAGCCTGCTGCTCCGCGGCGCGGCGCGCTCGGTAGAGACGCGATTCCCACTCGTCCCCGTCCGCATCGGACCTCGCGATGAGCCCGTGCCAGATCCCGGGCATCGTCTCGCGCGCGCGGTCGCCGAGGCTGGACGCGTCGATCGGGACACGGCGCCACTCGAGCACGCTCATCGCTTGCGCGATCAGCGGCAGCGCCCGCTCGTCCCATTCGAACACGCACACGACGGCGTAGTCGCCACCGAGCAAGCGGCGCGGAACCTGGATAAGAAGCCCCGCTCCGTCGCCGCTCTTGCCGTCGGCGTCGAGACCGCCGCGGTGTGCGAGCCGCGCCAGCGCGCGGGCACCAAGCTCGACGGCTTCGTGGCCCAGTTCGGGCGTGGACACGAAGCCCATACCGCACGCAGCGCGTGCGCTGGGCAGGTCCCCCGCCCATGCAAGGCGTGTTGGAGGAACAGTGGGGGGCACTGTTCGAGAGAGTATCGGGATCGATTCAGGCCAGCTAGTGAGGCGCTGACAAAGAAGCGCGCGGTTGCTTATGCCGCCGTCACATGCCCAGGAGCGCCTGCACGCGCAGGGCGACGGCGAGATTCAGGCGCGTCTCCGCCTCTTCCAGGTCGAAGTTGCCGATCTCCCTGATGCGGTCGAGCCGGTAACGCAGCGTGTTGGGGTGCACGCGCAACCGCTTCGCCGCCTCCTGCTGCTCGCCGGTCTCGAGATATGCACGCAGCGTGGCAACGAGGCTGCCGTTGCGCGCGCGGTCGTGGTCGACGAGCGGACCGAGCAGCCGGTGCGCGTAATCGACGAGCCGCTCATCCGCCACCGCGGCGAGAAGGCCGGTCAGTCCGAGCTCGGGCACCGCCACAACCTGGCCCCACCGCTTGAACCGCGCGAGCGAGTCCATCACGGACGTCACCTCGCGCTGGGCGCCGGCCACGCCGGTGGGCGCTTCCACCGGGCCGCTGAACCCAACCGAGACGGTGAAGCCGGGCTTCCAATCTGCGATCGATTGCCTGACCTGCATGCCCAGCGCATGCACCCGCGTTTGGTGCTCGCCAGGCTCGGTGCCGAGCGGCAGCAGCGACACAACGCTGTCGGACCGGCCCTGGACCAGCGCGCGTGGGTAGCTGGCGCGGACGACCGCCGTGACGCGGCGCAGAAACTCCCGCTTCAGAGCCTGGATCGCGTCCTCGGATATCTGGCGGGCGCGGTTGAAGCCGCGGAAGTCGTCGATGTCGACGAGCATCACGATGTGCTGCCCGTGCAGCGGGTAGCCGAGGTGGCGGGCGCGCCGCTGCGCGGCGGCGTCGTCGCCGTAGGTGCCGAACAGCAGGTCGCCCAGGAACTCGCCGCGAACCCGCCCTTCGACCTCTGCCAGCTCGCGCTCCTTGGCGATCGACAACGCCAGCACGAGCGATGCCTGCTCGAGGGCGAGGAAGGCCAGCTCCTCGTTGTGGGGATGGTTGTCCATGACCGAGATGTAGCCGAGCACCTGGTTGGCAGCCAGGATCGGCGCGATGAGTCGCTCCTTGGACATGCCGACGTGCGGGAACGGCGGGACCTTGATCGGTCCTCGCTTGGCTTCGATCTCTCGGAGCATGCGTTGGATCTGCGGGTCGAACAGCACGCGCTGCGGCGTGCCCTGCCGCTGGATCGTCTCTTTGCGGTGCGGGTCGCCGGTGCCGCCGGCGTGCGCGAGAAGATGAAAGCTGGCGTCCTCGATCACGACAGCGCTCTCGAGCAGGTCCGAGAGCGTCTTGCATATTTCGTTCACGCCCTTGCCATCCAGCACCAGCTCGGTGAACCGGCGGTGGATGTCGATGGAGCGCTTCAGGCGCGAGTGCTCGGCGTTGATGATCCGCTCGAGCAGGGGAGCCATGATGTCGACGAGCTGCACGTTCGCGGGCACGGTGAAGAGCGGCACGTTGAGCCTGTCCGCCTCGGTGAGCATCTCGGGTGCCAGCTTGCGCAGGTACGGGTGCGGCTTGACCACCAGTCCCGCGCCCGCGGATTCGGCGATGCGGCTGATGAGCCTGATCTGAGCGGCGCGGTCGTCCTTGATCGGGAAGCCCGTGGTGAGCAGGAGATCGCCGGCGCGAGGCTGGATGTCGGGCGTCTCCATCAGGCGGACCCACTCGATCGGGCGGTCGAGGCCGCTCTCGCCCGCCAGCAGCCGCGCGCCGGCGAACTCGCTCATGCGCATCGCCTCGCGCACTGTCGGTTTCGGCTCAGCGAGCTCCTCGGCGGCCCTTCGTGCCATGTGCATCAGAGATTAGCTGTGTGCGCAGATCACAAGCAAATCCGGCCAGCCCTTGTGCCGCCGTCACTATCGGGCCGCATCAGAAAGCGCACAAAATTGCGTCATGGACCATGAGGGCGCTCCGAACTGCGAGCGTCATGAGGACGAGGTGCCAATGCGCCTGCGCTCGATGCACTCGGACTCGTCGCGACCGAACACGGTGGTCGGCCTGTACGAGTGTCCGGAGTGCGGCTCCGAGCGGCGCCGACCGATCGAGGTGACCACCGCAGCGTAGCGGCCGCTTCGATTCGATCTCTCGGGTAGCCCGCACCCGTTGACTTCCTCACGCCCTGCACACTGTGTGATATGCAGGTCATTCGCTCCAGCGAGCTTCCCGGCGATCAAATCGCACGTGACTTCATCGGCCGCGACCACGGCGGACTCGGATTCACGTTCATCCTGGTCGACGCCGCCCCTGGCGAGGGACCGAAGCCGCACCGCCATGCCTATCCGGAGGTGCTGATAGTCCTCGAGGGCATCGCAGATGCGACCGTGGACGGCAAGACCGTCCGAGTCACTGCCGGTGACATAGTCATCGTCCCGACTCTCGCGTGGCATTCATTCGTCAATGCAGGCACCGGCCGTCTGCGCCAGGTGGACATCCACGCAAGCGACCACTTCGTCACCGAGTGGATGGAGTAAGGCCCTCACCCTGACCCTCTCCCGCAAGCGGGAGAGGGAACTGTGCCTCCCCGCTGGCGGGGAGGTCGGCGCGAAGCGCCGGGTGGGGGCGCTGAACTACCCCATGAGCTCCCGCAGCACCAGCGGCAGGATGCCGCCGTTGTGCATGTAGCCGATCTCGGTGTCGTTGTCGACCCGCGCGCGCGTCGTGAACGTCGTGCTCTTGCCGTCATCG
>Ga0070707_100003866_pt1 | contig 14106 bp, 12 predicted proteins | sample KBSK5502metaG_FD_65468 | JGI IMG/M metagenome (GOLD analysis project Ga0070707, IMG submission 65468) | Corn, switchgrass and miscanthus rhizosphere microbial communities from Kellogg Biological Station, Michigan, USA - KBS K5-50-2 metaG | ecosystem: Host-associated > Plants > Roots >... | reverse complement strand
TCACCCAGGCCACCGCCAATGACCTGGCCACGGGCATCAACTCCGGCTCGCTGCCGGTGACGCTTGTCGTCCTTGACGTGACCCAGGTCGGGTCGACCCTCGGCGCCGAATCCGTGAAGCTGAGCCTCGCCGCCGGACTGCTCGGCCTGACGATCGTGGTGATCTTCATGATCGTCTACTACCGGCTGCCCGGATTCCTTGCGAGTCTTGCCCTCCTCTTCTATGCAGCCGCGGTCTTCGCGGTGTTCAAAGCCTTACCGGTCACGCTGACGCTGGCGGGAATCACGGGCTTCATCCTGTCCGTGGGCATGGCGGTGGACGCCAACGTCCTGATCTTTGAACGTTTCAAGGAAGAGGTGCGCGCAGGCCGCACCATACCCGCCGCGGTCGACGCGGCGGTCAGGCGTGCGTGGCCCGCAATTCGCGACTCGAACACATCGACCCTGATCACCTGCGTGATCCTCGGGTTCGTCGGCCCCGCACAGGTGAAAGGCTTCGCCATCGTCCTCGGCATCGGTGTCATCGCGAGCTTGATCTCCTCGATCATCGTGACGCACAACCTCCTGGCGATCGTGCTGGCCTCGACCAGCTTCCGCCGCCCCGCGCTTCTAGGAGTCGACCGTGCTCGACCCAGCTGACGAAAGGTCGGACGTGAGCGCGGAGACGGCAGAAGAAGCCGAGGATCTCGAGGAAGAGGAGTCCGAGGAAGAGCCGGAAGAAGAAGAGGCCAAGGCCGAGGAGCCGGAGCCGAAAGTCGAGAAGGCGCCCCCCAAGGTCCGCCGCCTCGACATCGTAGGGCGCCGCAACTGGTTCTTCTTGATCTCGCTGCTGATCATCATCCCGGGCATCATCTCGATGAGCACCCGGCACTTCCTGCTCGGTATCGATTTCGCCGGCGGCACCGAGTTCACTGTCAGCTTCGCCAACCAACCGAGCGTCACGGACGTTGAGAACGCGGTGTCGGGCCTGAACATCGACGGAACCGTGATCTCTACTGGTTCCGGGGGCTACCTCATCCGCACGCCGCCGCTTTCACCGGCGGCTCAAAAGAGCGTCGAGGACGGGCTGCAGAAAGCGCTCGGTCCAATGGAGCTGCAGCAGGTGCTCGAGGTGGGGGGCACGATTGCGAAAGAGACCATCGAGTTCGCTGTTCTCGCCGTGGTGCTCGCATCGCTGGGCATCCTCTTGCTCCTTGCGATTCGTTTTCGCAACGTGCCCGGTGGATGGCGCGCTGGATTCCAGTTCGGTGGTTCGGCGCTCGCGGCGCTGCTGCATGACGTCTTCCTGTTGACCGGGCTCTTCTCGATCATGGGCGCGGTGCTGGATTTGCGGATCGGACAGATCGACAGCCTCTTCGTCACGGCTGTTCTCACAGTGGTCGGCTTCTCAGTGCACGACACGATCGTCGTCTTCGACAGGATTCGCGAGAACCTGCGCGTGAGCCAGAGGCTTTCGTTCGAGCAGGTCGTGAACCTCAGCATCATGCAGACCGCGGCGCGATCGATCATCACGAGCTTTACCGTTGTGCTCGTGCTGGCGGCGATCCTGATCGCCGGCGGTGCGACGCTGAAGGGCTTCGCTCTCGCCCTGCTCATCGGCATCGTCTCGGGCACCTACAGCTCGATCTTCAACGCCGCCCCGCTGCTGGTCGTCTGGAGGCGCTTGCAGCCTGTAAGGTAGATGCAGGGACGTCGCGGAGAACATGCCGACCTGGCCAATAACGTCGATCAGAACGCTGCTCGAGCCCACTCTCGAGCATATGGGCTATGAGTTGTACGCGGTGGAGCAGTCGGGCCAGTCGGGGCGCACGCTGCGCGTGTCGATCGACAAAGTCGAGCCGATCACCATCGAAGATTGCGAGCGTGTCAGCCGCGTCGTCGGGCCCATGCTCGACAACGCAGAGCTGATCCCAGGACCGTACGACCTTGAGGTCTCCTCACCAGGCGCCGAACGCCCCCTGCGTGGAAAAGAGGACTACGCGCGTTTTAACGGCAAGCGAGTGAACGTGCGCTATCGGACGGGGCAGACGGAAACGGTCGTTGAAGGTCAGCTTGTCGCCGTCGATGGCGCGGGCATCGCGGTCCAGTCGCAGGGCCCGCGGGGACGCGCGCCGGTCATTGTTCACATTGGATGGGATGACGTTGCCTCGGGCAGGCTCGCGGTCAGTTTCTGAACCGTCCACCGACAGCCTCGCGGATGCGCTGAACGCGCTCTGTGCGGAGTTGGGCATTCCTTTGCCCGAGATGCTGCGCACGGTGGAAGAGGCGCTCGGAGCGGCTTACGTCAGGGCCTTCAGCCCGCCAGGCATCGTGACAGTGAAGCTGGACACCACTTCCGGCGCCCTGGACGTGACGAGCCGGGTACGCGATGCGAACGGAAACGAGACGGTCGCCGTCCTGCCTTCTGAGGCCTTCAAGCGTATGGCCGCGCAGACGGCCAAGCATGCTGTGCTGCGTCACATCCACGACCTCGAGCGCGACAAGGTCCTGCGCGAGGTTTCTGAGCATCGCGGCGAGCTGGCCACCGGGGTCGTCGACCGCATCGAGGCGGGCACTGTGTACATCGACCTGGGCCGCGCCGAGGGCGTGATGCCCACCGAGGAGCAGATCCCCGGCGAACAGCTGCATCCGGGCCGGCCCGTGCTGGTCGTCATCCTCGATCCCCAGCGCAACCAGCGGCAGGCGCAGGTGCGCGTGTCGCGGGGCGCGCGCTCGTTCGTTCACCGCCTGCTGGAGGCCGAGGTGCCGGAGATCAAGGCCGGCACGGTGGAGGTGCGAGCGCTGGCGCGTGAGCCCGGGCTGCGGACCAAGATCGCCGTCTACTCCAACGAGCCCGGGCTCGACCCTGTCGGCGCCTGCGTCGGACCGAAGGGCGTGCGCCATCGCGCTGTCCTAAGCGAGCTCTCCAGCGAACACGTGGACATCGTTCCGTGGTCGGAGGATCCCGAGGCATTCGTGGCCGCGGCGCTCGGACCGGCCAAGGTCGAGTCGGTGTCCATCGACCGCTCGACGCGGACCGCCACCGTCATGGTGCCGCGGACGCAGCTCTCACTCGCCATCGGCCGCGACGGGCAGAACGCCCGGCTTGCCGCCAAGCTCACCGGCTACCGCATCGACATCAAGCCCAGCGAATCCGATCCTCCTTCGGATGCCGAAGCGCCGGCATGAGCCCGTCCGCACCTGCGTCGCCTGCAGGCAGGAGGCCGGCAAGGGCGCGCTGATCCGGCTCGTGCGCCGGCCGGATGGCTCAGCCGCCGTGGATCCGACGGGTCACGCCTCCGGTCGCGGCGCCTACCTGCACCGCAACCGGGAGTGCATCGAGATCGCGCGCAAGCGCCACCAGCTCGAGAGATCGCTGGGCGCTGCGGTGCCTCCGGAGCTGTGGTCTGACGTGACTCCCTAGGCCCCGTTCCTCCCCGCAGCGCGGGGAGGTCAGGAGGGGGCGTCGAAATCGCCTTCAGATTGGGCGCGGGCGCCGTTGGGGATAATTACAAGTTCAGGCATGAAAGCTCACGAACTCGCGCGCGAACTCGGCATCAGCCAGAAAGAGCTGGTGAACTTCCTCCAGCAGAGGCGGCTGACGCGCAACCCCGCGGGGCCGCTGCCGCCGGGGGCGATCGATGCGGCCCGCTCGGCTTTCAAGCCCGCGTCGGTCGCGGTCAAGATCGAGCCCAACGGCGACCGCAAGGTCGTGCTGCCGCCGACGCTCACCGTCAAGGACCTCGCCGAAAAGCTCAGCGTCAGCCCCGTCGAGGTCATCAAGAAGCTGATGACCTCCAACATCATGGCCACGATCAACCAGGTCATCGACTTCGCGACCGCCGAGATCGTCGCCGACGAGTTCGGCTACACGGTCGACCCGGTCAAGAGCGAGGACGTCGTCGCGGTCGAATCCGCCCAGGGCGAGGGTGCGGTCGTCACCACCTCGCGCGAGGAGCTCTTCTCGCTTGCCAACGAGGACCCCGGCAAGCTGGTGACGCGTCCGCCCATCGTGACCGTGATGGGCCACGTCGACCACGGGAAGACGTCGATCCTCGACTCCATTCGCAAGACGCGCGTGGCGGCAGGCGAGGCGGGCGGCATCACCCAGCGCATCGGCGCGTACCGAATCGAGACGGCCGACGGGCACCCCGTGGTGTTCATCGACACCCCTGGCCACGAGGCGTTCACCGCCATGCGGGCTCGCGGCGCGCAGGTCACCGACCTGGTCGTGCTCGTGGTCGCCGCGGACGACGGCGTGATGCCGCAGACCGTCGAGGCGATCCAGCACGCGCGAGCCGCCAGGGTGCCGATCATCGTCGCCATCAACAAGATCGACAGGGACAACGCCAATGTCGATCGGGTGCACCAGGAGCTCGCCGAGCAGGGGATCGTGACGCGGCACTACGGCGGCGAGTTCGAATGCGTGCACGTCAGCGCGCGCACAGGCCAGGGCATCGAGGACCTGCTCACCACCATCGTGCTTGCCTCGGACATCCTCGAACTGAAGGCGAACCCCAACCGCAACGCGATCGGCACGATCGTCGACGCCCACCTCGAGCGCGGCCGCGGCCCGGTCGCCACGGTGCTGGTGCAGGCGGGAACGCTCAAGGTCGGCGACGACTTCGTGTGCGGCCACATCTACGGCCGCGTGCGCGCCTTGTCCGATGACCGCGGACGCAGCGTCACTGAGGCGCCGCCCGCCACGCCGGTGGTCGTGTCCGGCATGAGCGAGGTGCCACAGGCCGGCGACATCTTCCAGGTGGTCGGCTCGGAGAAGGCCGCGCGCCAGATCGCACTGACAAAGCTCATGGAACGTCGCACGCAGGAGGCGGCGCGCGACGTCGCGCCACGCATCACGCTCGAAGAGCTCGCCCGCCGCGCCAAGGAAGGCGAGGTCAAGGAGCTCAGCCTGGTCGTCAAGGCTGACGCCCAGGGCACGCTCGAGGCGCTGCTCGCAGCGCTGCAGAAGATCGAAGACCCGGTGGTGGCCATCAAGATCGTCGGCCAGGGCGTGGGGCAGGTCAGCGACTCGGACCTGCTGCTCGCCGGCGTCTCGAACGCGATCATCGTGTGCTTCAACCTCAAGTCCACGCCCGCCTCACAGGCAGCGGCGGAGAAGGCAAAGGTCGAGGTCCGCTACTACGACGTCATCTACAAGCTGACGGAGGACGTCGAGCGCGCCGCCAAGGGCCTGCGCGAGCCCACGTACCGGCAGATCCGCGAGGGCCGGGTCGAAGTCATCACGCCGATCAAGATCCCGCGCCTCGGAATCATCGCCGGCAGCCGGGTGCTCGAGGGCAAGGTCACCCGTGGCGGGTGGGTCAAACTGTTCCGTGGGAAGGAGCTGCTCCACGAGGGCAGGATCAGCTCCTTGAAGCATTTCAAGGAAGATGTTCGGGAAATGCCTGCGGGACAGGAGTGCGGCATCGGGCTCGAGGGCTACGAGACGTTCGCCCAGGGCGACACGATGGAGACCTATCGGCTCGAGCGGGAAGAAATTTAACGAGCATTGGTGCTCGCTTCGGAGGTCGCGATGACCAGCTACCGCACCGACCAGGTCGGCGAGCAGGTGCGTGAGGAGATCATGTCGATCATCAGGCGCGACCTGAAGGATCCGCGCATCGGGTTCGTCAGCATCACCGCGGTCCGAATGTCGCCGGACCTGCGGCAGGCGCGCGTGCGCGTCAGCGTGCTCGGCGACCCGGATCAGAAAAAGGCGTCGCTGCAGGGACTGATCTCGGCCAAGGGCCTCATCCGCCACGAGCTCGGACGGCGGCTCGAGAACCTGAAGTTCTCACCGGACCTGCGATTTGAGCTCGACCCGTCGATCGAGTACAGCGTTCACATCTCCGAGCTGCTCAAGGAAGTTCTGCCGGCCGGAGACACGGCCGAGGAGGAGCAGCCATAGCCACCGCGCAGAGCGAAACCGGCAGCCTCTATGACCAGATCAAGGAGCTCCTCGACGCCAACCAGGAGATCCTGATCTTCGGTCACAAGGACGCCGACGGCGACACGCTCGGCTGCAGCCTCGCCTTCGCGGAGGCGCTGCGCACCGCGGGCAAGCACGTGTGGGTGCTCATCCCACATCCGCTCCCGGAGATGTATTCGTTTCTGCCTGGTTTCGGTGACATTCACGAGGGCCCACCGAGCGGCGTCGAGCCGCAGCTGGTGTTCTTCTTCGACTCGGGCAACCTGGAGCGGTCTGGCGGCACCGTGAAACACATCGCGTCGCGCGCGACCATCGTGAACATCGACCACCACCCATCGAACTCGCGGTTCGGAGATGTCAACGTGATCGACCCCAACGCAGCGGCGGTCGGGCAGATGGTGATGGACATGCTCGACCACTTCCGATACCGCATCACGCCGACGATCGCGACGAACCTCTACGTGGCACTTCTCACCGACACCGGCGGCTTCCGGCACGAGAACACAACCGTCCGCGCGCTCGAGGACGCGGCGAGGCTCGCGAGCCTGGGGGCCGACCCCGGTCAGATCGCGACGATGGTGTACAAGATGCGGCCGGAGACGACGCTCAAGCTGAGCGGCATGGCCCTGGCCACGATGCGCGTCGAGATGCAGGGCCGCCTCGCGTGGGCAAAGGTGACCAAGCGCATGCTGCGCGAGGCGAACGCCGTGATGGCCGAGTCCGAGGGCATCATCGATACGCTCAACTCGATCGCGGGATTGGAGCTCGCGATCCTCTTCAAAGAGGTGACGAGCGATCTCACGAAGATCAGCGTTCGCAGCCGCGGCGCGGTTGATGCCGCCGCCATGTGCGCGCTGTTCGGCGGCGGGGGACACATCCGCGCCGCAGGTGCCGAGATCGAAAAGAGCATGGAGGAGTCGGTAAAGGTCGTTCTGGCCACGGCCAAGGAGGCGATCCTTGCCGCCTCAACCAAGGCCTGAGCCTTCGCGCTTCACCCCCGGCGTACTCAACATCGATAAAGCCGCCGGTGAGACCTCCTTTTCGGTGGTGCGCCGGCTTCGCCGCCTGACTGGCGCCCACCGGGTAGGTCACGCCGGCACGCTCGACCCGCTGGCTACCGGCGTCCTCCCGATCCTCTTCGAGTCGGCCACGCGCCTTGCCGATTTTGCGCTGTGGCTGCCCAAGGTCTATGTCGCCGACATCCACTTCGGTTTCACGACCGCGACCGACGACGCCGAGAGCTACCGGCAGCCGGTGGGTGACGCGAGCGCGCTGACGGGGCGCGATGTGGAAGAGGGCCTGTCAGCTTTTCGCGGCCGCATCATGCAGGAGCCGCCGGCGTTCTCGGCCGTGAAGGTCGAGGGCCAGCGCGCGTACAAGCTGGCCCGGCGCGGCGAGGAACCGAAGCCGAAGGCGCGAGAGGTCGAGGTGTACGAGGCGAGGGTTATCGACTTCACGCCCGGGTCAGAGCCGGTGGCCCGCGTGCAGATCCGCTGCGGCAGCGGCACCTACCTCCGATCGATCGCACGCGACCTGGGCCGGCAGCTTGGTGTGGGCGGCTACCTGGGCCGCCTTGTGCGCACCGCTTACGGGCCGCTCGAAATCGAGGCCGCGGTGCAGCTCGACGCGCTCGCCGGACCTGATGACGTGCGAGACCGCCTCCTTCCGGCCGAAGTCATACTGCCCGACATGCAGCTGGTGCGATTGAACGTCGAGCAGGAGGCGATGGTGCGGCAGGGCCGCGCGGTGCGCGTGCTGCCCGAACCAGGGCCGGGACGGCTGCGCGCCCACGACGCAGACGGACGGCTCATCGCGCTTGGCCACACCGACCCGCTTCGACGCACGTTCGTCCCGGAGAAGGTTCTGAGCTGAAGACCCACCTCGGGCTGCCGGTCAGCCACATCGGTCCGGCCGCGATCACCATCGGCAGCTTCGATGGCGTGCACCTGGGACACGCCGACGTCATCCAGCGCACGATCGCAGCCGCGTCAGAGTCTCGCGCCGCGCCTGCGCTCGTCACGTTCGAACCGCATCCGCGTTGCGTGCTCGACCCCGCCAACTGCCCGCAGTCGATCACAACGCTGCAGGAGAAGCTGGCGCTGCTCGAGGCGGCGGGCGTCGAGCATGCGATCGTCCTCCGCTTCGACCGCGCTCTGGCGAGCCTCGGCCCGCAGGAGTTCGTCGACATGCTCGGGTCGCGGATGGAGATCAAGCGCTGGGTGATCGGCTTCGACTTTGCGTTCGGCAACCAGCGCAAAGGCAACGCTGCGTGGCTGCGCGACCACGGCGACGAGGTGGATGTCGTGCCGCCGTTCACGTTCGAGGAAAAAGCGCTGCACAGCTCCGACATCAGGCGACTCATCAACACCGGCGACGTGCACGAGGCCAATCGGCTGCTCGGCCGCGAGTACGCGATGGCCGGCCCTGTCGAGGCCGGGGACCGGGTCGGCCGGCGCCTGGGCTTTCCCACAGCCAACATCGGGGTCGAGCCGAACAAGCTGATCCCGGCGCTCGGCGCTTACGCGGGACGGGCGATGACCGATGGAAAGGAGTTCGTTGCCGCGCTCTCGGTTGGCTATCGTCCGACGTTTGGCGGCACGCAGCTCCGAGTGGAGGCGTTCCTTCTCAATTTCGAGGGCGACCTGTACCAGCGCCGGCTCGAGCTGCGATTCATCCGCTACCTGCACCCCGACATCAGGTTCGACAGCCCTGCGGAGCTGGTGGTGCAGCTCAAGCGCGACGTCGCCGACACGCGGCGGATCGTCCAGAAGTGAGCTCCGTCCTGGTCATCGGCGGCGGCATCGCCGGATACTGCGCCGCGCTGGGGGCTCGCCGGGAAGGCGCAGACGTCACCTTGATCGCAAAGGCTCCTGGCGCCACCGCGCTGTACGCGGGCGCGATGGAGGTCGTCTACGACCTCGAGGCCCTGCTCGAGAACGAGCCGCATCATCCGTTCAGCCGCCTGCGGTTGGACCTGGTGCGACTGAGCACCGAGCTGGACAGCGCGGTGCCGGCCCTGCTGCTCGCGCTCGAAAAGGACGGTTTGAAGGTGGAAGGCGCGTGGCGGTCGAGAGGCGCGTACGCCGACATCCACGGACTCGCGCGCCCCGCCAACCTCGTTCCCGCCACCGTCGCCGGCGGCGAGCTGAAGGGATTGGTCGGCCGGCGAGTCACCGTCGTCGGCGTGCGCGAGGTGGGGGACTACGACGCCGTCTCGACAGCCGAGGCGCTCAAGGAGCTGCACAACGTCGACGCAACTCCAGAGGAGGTTTCGATCGCCGACCTGCCGGCCGGCGCGGCGCTCACCGACCTCTACGGACGCCGCGCGCCCTCGGTGACCAACACGCGAGCGCTGGTTGCGTATCCGCCCGGGTTCGCCAACCTCCCCGATGGAGGCTTCGAGCTGCTCGCCTCACCGCCGTCGCCGCACGGATGGCGTCTGCAGCAGGCGATCGGCCTGGGCGCGCTGCGCGCCGAGGTGGACGGCGTGCAGGTCGACGGAGCGCGGATCGTCGCGGCGAAAACCGCCGACAAAGCATTTCGCGCCGACGCGTTCGTGCTCGCAACTGGCCACTACATCGGCGGCGGCCTACGCAAGAACGGCGCCACGTCGGAGCCGCTGCTCAACCTTGGTGTCTTTCACGAGGGCCAGGCGGTGGCCACGTTGGGCACGCGTCTCCAGCACATGGACTATCTCGAGCCGGCGCAGGAGTTTCGCTCCGGGCTGGCGACAGACGAACGCCTGCGCCCGCTGGACGAAGCCGGGCGCGCGCCGTTCGAGAACCTTTTCGCTGCGGGCTCGGTGCTGGGCGGCTACGACTACGCGGGGCCGTGTGGATTCGGCGTGCCGATCCTGACCGGCTGGCTGGCCGGGCGGTTCGCCGCGCGCTTCGGGCGCTGAAACAATGAGAGCGGAGCTTGAAAAGATCGTCGGCGCCCCCGCCGTCGACGAACGACCGGTCCGCGACCTTTGGCCGGCCGCGACGATGGCCGAGCGCGCGGGCCGAACACCCGAGCGCGTCCTCGTGGTGCGGCCGGTGGGCCGCGAGCAGGTGGCGTCGATCCTGCGCTGGGCGACGGCCAACTCGGTGATGGTTACCCCTATGGGCGGCGGCAGCGGCGTGTGCGGCGCGCTTGCGCCGAAGCGCGGCGAACTGGTGCTCGACATGGCAGGGTTCGATCGCATCCTCGAGATCGACGAGGTCAACCTCACGTGCCGCGTCGAGTCGGGTGTGAACGGAATGGACCTGGAGAAGACGCTCAACGACAAAGGTCTGACCCTCGGCCACTTCCCGAGCTCGCTGCCGGGCACCACGATCGGCGGCCTGGTGTCCACGCGGTCTTCAGGGCAGGAGTCGAGCCGCTACGGGAGCATCGAGGACATGGTCCTCGGCCTGGCTGTCGTGCTTCCCGACGGCACATTCGCGGCGCCGCGACCCGGTCCGCGGTCGGCGGTCGGTCCCGCGCTGCATGAGCTGTGGCTCGGAGCCGAAGGCGCGCTGGGGGTGGTCCTCGGCGCCGTGCTGCGCGTCCACCGCCTGCCAGCATCGGTCATCGGCCGTGGATACGCCTTCAGCCGGTTGGGCGACGGCCTCGAGGCGATGCGCCATGTGATGCAGGCGGGCATCAGTCCCCTCCTCATCCGCCTCTACGACCACGAAGACTCGGTCTTCAGCCGGTTCGAGGTCAGCGACGGCGAGTGCGTGCTGGTGATCGCAACCTCCGGCGAGGAGGAGGTGGCGCGGGCCGAGGCGATGGTCGTCAAGCGGCTCACGGCGGGCGCCAAGGACCTCGGGGAGGAGCCGTGGCGCCGGTGGCAGGAACGCCGCTTCGCGTTGTCGGCCGAATGGCTGAACGGGGTCCTTCGGCAGGCCGGCTCTTACGTCGACACTATCGAGCTTGCTGCGCCATGGACGGTGCTGCCGCAGCTGCACGAGCGGGTGAAAACCGCAATAGCGGTCGGGGGTCTGGCGTTATGCCATTTCAGCCACGCTTACGAGCAGGGCTGCTGCGCCTATTTCTCGTTTGCGGGCGCGGCGGATCGAGAGGAAGAGGCGCGTGCGGCTTACAACCGCGCGTGGGAGGGAGCGATGAGCGCTGCGCTCGAGCTGGGGGCGACCATCAGCCATCATCACGGCACGGGACAGGCGCGTTCACGCTGGGTGGCCGACGAGATGGGCGGCTGGATGCGCGTGTGGCGCTCAGTGCGCGAAGGTCTCGACCCCGCAGGCATCATGAACCCGAACGCGATGGGAGGGAGACGGTAGGGGATGGCAGGCGAACCCGTTCTGTTCATCGTCAACCCGGCATCCGGCGGGGGCAAGACCTCACGCGACTGGAAGGCCATCGAATCGTGGCTGCCGTCGACGGGAATTCCTTACGAGACGGCCTTTACGACCCGTCCGCTCGAGGCGGTGGAGATCGCAAAATCCGCGGTCCGTCAGTCCCGGCCCGTGGTGGTCGCCGTGGGCGGCGACGGCACCCTGAACGAGGTGGTCAACGGCTTCTTCCACAACGGAGCTCCGATCCCCACCACCTCGCGGATGGCCATGGTGCCGCTCGGCACCGGCGGTGACTTCCGCCGCTCGCTGCGCATCCCGCTCGATCCACGGAAGGCGATCGAGGTACTCAAATCGGGCGTGCCCCGACGGCTGGACGTCGGCTGCGTCACCTTCCAGGGCAACGACGGCAACACGCAGGTGCGCCACTTCATCAACATCGCCGACGCCGGCTGGGGAGGCGAGGTGGTGCGCAAGGTCAACGCCGGCAAAAAGCGCAGCGGCGGCATGACCTTCACGCTCACCGCGTTGATGAGCTTGATGGCGTGGAAGAACAAACCGATGCACGTGATCATCGACGGCGAGGTGCACGACGTGGTCGCGCAGCAGGTCGTGGTCGCCAACTGCCAGTACTTCGGCGGCGGCATGCGCATGGCCCCCAACGCGTCGCCAACCGACGGGGTGTTCGACGTGATCGTCATCGGCGATGCTGGCAAGATCGAATCGCTGCGTGGCTTGAGCCGGATCCAGAAGGGTACTCACCTCGACGACCACAACCCGAAGGTCACGGTCATGTACGGCAAGCGCATCGAGGTCACCTCCACGAAGCAGGTGCGACTCGACATCGACGGCGAGGACCCGGGCCAGCTGCCCGCGATGTTCGAGATCCAACCTGGTTCGATCGAGTTCCTAACCCCGAGGTAAGTTTTGTCCCTCCCCACTTGTGGGGAGGTGAGGTGGGGACGTCGACTAGTCTGGACGTGTGACCAAGGGCGTCATCGCCAGCCCGCACAAACTGGCCAGTGAGGCGGGCGCTCAGGTGCTGCGCGACGGCGGCAACGCCGTCGACGCAGCCATCGCCGCCGATGCCGTCCTCTGCGTGGTCTACCCACAGATGACTTCAGTCGCGGGCGACCTGATGGCGATCGTCTGGCCGGCAGGGGCAGCCGCGCCGGTTGGGCTCGTCGGCGCAGGCCGATCGGGAGCGCTCGCGACCATCGACGCCGTGCGACAGCGTGGCCACGAGGCCATGCCGGAGCGCGGCGCGCTGACGGTGACCGTGCCTGGGACCGTCGAGGCGTGGGGCCGCCTCATCGAACGTTTTGGCACCCTTGGATGGAGCGCGGTGCTGGAGCCCGCCGCTGCGCTCGCGCGGGACGGATACACGATCACGGGACACCTGTCCGACGCACTGAAGAGCGCCGCCGGTCTGCTGGGGCGTGAGCCGGCGGCGCACGCGCTGTACCCGCCGATGGAGGCAGGCATGGTGCTCCGCAACCCGGACCTCGCATCGGTGCTGCAGGACATCTCGCGCCATGGCTTCAACGGCTTCTATAGAGGCGACATCGCCGCCGCCATCGCCGCGGCCATCTCTAAGCGCGACGGGTTTGTCACCGCCCAGGACCTGGCCGGCCATCGTTCGGAGTGGGTCGAGACGGCGACGCTGCCTTATCGCGACGTCGTGGTCCACGAGCTGCCGCCGCCAACGCAGGGTCTCATCGCCCTCAGCCTCCTGAAGGTGCTGCATGAGCAGACGCAGGCCGAGCTGCAACCGGGCCCGCGGTTCGTCGAGATGTTCAGGTCGGCACGCAACACCGCGTACGGCATCCGCGACCGCATATCCGACCCCGACTTCGCCCCCGTGCCCGACCTGGTCACCGCCGAGGTGCCAGACGGCGGCGACACCATCTATCTCTGCGCGGCTGATGAGCATGGAAACCTCGTCTCGCTCATCCAGAGTGTCGCGTTCGACTTCGGCTCCGGCATCGTGGCCGAGGGGACGGGCATGCTGCTGCAGAACCGCGGCTGCTACTTCAGCCTCGATCCCAGCCACGCCAACCGACTCGAGCCGAAAAAGCGCACGAGGCACACGCTCATCCCCGCGATGGCCACGCGCGAAGGGCGGCCATGGCTCCTCTACGGATCCATGGGCGGCGACGGCCAGCCGCAACTGCAGACCCAGGTCCTGGTCAACATCGTGGATCACGGTCTCGATCCAGCCGAGGCGGTGGCGCGCCCGCGGATCCGCATCACTCCGGACGGCAGCAAGGTGAGCGTCGAGGCCGACTATCCATCGGCCGGCGAGATTGCGCGACATGACCCCGCGGTCCAGCTGATGCCCGCCGGCCACCACTCGCTGGGGCACGCCCACGCGATCGTGATCGACGGTCCGGGCAAATGGCGCGCCGGCTTCGACCCGCGTTCGGACGGATCCGTGGAATTTGTCGACTAGCGCGGCAGGGTTGGCCGGGCTCCGCCCGGCCATAACTTGTACTTCTTCGACTCCAGATGCCGCCTGTCGCCAAAGGGGAGGGAGAGCAGGGTCGCGAATCCGGCCCGCACGCAATGTCGATTCACAGCTTCGAAATCGGGACGTTGAGCGGCCCGATGAGAGGGAGCCCGCGGGGGTCCCTCTCATAACCCACGTATAATTCCGCGTCGGTTTGGCAGAAGAGACGGAAGTCAAGGGCAAGCTGATCGCCGGCTACAGGCGGTCTGAGAAGGACACCGGTTCCCCCGAGGTCCAGATCGCGCTTTCCAACGCGCGCATCAGGGAGCTCACCGAGCACCTGAAGGTTCACGCCAAGGACCACCACTCCCGCCGCGGCCTCCTGCTCCTGGTTGGCAAGCAACGGCGTCTGCTGAACTACCTGAGGGACATCGACGTGGAGCGCTACCGCGCCCTTGTCGGAAAGCT
>Ga0070707_100003864_pt1 | contig 14108 bp, 10 predicted proteins | sample KBSK5502metaG_FD_65468 | JGI IMG/M metagenome (GOLD analysis project Ga0070707, IMG submission 65468) | Corn, switchgrass and miscanthus rhizosphere microbial communities from Kellogg Biological Station, Michigan, USA - KBS K5-50-2 metaG | ecosystem: Host-associated > Plants > Roots >... | reverse complement strand
CTCGCCGAGGAGATCGAGAGTTTGGGCAAGTCCGATCGCCGCGAGCTGCGCAGCCAGATTTATCGGATCGTCCGGCATTTGGCGAAGCTGCAGTTTTCACCGGGTATCGACCCACGCGACGGCTGGCGCGATTCGATCGACGACGCGCGCAAACAGGCAGAGCTGGTACTGGCGGATAGCCCGAGCCTGACGCCGGAACTGGACCGCATCGTGGTCGAGGAGACCGTCAGCGCGATCGGGCGCGCCATCTCCGACCTCGGCGAGCACGGTGAAATCAATCGGGCGGCGGAGCGGAATTTGCGACGCGCGCGATACACGGCGGATCAAGTGCTCGGAGACTGGTTTCCGCCGAACCCGAAAGACGTTTCGGGCCGGCGCGACTAGCAGAGATGGCCGATACCATTACCCTGCGCCGGCCGGATGACTGGCATGTGCATTTCCGCGACGGCGCGATGCTGCGGGCGGTGCTGCCCTGGATGGCGCGCCAGTTTGCCCGCACGGTCGTCATGCCCAATCTGGTGCCACCAGTGACCGATGTCGCGGCGGCGCGGGCGTATCGCGAGCGCATCCTGGCGGCCCTCCCCGAGGGCGCGGACTTCACGCCCCTGATGACCTGCTATCTGACCGACGCGACCGACCCCGCCGAGGTGGCGCGCGGGCATGAGGAGGGCGTGTTCACGGCGATCAAGCTCTACCCGGCGCATGCGACGACGCATTCGGCGCATGGCGTCACCGACATCGAGCGGGTCATGCCGGTGCTGGAGCGCATGGCGACGATCGGCATGCCGCTGTTGATCCATGGCGAGGTGACCGACCCCGAAATCGACATCTTCGACCGAGAGGCGGTGTTCATCGAGCGGGTGCTCGACCCGCTGCGCCGCCGCCTGCCGGAATTGCGCATCGTGCTGGAGCACGTCACGACCGAGGAGGCGGTCGCCTATGTCGAGAGCGGCGGGCCCAATGTGGCGGCGACGATCACCGCGCATCACCTGATCATCAATAGGAACGCGATCTTCCAGGGCGGTATCCGGCCGCATCTCTATTGCCTGCCGATCGCCAAGCGCGAGAAGCACCGCCGCGCGCTGCGCCGCGCCGCGACCTCGGGCAACCCCGCCTTTTTTCTCGGCACCGACAGCGCGCCGCATGCGATCCCGACCAAGGAGACCGCCTGCGGCTGCGCCGGCATCTTCACCGCCGCCTCCGCCCTCGAACTCTATGCCGAGGTCTTCGAGGAGGAAGACACGCTCGACCGGTTCGAGGCCTTCGCCTCGCTGAACGGACCGGCCTTCTACCGGCTGCCGGTCAACGAGCAACGCGTCACGCTGCGGCGTGAGCCCTGGACGGCGCCGGAGCGCATCGGCGAGGGCGAACTCGCGGTCGCGCCGTTCCGCGCCGGCGAAACCTTGCGCTGGCGTTTGGTGGAATGACTCGTCGCTTGTAGGGTGGGTTAGCGAAGCGTAACCCACCATGACGTGAGCGGCTTCGCGGAGGATAGTGGGTTTCGCTGCGCTCCACCCACCTTACGACTCGGCGAGCGCCGCCGCCGTGTCGGGCGGCAAGTCGCGGCCTTCGATGTGCCGGCGGTGCCATAGCGCGTAGAACAACAGGGTCCAGGCGGCGCGGCCGGCGCGCTTCTGCGCCGCCGCCGCGAAGACCCGCTCGACGCCGTCGGGCTCGCACAGCGCGCGCACCGCTTCCGAGCGCGCCACCAGCGGGCCGATCTTGGCGGCGCGCGCCGCGATCCAGCGCCCGACCGGCACCGTGAAGCCGCGCTTCCGGGCGAGCGGCTGGGCCGCCGGCAATTGCTGCGCCAGCCAGCGCCGCAGCAGCCATTTGCCGAGACCGCGGCGGATCTTCAATTCATCCGGCAGGCGGAAGGCGAGCGCCGCGACCGCCGGGTCGAGAAACGGGGTGCGGCCTTCGACGCCATGCGCCATCAGGCAGCGGTCGAGCTTGACCAGGAGATCGTTGGGCAGCCAATCGGCGCAATCGACTGCCTGCGCGATCTGCAATCGGCTGCGGCCGTCGCCGGTGGCGAGCGCCTCGGCGGCGGCGATGCCGTCGCGCCAGCCGGCCATCTCGCCGCGCAGCAGATCGAGATCGTCGAGGATGCCGCGCGCCCGCGGCGTGCGGCCGCCGGCCCACCACGGCCGCATGACGCTGCGGTAGCGGCCATAGCCGCCGAACAGCTCGTCGCCGCCCTCACCCGACAGGATCACCTTGAGCCCATCGGCATGCGCCGCCGCGGCCAGCTTGTAGGTCGGCAGCATCGCGTAATCGGTCGCGGGGTCGTCGACGGTGCTGGCGACGGCCGGCAGCAATCGCCAGAAATCGCGCTCGTCGAACAGGATCTCGACATGCTCGGCGCCGACCGCCAGCGCCGCGGCGCGCGCCGCCGGCCGCTCGTCGCTGTCGTCGCTGCCGGCAAAGCCGACGGTGAAGGCGCGGACCGGGCGCTGGGCGAGCCGCGCCATCATGAGCAGCACGGCGGTCGAATCGATGCCGCCCGACAGAAACATGCCGAACGGCACGTCGGAGCGCTGATGCACGAGGACGCTGTCGGCGAGCGCGGCATCGAGGCGCTGGAGCGCCTTGTCCTCGTCGATCGCGATAGCCGCACCGGTCGGCAGGGCCTCCTCACGGCGGCGCTCGACAATGCGTCCCTGCCGCACGACGATCGTCTCGCCCGGCAATACCCGCTTGATGCCGGCGAAGATCGTGTCGCGGCCGGTCGTGAACTGCATCTGCAGCAGCTCGTTGCGCGCCGGCGCGGCGAGCTCGCCCTCGACGATGCCGGCCTGGATCAGCGCCTGCGGCTCCGAGGCGAAGGCGAAGTACTGCGGCCTCTCGGCGTAGTAGAGCGGCTTGATGCCAAAGGGATCGCGCGCCAGCACCAGCCGCCCGGCCGCCGGGTCGTGCAGGGCGATCGCGTACATGCCGCGCAAATGGCCGGTGAAATCGAGGCCGTGGCGGCGGTAGAGGTGCAGCGGCAATTCGCAATCGGATTGTGTCGCGAAACTGCTCTCGGGAAATTCGCGGCGCAACTCCAGATAATTGTAGATCTCGGCATTGGCGACGAGCGCCGCGCCGCCGGGCTCGTAGAGCGGCTGGTCGCCGGTCGCCAGATCGATGATCGCGAGGCGCATCTGAACCATGCCGACATCGCCCGAGCGGTAATGCCCGTCGCCATCCGGCCCGCGATGCGCCAGCGCCGCGCCAATCGCGCGCAGCAGGCGGCCCGGCGCGGCGTCGCCATGCTGCGTCATGAGGCCGGCGATGCCGCACATCAGCCGGCGACCGCGTCGAAGAAGGCGCGGTAGCGGCCGACCACTGCGGCCTCGGTGAACGATGCCTCGTAGGCTGAGCGACCGCCTTCTGCGAGCCGGGCGCGCAAAGCGGCATCGGCGGCGAATTGCTGCATGGCGGCGGCGAGCGCTTCGGCCCCGCCGCCGGGCTCCTCCGGCAGGGGCACGAGAAGCCCGCTGCTTCCGTCATGGATCAACGTTGCCGGCCCGTCGCTGGCGGTCGCGATCACCGGCAGCCCGGCCGCCCAGGCCTCGATCACGACATTGCCGAGCGGCTCATGGCGCGACGGACAAACCAGGAAATCCGCGGTCCGCATCAGCGCCGGCACATCCTCCCGCCAGCCGAGAAAACGCACGCGACCGTTGAGGCAAAGCCGGTCCGCCTGGCGCGCGAGATCGTCGCGCAACGGGCCCTCGCCGGCGATCCACAGGTGAATGTCATCGGTCGTCGCGAGGGCATCCAACAGCAGATCGAACCCCTTGTTCGGGTGAAGCCGGCCAAGCGCCAACGCCAAAGGCGCATGCGGCCGCTGCAGCGCCGGCCCGCCCGCATCCGGCGTCGCGCGCGGGTCGGGGACAAAGTTCGGCAGGTAATGGGCCCGCTCGCGCGGCCAGCCTTGGCTCACGGCGTAATCGACGATCGCTCGGGTGTTGCCGATCAGGTGCTGGCACCGACGGTAGTAGTGCAAATTATAGTAGCCGCCGAGGCGTCCGACATGGACAAAATCGCCGGTCGGACACATGGCTGTCGCGCGACTCATCCAGGTCAGGACGATATCGGGGCGCCATGCCGCGATCTCGCGGCGGAAGGCAGCCCGGGTCGCGATGTCGAACAGGCCGCCGAAGCGCAATTCGGTCAGCGGGATGCCGGTCTTGCGCAGGGCGTGCGAGCGGTCCGGGTCGGGACGCGCCAGTATGCGCTGCGTCTCGCCGGCGCGATGCAGGGCGGCGGCGAGGCGCACGAAGAAAATCTCGGCTCCGCCATGGCGCGCTCCCGCCATCGCCTGCAGCAAGCGCCGCGTCACGCCGGCGCTGCCTCGACCGGACGCGGCAGCGGCGGCATGACGGCGACAGCAGCCGCGAACACCGCATCGATGCCGAGCTCGTTCAGATCGGTGACCGCAAGGATCTGGACCGTGTCGCCGCGCGGCGCGCACAGCGCGGGGTCCGACTCCGCCGAAAACAGCACGACGACCGGGCTGCCGGAAGCGGCGGCGACATGGCACACGCCGGTGTCGTTCCCTACCGTCAGCCGCGCGATGCAAACCAGCGCCGCCAATTCGTCGAGGCCGGTACGGCCGACCAGATCGACGGCTTCCGGGCAGGCGTTCGCGATCGCGGCGGCAAGCGACCGCTCCTCCTTGGTGCCGACGACGACCGGCACACAGCCGAGTTCCGCGAGCCGCCGCGCCAGCTCGCCGTAGCATGAGGCCGGCCAGCGTTTCGCCGGGCGATGCGGCGACGAGCCGGGCACGAGCACAGCAAAGTCTCGCCCAGCCAGCTCGGCGGGAAGCTCGCCGCGCGCCCCCGCTAATGCCGGCAGCGGCGTGGGATGGATTCCCGCCATCAGCAGCTGCTCGGCCTGCTTGTCGATCGTGTGCTGACGGTCGCGATCGAGATTGGCATGCGGGTGCGAGCACCGCCGGGCGATGCCCGACCATTCCGGCCGGCTGTGGCCGGGGAGCAGCCGCAGATACCCGGAAGAACGCTGGGACGTCTGCAGATCATAGACCCGATCGAACCGCCCCCGGCGCAATTGCCGGCGCAACGCCCACCATTCCCGCAGGGCGGAGGGCTTCGGCCGGCGGTCGATCAGCACCTCGTCGAAACAACCGAGCCCGGCTGCGAAATCGGCGAAAGGAGCGGTCGTCAGCAGCGCGACGTGATCTCCGGAATGGTGTCGGCGGATCGCCGCGAACGGCCCCATCGACTGGACAAAATCGCCAAGCGCGCTGAGCCGGATCACCAGGATCCGCTGCGGGGCGGAAAATCGCTTTGCCGGCATCAGGCGCGGCCGCCGGCGCGCCAGCGCGGCGAGATCGATCTCCGCGGACAGGACCTCGAACGCGGCAAAAACGGCGGCATGCGCCGCCGTGTCGGCGATACCGATCGCGGCGAGCAGCTGATCGACCAGGTCGCGCGCGGCGGCAACCGCCCTCCCCTGTTCTGCGGGACTGGCCGGCGAGCGTCGCAGCCGCAGCGAACCGCCGAGCCGCGCCATGATCAGCGGATGGCGGACCAGATGGGTGACGCACAGATTGCGCGCCGCATCGCTGCCGCCGAACGCCGCGAACAGCGTGTAGACATCGCGCGCAATGACGTAGCGCCGGTCCTTATGCCGGGCCGCTTCGTTCCATGCGAAAAAGCGGTGCAGCGGCGTGCCGGCCGGAAAATCGCCGGCGCCGAGCGGCGCGACGCGATGCCAGGATCCGGTCCTCATTGCGCGGTCTGCGCCTCGAACCGCCGGGCCGCGGCCGTCGGCGGCGCGATCTCGTCGATGCGGAGGAACACCTGGCCGCCCTGGCCGCAAAAGCCGCGATAGGTGTATCTGACTTTGCCGGCGGCGACGAATTCCTGCCACGCCTTGAATTCGTGGTGCTTCCAGCCGTGGTAGTTCAGGTATTCGTCGAACACGACGATCGAGCCCGGCAAGAGCAAATCCCCGATCTGATCGAGCACCGTACGCGTCGACGAGTACAGATCGCAGTCGATATGCAGCAGCGAGATTGTCGCGCCGGCATGCGCCCCGCGAAAGCCGGGCAGCGTGGCCTCGAACCAGCCCTTGTGCACCTCGACATTCGACGGCAGCCTCGGGATCTTGCCGCTGACGGTGAATTTGCCACGCGTCTCGAAGGTGCCGTCCCAGCTTTCCGGCAAGCCCTCGAAGCTGTCGAACGCGTGCAGCACCGCGGAGCTGCCGCCCCGCGCGATCAGACCAGCGATGAAATTGGCGCTCGCCCCCTTTTCGACCCCGAATTCGAGAAACAGCCCGCCGGGCCGCGCCTCGGCTACCGCCGCCAGCAACAGCCGCCACCGGTCGGCATACATGTTGGCGGCGGCCATATGGCGGCGGATGTAGAGCGCGGCTTCGCGGCGCGCCAGCAACTGCAACTCGAAGTTGACGTCATGCGCAAAGTACTTGTGAACAAAGCGGTCGTAGAGATGCCGGCTCAGCGGCCGCTTGACCCGGAGGCCGTCCTTCCATCGCCTAAACATGGCGGTCGGCCCGCTCGCGCAGATCGAGCGCCTTGATGTGCGTCAACACGGGGTACAGGCCGGAAAACAGCGCGAGCAGCACGCCGCGCCAGCCCTCCTTGTAGCCGCGGCGCTGCCAGTAGGATTTGAGGAAGCGCGAGAAGAACCGCCGCACCGTGCGATGCACGTAGAGGCGCTGGCCCGTCGACACGACGCCGCGCGCCGCCGCGTCGGAATAGCGGTCGAGCCGGCGGATCACGCTGCCTACATCGGCATCGACGTAATGATCGATGTGGCCGGTCAGGCGTTCACTTTTGCCGGCGAGCGAAATGCTTGGATGGATCTCGCCGGCGCCCCAGCTCTTGGCGCCCCTGCGGAACAGGCACGGTTTGGCGGCGACGCCGTTATAGGCGCCCCAGCCGTGCTTGACCCAGACGTCGCCGATGTAGTTGTGCAGCGGCACGTAATAGAAGGCGTAATCGGCTCGCGCCAACGCTGCGGGCAGTTCGCGCCGCAGCGCTTCCGACACGCGCTCGTCGGCGTCGAGTTCCAGGATCCAGGCGCCGGTGCACAAGGCGATGCCGCCATTGCGGCGGTCGGCTTCGACCGGCCAGGCGCCCTCCACGACACGGGCGCCGGATTGCCGTGTGATCTCGGCCGAACCGTCGGTGCAGCGATCGAGGACGACGACCGTTTCGCGCGCGAAGGAAGCGCTGGCGAGGCAATCGGATAGCTGGCCGGCCGCATCGCGGGCGACGACCAGCACCGAAAGATCGAGGGTGTCGGCCGGCATTACGGGGCTCATGCGGCCTGGCTGACGGCGCGATGCCACAGCTCGCGCGTCGCCGCTTCGACCTCGGCGACCGAGAGGCCGTCCATCAGCGTATCGGTGGTGCGGTAATCGTAGCCGGGCGGGTAGGTCACCTCGGTGCGCGCGACGGCGGTGCAGCGGCCCCACGGCGCGTATTGCTCGACTGCGCTGGGGCCGAACAGACCGAGGGTCGGGGTGCCGGCCGCTGCGGCGAGGTGCATCAGGCCGGTGTCGTTGCCGATGAACAGGGCGCAGCGGCGCAACACCGCAGCCGCGGTCAAGAGATCGGTCTGGCCGACGAGGTCGATGACCCGACCCGCCGGCAAGGCGGCGAGCAACGGCGCGGCCTGCGCCCGCTCATGCGCCGCCGCCAGTACCGCAACCCGGGCCGCCGCAAAGGGCGCATCGGGCGCGGTCAGCCGGGACGCCAGCTCGGCAAACCGCTCGGCCCGCCATTCCTTGCCGCGCCAGTTCGCGGCGGGACCGATCGCCAGCACCGGTGTGCCCGGTGGGATCAGCGCCTCGGCGGCGCGGTCGTGCCGCGCTCCGGTCCAGATAACCGGGCTCGGCGGCGGTTCGAGCCCGAACAGCCGGGCCAGCTGGCGCACCCGATGCTCGCGCGGATCGCCTTTCGCCGTAACCCGGCGTTCACCGGCCCAGAGCAGCCAGGCCAGGGCCGAGCCGCGCAGATCGACGACCAGATCCCAGCGACGACCGACCGTCCGCCCGTACAGCGCCAACCAATGCAAGGCCCAGCGTCGCTTGCGCAGCACAATCAGCTGATCGAGCCCGGGGACCGCCTCGAACAGCGGCGCGGCGGCCGGCCCGGCGGCGATGGTCAGGCGGGCATCCGGAAAGCGCGCGATGACATGGGACAGGAGACCGGTCGAAAGCACGGCGTCGCCGATGCGGGTCGCGGTCACGAACAGGATGCGCATATCGCCGATCTCGGCGCCTTAATAGCCTGGGCGCCGCGGCTTGCCAAGCAAGGCGGCCCCCTCTACCTGTAGGCCGACAGCATTGTCCGACGGCGACGAGAGCGGGTCCGCAGGATGGCACAGGGCAATTTCGTCGTGCTCGACGACCGCGGCGTTCTCGCCGTGTCGGGGCTGGACCGTGCCGGCTTCCTGCAGGGCCTGGTCTCGAACGATGTCGACAAGATCGCGGCCGATCGCGCGGTCTATGCGGCCTTGCTGACCGCGCAGGGTAAATACCTGCATGATTTCATCATGGTCGCGGCGGGCGAGGCGATCTGGCTCGACGCCGAGGCGGCCCGGCTGGCCGATCTCAAGCGCCGGCTGTCGATCTATCGGCTGCGAGCCAAAGTCGCGATCGACGAGGTGCCCGAGCTGAGCGTCGCGGCGGTATTCGGCGCCGGCGCCTGCCCGGCGCTCGATCTGCCGGAGCAAGCGGGCGCGGCTCGGCCGTTCGGGGCAGGCGTCGCGCTGGTCGATCCGCGGCTCGCTGCGCTCGGCGCGCGCGCGATCCTGCCGCGCGAGGAGATTCGTGAAACCCTGACCGCCGCCGGTTTCGCCGAGACGGATTTCGCCGCCTATGACCGGCATCGCCTGTCACTGGGCGTTCCCGACGGCAGCCGCGACCTGATGGTCGAGAAATCGATCCTGCTCGAATCCGGGTTCGACGAGCTCAACGGCGTCGATTGGGCAAAGGGCTGCTATATCGGCCAGGAGCTTACCGCGCGCACCAAATATCGGGGGCTGATCAAGAAGCGGCTGTTCTCGGTGCGCATCGACGGTCCAGCGCCGGTGCCCGGCACGATCATCAGCGTCGAGGGCAAGGAAGCCGGCGAGATGCGGTCGAGCCGCGACGGTGTCGGTCTCGCCCTGCTGCGCCTCGACGCGGTCGTGGAGAACCGCGGCCTGTCGGCCGAAGGCGCAACACTCACCCTAATGCAGCTGGAATGGATGCGGACTGAGCCGGATAGCCCCTCTCCCGCATCGCGGGAGAGGGAGGGGCCCGCGCCGGCAAGCGTGGGAGGGTGAGGGTCGTTCGTCGCGGCACTCACCCGGCCGCGGCTAACGCCGCGTCCACCCTCTCCCCCGATTAATCAAGACTGGGCGGGAGAGGGACTCTAGTCAGCGCGACGAGCCGTTCAGCTGGTTCAGCTGCTGCTGGATCGTCCGATAATGGTCCGAGTCGAGGCCGATGCCTTGTCGCTCCAACGACTGCTGCTGGATGATCAGACCGTTGCGATAGGTCTGCATCTTCTGCTGATCGACAGGCGCCAGCGCTTGCGGCGCCGGAGCCGCCGGGCTCGCATGAAACGGCTGCTGGGCCAGCCCGGGCCGCGTCAGGATCGGCGAGATGGTCGAGCTCGGCGCGGGTGGCGGCGCCGAACTAACCGGCGGCGCCAGCGGGTTCGGCCCGTTTTGGGCATTGGCCGCAGTGGCGGTCGCCGCGAACAGAACGATTGCGGCTATAGCGAGTTTCATGCTGTGGACGTCTCCGTTTCGCCGGCCAGTTCGGCTTGTGCGGCGGCAAGGCGGGCGATCGGCACCCGGTAGGGCGAGCATGAGACGTAATCGAGTCCGACCTGACGACAGAACTGGATCGAGGCCGGATCGCCGCCATGCTCGCCGCAGATGCCGAGCTTGATGTCGGGCCGCACGGCGCGGCCGCGCTCGGCGGCAATCTTGATCATCTCGCCGACCCCGGCGATGTCGAGCGTGACGAACGGGTCGTGCTGGAAAATCCCGAGCTTCTGGTAGGCGCCGCTGAAACTCGCCGAATCGTCGCGGGAGATGCCGTAGACCGTCTGCGTCAGATCGTTGGTGCCGAAGCTGAAGAAGGCGGCGCTCTCGGCGATCTCGCCGGCGAGCAAGGCGGCGCGCGGCAACTCGATCATCGTGCCGACCATATAGGGAACCTCGACGCCGCTCTTTTCCTTCACCTCGCGCGCAGCCCGGTCGACAAGCTCCTTCAGGATATCCAATTCGCGCCGGCTGGCGATCAGCGGCATCATGATCTCGGGCTCGACGGTCTGGCCATTCTCCCGCATGACCGCGGCGGCCGCCTCGAAGATCGCGACGGCCTGCATCTCGTAAATCTCGGGATAGGTGATGCCGAGCCGGCAGCCGCGATGGCCGAGCATCGGGTTGGCCTCGTAGAGCGCGTGGGTGCGCTGCCGCACCTCGGCAACGTTCTTGCCGCTGAGCTGCGCCAGCTCGTCGAACTCGGCGTCGGTCTTCGGCAGGAATTCGTGGAGCGGCGGGTCTAAGAGGCGGATCGTCACCGGCAGGCCGCGCATGATGCGGAAGATCTCGGCGAAATCGGCGCGCTGCATCGGCAGCAATTTGGCGAGCGCGGCGCGGCGGCCGCGCTCCCGGTCGGCCATGATCATCTCGCGCATCGCGCCGATGCGGTCGGCCTCGAAGAACATGTGCTCGGTGCGCGACAGCCCGATCCCCTCGGCGCCGAAGCTGCGCGCGGCGCGGGCGTCGGCCGGGGTCTCGGCATTGGCCCGCACCTTCAAGGTGCGCAGCGCGTCGGCCCAGCCCATCAAGGTCGCGAAATCGCCCGACAATTGCGGCTGGATCGTCGGGACCGCGCCGAGGATGACCTCGCCGGTCGAGCCGTTGATCGTGATCAGCTCGCCGGCCCGGACCAGATGGTTGCTCACCGTCATCGTGCCGCCGGCGTAGTCGATGCGCAGATCGCCGGCGCCCGAGACGCAGGGCCGTCCCATGCCGCGCGCGACGACCGCGGCATGGCTGGTCATGCCGCCGCGGGTCGTCAGGATGCCCCGGGCGGCATGCATGCCGTGAATGTCCTCGGGGCTGGTTTCGATCCGCACCAGGATGACGCTCTCGCCGCGGCTCGCCGCCGACTCCGCCTCGTCGGCGGAGAACACGACCTTGCCCGAGGCGGCGCCGGGCGAGGCCGGCAGGCCGTGCGCCAGCACAATCGTCTTGGCGCTCGGATCGAGCATCGGGTGCAGCAGCTGGTCCAATGAATTGGGCTCGATGCGGCGGATCGCCTCTTCCTGCCCGATGACGCCTTCCTCGACAAACGACACCGCGATCTTCAGCGCCGCCGGGGCGGTCCTCTTGCCGGTGCGGGTCTGCAGCATCCACAATTTGCCGCGCTCGACGGTGAACTCGATGTCCTGCATGTCGCGGTACTGGTCTTCGAGGATGCGGCGCACCTTCAACAGCTCGGCGAACACCGCCGGCATGACCTCCTCCATCGCCGGGAGCGGCGATTTGCTCGCCGCCTTGCCGGCGATCGTCAGATGCTGCGGCGTGCGGATGCCGGCGACGACGTCCTCGCCCTGCGCATTGACCAGGTACTCGCCGTAGAACTCGTTGGCGCCGGTCGACGGGTTGCGGGTGAAGGCGACGCCGGTGGCGCAATCCTCGCCCATATTGCCGAACACCATGGCCTGGACATTGACCGCGGTGCCCCACTCGGCGGGGATGTTGTGCAGCCGCCGATAGGTCACCGCGCGGGTGTTGTTCCACGAGCCGAACACGGCGGCGATGGCGCCCCACAGCTGCTCGTGCGCGTCCTGCGGAAACGGCTTGCTGGTCTCGCTCTCGACCACGTCCTTGAAATTGCCGGCGATCGTCTGCCAATCCTCGGCGCCGAGCTCGGTATCCAGGACGGCGCCGATCTCGATCTTGTGGTTCTCGATCAGCTCCTCGAAATGGTGGTGCTCGATGCCGAGCACGACCTGCCCGTACATCTGCAGAAAGCGGCGGTAGCTGTCATAGGCGAAGCGCTCGTCGCCGCTGTTGCGGGCGAGCCCCGCGACGGTCTGGTCGTTGAGCCCGAGGTTGAGGACGGTGTCCATCATCCCGGGCATCGAGGCGCGCGCGCCGGAGCGCACCGACACCAGCAGCGGCTTCTCCGGATCGCCGAATTTGGCGCCGATCGTCTCCTCGACCGCGGCCAGCGCATCGGCGACCTGATCCTTCAGATCGGCCGGATAGGCATGGCCGTTGGAGTAGAAATGGGTGCAGACCTCGGTCGTGATCGTGAAGCCGGGCGGCACCGGCAGGCCGAGATTGGCCATCTCGGCGAGACCGGCGCCCTTGCCGCCGAGCAGATTACGCATCTCGCCCCGCCCCTCGGCGGCGCCGCGGCCAAAACGATAGACCCATTTCGCCATGGGTTTCCTCACCCCTCGATCTGGGAGAAATCGGCGACCTGGTTCATCACGGCGCGTATCCGCGACAGCAAACGCAGCCGGTTGGCCCGCAATTCCGGCTCGTCGACATTAACGGTCACTTTGTTGAAGAATTCATCAACCGGCTGGCGCAACGTCGCCAATCTGCGCATTGCAGCGTCGAACTCTTCATGACCGAGATAAGTGTCCAGCGCAGTGCTCGCATCGATCAGAAACCGATACAGCCTCTCTTCCTCATCCTGCTGGAAGCGCGTCGTATCAACTGGGTCGTTGTAGAACCGACCATCGCGACGCTCCTCTATATCGACGATGTTCGAGGCGCGCCGGTAGGCCACGAGCAGGTTTGAGCCATCATCAGTTCGGAGGAGGTCTTGCAACGCGCGCACGCGACGGATAAAGCGGGTCAGATCATCTTCGCGCTGCTGGGCCGTAGAAACGGATTCGAACTCGTTTCGCCGGGGATTCCATGCAGCGGCTATCAAATCGTGGCTTATGCCTTGTTCGCGAACGTGGCCCCTTAGACGGTCGAACAAGAAATCAATAAGGGAAGCAACCGTCAGGTTGTCTCTGATCTCAGCCGATAAATCTTCGTCATGCCCGGACTTGATCCGGGCATCCACGGGTTCCCTGTCTTCGGAAAACCACGTGGATGGCCGGGCCAAGCCCGGCCATGACGGCCTAAGTGCCTGCGAAAACGCCTCCCGCAGCGAGATGCGCAACTCGTCCTCAAGCGACAGCCGGATAATACCCTGGGCGGCGCGGCGCAAAGCGAACGGGTCGCGGGACCCGGTCGGCTTTTCGTCGATCGCGAAGAACGCCGCAAGCGCATCGATCTTGTCCGCGAGCGCGACGACAACGCTGTCGGGTGCGGTTGGGCAGGTATCGTTCGGGCCGAGCGGCTTGTAATGTTCGGCGATCGCGTCGGCCACGCACGGATCCTCGCCATCGTGCAGCGCGTAATAGCGGCCCATGACGCCCTGCAATTCGGGGAATTCGCCAACCATACCTGTCGATAGATCGGCTTTCGCCAGACGCGCCGCGCGTTGAGCGCGCACGAGATCAGATCGGGGAACATGCTGGACGAGGAATTCGGCCAGCTTCTCCATACGCTGGACCTTGTCGTACATGCTGCCGAGCTTCTCGTAATAGACGCGGTCTTTGAGCGCCTCGACGCGGGAAACGAGCGGCACCTTGCGGTCCTGGTCCCAGAAGAAGCGGGCGTCGGCGAGGCGCGCCTTCAGCACGCGCTCGTTGCCGGCGACGATCGTCTTGCCGTCGTCCGGAGTCAGGTTGTTGGCGACAAACAGAAAGCGCGGCGCGAGCGATCCATCGGGGTTGAGACAGGAGAAGTATTTCTGGTGCGTGCGCATCGCGGTCGCCAACACCTCGGGCGGCAGCGCCATGCTGGCGTCGTCGATCGCGCCGATCAGCACGACCGGGAATTCGACGAGCCCCGTCACCTCGTCGAGCAGGCCAGGATCGGATTTAACCGTCAGCCCTTCGCTCTGCGCCAGGCGGTCGAGATCGGCGGCAATGATGTCGCGACGCCGGTCCTGGTCGAGGATCACATAGGCGGCTTCGAGGCGGTCGAGGTAATCGGCGGCGTTGTCGACCGCGATCTCGCCTTGCGACAGGAAACGGTGGCCGC
>Ga0070707_100003863_pt1 | contig 14108 bp, 14 predicted proteins | sample KBSK5502metaG_FD_65468 | JGI IMG/M metagenome (GOLD analysis project Ga0070707, IMG submission 65468) | Corn, switchgrass and miscanthus rhizosphere microbial communities from Kellogg Biological Station, Michigan, USA - KBS K5-50-2 metaG | ecosystem: Host-associated > Plants > Roots >... | reverse complement strand
CGAGGCGTCACACGTCGGCTGACGCCCAATGGCGAGATCCTCACCCTCCGAAGCGAGAGCAGCGAGGCGATGGCCGAAGCGACTGGCACCGCGAGGAGCACGGCCAGGTAGCCGAGAGTCGTTGGTGTGACTTCGTTGTAAAAATATCGCGCGCTGGTGATCGCGGTATCGGCCAGCGCGGGCCGTAGCGCCGTGAAGATTCCGATGCCGAGCAGGGTGCCGAACAGCGCGCTGACCACGGCGTCGACTGAAGAGATCACACTGATCTGCCGGGAGGTGGCCCCCACTAGCCGCAGCGCGGCGTAGCGCTCCTCGCGGCGCGCGGCAGCCAGCCGAGTGGCGGTGCCGACCAGGATCAGGATTGGGAACACGAACGCGATCGCGCCGACGATGAACGCGTCGCGGAAGTAGCTCGTCCAGACCTGCCGGCCCGCCGCCGTCGAGATCTTGCCGACCACCATGGTGGCGGGCAGGCCCGCCAGCTTCGCGGGCCGGTAGCCGACGTAAATTACCAGCTCTTCAGGCCCGGTCAGCGCCTGCTGGCCGATTGTTCCTGCCAGCTTGCCAGGGAATCGGTCGCCGAGCTGGTTGGCCGGCGCGCCGCGGATCAGGGCGGCCATGGCGGGCGAGGCGTAGTACTGCCCGGCTGCGGGCAGCCGCGAGATGCCTGGCGGGACCGGTGAGTGCGCTCCGAGCGCCGCGACGTCGAGCCGCTCGATGGTCCGGCCCTGGTAGATGTCGTCGCTGTAGTTCCACAGTTCCGAGCGTGACGCGGAGGCGTAGCCGGGAGTCACGGCTTGGCCGGTGCTGGATTCCCAGGATGGCCGGTAACTGGTGACGCGGAAGGCGTGGAAGTCGGCGAGCACGGCCAGCATGATCGCGACGCCGACCGCGACCGCCGCCGCGGTGACCATGAGGCGCACGAAAGGTTCCCTGCCGCTGCGCAGGGTGAGGCGCAGCCCGAGGCGATACATTACGGGCTCACCTCAACCTGGATCTCGGCGCGGTTGATGACCTTCCCGTCGCGCACCATCACCTCGCGGTCCGCGTAGGCGGCCACTCGGGCGTCGTGCGTCACAAGGATCACGGTGGTGCCCTCCTCGCGAGCGAGGCTGACCAGCAGGTCCATGACGAGCTCGCCGGTGAGGGTGTCCAGCGACCCGGTCGGCTCGTCCGCGAACAGGACCTTCGGCTTGGCCACCAGCGCCCGGGCCAGCGCGACCCGCTGCGCCTGGCCGCCGGACAGCTCGCCGGTCCGGCGCCCGCCCAGGCCATCAAGCTCGAGCCGGGGCAGCCAGGCGTTTGCCCTGGCGTAAGCGGCCTTCCGGCCGGCCCGGTTGAGCAGCAGCGGCAGCGCGATGTTGTCGGCGACGGTGAGCTCGGGCACCAACTGGCCGAACTGGAAGACGAACCCGAACGCGGTGCGCCGCAGCTCGGTGCGCCTGCTGTCGCTGAGCGTGTCGAGCCGCTCGCCGTCGAACCACACCTCGCCCCTTTCTGGCGTGAAGATGCCGGCCAGGCAGTGCAGGAGCGTCGATTTGCCAGAGCCGCTCGGGCCCATCACCGCGAGGATCTCGCCGCTGGTGACCGACAGGCTCGCTCCCGTGAGCGCCCGGGTATTGCCGAAGGAAAGGCAGATGTCCTTGGCCTGGACCAGGAAGCCCCGAGAACGCTGGGCCAACAGGTTCGGGGAGGTCATGAGTCACGCACCATTTCCGCCAGGGCCGTGAGCCTGGCTGAGGTCACATCGATCCATCGGAGGTCGGCTTCGAGGTGGAACAGGCCGTGGTCGGCGAGCAGCGTGTCCATCAGGCCGCCAGTTCGCTTGATCTCGGTCAGTTCGCGCATCCGCTGCACGTGCGCGCCGCGCTGAGCGTCGAGGTAGTTTTCGGCCGGGCGGCCCAGCATCAGCGCCAGCACGACCTTGGAGAACAACACGGTCTGCAGATGCGGTTCGGGCTCGATTGGCTGGGACAGCCAGGTGTCGAACTCCCTGGAGCCCAGCGGCGTGATCGCGTACGGCTTGCGGTCCGGGCCGGCGCCCGGTTCCGCCTCCCCGCCAGACACCTTGCCGTCTCTGGCGAGCCGGCCGAGCGTGGCGTACACCTGCCCGAACGCCAGCGGCTTGCCGCGGCCGAAGTACGTGTCGTAGTCGCGCTTGAGGTCGTACCCGTGGCTGGGCTCTCGTTCAAGCAGCCCGAGGAGGGTGAGGGGAACCGTCACGCTCGCTAGCATACACCGCAAGTACACACTGAGTGTATACACCGGTAGGAGAATTGGGGAGAGGGTCACTGCGCGATGTCGAGCCGTTGACAGGGGATTTCGAATTTGCCAGGCTCACTCGGCGTGATCTCGTGGAGCGACTTCAAGGTTCAGCAGCCCGAACTTGCCAGTCAGGGCGCCGATCTCCTCTACCACTTCGGTGTCGGCCTCGCGTTCCTCGGCACTGTGCGGCCGGACGGCGGCCCGCGACTGCACCCGGTGTGCCCGCTGCTCACCGGGGCCGGACTGTACGCCTTCATCATCCCCTCGCCAAAACAGGCCGACCTGCACCGCGACGGCCGCTATGCGATGCACTCCTACCCCCTCGATGACAGCGAGGACGCGTTCTATCTCAGCGGGGTCGCCGGACACGTGCCTGATTCCCTGACCAGAGACCGGCTGGCACGGCAGTTCGCCGACGAGCGTTCTGACTTCGCCTTGCCACCGCCGGGCGAGGAACAGCACCTCTTCGAGTTCCACGTTCACGCGGCGATGCTCACCAGGACCACCGGCCATGGCGATCCTTCGCCGCAGCACACCATCTGGCGTGCTGCCTAGCGCCGGCATCACTTGACGCCGGACGCCGGTCTGCGCAGCTCGCTTCGTACGTGTGCCTGCAGTTCGTCTCGCTTCTGCTTCCACTCGCCGAACATCTCGTCCACTGGCAGGCGGGCGGGACTGTGGACGTCGATCGGGGCCAGGCCAGTCGCCTGGCGGGTGGCTATCAGAAGCTCGTCGAACTTGCTGGTGAGCGCGGCGAACTCACCCCACAGCCGGTCGACCTCGGCAGAGGCGTACGCCATCAGCCGCGCGCCGAATATCGCCTCGTCCTCCGCAGTCGGGTTGGACTCCGTCGGCGTGCGCGGCGGCCTGCCGAGCGGACGCGTGTAGGAGTCGTCCAACTGGGCGTTACGCAGGTGGACGCCCTTGAGCAGGTCCAGGTAGGTCTCGGTGAGGCGCTCCCGCCCGTACGCCTCGCGTGCGAGCCGCGCACTGTTCCGGTTCGCTGCGGCGACGGCGAGATACCCGCCGATGACCGCGACGAACGCCACCAAGTCAGGCAGAAGGTTGAGCTCGGTGTGGGTCAGGTGCATGCGGGCAATCCTCGCGCAGCGCGGCGCCTTTGCGTGCATATCCGGCCACACCACGAGCACAGTCATGCCAGCCGCCGGCGGAGTTGATGGGCGATTCCCGCAGGACGATTTCCCTGTCACGCACGCGCGGGCAGGAGATTGTAGCCTGCTAGTTTGCCCGACTAACGCCTCATCGGAGGGACGCGAGCATGGACATCATCCTGATTCCCGGTCTCTGGCTTGACGGCTCGTCGTGGGAGCAGGTGGTCCCCGTTCTTGAGCAGGCGGGGCACCGCGCGCACCCGCTCACCCTGCCCGGCATGGAGTCCGCGGACGCCGACCGGTCCAAGATCACCCTCCGCGACCATGTCGACGCGGTCGTCGCGAGGATCGACGCTCTCGCCCCGGCGGACGGCCCGTCCGCCGACAGGGTCGTCCTCGTGGGGCATTCGGCCGGCGCCGCGATCGCCCACGCCGCGGTCGACGCGCGCCCCGATCGGGTCGCCCGCGCCGTCGACGTCGGCGGCTTCCCGGCGGGCGACGGTGACGCCCTCGCCGACGGGTATCCGGCCGGAGGCGGCGAGGTCCCGCTCCCTGACTGGTCCGTCTTCGAGGACGAGGAACTCGCAGGCCTCGACGACAGCGCGCGCGCCGCCTTCCGCGCCCGCGCGATCCCGTCGCCCGAGCACGTCACCCGCGACCCGCAACGGCTGTCCGACGAGCGCCGGTACGACGTGCCCGTCACCGTCATCTGCACCGAGTTCACTGGCGAGATGCTCAGGGAATGGATCGAGCAGGACCTCCCGCCGGTGCGGGAACTGGCGAAGATCCGCCGGGTCACCTACGTCGACCTGCCGACCGGACACTGGCCGCAGTTCAGCAGGCCGGACGATCTCGGGCGGGCCATCGCGGGCGCCGCCGCGAGCACGGCGCGTGAGCCAACCGTCGTGGACGACCACGGCCGCCCGGAGCCCCCGCTGGCAGCCGGTGAGACCGCAACCCTCCTCGGCTACCTCGACTATCAGCGCGCGACCTTGGAGTGGAAATGCCGCGGACTCGACGCGGACGGCCTGCGCGCGACGACTGCCGCCTCCTCGATGACGCTCGGCGGATTGCTCAAGCACATGGCCCTGGTGGAGGAGGCCTGGTTCTCCCGGTCGCTGCACGGGCGGGACTACCAGCCCCCTTGGGACGCAGTGGACTGGCAGGCGGACAGGGACTGGGAGTGGCACACGGCCGCAGAGGATGCCCCAGAGCAGCTGATGGAACTCTGGCAGCGCGCGGTCGCCGCCTCCCGGACCCTGGTCGCGCAGGCGCTGGCAGGCGGCGGACTTGACCAGCTTGCCGAGCGGACCTGGCCGGACGGCCGGGCACCGAGCCTGCGCTGGATCGTGTGCCACATGATCGAGGAGTACGCGCGGCACAACGGCCACGCCGACCTGCTCAGGGAGTCGGTGGACGGGCAGACCGGCGAGTAGCCGCCAACGATCAAGGAGGACCGACACCCCGATGACAGACACCCCGAACGCCGAGCAGTACGAGGCGTGGAACGGCGACGCAGGACAACGATGGGCACGTGACGCTGCCCGCCGGGACAAGGTGCTGGCGCCGGTCGCCGACGTCCTGTTTGCCGCGGCGGGGATCCGTCGCGGGGAAGCCGTGCTCGACGTCGGCTGCGGATGCGGCGCGACGACGCTCCGAGCTGCCCGCGAGGCGGGGTCCGCGGGTTCGGCGCTCGGGATCGACATCTCCGAGCCGATGCTCGCCGTCGCCCGCCGCCGAGCAGGCGAGCAGGCCGTTGCGAACGTCAGGTTCGAGCATGCCGACGCTCAGGTCCAGGCCCTGCCGACCGCCGCGCACGACATCCTGATCAGCCGGTTCGGCACGATGTTCTTCGCCGACCCGCCCGCCGCGTTCGCCAACATCGCCGGCGCGACGCGCAGCGGAGCCCGGCTGTGCCTGGTGACCTGGCAGCCGCTCGCGGCCAACGACTGGCTGACCGTCCCCGCCGCCGCACTGCTGCGGTACGCCACTCCCCCCGAGCAGGCAACGGGTCCAGGCATGTTCGCCCAGTCCGACCCCGCCGCGCTCGCGGACACCCTCGCCGCGGGCGGGTACGAGGACATCAAGTCGGCCCCGATCACCGTCGCCCTGACGGTCGGAACCGACGCCGCCGAGGCGACCGGCTACCTCACGGCGAGCGGGCCAGGCCGGATCCTGCTCGACACGATCGCCGACGACGACCGCCCCGCCGCGATCGAGGCGCTCAGATCGGCGCTTGCCGAGCACGGGAGCCCAGGCGGCATCCGCCTCGGCGCGGCAGTCTGGATCACGACCGCGACCCGCCTAACATGACGGTCCCCGGCCACCGGCGGCAGGCCGCCGCCCCCTGGGCCGGTCACTGCGGAGGGGCGGCTCAGCGTGTCCCGGACCCCACCCGTCCAGTTCTGGCCCTTCGTCCCCGCCGTGACAGACCACCGTGACGTAGTGCCGGTCGGCGTCGGTCGGCATGTAGCTCGCTTGACGATAGATCGTATACCGAGCTATTGTTCACGCATGACGGAACGGGCGGTTGCCGGGCAGCCATTGGACGCGTCAGCGCACGCGCCGGCCGGGTCAGTGCGGCCGGGACACACCCGTCCAAGGAAGTTCTTCCTCGCCGCCGCGCTGATAGCTCCGTTCGTCGTCATCGTCGCGCTTCTCGTCGTCTTTCAGCCCTTCGCCGGCCCCGCCGGAGGCTGCGGCGGCGGGTAAGCCGGCAGGCGCTGTGGGCGGAGGCAAGATAACCGGGTCGTGACCGGCTATCCTGTAGGGACCCAAACCACCAGGCCGGACAGCGGAGGTCGGGGAGTCGCCCCCCGGCCAGCACCGACAGGCCGCGACGCGGGCAGCCGGAGACTATGTACATTGCCGTGACCGTAATCGCGGCAATGCTGCTCGGAGTCGGTTTCGTTCTGCAGCAGCATGCCGCGGCCAGGCTGTCCGCCCAGTACCTGCACCTGCGGCTCATCGCCGAACTGCTCCGCCAGCGGATCTGGGTAGCCGGCGTCGTGATCATGGTAATGGGCCAGGGCCTGTCCGCTTGGGGTCTTGGCCACCTGAGCCTGACGGTCAGCGAGCCCCTGCTCGCGACCAACCTCATCTTCGCGCTGCTCCTCGCCGCCCCGATTTCCGGTGAGATACCGCGGAAGACCGAGTTCGTCGGCGCGGCCATGCTCTGCGGTGGCGTCGCGATCCTGTCGGCGAGCAGGTCGGTGCGCGCGCTGTCAGAGTCTTTCGGGTCGTTCTCGCATTGGCCCGCGGCAGGGGTGATTGCAGGCGTCGCCGCCGTGCTTGTCGTGATCGGCAGGAACGGCCCAGCGAGCATGCGCGCCACGCTGACCGGCGGGGGCGCCGGGCTGCTGCTCGGCATTGCCGACGCCCTGACGCGACGGAGCGTCGAGATCCTCGATGGCCACGGGCTGGCCACGCTCCTGACGACCTGGCCCGCGTACGCCGTTATCGGCACGGCCGCGATCGGCCTGTGGCTGGTGCAGAGCGCCTTCAGCGTCGGGCCCCTGCATTCCTCGCTGCCGGCCATCACCGGGGCTGAGCCCCTGGCCGGCATGACGCTGGGAGTCCTGGTATTCGGCGACGTCGTGCACGTCACGCCCTGGCTGCTCGCGATCCAGGCGTTCGGCCTTGCGGCCATGGTCAGCGGCGTCATCCTGGTCGCGCGGGCACCCGTGTTCGGAACGCTGCACCTGCGCCAGCCCGCCCCTGCCCCGGCGACAGCGGCGCAGGCACCGGCCACGCAGCAGGCCGGACCAGCAAAGCGGACCGCCGATCCGCTCGGCGCGCGCACGACTGGCGCGGATGCGCGATCCGGGCCGGCCGACGACGCGGCAGGGACGGAGCAGGCGAGCGGGCCTGACTCTCCTAGGCTGGTGCTGTCCAAGATGACGCTTCCGAAGGTCAGCGTGCCCAAGGTCAACCTGCCGTCGGTAACCATCCCGGACCTGCCGGTGCTGTCGACTGCTGACGCGGCGATGGCCGTCCCGAGACTGCGCATCCCCTGGCCGCGGATCCCGGCCCTGACGGTGCCGGCGCTGCGGGACAGCCTGCGGGCGCTGTGGCAGAAGCTCGCCCGCCTGACAACGTCCTTCGCGCGGCTTCACAAGGCTCCGCCGGGGCCGTAGCATACTCGGAAGCCGTAGTACCGGTTGCCGATAGATCGGTGTCCGGAGTATCCTCGCGGTCATGACAGCGGCACGTGCATGGCTGTGGATTACCGTCGCGCTCACGGTCGGCGCGCTGGCGTGTGCCGTCGCGCTCGCGCCACCCGCCGGTGCGCCGCCCGCGCTGGCATTGTCCTGGCTGCTCTTCACCGGATCGTCGGTCCACGTCGCGTCCACGGGGTGGCTGTTCACCGTGCCCGCGGTCCGCGCCTTCGCGCGGCAACACCCCGTCCGGTGCCTGTGGGTGCCGGCCGCGCTGGTCATGCTCGGCGCGGCCGCCGCTGCGGCAGTCGGGCCGGCCGCGTTCCGGTGGCTACTTGTGCCGTACTTCGGCTGGCAGTTCTGGCACTATCAGAAGCAGAACATCGGCGTGACCGCGCTGGCCGCATCCGCGCAACGGAGGGCGCCCCTGCGCCCGGCCGAAAGGCGGCCACTGCTGCTCGGCGGCGCGTCAGCCGTCGCGGCGCTTGCGACCAGGCCGGGACTCCTCGGCCTGGCGGTCACGCCGGTCGCGCACGCGCTGTTCCCGCTCGCCGAAGCGGCGTACGCCGTCGCCGTCGCGGCCGGCCTCGCCGCCATCGCCAGGCGGCCGCGAGCGGACCGCACGGCCGGGTTCTGCGCGACCTACCTGGTCTCGCTGTTCTTCGTGCTGCCGGTGTTCTGCTTCGCGTCCCCGTACGCGGCGGTCGGCGGCATGACCGTGGCGCATGGCCTTCAGTACCTCGTCCTCGTGTCACTCGCGGCCGGCCAGCCGGGGACAGCCGCCGGCCGGAGCCCGCAGGGGTCCCGCCTGGTCAGGCTGGCGATGCTGGCCAACATCGCGCTGATCGGCGGCGCGGCCCTGAACGCGGCGTCGCACCTGCATGACGCCGGTCCCGAGGGGCGACTGCTGTTCGGTGCGTACCTGGGCGCCGTCATGGCGCATTTCGTGATCGACGCCGGGCTCTGGCGAATGCGGGACCCCCTGGCGCGCCGGTTCGTCGCCACGCACCTGCCCTACCTGGTGCCCGCCGCCTCGGCGCTCCCGGTTCGCCTGCCGATGGATCGTCAGCCGATATAGAATGCGCAACATGAGCGAAAGGCGAACGGGAGACCGTGCCGCAGACGCGGGAGACACGGCGCTCGAGACCTTGGGAAGGTCATCTGGTCCGGCCAGCCTCATCCTGTCCAGCCTGGCCGACGGGGCCAAGCACGGATACGCGCTCACCAAGGACATCGAGTCCTTCGCCGGAATCCGGCTCGCGCCAGGCACGCTGTACGAGGCGCTCAGCCGACTGGAGGCGAACGGCATGATCGAGGCCGTCGAGAGCCACGACAGGCGCCGCCCTTACCGGCTGACGGCGACGGGGGCCGCTGCGCTCAGCACCTACCTTGACGCTCAGCGCAAGGTGGCCGAGGTCGGCCTGCGGCGGCTGGCCGGCGGCTGGGCGCTCACATGACGCCCGGGCGCGCTCCTTCCGCACCCGGCCCCGCGCCGGCCGAGCGGGCGCGGGCGCGGCGGTTGCTGTTGTGGTACCCGAAGGCATGGCGTTCCAGGTACGGCGACGAGTTCACCGAACTGCTGATCGACGAGCGCGCGGAGCTTGGCCCGTCCTGGCGGCGCACTGTCAACGTCGCCGCAACCGGCCTGCGCGCCAGGCTCGCCAGCGCGGGCATGGCCGCCCATCCGGTAGACCCGCAGGCGGCGGCCAGGGCCGGGCTAGCCGCGATGACGTGCTGCGCAGCGGCCGTAATCATGACCGGCGGGGTGATGTGGTCCCAGCTGGCGATCGGCCTGCAGTGGTCGGTACCTGAGGATGGCCGGATAACGCAGTCTCTCGACCTGATGTCCGCCGCCTTGCTGGTCATCGCCGCGGCGGCTGTGCTGGCGGCCGCGCCGGTAGCCTGGGCCGCCTTCACGGCGGCGATTCGCGGCAACGGGCGCCGACTTCGCGTGCCGGCCGCGTTGGTCGCGGCCGGCACGTCGGTGCTGGTCATCGGCGGACGGCACTTCGAGAACGCATGGCCGGGAACCGGCGGCCACCTGCTCGTGCAGCAGGGCCTGGTGCCAGGCGGGGTCGCGGCGTTCGGATGGGCCGCCACGATGTGGATCACCTCCTACTGGGCGCATCCGGCGGCACTGGCCGCGTTCCCGCCGTCGCAGCTCGCCTGGATGGTGCTGAGCCCGGCCGCGGCCGGCGGCCTGCTGACTGGCATCGCCCAGATGCTGCGCAGGGTCCAGATGTCGCCACGGGCGTTTCGTTATGAAACTCGGGTCGGGCTCCTGGCGCTGGCGGGATTGGCCGCCTTCCTCGCGGGAGCGCTGTGCTGGCTCTTCGCCGCGGGCGGGCCGGCGCCGCTGCCACAGCCCGGCACGATCGACCTCGCGGGGCTGGCCGTGCTCACCGTGGCGGTCGTCGCAGGGGCCGCGGCCGCTCACCGGGCCGGGGCGGCGGCCGCCAAGCTCAAGCGGGCGGCACCTGGCGGACCGTGAGCGTACGCCGGCCGGGAAGCGTCTCCAGGCGCCGACTGCTCGGCACCGGCGCCGGAGCGTCGTGACCCACGCGGCGGCGCTAACGGACATCGCGGTCCGGGTGGCGTGCGGGACGAGCGACCCGTTCCGCCCAGGCGTCGAGGCGCTGGCCCGCGTGCTCCCGCCCGGCGCGGAACTGCTGATCCGGCGCGGCTGCCACTCCGGCTCGTTCTTCCAGTCCCAGCTCCCGGCCTCGCTCGCCTTCCTGGGTGGCCAGCTATAGCCGCCCTCCCCCGAAACGGCGAGGGCGGGTGCCAGCTGGTGGTCCAGCAGGGTGTTGATAGCGCCACTGTGCACGTGCGCTGCTGCACCGAGCCCGCGACCGCGGAACGGACAATGCCGGTGAGTACGCAGCACGGTCCGCCATCGCCGGCTCGTGCCGTCCGTCCCCCCTCACCCCCAACGCGCCCATCCCCCCAGACCAACGCTGGCACATCGACGCCCCCCGTGGCCGCGATCGTGAACAACGAAGCGCCATCGACGGTCGCCGGCGGACCAGGACGGCACATCGATGTCCGGGAACAAGCGCGAGAGCGGACAACTATGTGCCATCGACGCTCAACCGAGGGGCGCAGGTGGGCGCAGGTGGGCGCCATGGCAGCGCAAGAGTTCATCACCGGGTGCGCGGCGAGCCTGCATGCGAACCGCACCAAGGGTTCATCAGCGGGTGCGCGGCGAGCCTGCATGCGAACCGCGCCAAGGGTTCATCGGCGGTGAACCGAAGAATCGGCTGGGCGGGCCGCCCCGGTGGCCGGCGGATCAGGCGCGGGCGACCAGCAGCTCGGCGATCTGCGCCGCGTTCAGCGCGGCGCCCTTGCGCAGGTTGTCGCCGCAGACGAACAGGTCGAGCGCGTGCGGGTCGTCCTGGCTCCGCCTGATCCTGCCGACCAGGGTCGCATCGATCCCGGTCGCGTCGACCGGCATCGGGAACTCGGCGGCCTCCGGGCTGTCAACGACCGTGATGCCCGGCGCCTCGCTCAGCAGCTTGCGCGCCTCGTCGGCGTCGACCTCGGCGTCGAAGCTGGCGTGCAGCGCGATCGAGTGCCCGGTGATCACCGGAACCCGCACGCACGTCGCGGAGATCCGCAGGTCGGGCGCGCCGAGGATCTTGCGGGTCTCGTTCCTGATCTTGAGTTCCTCCGACGACCAGCCATCGGGGCGCAGCGATCCGGCCCACGGGATCACGTTCATGGCCAGCGGGGCCTGGAACGGGCCGCAGTCCCCCGCCCGCTCCCTGACCGCGTCTCTGACGTCGCCTGGGCGCTGGCCGAGCGTCCTGTCTCCGGCTACCGCCTCGAGCTGGGCGTACAACGCATCGGTGCCGGCCTGCCCGGCCCCGGAGGCCGCCTGGTACGAGGCGGCGAACATCTCCCGCAGCCGGTACGCCTGGTGCAGCACCCCGACCGCGACGATCAGCGCGAGCGTCGTGCAGTTCGGCACCGAGATGATCCCCCGCGGCCGGTTGAACGCCTCGCCGGGGTTGACCTCGGGGACGACGAGCGGCACGTCCGGGTCCATCCGGAACGCGCCCGACTTGTCGATCACGACGACGCCGTGCTCCGCCGCGACCGGCGCCCATGCCGCGGAGACCTCGTCGGGCACGTCGAACATCGCGATGTCCACGCCGCTGAACGCCTCGGCGGTGATCTCCCGCACCGCAACCTGCTCGCCGCGCACGGGCAGCAGCCGGCCAGCCGACCTGGCCGATGCGATCAGCCGGACTTCGCGCCAGATGTCGGTCCTGGTCGAGACGATCTCGCGCATGACCGTGCCGACCGCCCCGGTCGCGCCCACGATCGCGAGGACCGGTCGCCGACCTCCCGCACCCCAGCCGGGCGCCGCGGCCGCGGCGGCCCCGGCCGCCGTTCCGGCTCCGCCAGGCCCGGCGCCGCTCATCGCCCGGTCCCGCCGTACACGACCGCCTCGGACTGGCCGGCTTCCAGGCCGAACGCGCGGTGCGTGGCGATCACGGCCGCGTCCAGGTCGGCCGCGTCGACGACCGCCGAGATCCTGATCTCGGACGTGGAGATCATCCTGATGTTAATGCCGGAATCGGCCAGGGCGCCGAAGAAGTCGGCGCTGACCCCGGGATGCGAGCGCATCCCGGCGCCGATCAGCGAGATCTTCCCGATCCTGTCGTCGAACACCAGCGAGTCGTAGCCGACCTCGTCCTGCACCCCGCGCAGCGCGGTCATCGCGGTCTGGCCGTCCTGCCTCGGCAGCGTGAACGAGATGTCGGCCTGCCCGGTCGACCGGGACGTGCTCTGCACGATCATGTCGATGTTGATGCCCGACTTGGCGATGGCCCTGAAGATCTTCGCGGCGACCCCGACCTTGTCGGGGATCCCCGACACCGTGATCGTGGCCTCGCTCCTGTCGTGAGCAACCCCGGTGATGATCGGCTGGTCCATCGCGTTCCCCTCCGCCTGGGCGGCAAGCGCGTCGCTGACCCAGGTGCCTTCCCTGCTGCTGAACGACGACCTGACATGGATCGCCATCTGGTAATGCCTGGCGTACTCGACGCAGCGCAGGTGCAGCACCTTGGCGCCGCACGCGGCCATCTCAAGCATCTCGTCGTAGCTGATCCGCGGGATCCTGCGCGCCCCGGGCACGATTCGCGGGTCGGCGGTGAACACGCCGTCCACGTCGGTGTAGATCTCGCACGTCTGCGCACCGAGCGCGGCGGCCAGGGCGACGGCCGTCGTATCCGACCCGCCGCGGCCCAGCGTGGTGATGTCCTTGCTGTCCTGGGAGACGCCCTGAAAGCCAGCCACGATCGGGATCGCGCCGTCGGCGAGGGCGCCGGTGATCCGGCCCGGCGTCACGTCGATGATCCTGGCCTTGCCGTGCGTCGAGTCGGTGATCATCCCCGCCTGCGAGCCCGTGAACGAGCGCGCCTCGAATCCGAGGCTGGCGATGGCCATCGCCACCAGGGCCATCGAGATCCGCTCGCCGGCGGTGAGGAGCATGTCGAGTTCGCGCCCCGGCGGCAGCGGGCTGACCTCGAGGGCGAGGTCGTGCAGCTCGTCGGTGGTGTCGCCCATCGCCGAGACGACCACGACCACCCCGTGCCCGGCCTTGCGGGTGGCGACGATCCGCTGCGCGACCCGTTTGATGCCGTCCGCGTCCGCGAGCGAGGAACCGCCGTACTTCTGCACGATCAGGTTCACGGCGCGTCGCTCCTCGCGAGGTTCTCCATGCCCGGCAGCTATATCGGAAATCGATGCATCGGTAGGCGACAATGCGTACCGCGACCAGCGGGATCCGAGTCTACCTAGCCCAACAAGGGCGTTCGCGACCCGCCGTCAGCCGGGAATCTCTTCTTCGGCGACATCCAGCCTGGCGTGCGCCACCACGGCATGCAGCGCGCGCAGCGCGGCGCCGCCGTGCGTTCCCCACTGGTTCACGTACGAATACTGCCACCACCACAGCGCCTCGGCCGGCCGGCCCGCCTCGTAGTGCCGCATGCCGTGGATCAGGTCGGCGGCCACGGCAGCCAGGTCGTCGGACAGCCGGAACGCCGTCGGCTCGGCGTCCCGGTACGGGTCGAAGAGCTCGGCGTACTCGTCGCACGCCGCAAGCCGCTGCGCCAGGCCGCCCCTGAGCGCGTCGAGGTCGGGGTCGGCGCCGACGTCTGGCTCGGCGTTGCCTGGCGGGATCACGTCCCTGCTCGCGCCGAGTTGCGCTCCCGCGAGCATGACCTGCGCCACCTCGAGCAGCAGCAGCGGAACGATCTCGTCGGCCCCCTCGCCGCGCGCGAGCGCGGCGAGGGCGTCGAGGAAATCGCGTGCGTGCTCGGCGACCTGGTCGGCCAGTTCCCGCCACGGCTCGGACGATCCGGTGTTGACCCGGGCGGACGACCCCCCGGAACCCGCGGCTGGCTCAGACATTGAGCGGCCGCCGTCCCTCGAACGCCCGCCCCAGCGTCACCTCGTCGGCGTACTCCAAGTCGCCGCCCACCGGCAGGCCGCTGGCGGGCCTGGTCACCTCCAGCCCCAGCGGCTTGCAGAGCCTGGCCAGGTAGGTCGCGGTGGCCTCGCCCTC
>Ga0070707_100003861_pt1 | contig 14113 bp, 8 predicted proteins | sample KBSK5502metaG_FD_65468 | JGI IMG/M metagenome (GOLD analysis project Ga0070707, IMG submission 65468) | Corn, switchgrass and miscanthus rhizosphere microbial communities from Kellogg Biological Station, Michigan, USA - KBS K5-50-2 metaG | ecosystem: Host-associated > Plants > Roots >... | reverse complement strand
GTATTCCACGCTCCTGGGGTCAACTGCGTGCTGCTTCCCTGGGTCAGCAATGTGCCAGGATGAGCGCCGGCGGCATTCGAATAAAGTCCTACCACCACTTTGCCGGCGGTTGAAGTTGCGTCTAGGTATACGATCAGCGAGCTTACTGTACCGCTCGTAATGCCTGTGGTTTGGAAAGCTTCCGCAGTGCCCTGCGGATTCGAATCACGGAGAGCCTCGATCGCCTGATCGCCGAAGAGCACCGTGCCCGCTGGCCTCACAGTTAAGGTTGCCGTTCTGCTCACTCCAAACGTGCCGGTGATCGTGACCGTGGTCGATGTTGTGACTGTTGTAGTGGTAGCGGTGAATGTCGCAGTCTTTGCTCCAGCTGCGACCGGCACACTGGCTGGGACCTGTGCGGCGGCATTGTTGCTCGAAAGCGTCACCGACGCTCCACCTGCCGGTGCGTTTCCGGTTAGCGTCACGGTACCGGTTGAGCTAACCCCGCCCACCACGCTTGTAGGATTGAGTGTTACCGACGTCAGAGTTGGCGGAGTCACCGTGAGCGTGGCGGTCTGCGGCACGCCGTAGGTTCCCGTGATAGTCGCGATTGCGGAAGTGGATACCGGGGTCGTGGTAACTGTAAACGTCGCCGTCGTCGCACCGCCCGCTACGAGGACGCTGGCTGGCACTTGCGCCGACGTGCTGTTGCTGGAGAGGGTCACAGTTGCACCACCCGCCGGAGCGGTGCCGTTTAGAGTCACTGTCCCGGTCGAGTTGGCACCGCCAATTACGCTGCTTGGATTCAGCGTGACTGAACTCAGCGTCGCCCCAGGTGTTACGGTGAGCGTCGCGTTCTGGGTCAATCCGTAAGTGCCCGAAATAGTGACCTGTGTAGAAGTTGAAACTGTGCTGGTCGTGATTGGGAATGTGGCTGTAGTGGCGCCACTCGCGACAGAGACGTTTACTGGCACTTGGGCAGACGCGTTATCGCTGGAAAGTGAAACTACCGCCCCAGTTGGCGGGGCCTTGCCGTTCAGTGTGACCGTGCCAGTCGAGCCTGACCCGCTATTTACGCTGGTCGGATTGAGCGTGACTGAAGACAGAGTCACCGCAGCCGACGTGAAGTTCGTTCCACTCACATTGGCCCCATTCAACGTTACATTTTGGCTCGCCGGCGAAAATGTAAAGCCGTTCTGGCTGGGTATGACGGTATACGTACCATTATTTAGTCCGATAAAGCTGTAATTGCCGGTGCCGTCCGCGGTCGTTGTTGCGCCGTTGGTCCCGCTCACGGTGACGGTAGCCGCGTTGCCGCCCGCGCCGCTTATGTTGCCCGAAATGCTAAACGTTGGGGGTGGAGGACCCGCGGCGGGAAGCACTTCGACAATGCTCAAGTTGTAGCGGTCCGCTGTCGGAGCCGTGTCGTTAATTGTCACAGTGGTTCCGCTTAGTGGAGTTGTGGAATTCTGCCGCTGTACCCAATAGGAGTCGTCATTGGGGGCCAAATACTGGTGGACCAGGCTCTGATTAGCGCCGGGGGTTCGTGCGATCGCGTGACTCCAGTCGTTTCCTACGCCGAACACCCAAGAACCGTTCCGGGTTGTGACCAGGCTGGCTGTCGGTGCGCCACTCGCGGCGGATCCGCTCGCCGTGGCCCCAATCGCTCCGGACCCACTGGTTCCCGTGCTGTCTGCCCCTGTGAAGCTTACAACGGTGATGGTGGACACTGGAACAGAGATCGAGAAATTGGCGGTCACAGAGATGTTAGTCAATGGGGCTGACGCGAATGCTCTCCAGATTTCTGAAGTCCCGAACTGAGCGTTGGTGCGCCGTACTAGCACCCAATTCAATCCAGCACCACTCACGCTTGTCACTGTGGTGTTTGGACCGGAACCCGGATTGTCTCCGCCAATAAACGCCAGAAGGAGTTCATTTCCCGAGGCCGTAGAAAAAGTGTTGGTAGTAACGCTCGTGCCGGCCGAAGTATTGTCCTTGAAGGCGACAGCATCGGTTGCCAGTGCACTTACGTTCGCTGTTGAAGTGAAGTTGATGTTGGTAAGGTTTACGTTGTTAACAGTTACGTTTTGATTGGCAGGAGTAAAAGAGAAGCCACTCTTACTCGGAGCAATTGTATAGGTTCCATTAAGGAGTCCAGTGAAGCTGTAGTTACCGGCAGAATCCGCTGTGGTAGTAGAGCTAGCCGCACCGCTGAGAGCGACCGCGGCGGCGTTACCTCCGCTGCCGCTGATCGTACCCGAAATTCTGAAAAGGGAAGCGAAATTAACGGACGTGATATTGCTGCCGTTTACCGAGACGTTCTGGCTACCCGGAGTAAAGGTAAAGTTCGTTTTGCTGGGCGTAATCGTGTATGGACCGTTAATCAAGCTAGAGAAACTATAGTTTCCCGACGTATCTGCAGTCGTAACAAGGTTGAGAGTCCCGCCAAGTGTAACCGTGGCGTTATTACCCCCGCTTCCGGAGATCGTGCCTGATACGGAGAACGAACCAGTGGCCCCGTATCTCGCCTGGTATGACCCCGAACTGGCGCTGAAGAAGCCATATTGAATGCCCTTGATGGTCTTGGTGGTGAAGCTGAGCGGGCTTCCATTGAACGTAATACTCGTCAAAGAACCAGCATTAGAAGAGGTCGGCAGCATCGCCTGAAGATTTCGCGAGCCTGGTGCTGCTGAGATGGTGAAGCTTAAGACACCGCCGTTCCAAGACAGGGAACCGAACGAAGAAGAGTTACGGCCATCGAGCCATGTCAGCATTTGCTGGGAAGACACAACCGGAACACCGCGTGCCTGAGCTGACGAGACGATCGCATCCGCGCCCGGACCCGGGTAGGTGTCATTGTGCATGTTTGCGACAAATGCACCATAGTAACCAGCAGAGCCCAATGCATTGTTTAAAAGCGTATCGATGTTGAAAGGATAAGTCTGACCCGACTCATCCGTCATCTGCGTTGGAGCTTGATAGACATCAATCAGGTTGCCGTTACGATCCACGAATCGCATCGGCATTCCCGAACCAGTGAAGAGCCCAGGTGCATTGTTCACCCAGCTCGGGGGCCAGTAGTAGTACGTTGTGTCGAACCGTATACCGCGTGCGAGTTCGACTTGCGGCTGCGTATCATAATCGCTCCACGAGACGCAATGCGTACGATGGGTCCGCGGCGCCGGGACACTGGGGAATTGCGCAGCAAACGACGCCAACTGATTGTTATAAAAGGAGGCCAGCTGGGTGGGTGTCCAGGGAGTGCAATCAGGAACCGAATCGACGTGAACCCCGACCTCAAAGCCTTGGGCAATATAGGCAGCCGCCTGCGAGTCCGTTAAGGGGTTGCTGGCTAAAGACTGGGGGAAAAGATAAGCCGATGCTCGTACACATTGCCAGTCAGGAACTGAGCATCCGGATGGACTCGCCGCTAAAAAGTCATTGAAGCGCTCTATCGTATGGCCAGAGCTGTAGTACGCCCCGTGGTCGTCACCTGTCATAACAACAACTGCCTGCAAACCGTTTGGAAAATACCAGAAGCGCGGCAAAGGCTTTCTAGAGGCATTCATCAGCAGGATGATGTTTGCCAGAAGACGTTGTTGCTCGTCTGCCTGTGGAATTGCAACGTTGCCCAAATTGACCCAATCCAATTGGGGATCGAAGCTTGCTGCACCAAAGAACAGGTCGTCTGGGCGAATTGGGGGCAACTGGCCGTCCCGCTTTTGGCCGGACCACGCTGGATTGCCCTGCCTCGTGTAAATGATGGAACGGGCCAAATCGTAACTGAAGGCGGCCGCTTGGCCCGCGCCTGCGCTAACCAACGTTGCCGCAGGAGAGGAAGTTGCTGTGCCGGGACCCGAATATAGAGTTCCTAGAATGGACGCTCCGTTTAAGGAATAAACATCTGCCGGGCCGTGGTATTGGATGGTCTGGCCGACGATACCCGCCGCTGGGGCCGATGCGGTATTCACCAATAGATATGCATCGGACAATGTACTCGAGGTGCTGCTTAGCCCGAGTAGGCTGGCCAGCTGCTTATCTGGATGCATTGCGATTAGCTTGCCTCCGCCATTTACCCAAACCGTGATCATCGAGACTTGCGCACTTGTGAGCGGCATATCGCCGAGGATCACGACGTCATACGAGGAAAGGGTCGAAGAAGTCACGGTTGACATGTCCTGAACCGTGAACTCGTTCAAGCCCTCAGCGCGCAAAATCTCACCGTAATAGCGCGTAAACGGGTTTGAAGTAGAAGAAATAACCAGAATCGGGCCACCTGGACCGTCATTTGGCGGAGGCACTGCAGTTGTGAAGGTCCAGCTCACATTGGCGGTCATGGGGTTTCCGGCGAGATCCTTGATTCGTGGATCCGCTGATCCGCCATGAAGTACGACGGTGTAGGTTGTCGACGTGGCCAATAAAGCAGATGGCTGCAGAGTTGCCGTTTGTGTTGAACCGCTGTAAGTGACTGTTGCGCTCACGGTGGCATTGGCTGGGTTAAGCAGTTGGAACGTATTGCTGTTAATTGTGGTCGGATCAATCGCTTCGCTGAATGTAGCCGTAACTGCAGATGAAGGATTGACCCCCGTGGATCCGCTTGTAGGAGTAAACGAGCTCACGGTGGGCGGCGTAGTGTCCGGTCCACTCGTCGTGAAAACCACATCTACCCAGTAATTGCTGGAGTTGAAGGTAGAAGTCGGATAGGTACTAACTGGACTATAGGCATAGATGCCGTTTGGACCATCCACGCCGTTCGCCAGCAGATGAAGCGGAGGGTTGTCAACCCCGGCTGTCGCAAAATAGTTAGCATCGAAGGAATAGTGACCATTCGGGGCGAAGTAGGACGCTACATAAGTGGTGCCAGCTGTGATTGCGATGGGTGACGTGAAGCTGACTTGCTGCCAGCCGGAGGCGGACTCGCCAGAGAACGTAGCGGAACCGAGCAATGTGCCGCTGCTGCTCCACAAGTGGGCAGTGTGAGTCCCAGTGTTGCTAGAGCTCTTGTAAAATCTAATGGCGGTAATGTTGCCGTTCACATCAGCTCGGAACTTCACTCCGTACTCACCTGCTGTACCATCCCCACTATCCACATTCCCAGGAGTTGCACTACTACCCCAAGCCGAGCAGCAGGCACCGGCTCCGCCAACGGTGATGCTCACTCCCGATGTTGGGCTCTCCAAATTTCCACTGTCATCAACGGCACGGCTGCGGATGGTTGCTGAGCCGTTTGCTCCGGGGGTCCAGCTATAGCTCCACGTTCCACGGCCCACCGCGGGATGCCAGGTACTTCCGCCGTCAATCGACACTTCGACGCCGCCGACGACGCCGCCGCCCGTGTCGCTCGCCGTACCCGTGATATTGATCGGTGACCCAGTCGGAACATTGCTGCCAGGCGCGGGTGACGTGATGGTTGAATTTGGTGGCGCCGTGTCAATGGATTGGATGGCAGTGATCAGACCACCTTGCAAGCTGGTGGGTTGAGCACCCATATCTGCGAGGAGATTTACGGTCGCCTGCTTCATGCGGACATCTGCGGGAAATGCAGCGTAGTTCGGATGGTCATGGTTCGCATCCAGGCCCCAGGACCATTGGATTGATCCCGCACTAAATACCAGTGCCCCGCTAGGAGCGCGGTAAATAGTCATATTATGGGTTGCGGTTCCGCTTCCGAAGGTTGAACCAAAATCCAGCAGAAGATCATTGGAAATGTTGTACGTGGCCGAGGATACATGGAACAGACCGGCCGGTCGAAACCCGTTATCCGCATCGATGTCCCACTCGAACCCTAGGCTACCGGCAGGCAATGTCACGGTCTGACCGGCACTTTGGCCAGCGACGGTGGTGTTCGCCCAAAACCTCATTTTGCCATCGGCGGCTGGAATTTGGATCGATAGCGGCGGAATCTCCGGACCATTGACCATGAACATAGTGCCGCTAAGCGCGTTTTCTGGACGGCCGCCGTCGGCGGGAGGACTGAAGCGAGGGTCGCGCCAAGTGCCGGTCCAGGTCGGAGGATCCTGAGGATCTATTACTGCGTTGGCATGTGTCTCCTTGTAGCACGCCAGCGTGCGAAACGGCGTATTGCTGCCGTCAATGCTGTTCTCAAATCTCGTCTTCCAGAAGATTTCGTTACCGCTGAAGAATGCCAGATTTACACCGGCAGCGCGCGCCGCCTCAACTTTCGTACGCTGATTTCCCGACCAATACTCGTCATGGCCGACCGACATAAATACCTTATGCTGCAGGATCAGCGAACCGTTGCGATCCGAATCCACTCCGGTGAAATATGTGACGTCGTATCCGTTAGCCTCAAGCCAACGCACCATAGGATATTCAGCGTTGAAAACCCAAGAAACGCCGTTTTCCACCGCTCGGGTGCGGAACGGACGGTTATAGCTGACCTTGAAGGCACGATTAGCTTGGTCAAAATCAGTCGTGCTCGTGCCATAGAGACTGCCGTTTCCGTAATTGTTGTATGCTTGCCAGGTTTGATCCGAAGTCTGAAACAGAAGATCGGAATGGCTTGCGTCATTGCGCACGATGAAGAAGATATGGCTCGACCCACCAGTATCGTTGCGCGTCAGCTTAGCGAAATAAATTCCGGAAGTAGCGTCCGACGGAATTGGCCATGAAGCTGATACCGCCCAATTACCACAATCAAACAGCTTGCTCGCCACATCCGTACTGCACGCGGGTTGGTTCTGCGGCAGAGTTGCCGATGGCGTAATCGACGTGATGAGGCGAGCACCCATATCTGAGTAGTAACCCATACGATAAATTTCAATCTTGTACGAGGTCGCGGGCGTGCTGATTTTGAATGCGGCTGTGGTCCCAACATTGAAACTTATATCGGTGGCAAAGCCTTGAATGGTGGAGTCACCCGCGCCGATGACATCCCACTGACTTGACGGATTGCCGGGGAGGCAATTTTCTGCCTCGATTGCATTGGCCGGCGCGGAGCAGCTTGCAAACGCGGTTGATGTTAGGACCGCAAAATTAAGCACCGCTGAGATCAGCAGCAATCGGTATAAGCTACGCATAAAAATTACTCGTCCCCCTACATGTGGTAGGGTCAGTTGCGGACGTGATGATTTGCGTTGAGCGTGGGAGGGGCTAGGCTTTGGTGCAGTCAGATAGCGTCGCCATGACACCGGATATACGCTGGCCGACGTCGAAAAGGGGCACCGGTTCCGCGACAAGGCGATCTTTCGCCAACATGTTTACGGCCCTCTTCGCAATCTTTACCATTTCGTTGTTGTTGAGAGTGGAATTAATAATCTGCGTGGTATTTGCGAGCAGGAATCCCTCCACGTTGGTTTGCATGTCGGGAACCAGATCGGAATAGTCGATAACCGGAAGGGGCTGCACAAATCGCTCGCGAAACAAATATCTGTTTTCTATCTCTGATTCGCTCAGGTCAGGAAATACCCGCTTCAAGGAGGCCCAGAACGTTTGCCAGATCTCGTTGTCGCTGGCCTCGAACAAGGGATCGCCAGGCGACGTATATTTCGGCAAGTAGACAAGGTGAAAGCCCGCGGTCTCGTCGTCGGCAATCAGATTAGTCATCTCGATAATGCCGGTAAATGGAAGATCTTCGTCGGTCAAATTAGTAACATAGTAAGGACTCAGTTTTCGCTTCAGGACCAGAACGAGACAAACCACGCCGAGATACTTCACCTGTAAAAGCTTCTTCACGTATTCGCGATCAAGTTGTGGCGCAATCTTTGCCAGCACGGGACTTGGCACTGTAGAGATAGCGTCGTCGAAAACGAAAGAGCCGTCGGAGGTTGTAACTTCGACGGCACGACCCGATCCGGTCACGCGCTCAACCCTGGTGCCGGTTACGATTTGGCCGCCCATGAGCTCGATTTCCGCAATCAGGCGGCTAAAAACGGTGCGGTATCCACCGCGCACGTATCCCAAGCGCTCTTTTTTACTGGCATCTTTTTCCCGGGTCGAATAGAGCCTGGAGATAGTTGCCCAGATGAAGGCAGCGGAGGCTTCCTCGCGGCAGGCTCCCAGCTTGCACTTTAGAAGTGGGCCCCACATCTTTCGGTAATTGGCTTCTCCGAAAATTCGGGTCAGCCATTCCGACGCGAGAACTTTTTCTAATGGGCGTCCTTCCTTAATCCGCGAAGCGTACATCACACCGACCCCGAGTCGCGCCTTCTGCCAGAAGGTGAGCCGCGGGAAACGCAAAAAATCGAGACTGCTCGTCATGGGGTATAGCGCCTGGTCTGCGAAAAAACCAACTTTTGTTTCCGTCCAGCGGAGTTCGGAGGTGAGCCCGAGATCATCAATCAACTGCAGTAACGGCGCGTCCGAGGTAAGAATGCAGTGATAGAACTTGTCCCAGCTGAATTTACCGAAATTAAAGTAGGTTGCGAGACCACCCACCTGCGGTTGGCTCTCAAATACTGTGACATCGGAGCCGCCGCGCAGAAGATAGAAAGCCGACGTTAGGCCGGTGATTCCGCCTCCGAGGATTCCAATTTTCCTGCCTCTTAGATTTTTGAAGGATTCCATTGCGATTAGCTGCCAGCGATCAGCATCACGCCCAAAGAAATGACGCCGATAGCGGCCCAGCGGTTTCGATCGACCCGCTCACGGAACAAAAGCGCGGAAAGGATACTGACCAAAACATATCCAGCGGCCACGAGCGGATAGGCGTACGAAAGATCCAATTTCTGCAACCCCAGCAACCAGAGTCCCGTGGCGGCGGCGAAGCACGCGGCCCACAACCATACAAAGCCTTGGCGAATGACTCCTAGCGCCAGCGAGGGAGCGGTACTGTTAGCGCCGACTGAGCGTTGCAGATTGCAAAGTCCCTGTTTCAAAAAGACTTGCGCAAGGGCACTGAGTGCGACGCTAGCCCAGATCATCAATTTTGGATTCATGCCGACGCCTTCCCTGCCCGGCGGTTCATCAGGACCATACCCAACACGATCACTACGACTCCGGATGCCCGCCGCAGCGAAATCGCCTCGGAGAACAGCGCATAACTGGTCATGACGACCAGCACATAGTTGACGCTGGAGAGTGGATACAGAAAGCTGATCTCACGTTGCGCAAGGGCGATCATCCAGCAGACCGAACCGAGGAAGTAGATCAACAATCCGGCAATGACCTCCACGTGAAGAACTGAATGAAGGACTCGCGCCAAGCCTACATACTGGGGCGCCGTTGCCGCAGCGGCATTCAGTCCGGCCTTGATCAGCAGATGACCGCTGACCACAGACAGTGATGAGGCAGTGAACGCGACCCACCAGCGCCCGATAAATGCGCGGAGCACGTTCTGGGCAGCTGGCTGGGCCGATAAGGTCTCTTCGGGCGGAGCCAGCAACGCGGTAGAACCGATCTCAAATTCCTGTGTTCTCATTTTGTCGACGATGGGCTTTGTTGGGAGAATTATTGAGAAAGGCTAGGTCAGAACAGGTTACTTTACGCTGGCGAGCGACTCCGCCTCATCTAAGGCGCGTTGCCATTCAATGGTTGTTTTCAATCCGTCTTCAAGGCTCACCTGCGCGGCAAAGCCTAACAGGCGGCTTGCTTTGCTCACGTCTGGCACTCGCCGGCGCACATCTTCGTATTTGCGTCCCGCGGAAATCTCATCGTAAGGAATGAACTGCATTCTCAGCGGATCGCTCACCCCGGTGAGGCGATGGATCAGTTTTGCCAGATCGACGATGGAGATTTCGTGGGTGCTGCCGATATTGAAGATCTCTCCTGAGGGCCCGTTTTCCATGACCGAAAGAATCCCCCGGACTGTGTCAGACACATAAGTAAAGCTCCGAGTTTGCAAACCGTCACCGTGAATTGGAATTACCTCTCCACGGAAGAGCGATCCAATAAACACAGATTGCGGACCGCCCCACCAGGTCAAGTTTTGCCGCGGACCGTACGAACCGAAGATGCGCACCACGTTTACTGGAATCCCATAAGCGTCGGAGAAGGCAAACACCAGGTGCTCATCGAATAGTTTCGAGGAAGCATAGGCCCAGCGGGCGATTGTTGAAGATCCGAGAATAGAGTCGCAATCTTCGGAAAACGGAATAGTCGGGTTTTTTCCGTATACGTCAGAGGTAGAGGCTAAGACAAACTTAGCCTTCAGCTCAGTGGCCAGCTGCAGAATATTGTGACTCCCCTGCGAGTTGATTAGCAGTGTATCGATGGCTTTGCCGTAGCGCGGTATTTTGAAAGCGGCGAGATGCGCAATCAATGAAACACCCTGCGACACGCGGCGCATCGCCGGAAGATCGCAAACGTCCTGCTCGTGGAATTCGAAGTCTGGATTCATCGATGCTTCTCGCAGATTTTCGAGTGAACCGTGAGAAAGGTTATCAACTGCAATGACGCGCTGGCCCTTTGCAAGGAGAGCATCTGTCAGATGGGAGCCTAAAAAGCCCGCTGCCCCGGTCACTAATACTCGTTTTTGCGTCATGCCGGTTTTTTCCCGTTTCCAGCAACTTCTTGAATCAGGTGGCTCACTGTCAATCTTGCGGCTTGTCCGTCGCCAAACGCGGATAGATTTGGATTTCCCTTGGGCCGGCGGCCATTTCGTGCCCACAGACTTTCCAACAGGGGGAGCGTATTTTCAGAAGGAGCGTCCACCAGACGATTCCAGCCGCCCTCCAAGGTCTCAGTCCATTCGGTTTGGTGACGCAGTGTGAGACACGGAACTCCCAGGAAGTAGGCTTCTTTTTGCACCCCACCGGAGTCCGTGAGCACCAGTCGCGCATTGCTCTCGAGTGCCAGCATGTCTAGATAGGAGACCGGATCGATAATGCGCATGTTCCCAGCCCTCAGTAGAGCTTTGTGCAGGGTTCGTAGTTTCGGCGTTCTTGATAGATGATGACGGGTCCGTGGATGGATAGGAAAAACCGTCGGACGCTTCATTTGTACTAGTAATTCGACAACCTCCGCCATTTGCTCAACTGAATCTGTATTCTCGGCCCGATGAATCGTCAGCAAGATGTAGGCATCGGCTTCGAACCCCAACCTTGAAATCACCCGAGAGCTCTTTTGCGCGAGCGGTCGGAAACTCAATACCGCGTCCAACATGACGTCGCCCGCCAGAAACACGCCGTTCGTGACACCCTCCCGCTTAAGATTCCGGACCGCGGTGTCGGTTGGACAGAACAGCAAGTCAGAAAGGTGATCCGTGGCGACTCGATTCAGCTCTTCTGGCATCAGGCGATTAAAGCTGCGAAGACCGGCCTCAATGTGAGCTATGCGAATCTTCAGTTTTGCCGCAGCCAGTGCTCCAGCCACCGTGGAGTTTGTGTCGCCATAGACCACGGCTACATCGGGTTGTTCTTTGAGCAGAACCCGCTCGGTCCGCTCTAGAATCGCCGCCGTCTGTTTGCCGTGACTGCCGGAACCGACTCCCAGGTGATGTTTGGGTTTCGGCAGCGGCAGTTGATGGAAGAAAACGTCGGAGAGATTCTTATCGTAATGCTGGCCGGTGTGCACCAGCGTATGGCGGATCCGCGCAGCAGGCGCCACTCGGCCGTTATGCTCACGCACCGCGGCGGCGATCATTGCCGCTTTTACAAATTGCGGCCTTGCGCCCACGATCGATAACAAATGCATTGCCATTATTGGTTGTCCAACAGTTGCTCGGCGGGAACATCTCTTCTGACTTTGGCCGGAGATCCCATCACTAATTTCTTGGCCGGAACGTCGCGGGTAACGACTGAACCTGCGGCCACCAGTGCGTCTGCGCCAATGGTGATGCCCGGTAAAACGGTTACATTCGCGCCAATTCGCCCGCCGCGTTTAACCGTTACTCCCTTGTGAAATTTAAAGCGCTCCTTGGTGCGACCCAGGAAGTTATCATTGGTGAACGTAACCTCAGGAGCGATGAAGCAACCGTCTTCGATTTCGGAGAGCGCGGTGATGTAAGACTCGGTTTCCAACTTGCAGCGCTTACCAATCTTTACTTTGTTCTCGACGGTAACGCCCCGGCCGACAATGGTGTAATCGCCGACTTCCACGTTCTCGCGAATAGACGCCATATCCGCAACCATGACCTTGGTTCCCAGTTTGCAGCCGCGGTAGACTACGCTCAGAGCGCCAATCAGGCAGCTATCAGCGATTTCACAGGGCGGTAGTTCCTGCTCTTGGGTAATCGCGCTCAGAGCAGCCTTCATTGGCAGTTTTCCGATGACGGAATTGTCGTCGATGCGAACATTGTTTCCAATTATGGTCTCGGGGTGAATCACTACGCCATGCCCGATCTGGCAATTGCCGCCAATGCGGACGTTTTCACCGATGACCGTGTTATGCCCGTACCGAGTGCCAGCGCCGATCTGGCACGACGGATGAATATGGCTTCCCATTTGTTTTGGCTGCTCCCTCTATACGTACTGGTACCCCGTCGTTCTCCATGGAACGTTGCGCAGCCTCGAGAATTCGTATCACTCGCAAACCGTCTTGCGCATCGCTTAAAGGAGTTGTTCTGGTTCGCACACACTCGATGAAATGCGAGGTCTCCAGCTTCAGGGGTTCGGTCATGTCCACGCGTGGGATGACTATGTCTCCGAAGCGGACTTGAATCGAATCTCCGTAGCTGCGAACTGAGGGAAGCTCAGCATGATTGTTGTAGATTCGGAGTTTTTCACTTGCTTCACTGTCGTCAAAGACAACCATTTTATTGGCGCCTACAATGGTCGTCTTGCGTACTTTGTGGGGATCGAGCCAGCTGAGGTGGATGTGAGCCATGATCCGGTTTTCGAAATACAAACTCAGGAAAACCACATCTTCAATTCCATCCTGAATAAAGCTCTGTCCGCGAACGCTGACGTCGATCGGATCCATTTCAAGCAGGTATAGGATCTGCGAAATATCGTGCGGTGCGAAACTCCATAGTGCATTTTCATCACCGCGGATCCGTCCTAGATTTACACGCTGGGTATAGATGTAATAAATGTCGCCGAGCTCCCGCCCTAAGATCATCGACTTTAGCCGCCGCACGACGGGATGGTATTCGAGCAGGTGCCCTACCATCACAATTCTCTTTCGCGATTCACCCAATTCTGCAAGCTCTTCGGCGTGTCGCACACTGAGAGTAAAAGGTTTCTCTACGAATACATCTTTATCCGCCAATAGTGCCTTCTTGGCCAAGTCATAGTGTGTGACTGCGGGCGACGAGATGACAACCGCCTCGAGCGAATCCTTCGACAGCATCTGCTCAAATGAATTCGCGATATCCACGGAAGGCCAGGCTTTCTTGGCCGCCGACGTCCTCTTGGGATCGGAGTCGCAACATGTAATCAGTTGGCACTCCTTCAGATCAGCGAAATTACGCGCTACGTTCCATCCCCAAGCACCCAAACCCACGACGCCTACGTTAACCATGTTGCCTCCAGAAAGTATGGCTAAACTAAGCCGACGCGCACTGCACCGATGGGGCCACAATGGACTTACCCACCGCGGCCGTAATCTCGTTGAACATGATTCCTAGCACAGAGTTGCTCGTGTATCAGCCCGCCGCGTCGGTCTCACGAATGGACAACGAGAAAGCGTTGAGAATCTCCGCCGCAAGTTTGCGGTGCTTGTCCGCGATTGGAACGGTACCCAGGTCTAGAAGCATCAATAAAAAGGGTCTGCCGGAGCGCTCAGTTCTCTTTCTCTCTGAAGAGATCACCGCGTGAAACTGTTGCTCATTCATCAGGATGCGTTTCACACCGGGGATAATGGCTGGCGTTTTATTCATGGCGTCGTTTTTAACGTTGGCCCGTTCGAAGATGTTGAAATATTGAGCGGCCGCACCAGACTACTTCGGACCTATGCTCCTCATCCAGACGCTCTTCAGCGCGGGCCACAGCGCACGCGCACTGGCCGAGTGAGAGATAGGATTTGGCTTACTTGACTCAATGGCAGGTTTGCTCAACAATGCTGCGTCAAATGTATCTCGTGAAGGGTCGAACGATGAACCGAGCAGACCAGCTTTCCGGTTCGATGAACGTCCGGCTTGCGGGCTCAGGTATTCGCTGACAATGCCCGCGATTAGCTCCAGATCCATAACATCAGCAGTTGAAAAGAAGTACATGTCTTGGAATATGAATTCCATAGCCCCTGCGACTTCCCGATCGTGAAATATCGGCACGATGATTAGAGACCTGATACCTTC
>Ga0070707_100003856_pt1 | contig 14127 bp, 11 predicted proteins | sample KBSK5502metaG_FD_65468 | JGI IMG/M metagenome (GOLD analysis project Ga0070707, IMG submission 65468) | Corn, switchgrass and miscanthus rhizosphere microbial communities from Kellogg Biological Station, Michigan, USA - KBS K5-50-2 metaG | ecosystem: Host-associated > Plants > Roots >... | reverse complement strand
TCGCGCTTCGTCGAGGTCATGGCGGCCGAGACGATCCGCCGCGGCATGTCCGGCCGGGTAACGGCGAGTCATACGACCGCGATGCACTCCTACAACAGCGCGTATGCGCACCGGCTGATCAACAATATCGCCAGGGCCGGCCTGCATATCGTGACCAACCCGCTCGACAACTCGGTCCTGCAGGGACGCTTTGACACCGGGCCCATCAGGCGCGGTCATACCCGGGTGAAGCAGCTCCTGGAGGCGGGCGTCAACGTCTGCGTCGGGCATGACTCGGTGATGGACCCGTGGTACCCCCTCGGATATGGTGACCCGCTGCAGGCCGCCTTCGTGCTGGTCCACTTGGGTCAGATGTCCGGCGACGCCGAGCTGCGCCAGCTGATCGAGATGATCACGACGAACCCGGCGGAAGCTCTCGGCGTGCCCGGTTACGGCCTGCACCCGGGCGGCCGAGCGGACCTGGTCGTCTTCGACGCGCCGACCGAGGCTGACGCGCTGCGCCTGATCGCACCGCGCACGCTCGTGCTGCGCGGCGGCAATGTGGTGGCACGGTCGGTACCGGCCCGGAGCACCGTGGTCTGGGACGGCACCGAGCACGAGGTCACGTTCCTGCGGCCGTAACGTGGCCAGTGCAGTCAGGCGCGGGCGCTGTCAGGTGGCCGGCGCTGTCAGGTGGCCGGCGCAGTCGCCGGCTCATCGGGAATGTGCAGCGCCTCCTCCACGCTCGCCTCGCCCTGCAGCCTGAAGAACAGCGCATAGAGCAGCGCCGCGAGCACCAAGCCCACCTCGAAGGCGAGGTCGCCGAACGAGGGATAGTGCTTGGGCACGACGCCGATGTACTTGGTCTGGTTGGCGAAGAAGTAGATCGACACGACGGTGGCGATGAGCATCGCGGCGAAGCCAGCCCATGGGTTGTGCTTTCGGTCGAAGAGCAGGCCGTCGACTCGCTTGCCGCGGCGCAGGAGCTGGTCGGCGAAGAAAACGCCGAGCCACGGGCCGATCCAGTAGGAGATCACCAGCAGGAAGTCGGTGTACTTGACCCCGGCATCGCTCAGGCCGGACAGCGCGACGAAGAATCCGATGACGCCGAACGCGAGCGCGACGATGGCCCGCCGCAGTGCGAGCGGGAGCTTGACGCCGAGCGCGAGGAAGGACATGGAGCCCGAGTAGACGTTGAGCGCGTTGGCGCAGATCGCTCCTAGCGCGATCGCCAGCAGCGTGACGTCGGCGAGCGGGGTGGCCAGGTGGCTGGTGAACCCGGCGGTCGGGTTGCTGTTGTACTTGCCGATGCTCGTGATCGTGGCCGCGGCGGCGCCGACGACCTCGAGCACGACGCAGGACAGGAAGACGCCGAGGCCGGCCCACAGGCCGGTCGCCCTCCGGTTGGTGTCCGGCGGCAGGTAGCGGGTGTAGTCGCTGGCGAACGGGTTCCAGCCCGCCGCGTAGCCAAACGCAGCGCCCAGCGTGATCAGGAAGCCGCCCAGGCTGCTGCCCGCGTGGGCGCCGGGGTGCGCCTTGGACAGGATCACGACCGATGCGATCGCGAAGACCACCACCAGGAACGGGAAGGCCCAGCGCTCGAACATGTGTACGAAGTTGTGTCCAAAGAAGGCGACGGCGATCTGCAGGATCACGATGATCAGCAGGCAGACCTTCGTGTTCCAGCCGAGCAGTGCGTTGAGCGCGAACGCACCACTGACGCTGTTGACCGCGAACCAGCCGATCCCGGCCACAATGGCGTTGATGCCCGCCGGCAGGATGTTGCCGAGGAATCCGAACCCGATCCTGGACAGCACCATCTGCGGTACCCCGAACAGCGGCCCGCGCGCGGCGAGAAAGCCCATGGAGAGTGACCCCAGAGCAGTGCCGAGCACGATTGCAAGCGCGGCCAGCCAGAACGACAGACCGAAGAACCAGACGCCGATTATCCCAACGAAGATCGTCGCGAACTCCATGTTCGGGGACACCCAGGTCCAGAACTGCTGATATGGCTTGCCGTGCCGGTCGCCAAGCGGAATGAACTCGGCACCGCCCGGCTCCACGGCGGTGACCTTCGCCCCGTAGGTACCTTCACGTACCTCAGCCTCGATGACGGCGGCAGTTGCCTGACTGGATCCGCTCACTTGCGGTCAACCCCTTCGCTAGGCCCGGATTCCGGCATGTTTACGGTATGGGCGAGCGGATCGCGCGTCCAGCACCCTGCCTGCCGGAAATCGGTGAACCTGGCGCGCTACGGCGACGTAGGCACCAATGACAGCCAGCGACCTGCGCGAACCCACGATCCCGCAGCCGGCCGACATGCTTATTGCCATTGTTAACAAGTCCAGTCTCGCCACGAATGATGACGCCTCATCGATGACACGCGCGAGTGGTGTCTCAGTATCGAATTTCCTTCACAATCGTGAAGGGCGGATACGTCGTTTACGCGACCGTCGGCAAAGAGAAGCGGAAATATAGGGACGAAGGGACCGAACTCCCGCCATGGCGGCGGGAGATGAAGCAGGTCCCTTCGCTCGTACCCGGCGGCGGGCGGCCAGGCGATGGCGCTCGAGCTCAGCTAGCCTGCCTTTTCTGCTCGCGCCGAGCCGGCCGTCCGCGTGGCCACCGGCCTGCAAGCCCGAACAAGGCAACCATTGCAGGCACCATGAGCGAGCGGACCAAGAAGGCGTCGATGATCACGCCCAGTGCCATCGCCGCCGCTAGCTCACGAAACTGATCAAGCGGTATCACGGCCAGCACGGCGAAGCTGGCGGCGAGCGCTACCCCGGCCGTGGTGATCGCGCGCGAGGCCCGCGGTGCCGCGACCGCCACCGCGTCACGGACCGGCAGGCGGCGAGCCTCCTGGAAGATCCGTCCCACGACAAAGATGTTGTAGTCGGAGCCGAGCGACACGAGCAGCACGCCGGCCGTGAACGGTACGAAGTAGACCAGCCCCTCGAAGCCTGCCGCGCCCTGGAAGATCCAGACCGTCACGCCCAGCGCGGCGAGCAGGGCCAGGACGCTGGCGGCCAGCAGGTACACGGGTGCGAGCAACGCGCGCAGGAATACCGCCAGCAGCACCAGCGTGACCAGCAGCACGGCGACCGCGATCCGGCGCATATCCGCCGACGTCGCGTCGATGGTCTCCGCCGTCAGCGCTGTCTGGCCACCGACCTCGAACCTGACGCCAATCAGCCCGGATGACCTCGCCATGGCCGGCAACCGCCGCTCCAGGCCGCGAATCCGCTCGACGGCCACGGGCCCGAGCGGGTCCGTGCGCTCGATGACCGCGAAGCGCGCCGCGTCACCGCTCGCTGCCAGAAACAGGTTCGCCGACCGCGCTGCCGACGGCACGTCCGCCGGGCCGACGACCGCGGCGACCCCCGGCTGCCGCTCCAGGGCGCGCTGCAGCCGCCGCAAGGGGCCCAAGGGGCCGGCCTGGGCCGCCAGCCCTGGACCGAGCACGATGATGTCCGTCGGCGCGAGGATCCCTGGCACGAATCCGCGGGCCGCAGCCGACTCCGCCATCGCGGCCTCCGCGTTCATCGGCAGCTCGCGGATCAGCGGTGAGCCTAGCCGCAGTGCCGCTGCTCCCGTGGCGGCGATCAGCAAGCCCGTCATGCAGGCCAGGACAATCAGCAGGGCCACGGGGCGGGTCGCAGCGAGCCGGGCACCGACCTCTGCGAGTGTCCGGCCGCCCGGCAGCCAGGTGCGAGAGCGGGTCGCGTCCGGGACATTCATTCCATCCCGGCCCAGTTCCGCCTGGCGCAGCCGGGCCGACCCAGGGCGGAACAGGAGCCCGCCGAAGACGGCGATGAGCGCCGGGGCAAGCGTGATCGAGGTGGCCATTGCCGTCAGGACGGTCAGCGCCAGCCCTGGGCCGAAGGCGCGAAGCAGCTGGATCCGGGCGACCACCAGCGAAGCTGTGTCGGCCGCGACCACCAGCCCGGCGGCGACGATGATCGGGGTGTACTCGGCAGTGGTGAGCCTGGCGGCCGGAATCCGCGGCAGCCCGTCGGCCAGCCGCGCCCGCATGCCGCTCAGGAAGAAGACGCAGTAGTCGGTGGTCACACCGAGGAGCAGCACAACAAGGACCGGCTCCAGGTCAGGCGGCATGGCAACGCCCATCCGCTGGGCCGCCCAAGCGACGACGTGCACGGCGACCAGGTAGCTGGTCCCGGCACAGACCAGGGTGGCGAGCGGAGCCCCGAACGAGCGGAAATACCAGCCGACTATCACGAAGATGACCAGCAGCGTGGCGGCCTCTACCCAGGGCAGATAGCGCTCGATGAGCTGGCCTTGCTCATACCTGGCGGGGATCGGGCCGGTAATCCCCGCGAAGTGATCGCGCGCCGCGCCCGCGAACCTGCGGGCATAGGCTTCGCCCCCGGCCACCTGCGCGGCCATCGACGTACCCGTACGGAAGTACAGGTACGTGATCACAGTCGTTGACTTCTGCCGGGAACCGGGGAACACGCCAGCTGTGTTCGCCACGGGCAGCGCGCCGGCTAGCCCGGAAATCTGGCCGCCCCCGCTGCGGTCCACAGCGATCGCGCTGCGGGCCGCCTGCTCCTGGACCGGCAGTGGCAGGCGGCGCTCACTGTGCTGCACAACGGCCACCGGTGCGGTCATCGGCACCCGGAACAGCCGGGCGGCGTCCGCTTCTGCCCGCAGCGCGGCAGCTCCGTTCGGTACCAGGTCACCGATTCCGCCCGACGCCGACAGCGATGGAAGGTAGGCCATTGCCAGCAGGACAGCTGCGAGCCAGCCGAGCAGGACCAAATAGCGCATGCTGACGATCACGAACGCATATGTCCTGGCCAGCCGCCCGACAAGCGGCTCTGAAGCGGCCTGCCGCACGGCATCGGCTACTGGTTTCTGCTGCGCGTCAGACCGCTGCGTCATGGTCCGGCCTACTACCCGGCGCGCGGCCCGGCTACCATCGGGTTCCGGCCGCACGCGACGGCCCCGGCCTACGTGCTGCCGGACGCTGCTGGCTGGCGCGGACCAGCGACCCGGTCCGCCCATTCGGCCAGGTCTGCGATGACCTCGGTCAGCAGCGACAAGCCGCCGTGGAGCGGATCCCAGCAGGCTGCGATGGAGCGCCGTCGGCGCGGGGACAGCTGAATTTCGTCGGCCGCATCGCCCTGTCCTTCGTTCGGGTATCAGCGTATGACGCGGTACCACAGTCCGGCGGCCAGCGGCGCCTGGATGGTGCGGATGCGCCCGAGCCTGACGTGAGCGCCGCCAGGATGTTCGAAGAGCCTGACGCCGTCGCCGAGCAGCACCGGGGCGATAAGCACGAGCACCTCGTCGAGCACGCCGGCCTCGAGGCACTGGCGCGCGACGGTGGCGCCCAGGACGTTGACGTATTTGTCACCGGCCGCTGCCCTGGCAGCCGCGACTCCGCTGTCAAGATCGGCGACGAAGGTAACGCCAGGTACCGGGGCGTCGGGTACGCGATGGGTGAGCACGAACTGCGGCCCGCTCCACCCGCCGCCGAATGGCTTGCCCTCTTTGTCGGTGCCCTTGTGCGGGTCATCACCGCGAAATGTCCGGTTCCCGACGAGGAGCGCGCCGATCTGGCCGATCAGTTCGTCCACTTCGGGGTTCGGCTCGAGATAGGTGGTCAGCCAGGACATGTCACCTCCTGGCCCGGCTATGAACCCGTCCAGGGACATCGTGGCCGAATACAGCGTCTTGGCCATGAACTCACCTTCGCACTAGCCGGACACGACCGTGCTCACCGCGGTCGGCACCGTCGGCCTTGGCCCGGGCCGCCCGGTTCGACGGGCGGCCCGGCAGCCGCTAAGCCTGCGGCTGGGAGATGTTGACCAGCCAGGGAACGCCGAACTGGTCGACACACATGCCGAACTCGTCGCCCCAGGCCTGCTTGGCCAGCGGCATCGTGATGGTCCCGCCCGCCGCCAGCTTCTGGAAGTAACCGCGGAGCAGATCCCCCTCGTCGCCGCTGAGGCTCAGCGAGCAGCCGGAGATTCCGTGGTACTCCATCTCGCTGGTGACGTCGGCGGCCATGATCGTGTAGCCAGCATCGGTCTCAAGCATCGCGTGCATAATCCGGTCAGCATCCGGCGAGCCCTGCGCGCCGTATTCCGCGAACGTGCTGAGGTTCAGAGTGCCGCCGAAGACGCTGGAGTAGAACTCCATCGCCTGGCGCGCGTTGCCGTTGAAGTTGAGGTACGGATTCAGCCGGGAAGCCATGATCATCTCCTTCAACCTGCTGCAGTGGAGCGGATCTCGGCAGATCCGCGATCGGACCCAGCCGATGCTAACAGCCGGCCCCGCGCGCCGGCTGACGGGCGGGGCCGGACCTCACCAAGCAGCTAGCGAGCACCTACGCGGAGGTCGCCACCTTCCACAGGTAACCATCAGGATCGCTGAAGTACCCGAAGTAGCCACCCCACTGGGCGGCTGCCGCCGGCTTCACGATCGCGCCGCCTGCCGAGGCTGCGTTGCTCATAATCTCGTCTACCTGATCGCCCGATCCGACGATGAAGTGGAACGAGACTCCCCGGAATCCCGAGCCTTCTGCTGACACGCCGGCGTCCTGCGCCGCCGCCTCCCGCTCGTAGAGCCCCAGCGACGACGACCCGGGCCCGAGGTTGAACGACACGAAGCCCGGATAGTCCTTGTCGATCGCGCAGCCCAGCCCGTCCGCGTAGAACTTCCTGGCGCGGCTCAGGTCAGTCACGCCCAGCATGATGGCGGTTACCTGCACAGACACTGTTCTCTCCCTTGTGTTCTGGCTCCTAAATCTCATCCTGTATGACGGAATGCGGCGGCGACGTGTGACCGCCTGCTCCGGCGTATTCCGGCGACCGCATGTCAGGATTGAGGCATGGCAAGTCCGCGCGCCGGGCAGCCGGCTGCCCGCGAAGATCTGGTGGATATCCCGAAGCTGGTGACCGCCTACTACGCACTGCACCCCGATCCCAGCGAGCCAGCCCAGCGGGTGTCCTTCGGTACCTCGGGGCACCGGGGATCCTCGATGACCGCGACGTTCAACGAGGACCACATCCTCGCCGCCACCCAGGCGATCTGCGAATACCGGGCCAGCGAGGGCATCGACGGCCCGCTCTACCTGGGTGCCGACACGCACGCGCTGTCCGAGCCTGCTCAGGTCAGCGCGATCGAGGTGCTCGCGGCGAACGACGTCCGCGTCCTGCTCGACGCGCGCGGCGGCTACACCCCAACCCCCGCTGTCTCCAGGGCCATCCTCGCGCACAACACCGGAGCCCGCCGTGCCCGCGCGGACGGCATCGTGGTCACTCCCTCGCATAACCCGCCGTCCGACGGCGGCTTCAAGTACAACCCGCCCGACGGCGGGCCGGCCGGCACCGACATCACCAACAAGATCGGCGACCGGGCGAACGCGCTGCTGGAGGAGGGCTTGGCTGGCGTGCGCCGGCTACCGTACACCCGGGCCCTGGCGGCGGACACCACGGGAAGGTTCGACTTCCTCGACAACTACGTCTCGGCCCTCGAACAGGTCATAGACCTCCGCGCGATCAGGGCCGCAGGGCTTCACATCGGCGCAGACCCGCTGGGCGGCGCGAGCGTGGCGTACTGGGGCGAGGTCGCCGACCGATACGGTCTCGATCTGAACGTCGTCAATCAGGACGTCGATCCCACGTTCCGGTTCATGACACTGGACACCGATGGCAAGATCCGGATGGACTGCTCCTCCCCGGCGGCGATGGCCAGCCTGATCGCCCGCCAGCACGAGTTCGCTATCGCGACAGGCAACGACACAGATGCGGACCGGCACGGCATCGTCACTCCCGACGGGGGGCTGCTGAACCCGAATCACTACCTCGCCGTCGCCATCGACTATCTGTACCGCCGCCGCGATGGCTGGCCAGGGGCGGCTGCGGTTGGCAAGACCCTGGTCAGCTCGTCAATGATCGACCGGGTCGCAGCGGGCTTGCACCGCCCGCTACTCGAGGTGCCGGTCGGTTTCAAGTGGTTCGTGCCAGGCCTGCTGGACGGGTCCGTCGCCTTCGGCGGCGAGGAGAGCGCGGGCGCCTCGTTCTTGCAGCGCGACGGCTCGCCGTGGACGACCGACAAGGATGGGATCATCCTCGCGCTGCTGGCCTCCGAGATTACGGCCGTCACGCGGAGCTCACCCGCGCGGTTGTACCGTGACCTGACCGACCGCTACGGCGCTCCGGCATACGCGCGGATCGACACCGCGGCGACGCCAGCGGAGAAAGCAGCGCTGGCCAGGCTCTCTCCCGCGCAGGTAACAGCGGATGAGCTCGCTGGCGAGCCGGTCATCGCCAAGCTGACCACCGCACCAGGCAATGGCGCGCCGATCGGCGGACTCAAGGTCATCACCCCAACGGGCTGGTTCGCCGCGCGGCCGTCTGGGACCGAAGACGTCTACAAGCTGTATGCCGAGTCGTTCCGCGGGCCAGAGCACCTGGCGCAGATCCAGCTGGAGGCGCAAGCAATTTTGGCCGCGGCCCTGAGCTGACCTGCCCGCGGGGGCCCCGGGCCGCCGGCTCCCGGGCTCTGGGGGTCGGGCTCCCAGGGCTCCAGGCTGTGGGCGCCCGCTCGCGTAATTTGACCGGTTCGCAGCTTATCTGAAACGAGCGGTGAAGCCTATCATGATTTCGTGCGCAGCATGGGTCATTATGGCCATACCAAGGCCATTGCCCTGCTCACCGTTGTCGCACTAGCAGCGGGCCTGCTGACCGCCGCGGTGACGCTGCCGTTCGTCGGAGCAGCCGGAATCGCGACCCGCGATGCCGCAAGGACCTTCAACTCCCTTCGGGTAGCCGGACTCGGGCAGCTGCCGGCCCGGTCGGAGCTGCTTGACTCGAGCGGCCACCTGATGGCTTACTACTACCCGAGGAATATCTACCGGGTTCCGGTGGCCTACAACCAGATCGCGCCCGTGATGCGCAGTGCCATCATCGCGATCGAGGATGAGCGCTTCTACGACCACGGGGCGCTTGACCTGCACGGTACCGTCCGGGCGCTCGCCACGACGCTGTTCGGAGCCGGGACCCAGGGCGGCTCCGACATCGCGCAGCAGTACGTGAAGAATGCCTGCATCCTCGCAGCGCAGACCCCTGGGCAGGCTGCCGCGTGCAGCGCCGAGACGGTTACGCGGAAGCTCAGGGAACTCCGGGTCGCTGCCAACGTCATGCGCCGGATGAACCGGCATCAGCTGCTCGCCGCCTACCTGAACGCGGTGTATTTCGACAACGAGGCTTACGGCATTGAGGTCGCCGCTCAGTTCTACTTCTCAACCCCGGCCAGCTCGCTGACCCTGATTCAGGCTGCGATGCTCGCAGGCCTGGTGGAGAACCCGGCCGCTTACGACCCGCTGCAGCACCCGGTGGCCGCCATGAGCCGGCGCGAAGTCGTGTTGCAGCAAATGGCGCGACTCGGCTACATCAGCAAGGCAAGGGCTGCGTGGGCCGCCGACCAGCCGGCCGGGCTGCACATCTCGTCAGTGCCGCTGCAGACTGGCTGCCTGAGCAACGTTGCCAGGAACGCCGCATTCTTCTGCGACTACGTGCTCTCGGTGATGAGACACGATCCGTCCTACGCCGGGGCCTGGGCGGCACTGAATACCACTGGCGGCCTGAAGATCTACACGACCATGAGCCCGCGAGACCAGCGCGCTGCCAACCGCGCGGTGAGATTCGTTGAGCCGGCCCATTCGAACTACTACAACCCCGGCCATAACGCGGACACTGAGGTACTGATCCAGCCCGGCACCGGCTACATCAGGGCCATCGCAGTCAACCGCGCATTCGGAACCGGGCCTGGCCAGACGACCGTCGACTACGCCGTGAACGCCCGCTACGGCGCGAGCGCCGGCGTGCAGACGGGCTCATCGTCGAAAGTCTTCACGCTCGTGACCGCGCTCAAGGAGGGCATGCCGTTCGGATACCACCTCAGGGTGACATCACCGACGACGGTCGGGCCCTACTACAACTGCCGCGGCGGCTACGTGCCGCCGTTTAAAGTCATCAACGCCGAGGGACCGCAGGGCGCTAAGACGTACACGATCTACCAAGGGACCACGGCCTCCATCAACGCGTTCTACGCCACGCTTGAGCAGCGCGTCGGGCTCTGCCCGGTGGTCAGGACCGCTGCCAGCCTCGGGCTGACGCGGGCCGACGGCACCTCGCTGCTGCGCCGCGACCGGAAGTTGCCGACCCGCAATAACCTGTCGGCCGATAACTATCCGTCCTTCACGCTTGGCTCGGTGTACGTCTCGCCGATGAACATGGCCGCCGCTTACGCCACGCTCGCGGCGCGCGGCATCCACTGCAGGCCAATGGCGATCAAGGCGATTACCGGTAGGCACGGCAGGCCGATCCCGGTCGAGAGCTCGGGGTGTCACCGCGTTGTCAGCGCCGGCGTCGCCGACGCCGCCAACTATGTCTTGCAGGGCGTGCTCGGTAGCGGCGGCACCGCGTACAACCGCGGGATCGGGATCCCGGCTGCGGTCAAGACCGGGACCGCCAACGGCGGCTTCTACGCGGCCTTCGCCGGCTATACGCCCCGGCTGGCTGGCTACGTCTCGGTGTTCAATCCGATCTCACCGACGGGCAGCGGAGCGATGGTCTACCCACGGGCTGACTACCGCGAAGTTGACGGCTCCCTCAGCGCTCCCAGCCAAATGTTCGGCGACAACGCCCCCGGCGCGACCTGGCAGATGACCTTCCTCAGCCTGCATCTGCTGGCCAAGTCGTTCGTCTACCCGCCGTCTTATCCCTACTTCGACCTCCCGCTGATCTACAAGCCCCCGCCAAAGAAGCACAAGCACACGCCAACCCCGACGCCCAGCCCGACCGCGACGCCCAGCCCGACGCCCAGCCCGAGCCCGGGCCCGTGATCGTGAGCTCTGACCGGCTCGCCGGGTTATGGTTCGGACATGAACGGGGCGCAGGCGCTCCTGCGGACAATGGCTGGCTCAGGCGTCAACGTGTGTTTCGCCAATCCGGGCACGTCCGAAATGCATTTCGTGGCGGCGCTCGACACCGTCCCCGAGGTGCGGGGGGTCCTCTGCCTGTTCGAGGGCGTGGCGACCGGAGCTGCTGACGGCTACGGCCGGATGACGGGCGGGCCAGCCGCTGCTCTGCTGCACCTGGGACCCGGCCTGGCGAACGGGCTGGCCAACCTGCACAACGCGCGGCGCGCGAGTACTCCGCTCGTGGCCTTGGTCGGCGATCACGCCAGCTACCACAAGCGCTTCGACGCGCCGCTTGAATCGGACATCGACGCCCTAGCCGGGACGGTGTCCTGCTGGGTCCGGCGCCCGTCGCGCGCGGCAGACGTGGGCGCGGAGGCCGCGGCGGCGATCGCCGCCGCGAAGACGCCGCCCGGCCGGGTCGCCACCCTCATCCTGCCGGCTGACGCCTCCTGGTCCGAGGGCGGCGAACCTGCACCCCCGGCCGCCGTGCGGCCGCCTTCGCCGACGGCTGGCGAGACGATCGGATCGGCCGCGGCCGCGCTGCGCAGCGGCGAGCCATCCGTGATCTTGCTCGGCGGCACGGCCCTGAGGCGTCCCGGCCTCGAGGCGGCGAGCCGCCTGGCGACCGCGAGCCGCGCAAGGCTGCTCTGCGAGACCTTTCCGGCCAGGCACGAGCGCGGAGCAGGTATACCTGCCGTCGACCGGCTTGCCTACCTCACCGAATTCGCTGCGGCGCAGCTCGCCGGTATCCGGCATCTCATCCTCGCGGGGGCCCGCTCGCCGGTGTCATTCTTCGCTTACCCTGGCCTGCCAAGCTCTCCTGTCCCGGCCGACTGCGCGGTCCATGTGCTGGCCGAGGGGACAGACGACGCGCCAGGCGCGCTGGCGGCTCTGGCCGACCTCGCCGCGCCCGAAGCCAAGCCCGCCATTCAGCAGCCCGTGCACCAGGCAATCCCGGACGCAGACCTGACCGCGGAGACCGCGGCCGCTGTCATCGGCGCGCTCCTGCCGGAGGGAGCGATCGTCTGCGACGAGGCGAACACCTCAGGGCTGTGGCTGCCAGCGGCGACGGCGGGGGCTCCCCCGCACGACTGGCTCACGCTGACCGGCGGCGCCATCGGCCAGTGCCTCCCGCTCGCGACGGGAGCGGCTGTCGCCTGCCCGGGGCGCAGCGTCCTTGCCCTGGAAGCAGACGGCAGTGCCATGTACACCATCTCCGCGCTGTGGACCCACGCCAGGGAGCAGCTCGACATCACCACTGTCATCTTCAGTAACCGGAGCTACGCGATACTCGGCATGGAGCTCGACCGGGTGGGGGCGGCCAGCGGTGGCGATGCCGCGCGCAGCTTGCTTGACCTGTCCAGGCCCGGCATCGACTTCGCCGCCCTGGCCATGGGAATGGGCGTACCTGCCGGCCGTGCCGCGACCACGGCGGAACTCGCCGCACAGCTGCGCCATGCACTCGCCGAACCTGGCCCGCACCTGATCGAGGCCGCCGTTCCGCCGCCCTGGTGACGGCCAGGGCCCGTCCTAGACCGTCAGGTACGCCGCGGCGAGCTCGGGTGGCGCGCACGCGAGCCAGCCGTCGGTTATGGCCTCCCGCAGTTCCTTGGCGGCCGTCTTGCGCAGCTGGATGAGAATGGCCGAGTACCCCTCGAAATGCGGAATCGTGAAGAATGCCCGCGGATGCGCGGCGAGTACGGCCTCCTTCTCGCCGAGATCCTCGACCCGGACCGCGAGAATGGGCCCAGCTGGCGGCGTCTGGTCGGCGAACCGCCTGAGATCGGCCTTGCTGAACGGCCGCTCCCAGGCGAATATCTTCCCCGCGACATACCAGGTGCGATTGCCGTGCCGTTCACCCTCGGTAACCTCAGGCAGCTGCGCGGCCAGCATGGCCACGTCGTCAAAAGTTGCCACGGTTGCCACCGTACTCCGGGCGGCACCTCCGCAGGGAGGCGATCCGCCCGCACAAGACGCGATATAGCTTGACTTGAAATGCGACAGTACTTAGTGCCTCAGTGAGTAGCGAGGGACGGAGCAACATTCATGGATCCGAGCGAGATCGTTAGCTCGCTTGAGACGCCGGAGGGCAGAGCCGACCCGTATCCGCTGTACGCGGCACTGCACAAGATTGGCGAGGCAGTAGAGCTCGGCCCGCGCGATGTGATGGTGATCGGCTATGACGCCATCAACGCGGTCCTGCGCGATCCCGGATTCCGCGTCACCGGTGAGTCGGCCTTCGACCGGAACCTTCCCGGCTGGCGGGCTAATGCGGTCCTTGTCCAGCTGCCCGTGACGGTCGCCTGACGGCGGCTACGGCGTCCCCTTGAGCCGGACGCCGTAAATGGCCTCCTGGAAGGTACCCGCGGAATCAGGCGGCAGCAGCGTGAACCAGATGAGCAGGTAACGCGCCCGGTCCGGCCGTGCCAGCCTGACGTGCAACGTGCCGCCCCCATCGACCACGCGGGCCTGGACCCGGTCCTTCGCCATCACCGGCAGCCTTCCGGTGAGCAGCTCAAGATTCACGCCACGCGCGGCGTCGAGGGCGATCCGGACTCTGGTGATCCTGACCAAGTGACCCATATCGATGAGAAGGCCGGTGCCTGCCTGCAGATTGCCGAATGCAGCCGAACGGTACCAGGAGGTTCGCCAGGCCGTGACCGCGCTCGCGTCGATGGCCAGGGCAGCGCTCTGGGGATTGTCACCTGAACCGTAGCCGGAAGGCCCGAACGCGGACGCGCTGACCGGGACCAGAACGGCAGTTGATGCCGACGGGCTGGCAGACGGGCTGGCCGTTATGATTCTCGAATGCGATGGCCCGGCCTGCGCGGAATGCCGGTGTGCAGCACCGCCGCTTGACCCCGCAGTCCTGGCGGCTGCATGTCGTGAGGCAGCACCGAAAGGGGCGATGATAGCGATGTCGGCGATGGCCAGCGCCACCCACACCAGTACGAGCGCCAGCGGCCAGCTGGTCCAGCGCGCGCTGGCAGACCTGCCCGGCCGCGGGGGCCGGACAGGCGATGCGCTGTCTACCGCGACCGTGTCTTCTGGCTCTGCCATCTTTCGCTGCGCTCGGATTAGGCTCCGCCTCGCCGGCGGGGCCGGCAGTCATCTTATGGCCTGCGTGATGGCGGAACCAGGTATGGCGACCGCACTGAACAGCCGCCAACCCGCAGCCAGCCCGCTCGCGC
>Ga0070707_100003855_pt1 | contig 14129 bp, 14 predicted proteins | sample KBSK5502metaG_FD_65468 | JGI IMG/M metagenome (GOLD analysis project Ga0070707, IMG submission 65468) | Corn, switchgrass and miscanthus rhizosphere microbial communities from Kellogg Biological Station, Michigan, USA - KBS K5-50-2 metaG | ecosystem: Host-associated > Plants > Roots >... | reverse complement strand
GGGCGGTTCTCCGACAAGATCGCCACGCGGTCTCCCGGCTGGATTCCGAGAGCGTTCAAGCCGAGCGACAGCGCCTTGACGGTGAAACCGAAGTCGGAAGCGGAGATCGGGCGCCACTGACCGCCCGACTTGGAAAGGAACAAGTCGGGCTTTCCCGAGGCCGCGGCGGCGAGAAAGATGTCGCAAAGGGTGCGCGGGGCTTCGCTCATCCGTGCCTCCCGAATGTCATGGCAGCTGCCGCGGATTGTGTCAAAGGAGCGGATATCCTGTCGAGCGTGGCCCTGGCGCTGCTCTTGACGACTGCCCTTGCGATCGTCGGTTTTCTGGCGACGAGCATTCAGGGCTTCCTGGTCGGGGCGCGGCTTCCGGAGGCTTCTTTTGAGGCCCGTGTCCTGGTCGGACAGCATGTCCGGTGGGCGATCTCCGCTGTCCTCTTCTCCTTGTTTTCCCAGTCGATGGTGATCTTCTACTTCATCGGAACCGGGCGGCTGGTCAAGGATGAAGTCGCGAACTTTCCGGAGGAGGCGAGAAACCGCATTCTCGCCGCGCTACGAAGGTTCAAACAAAAGACATCTCCCGCCGCGACTTTTTCTCTTCTCGCCGCTGTGGGCGTCTTCGTGCTGGGGGGCGCGGTCCACACCCGAGCGCTCCCCTCCTGGACCCACCTGGCGGCATCCATCGCGGCCGTTCTCCTGCACATCTGGGCATTCGCCGCGGAGTGGAAGGCGTTTGGAGAAAACAATCGGCTGATGGACGACCCAATGCGATACGCAAGCGAGTCGAAGCGAGGAGGGGACGCGGCACTCGAGCCACGGAGTGGGAGAGGGGGTGAGGGGGCGAGGGGGTGAAGGCGAGGAGTCTCCCCCTCCCCCTCTCTTCCACTCACCCACTCTCCGGCTAGTTCACCGTCACCCGCGTAGTCTGCCCTTCGGCGACTGTAAAGGGATAGGGTTTTTCAGCTCCCTGAGGACCGACGAGAAGCTGGTACGAGCCCGGCGCGAGGTGGTCCCAGGAAACGACGGGCGCAGGGCCGCCGACTCGGCCGTCCGGTCGATATGCGTTCAATGGATACGCCATCCCGGAAGCGTCCACCAGACGTGCGGTGAGCGCCGTGGCGGTGAGGACTTCGACCCGCCCTCCGGGCGTCAAAGCCAGGGAGACCAGCGCCGAGGGAGCGTTCATGACCGCGGTCCCCGGCGCATAGCCGTCCGAGAAGAAGTGGACCACGTACCGTCCCGGGGCGAGCGAGGTGATCTCTCCCTTGCCCGTCGAGTCGAGGCTCACGAAGCCCTGGAAGGCGACGCTTCCATCCCCCGCCTGGGCCGCCACGGTGACTGCCTTGAGCGGCACGCCGGTGATCCCGTCGCCGACGCGGATGGAGATCCCTTCCCCGCGCTGGAGACCGAAGTCGAGCGTCGAGGAGTCCCCCCCCACCGTGAGGGTCTGTGTCTTGGCCTGGTACTCGCTTCGCCGCGCCGTGACCTGGTAAGGGCCCGAGTCCACGTCCTCGATGAAGTAGGCGCCGGTCGAATCCGTCACGGCCGATTTCGCGGCGAAGCTGCGTCCTCCGGCTGCTCCCGGCGCGCTCTGCAGCTGAGCCTGGATCATCACATTGTCGAGAGGCTCGCCGGAACCGGCCTCGGTCACGGTGCCGCGCAGCTGAATCGGAGGCAAGGCAATGTCGCCCGGAGAGTCGCCCGAAACCGTGAAGGTCTTGCGGTACGAAACTCCCTGCCCCCCGAGATTGACCATGTACTCGCCGTCGGTCAAACCCTCGAGAGCGTACTGACCGTTCTCGTCCGTCTGCGCCGAAGCACGGCCTCCCCCCGCCGCGGTGGGGCCGGTGGGGAAGGCATTGACGAAAAGGCCGCTCACGGGGGTGTCCCCTCGTGTTACGCGGCCGGTCAGACGAGACGCTCCCTGGAAGACGATGTCGACCGAGAATTGCGGGGAGCCATCCGGGATCTCGGCGCTGACGGACGTCGAACGGCCGGCGAGCGCTCCCGTCGTCGCGTTGAAGCGAATCGTGCCGGAGGGAACGTCGCGAAGCGTGAACATGCCGGAGTCGTCCGTGACGGTGCTGTCTCCGTAGTTGTTCCCGTTGGCGTTCACGCGAACGCCGCCCAGCCGACCGGCGGGCAGTCCCGACACCGTACCGTTGACGAGCGTGCCCGCCGCCATCTGCAGCAAGACCCCGTCCAGCCGTTGGCCATCGGCAACGACGACCTCACGCGCCGTCGTTTTGCCCGTGTTGCTCTGCGCCGTCAGCTTGTACCGTCCGGCCTGGAGATGCTCGAAGACGAAGTTGCCGGAACCGTCCGAGCGCGCCGAATCTTGCGAACCGAAACGAGCGTCTCCCTCTTCGTCGAGGTTGATCTGCGATCCGGGAATGGGCGAGCGGCCGTCCTGTCCGACCACCGTGCCGGCGATCGTGGCGCCACTTCCCAGCACGAGGTCAACCGATCCGTCCTTGGAGGGATCGACCTCCCGCGTGACCTCGAGATAGTCGGGATGAGACGCCGTAAGCATCACCTTTCCGTCCGGGACGCTGTCGAAGGAAAACTTCCCGTCCGCGTCGGTGGTCGTCGCTGTGTTGCCCGCGCCGCCGGCCATCCGCGCGAAGGCCCCGGCCATCGGTCCACCTCCGGATCCGGCCGCGCTCCAGGACACGCTGGCGTTGGCGACGGCCGACCCGCGCGGCTCGACCACGCGTCCAGCCAGTGTGCCTCCTCGCTTCATCGGAATCACGACCCCTTCACGGGCTCCCCCTTCGGGAACCTCGACGGCGGCGAGCGTGGCCGGCTTGTACCCGGCGGCCGTCGCGCGGACCGTCCACTTCCCGGGCGGCACCTCGGAGAGCTCGAAGCTCCCATCATCGGATTGGAAGGCCCGGTCTCCGCCGCCCCCTCGCGCGAGGATCTGGATGTTGAAGAATCCGCCGCCCTGCGGACCCGTTCGACCAATCGAGAAGTCGGTGACGGGCTTCTTGGTGTCCGCATCCTCGACGCGGCCTCGAATCGTCCCGGCGCTCTTCATCACGACCGAGACGTCTTCAGCCGGAGGCGTCGCGTTCTTCTGTACCGGAGCGTAGCCCTCTGCGGTGACGTTCAACATCAGCGGCCGATCCGCGGTCAGGCCCTCGAGCCGGAATCGGCCATCGGGCCCGGATGCGGCATCCATCGGACGTACGCCGCCGCCCGGCTCGATTCCGAGAATCTGCGCGCCTGCGATGGCCTGGCCGGCAGAGTCGCGCACGAAGCCCGCAAGAGCGATGCCGGGAGAAAGCGAAATCGGAGCCCAGACATTTTCGGCGGCCGCACTGACCTGGAGTCCGGGCACCGACTTGCGCGCGAATCCATCGCGAGTGACGCTCGCCGTGTACTCCCCTTCCTCGAGCCCCTTGACTGCGAATCCGCCGTCCGCGCCGGTGACCGCGTCCGGTTTTTCGCGATCCATGCCGAGCATGCGCATCTGCACGCGAACCGCGCGAGCGCCTCCCTCCCGTAGCGCAACGCGAACCTGCGCACCCGCGATGGGCTGCCCCTGCGCGTTCACCACCTTCCCGCGAGCCTCCAGACCCCTGCGTAGAACCAGCGCGACTTCCTTGAGCGCGTCGCCCGGCTTCAAGGTCACCCCAGGCCGGCGCGCGGTCGCATAACCGGTTCTCGCGGCCTCGATCTCCAGATTCCGCGCGGGGATCAGGTTGCGGAGGCGGAAGGCGCCGTCGGGGCCGGTCAGAGCTCCCGAATTCAGAAACGAGGCGGCCGCGGCGGCGGGGCCGCGAATCATCATCCTTCGTATTCCGACCTCCTGGGTGACCCGCACTCGGGCGCCGGCGATCGGCTGACCGTTCTCGTCCACCGTCCGTCCCGCTACGCTTGCGGCCTTCCTCAAGGCCAGGTTGGCGGAGCCGGCGGACTGAATACCGGCGACGACATGCGGAAGAGACGACGCAAGATAACCGTCGCGCGCCGCCTCAATCGTGTAGGGTCGAGTCGCCAGCCCGCCGATCCGGTACCGGCCGCGCGCGTCCGCGCGCCCGACCCGCTCCGCCCGGCGGCGCCCAAAAAGAGGCCCGGCGGCCGCGAATACGGATACACGCGCTCCAGCCACGGGACGGCGCGTGCCATCCTCGAGAATCGTCCCCGCTACAGCGGCGGCGCGGGCTAGCTTCAAGGGAGCCTCGACCGCCTCGCCCTTCTTCACGCGCACGTTCTCCCGTCGTGCGGCGAACTCTTCCTTCCAGAGGGCGCGAACTTCGCGACTGCCCGCGGCGACGCCGGCAATCTCGTATCGGCCGGAAGCGTCGCTTTCTCCGGCGACCTCGTCCGCCGTCACGATCACCCCCGAAGCGGGCTTGCCGCCCGCATCGACGACCGTCCCGCGAATCGTGCCGCCGCCATGCAGCACAACACGCTCCTCGGACCGGGGATCCATCTGAATGTGCGTGAGAGGCACGAAGCCCGGAGCCTGGACGTAGAGGACGCGCGTCCCCTCCGGGGCATCCGGCGCGGAGAAGGAACCATCCGCCGCCGTGCGCGTCTCCGCGAGCAGACGAGCATCGTTCTCCAGCAAGGCTTCGCTCCCGATCACGAATACCCGCGCCCCGGCCACGGGCTTTCCGCCTTCATCCAGGACCCGCCCGGTCAGCGGGGCCGCGGGGGGGATCTGGACGTCGGCCAGATCCGTGTCCTCGGAGGCATCGAAGGGGCCCGCGAACCGCGCCGAGGGGAGACCGGCCGGCACGATGCGGATGGCCGCCGACTGGCCGGGCTTCTCGAGCGCGACGCGAAACCGCCCCGAAGAATCGGTCGCGGCCTGGCCGAGCGGCGCAGGATCCTTCCCGGTGGTCCGGTCGAGCAGCAACTGGTCCTCATCGCGGTAGGCGAGCCACAAGACCTTCGCGCCTACCACCGGGTGACCCGATGCATCGAGCACTCGCCCCGACACGGATCCGGCACGCGCCGGCGCCGCAAGAGAGAGCCCGGCGGCGAGCGCCGCCAGACGGAAAACCAAAATCTTCTTCATGGCTTCCTCGAGTCTGAAGTGCTTCATCCGGAAAACGGTTTGCTTTGCCGAAAGGTTACGATGGAGCGTGCCCGAATCTCCTCTTGCCGGTCGAGTTGCGCTTGTCACCGGAGCCGCCGTCCGGGTCGGACGCGAGATCACACTGGCGCTCGCGCGAGCCGGAGCGGACCTGGCCATTCACTATCGGTCGTCTCGAGCTGCGGCCGAGGAGCTGGCCGAGCAGACTCGGCGGCTCGGAAGACGCGCGGAAGCCCTGCCCGCGGATCTCTCGGAGCCCGAACAGTGCCGCAGCCTGGTCGCCTCCACGGTGGAAAGGTTGGGTCGGCTGGATCGCCTGGTTCATTCCGCCTCCAACTTTCACCGTGCGCCCCTCTCCGAGACCGACGAGCGGCTTTGGAACGACGCCATGAACGTCAACGCTCGAGCGGGATTCTTGATCGCGCGCGAGGCAGCTGCGGAACTTGTGAAGCGTCGGGGCAGGATCGTGCTGATCTCGGATCTCCTGGCCACCGTGCCCGTCCGCAACTACCTCGCGCACGCAGTCTCCAAGGCGGCGACGGAGGGGCTCGTCCGCGCGCTGGCTGTCGAGCTGGCTCCGCAAGTCACCGTCAACGGGGTCGCGCCGGGGACCGTCCTTGTGCCGGAAGGAACCTCCTCCGAGGAGGCGGCGAGGTACGGCCGGAGGACACTGCTCGGCCGAAACGGCGAGCCGGGCGACGTCGCAGAAGCCGTCGTCTTCCTCTGCACAGGACCTTCTTTCATCACGGGGCAGGTTCTCAGGGTGGATGGAGGACAGTCGATCAAATGAGATGCCCTGACCAGCGTGAGCCCGCCTCTCCAGGGGTTCACTCCCGCCGCCCGTCCAGAATCTCGCGGCAGATTCGCAAACAGTCAGCGCAGACGTTCGCCGCCCCTATCAGCAGGGGCCTTCCGTCTCTCCTTGGCTTCCGACAAAAGGAGCACCGCACCGTCGCCCCCTTTCTCGCGGGGCGCAGGGACCGCGAGCCCTGGGAAGCGCCACTTAAGGTCTGTTCGCCGAGCGCCACGCAAGAATCACAGATATAGACGTTGGGCCCGGCGATGAGTTTCGCTACCTCGCTCGGGGGACGTTGACAGAACGTGCAGACGGCATCGCGCCGGATTGTGCGTGTGCGCCAAATGCGTTGCCACCAGCTGCCGCCCGCAAGCGCCACGATTTGCGCGACGCGCTGATGACTCAACGAAAGGGCCTGGGCAATCTCGCGAAGAGAGGCTCCTCCCAGGTGGAGTCGGCGGATGGTCGTGTGATACTCGGCGCGGGAAAGGAGACCCTGCCTCTCCGCTTCGTTGAGCCTGGAGCCGGCGCTCCTGGCCTTTGCCAGCAGCCCCTCGTCCAAAGTCATGACGTCCTCCATTCGTCTATCCGCTCTAGACTTAAATAGTCTAGCAAGCATAGACAATTGAAGGCAAGCCTTCCGTCACGGGCCAGAAACCGCTACGGCCCCTTCGCTTCTCCCGGGTCGCGGCGCCGGAACTCGCCGTATTCTTCCCGAAGGCGCCGCGCGAACTCGCGCATCGTTTGCCGCCGCGGTTGCGCCAGCGCCTCACCTGGAGCGGTGCGAAACGCCCGGCTCGCTCCCCGTTCGATGCCCTCGGCCATCTCGGGGAACTCCATCCGCTCGCGGTAGCCCTGCAGCAAATGGCGGGCAATGCCGTATGCCCCCATTTCATCGAGCGCGAGCGCATCGTGAACGACCTCTTCCTCCCGCGTCGCCGGCGCCGATCGGACGCGTGGTAAACCTCGAAACAGCGCGTGGATGGTCGCGACGGAAACACCGAGGGAGGAAAGGAAGATCTCGGTTCGGCTGGCGTGGCCCATGCGCTCGACCCAACGCTCCTGACCCGAGAAGACCGCGAGAAGATAAAGAAGATCTTGGTCGAGGCCCGGCAGCTCCCCGCCGATCCGTTCCGAGGCCGCGACCACCCGCTCGACGTCGCCCGAATAGGTCGTGCCGTCGAGCCCGACGGCGAGTGGTTTGACATATTCGAGGATGCGCCGGCGCGTCTGCCCGTCCACACCGGGATCGTACGTGAAAGACATCGCCGGGAGCGCCGGGAGCGCCGGGATCGAGAGGTTTCGTACGATCCGATCACGGCGATCACGTGCGATCGCGTCGCGATCGCGGCGATCTCTAGTCCGACTTTCTATCCGGCTGAGGCCGGGCCCTCGGGCGGTTGGGAGGCGGCGCTGGAGCGCCTTCTTCCTGCATCCGCTCCCGCATCTCCTGCCGCCTTTCGATCATCTCGTCGCGGCGGCGCAGCAACTTGTCCCACTGGTCGGGCTTCAAGACCTGCTTCATGTCGAGGATCATCAGCGCCCGGGCCTTTTGCAGCTCGGCTCGAGCGTTCTCGACGGCTTCGATCTTCTTCTCGACCTCCCGGCGGTCCGCGCCGCGATCCTCCATTGACTCCTGCAGGGCGAGCTGCTTCTTCTCGAGGTCGGCCTTCAAGTCGATCAGCTTCGTGCGGGACCGGACGAAGATCTTCTCGATTTGTTGCTGTTGTTCCGACGTCAAGCCGATGGCTTCGGCGAGGCGCGGCCTTTTCCACCACTTTCCGTCGGGCAGATCCGTTGCAACAAGAGGCATCGCGAGCGCCGCCAGCAGGAGCGGCGCGATCCAACGGCTTGCCTTCACAGCCTCTCCTCCTCGGCGCGACTCTTGTCCGGTTCGGGAACAAGCGAGTTCCAGGAGCCCCCGGTTCCCTCTTCCGCACGCGCCAAGCGGGCGACGTCGCGCAGGAGGAGATCGTCCTCCTGGTCCTGCGTCGTGAACTGCGCGGCGACCGTCTGCCGGCCGGCGAGCCGCTTGGGCTCTCGGGAGAACGGCACCGCTATCGCGAAGAGCAGGATCGATGCGGCGATGGCCGCCGCCCACCATCCGAGCCGCCGACCTCGACCGATCCGAGCCTCGCGAATCGTCGCGAGCGTGCGTTCCTCCAGAGCTTCCCACTCCCGGGGCGATCGCCGCGACAGAGCGTCGGTGTCCCGCTCGGCCAGATCGCGCACGGCGGTCTTCCATTCCGAGAAGGCGCGACTGCAGGCCACGCAGTCCGACAGATGACGCGGCAAAGCCTCCGGCTCGCCCGCGGGGGGAACCGCCAACGTGAACAGGTCGCCGTCGCTCAAGTGTTCATCGCGATGCGCCACGCGTTCCATGTCAGGCCTTCTTCCGAAAATCTTCGAGCCGTTCACGGATCTTGTGCGAGGCCCGAAAGAGGTGGGACTTGATCGTTCCGGGGTCGAGCCCTGTGATTCCAGCGATTTCCGGAATCGAGAGCTCCTCGAGATGCTTCAGGACGAAGATCGTGCGTTGTCGGGGAGAGAGCGTTTCCATTGCCATGGTCAGCCGTTCCCGGATTTCGCGCGACATCGCGCGCCGTTCCGGAGAGGGGTCGGGATGAATCGCGAGATCCCGCGGGCCCGGTTCCTGCTCGTTCCCGGCCGGAGCCTGGTGGAAGTAGAAGACCAGCCGGCGGCGCTTCAACCGATCTTTGCACCAGTTGATGCATATCCGAGTCAGCCACGTCTCGAAGGTAGAGCCCTGGCGGAAGTCATTCAGACTCTGGTAGGCCTTCAGAAAGCTTTCCTGCGCCGCGCAGTCCGCTTCGCCGGCGTCGCGCAACAGGCGGTAGGCGACCCGGGTGATCTTGCGATGGTACCGGCGGACGAAATACTCGAAGGCGTCCGTTCGGCCCGCCCGCACCTGCTCGATCAGGCGACTCTCGTCGACTCCGGGATCGGTCTGGCGCGGGATCATGGCGAGTGCAGGCACATACGATAGACGAATCGAGTGCCCACAAGTTTACATCGAGGAGCCTCGGGAGGGAGGCTCAAGCTACAGACCTGAAAGGATTTCACGCCGTTTGGACGCATATTCTTCATCGGATACGAGGCCCTGCTGCTTCAAACTCTCCAGTTGCGCCAGCCGCTCGCGGGTCGCGGGGCGGGCGGCCGCTTCGCTCGGCGGCGGTGCGACGGCAGGCCGCGCGGCAGCAGGCGCCTGCCCCCAGAGAGCATTGCGAAACGATTCGGGATGCGCGATGCGCGGAAAGGTCATGCTTCCCCTCTCCGATGCCGTCTCGATCGTGACCGTTCCGTAATCGAGCAGCCTCGCGATTCCCCCTTGATCGACCGTGATGTCCTGGATCTTTTCCAGGGGCGCCTGTTCGATCTCGCGGGCAAGAAGACCGACCCTTCGGATGACCCTGCGGTTGGTCACGACGAACTCGTCCGCTTCCGCGCGAATCCAACGCAGGAGCAAACCAATTCCCCCAAACGCCAGAAATCCGAGCGCCAGGAATCCGACTGGCCGAGCCACTCCGGATCCGGGAGAGGTTTGACGCGCGTAGAGGGAAGCGGCGCCGAGCAGCACCGCCAGGACCAGCAGCGTCAGGGCGGCGCGATAGATCATCCAGTGATACCGGGCGCGCAGCACGATCGCCTCTCCCGGCACCAGGTTTTTCTCCGCGTAGCTCACGTCGGCACCCGGATTCAAGCGTAACATCGCCGTATGCGGCGGGAGCAGGTCGTCTCGATCAGCAGCTGCTCGCACTCCACGGCCACGTGTCCGCCAAAACCCGCGTTAATCGTAAACGCCATCGAGGCCAGCCGAAGACGCGCTGTCCCATAAGGGGGATCGGCGAACCTCCTCCTACCCTCGAAGCGCCTCACGCCCGCTTCTTCGACCGCGTCATGCACAAAAGCCTCGAACTGCCGAGAGCCCCGGCCAGGCGCCAGGGTTGACTCGGGTCAGTCCGCGCGCAGGGCTTCGACGGGGTCGAGGGCGGCGGCGCGCCGGGCCGGCAGCACGCCGGCCGACAGGCCGACCGCCAGGCTGACGGCGAGCGCGGCGGCGATGAACTCAGGCGCCGTACGCAGCGGCAGGGCCGGCACGGCGAGACGCAGTAGCCAGCCGGCCCCGATGCCGGCGAGCAGGCCGACCGTCCCCCCAGCGAGCGAGAGCAGCGCCGCCTCGACGAGGAACAGCCGCACGACCTGCGCGCGCGAGGCGCCGATCGCCCGCACGAGGCCGATCTCCGCCGTGCGCTCGCCGACCGAGATCCACATCATCGTGAGGATTCCGATCGCGCCGACGAGCAGCGAGATCGCCCCGATCCCGCCTACGGCGAGCGTGACGACGCCCAGCACGCGGTTCAAAACGTCGAGCATCTCCGTTTGCGTGAAGACGGTGAAGTCCTCCTGCCCCTCGTGCCGGAGGATCAGCGCGCGGCGCACGCGCTTCTTGACCGCCGCTGCCGGAACGCCCGCCGAAAAGAGGATGTCGATCCCCTGGAGTTCGTCGGCGTTGAAGAGCGACTGTGCGCTCGCGACCGGAACGTAGGCGGAATCGTCGATGTCGAGGCCCAGGAACTGCCCCTTGGGCGCCATGACGCCGATCACGAGGAAGCGCCGGCCGCCGATCCGGACGTGCTCGCCGAGCGCGTTCGCCTGGCCGAAGAGCTCGCGCTTCAATGTCGGCCCCAGGACCGCGAGCGGCGCCCCCCGACGCGGGTCGCCGCTCGGCAGGAAGCGCCCCTGCCCCACCTCGAACCTCCAGACGCGCGGCACCTCGGACGTCACGCCGTAGACCACGACGCCGCGCCCGCGCTCGCCCGCCTCGACCCGGGCCGTGCCCGTGGCGATCGGCACCACATCCTCGACGCCCTCGACGCGCCGGAGCGCCTCGGCGTCCTCGATCGTGAGCTTGCGGACGGTGGCGCCGAGGGCTCCCGGCACGCCGGTCGTCTGAATCCTGCCGCGGCGGACCGCCATGAGGTTCGTCCCGAACTGCGTGAACTCGGAGAGGATCGCCAGGCGCGTGCCCTCCCCGAGCGAGGTCAGGAGGATGACCGAGGCGATGCCGATCACGATCCCGAGCATCGTCAGCGCCGAGCGCAAGCGGTGCGCCGCGATCGATCCCCACGCGAGCCACAGAAAGTCACGCATCTCTATCTCCGCGCCAGCGCCGCGACTGGCTCGAGCCTCGCGGCATGGCGCGCCGGCAGCGTCCCGAAGAGAAGGCCCACGGAGACCGAGACCACAGCCGCTGCCGCGACCGCCCATGTCGGCGGCTCGATCGGGAAGCCCGGGTAGACCGCCGTGAACGTCCGGGTGGCGGCGAAGGCGACCACGAGGCCCGCGGCCCCGCCCGCCGCGGAGAGGATCGCGGCCTCGACGAGAAAGACCGCCACGACCTGACGCTTCGTCACGCCGAGCGCCTTCAAGAGCCCGATTTCCCGCGTGCGCTCCGAGACCGAGACGAGCATCACGTTCATGATCCCCACACCGGCGACGGTCAGCGAGATCGCGGCGATGCCCGCGAGCGCGGCCGTGAGCAACGCGAGAATCCGCCCGAAGGTCGAGAGGACCGAGTCCTGCGTCAGGATCGTGAAGTCTTCCTGCCCCTCGTGGCGGGCGCGCAGCACCTCGATGACCGCCTTCTTCGCCGCGGGAATCTCTTCGTGCGAGCCGACCTCGATCAGGAGCCGGAAGAGGCCCGCCCGGTTGAAGAGCTTCAGGGCCCGCACGACCGGGATGTGGACCATCTCGTCGAGATCCAAGCCGATCGAGAGGCCGCGCGGCGCCATGACGCCGACGACGCGGAACCGCTCGTCGCCCAGGCGCACGATCTCGCCGAGCGGGTTCTCTCCGGCAAAAAGCTCCTGCTGGATCTTGGCGCCGATGACGCAGACGGGCCCGCCCCGCTCGAGGTCGCCCGCTGGCAGATATCGGCCCACGCCGATATGCACGTGCCGCACGCCCTGGAACTCGGCCGTCGTGCCGGCGACCGTGATGTCGCGACGCCTCGCGCCGACGGCGGCCGGCGCCGCGCCGAAGGAAAGAGGCGCCACGCGGCGGACCTGCCGCACGCGGCGCGCGATCGCCTCGACATCCCCGAGCGTCAGGTCGTGCGGCGCGACCGAGACGAGCGGCGCCATGCCGGTGGTCTCGGTCTTGCCGGGCGTGACGATCAAGAGGTTCGATCCGAGCGAGGCGAACTCTCCCGTCACGTAGGTCCGCGCGCCTTCGCCGAGACTCGTCAGCAGCACGACCGAGGCGATTCCGATCGCGACGCCGAGAAGCGACAGCCCCGCCCGCAGCCGGTGTCCGCGCAGGGCTCCGGCCGAGTAGGCAAGCAGGTCGCGGAAGCTCACGGCCCCTCCCTCTCCTCCCCGGAGATCGCTCCGTCCACGAGGCGCAGGTGATGTCGCGCGCGACGGCCGAGCGCGGGCTCGTGCGTGACGAGGAGGAGCGTCAAGCCGTCGGCGTTCATCTCTTCGAGGAGCTTCAAGATCTCGCCGCCCGCGGCCATGTCCAGGTTGCCGGTCGGCTCGTCGGCCAGGACAACCTTCGGCCCCATGACGACGGCGCGCGCGATCGCCACGCGCTGCCGCTCGCCGCCCGAGAGCTGCTCGGCGGTGTGCAGGGCGCGCTCAGCCAGGCCGACGCGGTCCAGCGCCTTCGTCGCGCGGCGGGTGCGCTCGCCCGGCTCGACGCCGGCGAAAAGCATCGGCAGCTCCACGTTGCCCTGCGCCGTCAGGCGCGGCACAAGATGGTACGCCTGGAAGACGAAACCGAAGCCTTTCTGCCGCAGCAGCGACAGCTTGTCGTCCGAGAGACCGGCCACCTCGCGGCCGTCGACGCGGTACGAGCCCGAGGTCGGCCGGTCGAGGCAGCCAATGACGTTCAAGAGCGTCGACTTGCCCGAGCCCGAGGGCCCCATGATCGAGAGGTAGTCCCCGTCGGGGACCGACAGGTCGATGTGGCGCAGGGCGTGCACGGGGCGCCCGCCGACCTCATAGTCGCGGCAGACGCGCAGAAGCTCGATCACTTCTTCGTCTCGGCCTCGATACGGACCCGCGCTCCTTCCTTCACCTCCGCCCGGTCGAGCGACACGGTCACCAGGTCTCCCGCCGCGAGGCCGTCGGCGACCTCGACGAATTGCCAGTTCTTCAGGCCCGTCTTGACCGCCCGGGTGACGAGCCGATGCTTCTCGACGACGAGGACGCGGCCGCCTTCGAGCAGCGCGTAGCTCGGGATCCGCAGGACCCGATCTTTGGCCGCGAGGATCACTTCGACGTCCGCCGAAGTGCCGGGCGGGAGCTTGCGCGCGAACGCCGCGTCGTCCAGCTCCGCCTCGATCTCGAAGGTCCGGTTTTGCTGCTGAACGTCGAGGACGTACGGGGCGACGCGCGTCACGTTGCCCGGAAACGGGCGGCCGGGGTAAGCGTCGATCGTGACCCGCGCGGCCTGGCCGACGCGCACCTTGGCGACGTCCACCTCGTCCATGGGCGCGCTCACGTAGATCGCCGCGTCCTCGATGAGGACGATCACGGGCGGAAACGGCAGGCCGGGCGGCGACGGAGTGATCCACTCCCCCACCTCCGTCGTCACCTCCGCGACGATGCCGTCGAACGGGGCGCGCAGCACCGTCTTCTCGAGGTTGACGCGGGCCACCTCCCGCGCTGCCTCGGCCTGCGCGACGCGCGCGGCGGCAGCCTCGCAGGCGGCGGCGGCGGAATCGCGGCGACTCTGGAGCTGGTCGAGCAGCTCCGCAGACACGATCCGGTCCTTCGCGAGCTGCCGGTTGCGGGCGAGGTCTCGGTCGAGTTGCTCGGCCGCGCGGCACGCCTCGACGCGCGCCGCCTTCGCCCCGGTGACCGCACTTTCCTGCACGAGGACCTGCGCGCGGGTGTCGTCGGCGGCGATCTTCAAGAGGGCGTCCCCGCGGCGCACGCGCGCGCCCTTGCGCGCAGGCAACTCCCGCACGCGCCCTCCAACCTCGGTCGAGAGCGTGGCGCGCCGGCGTGACTTGACCGTGCCGGCCTTGCTGTTGGTCACCGTCTCCTCGACGCGGCCGGGCGCCGCGCGGAACACCGTGACTGGGACGGCCGCCGGACGCAGCACCGTCCAGCGCGCGAGCAGGGCCGCGCCGACGAGGCCCGCAACCCACAGCGCGCGTCTGGCCGACCGGCGAGTCACTCGGGAGAGAAGTCTAGCCCCGCCTGGCCTCAGGCCGCCGCGCGCGCGCGACCGTCACGAGACAGCGCGTAGCGCGCGC